>Ga0114129_10002625_pt1 | contig 25016 bp, 29 predicted proteins | sample RhiMetdeltSRZDD1_FD_80071 | JGI IMG/M metagenome (GOLD analysis project Ga0114129, IMG submission 80071) | Populus rhizosphere microbial communities from Tennessee, USA - Rhizosphere MetaG P. deltoides SRZDD1 (version 2) (version 2) | ecosystem: Host-associated > Plants > Roots > Rhizosphere >...
CCCGGTTCTCGGGTGCCCAGGTGCCCGGGTTCACGGTTCGGGTTCTCACGCGAACCTCGGAACCAAGAACCAGGGCACCTGAGAACCCGCGAACCCGGGAACCTGAATCTATTCACCAACGCCTCTCATCTCCATCGGCTGGCCAAAGATCCACAAGGCGAGTGCAGCGAGGAGAAGGATGACGCAGATCCACGGGATCGATGCCCTCGCAGCTCGATCCGGATAATCGCGCAACGAGACGCCGTGGGCCATGGCCATCGATCCTGCAGTGCCGAGCAGCACGAATCCCAGTTGAATCGGATAGACCGCACCGGACTGCATCCCGGTCAATCGCCACAGCGGTTCGCCGAGCGCCGCCCAGCCAAGAAGATCGATCGCTGCGCTCTGTGTAACGGGAACGATGGTCAGGATGCCGGTGAGCAGGTGAAAGCCATAGTGCGCGATCCAGATGCTCAGGCCGAGCGGAACGAGTGTGTAGGCACACGCGACGACTGTTGCGCCGATAGATCGCGCCGGTTGACCTGTAAGCGTCCTCGTCATGGTGGCTGCAGTCGTCAGGAGGACGAAAGGCGCGACGACCAAACCAAGTAGGAAAAGCAGCGCGAGGTTCAGGGCATAGGCAGGGCCGGTCATCGCAAACGCACTGAGCAACGCAGCGAAGGTGAAGACGATTGCCAGTGCGGCGATGTCGGCTCGTTGCGTCAGCCGGCCGATTGCTGATCGCCGGCTGGTATCGAGCAGTTCGGCACCGGGCACACGCACAGCGAGCGCGATGTTGTCGTGCGGGCAGGCCTGGACGCAGTCGAAGCACAGCGTGCAGTCCAGATTTCCAACCTTGGTCGGCAGGAATAATCCCAGCTCACATCCACGTTGCACCAGCCGAAGCGGCTCAGCTGCCGCATATCGACCCTTGATGCAATCCGACGTCGCACAGCTGCGGCACGTCTCGATCCGTCTCACCTCCAACGTCGCCGGGGCCATTGTCGAGGCCATGAAATTGAACTGGCCGATCGGGCAGACGTACTTGCAGAATGACGCGCCCTTGAACGTCAGATCGACCGCGAACGCGAGGGCGAAGTAGCCGACGATGAGAAATGCGGTGGCGCGGGGAAGTTCCCACAGATTGAAGAGCTCGTAGGAGAAGAGCACGATCACGAGAAGGCCGAGCCCTACCCACTTTCTTCGAAGCGTCCGCGGCCAGGAGCGCTGCGGTGTGTGAAACCGACGCCCAGCGTCACGAACGAGGATCATGGGGCACGCCGTGCAGAACAGGTTGCCCAGCACGAGTACGCCGATCACCAGAAGTCCGCGCCAGTGGATCGAGGTGAGGACCGTGGAGAGATTCATCGGCCCGATCTGCGGGCCGAACACACCGTGCAGGACGACGGCAACGGCGACCGTGAGCAGCGTTGTCTGCAGCGCGACGCGGAGATGCCGCCAACGAAGCAGCGCGCCGACCACCGGCATCCGCAGGATATCGACCACGTGGTTCTCAGGTGTGCTGCAGTCCGCTCAGTGGGTCACCGCGTCCACTGCGACTTCCGTTTGCCTCGTGATGCGCCTTCCATCGGCCAGCTCGCCAGTGACGACGAGCGTCCAGCTGCCGGCCATCGACAGCTCCAGCCGTGATTCGTAGGTCCCACTGCCGCGGTCGATGACTCGAGCACCAATAGGCGTCATACCCGGATGGGACATGTGGGCAGCGAGTTGCAGCCTGGCTCCTCGCAGTCCTTCGCCGCGATGGTTTTGCAGAGTGAAGCGAACCGTCGCCACCGTTGCGACGGCAGGCCGGACGGGTTCGATTGTCCACGTGATACCGACGTCGCGCGCCGATGCCTGGCACGCGCCGAGACAACAGCATAGGGCGAGCGCGGCAATCACACGGCCGGAGAGAGCCTCCGATGCCATGCGCAGCTGCACGTTGCTTTACCTGGGGTTTTACCTGGGGCTTTACCTGTTTCCTCGGGAGGGAACATGTGGAAATACATTGCCACCACCATCGGGATGAACACGACGGTGTTGTAGAAGAGGTGCAGCTCGACCCGCGGAACCCAGAACTGGACGAGGCTCGTCGGCACTGGCCGCCCGAACAGGTTCTGTCCGAGCAGATATTGTCCCTGCAGCAGCAGGTGCTCGATGTGGTGGAAGAACTGAATGCCAAGTGCAATCGTCCACCATCGCCTGTCTTCGACGCCCGTGAAGCCCGGCCTCAGAACCCAGAGGCCGACCAGCATCACGAGCGCGTATCCGTAATGCAAGATCTCGGATGAGATCAGCGCGGGGAAGAAGTATCCCACCGCACCTCGTGCTGACGGGACCGGCCATCCGAGCGCGTAAATCTGAAACGCCTGGAGCAAATGCTCGGCCCAGTGCGCCAGTACGATGAGGACGAACACCCGCAGCGCGGTTTCGTGCTGAGGACCGTTGAGGCGTTCCAACATGATTTCCCCGCGTACTCTACGCGGGGCCGGTCAGGGGTGCAATAACGTGGAAAGGTTAGTGCCGCCTACTTCGGTCGAGCTCTCCAGATAGCCATGAGCCCAACAATGCCCGCCAGAATGCAGGCGGTCAGCACGACTCGACTGGCGGTCGACTGAGCGGCGGCCTGGTGGCTGCCAGCCCAGATCCAGCCGCTCGCCGCCACGCCGATGAGGACCAGGATGAACACCGAGATCGCGAGGCGAACGAGGTTCCTGACATCCATGGTCCCGCGGTGGTCGGTCGTCACGAGAGCTTCGACAGAATCCGTCTCTGGTTGGCGAGGATCTGATCGAGCTTTTTCTGGTTTCTGAGCAGTCTATCCAGCTTGGATTGGTTGGCCTGAATGCGCATCTGATTCGCGATGATCTTGCGCTGATTGGCCAGGATGGCTTTCTGGTTCGACACGGTTGCAGCAGCTGCCATTCGGTTTACCTCTCTGGTATCTCGTCTGCTTGTAGCGGCGGCTTAGCCGGACTCAGTCTCGTTCGTTGGCCATGGCCGCGTCAACTGGCCTCACCCGCACCGCGAGGTACCGCCAGGACCGCGACGAAGGCGAGCATCGTGTAGGCCGTCATCATCATGAACAATGGGCGGTAGCCGCCGAATAGATCGAACAAGGTTCCGTTCAGGGGATCGCCGACGAGGCCGCCGAGCGCCATGCACAACAGGAACATCGCGGCGAGTACGCCGCGTCGCGCCGGTGGAATCGGCTCGACGAAGAGCGGATACGCGTTCACCATGGGCATCGTCCAACTCGCCGAGGCAAGGGCGAGGAGCGGCACGGTGTAGGCCATGTCACTCACGCTGTGGAGCGCGAAGAGACACACAGCCATCAGTGCGAACCCGACCAGCATTGCGTTTCGGCGTCCGATGCGGCTGCCGATCACGCCAGCGGGCAACGCACCGATGACGCCTCCAAATGCCCAGGCAATGAAGCCGATGGTCACGTCAGCCGGTGTGACGCCGAAGCGCTCGGTGCCGTGAAGCGAGTACCACGTCGTGAATGACTGGAATGTCAGCTGGAGGAGGAATGTAGCGACGAAGATCGCGCGCATTCCTGGTACCGCGCCGCGCACGGCCGCCATCGCCGCGTCGACCAGCGAGCGCAGCGTCGCTTCAGGTTCGCTCGACGTTGCCGTCGTTGGCTCGCGAAGACCGATCGCCGAGACGAGAGCGATGACGAGCACCGAAGCCGCGGCAATCAGGAAGGCGGGCTTGATGCCGAGAATCCGGCCCAGCATCAGAAAGACCACTGCGCCAACGCACATCTGGAACGTCACCGAACCATTGGCCAGAGATCGGTACTGCGACGGCACGAGGTCGGCAAGCAGCGCGTGGAACGGCGATCGCTGCAGGTTGATCCCGGAATACGTCAGGACCATCGCACCAACCACGCCGGCGATGCCGAATGCGGGCGCCCATGGGAAGAGCATCATGCCGATCGCCGCCAGCACGAACCCAGCGAGAACGATCGGCAGCCGGCCGCGGCCGCGCGCGCTGGTCCGGTCGGATGCAGCACCCGCGAGCGGCACGAGCAGGAGCAGCAGCACGTTGTCGAGGGCCATGACCAAGCCGATGAGCGTGCGCCGATCGCCCAACGCATCGCGGACGAGCGGCGGGACGAACGCGCTGAGCAGCGGACCAGTGACGCCCGCGAACAAGCCCCCGAGACCAATGAGCGCGCACGTCACGTACGGCGATCGTTGGGTGAGAGGGATCGGTCCCGCGACAAGGCTGCCTGTGCGCATGGTCGGTGTGGTGCGGATCCTAGGCAGCCGATCTGAAGAGGGTCAATAGCTGGAATGAACTACTGAATCGACGGATCGCGTCGGACGCCTTGAATCCGCGCGGCAAGCCACTCGAGGACTGTCGCGGAATATTCCGGCACGAATCGCTGGAGCGACGCCATTTCCGCAGAGCTTCCAACCGTGGCCTCGAGCTGAAGGTGATTCGCTTTGGGCAGAATCCGTAGCGTGTAGTCCCGGTTGCCTGCCGCCTTGAGTGCGCGCTCCCACGCGGCCTGATTCTTCGCCGCCAGGATGTTGTTATCGAGCTCGCCGAAAAGCGCGAGCGTCGGCGTCTGCAGCTGGCGCAGCACTGGCTCAGGATCGTGGAAGTACAGGCGGCGAATGAACTGCCAGTAGGGATGCTCAGTCGTTCCCGGCAGCGTATCGGGCGGCGGACCGATGCGGGCCGAAAGCTTCTCCCTCGCCGCGGCGTAATCAGCCCAGCCCTGGCCCGTGCGGGCAAACGCGTACTGCAGCTTCATGATGGAGACGATATCGGCAACGGTCTGCGGCTTCATGCCGCGGGCGGTCATCTCGTTCTGCGCTTGATCGATGGTCGTCTCGGCTGCGGCTACACCTGCTCCGGACACGCTGATCAGAAACGCCATGTCTTTGGCGCGCACGGCGGCGAGCGGCATGATCCATCCCGCTTGACTCCACCCGAAGACGCCAATTTGTTTGGGGTCGATGTCCGTGCGCGTCTTCAGGTACTCGTAAGCGGCGACGACGTCCTCGGCGAGGTCATCGAACGATGCAGTGTTCCAGTCGCCGGTCGATGTGCCAACACCTCGCTTGTCATAGGCGAGGACGGCGATGCCATGGCGGATAACAAACCGGGCCAACGGCAGGACTTGATCCCGACTTGCCGGACCGGATCCGTGAACGAGGATCATCGCGGGCGGCCGTGCGCTGCTGCGAGGAGAAATCAGCGTGCCTGAGAGCTGAACGTTGCCGTTCGAGAAGCGGACATCTTCGGAGCGCTCGATATCGACGCGGTGTGCGATACGGGGAGCACCACCATTGCGCTGCCACGTGACCGAGACGACAGTGGCTGCGGGACTACGTTGAAACTCGAGGCGGGATTCAACCGGATCAGGCACCGCGGCGCTCCGACCGGTGAAGAAGCGGTCTGTGTCTGCTGCGTACAGCACGCGCACGTCACCAGACTCATCGAGCGCGAGAAGCTGATTGGAACCTGTGAACTCGTTCCAGCGCTGGAGGTACAGGTAGGCGCCGGTATCCCAGCGGTACGCCCCAACGTACTCGCGAAGTACCGTCTCGTCGACGGAGTGCACAGTGGGAGTTTGAACCAGCGAGCGCGTGACGAACACGCTGAGAAGGGCAGCAGCAGCCGCCGCGGCGCCGATGGCAAACTGCGGGCGCATATACTGGCTGTGGAGAATTGTATCGTGGCGGGAATCGAACGCTTCGTCCAATCACAAGACGCCGGCGGGGCGTTCGACGCGGCTCTGGCCGAGATCACAGTTGGCCGTAAGGAGGGCCACTGGATCTGGTTCGTGTTTCCGCAGATCGCCGGGCTCGGCTATTCACACATGTCTCGGCTGTACGCGATTCGCGATCGCGCGGAAGCGGAGACCTACCTCCGCCATCCCGTCCTGTTTCCGCGGTTGTTGGAAATCACGACGGCGGTTGCCGATCACGTGCGCAACGGCCGTCGCCTCGATGCTCTGATGAATTCGCCGATCGACGCGCAGAAGCTGGTGTCCTCACTGACGCTGTTCAGCCGAGTCGCAGGAGAGTTGAAGACGTCCGGAGCTGACGAGAGCTACGGCACGTTCGCCGCGATGGCGGAGGAGATCCTCGCGGCTGCCGAGCGGGACGGTTACCCGCGGTGCCGTCACACCGATGCGATGCTCGATCGTTAGTCGAGCAACGTGTTCGCCGCGTCGCGATCGGCAGCAATCGCCTGCATCACAGGCAACACGAAATCCAGAAGGCCGCGGCTGTCGAACAGCACCGACTCCGCATCGCCCACTCGTGCACCCGTGTTGCCAGATTGCCGGAGATACGTGTCGACAACCCGCGCGAAGAAGCGCGGCGGCCAGTTCGGGTGCGCGCCGGCGTCGGCGCTGTCGAACTCCTCCATGTCCCGCCAGACGCGTGTGCCGTTTTCGTCGACCGGCACCTTGAATCTCGCGACGCGCTTCCCCGGAATGTCCACGATGTGTTCCGCGTAGTGCAGAAACGTGACCGTGTCATGATCGCAGCCGAGCAGCAGGATCTTGCCGTTCAATGCCACGAATCTATCGAGCAGCGATCCGCCTCCGAACGCGAAATTCCACGGTTGGCCTGAGGTGAGGTGAACGGCATGCCGGCCCCAGACCACAAACCGCGCGACGTGATTGTTCACGATCGAATCAGGATAGGTTCGCAGGAACTCGACGAGCGTTCCGTTCTCACGCTGCGATCGCGCAGTCAGCGGATCGAACGCCGGCAGCTTCTCGAAGACCTCGCGTTCCTCATCTACCGTCAGATTGCCGCGGCCGATTTCATCGACATAGCGCGGGCAACTGGCGTACATCACCAACGTCCCGTCGCTGCCTAGCGCATCCTTGAGAGCCAGGTGGATTTCGTCCGGTCCGCCGGCAATCGGGCCGACGGACCGCACGGATGCGTGCAGCATCACAACATCGCCGGGCGAAACGCCAAGCCCACGGAAACCGACCGCCAACTCCTCTCGCGAATACATGCCCGATTGTACTGGGAGGAACTAGTCGTTAGTCGCTAGTCGTTAGGCGTTAGTCAGAGTCGCCAGTCCCAGTCGTTAGTCGCAGTCGCTAGTCGGGTCCGACTAACGACTAGGACTGACGACTGTGACTAACGACTCTGAGCTAACGACTTTGACTAACGACCAACGACTAAAGACTCAGAATCTAATGCCAGCCGAGAATCGGAACTGCCGCGGGACCTGATAGGCGTTGCGGTTGCGGGCTGTTCCGAAGTTCGGACCCAGTGCCCAGTTCACATCTTGCTGCGGTGCGGTCGTGAACGGGTTGAACGACGTCAGCGACGTGGTTCCGCCATCACGTGTGCGTGTCGTGACGTCGATGTTGTTCACGTCGGCAATCGCATCCTCGTTGAACAGGTTCCACACCTGGAACTGGAAGAAGAGCTCCGAGGTCGACAGCGACGGCAGTCGATAGCCGTAATTGACCGCGAGATCCGTGCGGAACACATTGTCGGTCCGGAACGCGTCGCGGTTCGTGAAGAAGTACGCCGCCTGGTTGGGTGGGCTCTGATAGCCGAACGTGTTCGTCACGAACGGAATCGGATTCACCGGACCGGCCGCGAAGTACGGGCTGCCCGAGTTCATTTGTTCGATCGCGCTCAGGCTGACCGTGCCGAAACGATCGGCGACCGGCAGCTGCCAGACCGCCCACACCCGCGCGCGGTGCCGCTGATCCGTCGCGAGATCCCCAACGGGCGCATTCCACGATGCGAAGTAGTACTCGGGATAGACGCCCCAACCCGTGCGGCCAGTGCTGGCGCTGCCGGCGCTGACCGTGCCAGCGGTGATCGGACCGTTGTTGATGGTCTCGCCGTCGAAGTTGCCCCATGTGCGCGACAGCGTGTAGACCGCGTTCAGGTTCAAGCGCGCACCCATGCGATATGCGCCCTGCACGTTCATGGCGGCGTATTGGCGCTCGGGATCTGTGCTGTTGCCGATGAGCGTCAGATCGCGTGGGATGCCTTTTGGATCCAGCACCGTCCCGGTCGTCGTGTCGCGACGCGAGAAGTAGAAGTCCGTCCAGGTTCGGTAGATGCCGTCCACCCGAACCATGCCGCGGCTGCCGATCTGCCGCGTCACACCGCTGGTGAATTCGTGGACGCCTGGCGACTTGAGATTGTCGCCGATCCTCGTGCTCACGCCCGCGACGTCGACGCTGGCCACCTGGCGTGACGTTCCGCCGTTCGCGTTGAACCACCCCCACAGCGTCTGGAGCGCCTGATCCGTGCTTATCAGCGAGCTCGTTGGTGCCGTCAGGTCGGTGTTGATCGCCGGCCCGAAGTAGTCGAACACGTAGGCCGAGGCCACACCGCCGTTCGAGCCGGCGTCGGCGATGTTGTTGGCGAGGCCGGCAATGTACTTGCCGTAGCTGGCGTTCACCGTCCACGTCGAATCGCCAGTCGGGTCGTACGTCACCGCGAACCGCGGCGAAAACCCCGAGTCCTTCGCCACGACGTTGCCGACGCTATCCTTCCCGTCGTTCTTGTCCCACCGCAGGCCGGCGTTCAGCGTGATGCGATTGGTCAGACGCCACTGATCGTTCACGAACAGCGAGTGCGTGCGGAACGACGTGCCGAGGCTGGCCGCATCGATTGGGTTCCACTGAATCTGCGTGGTCGAGCCCGGCGTCCAGCTCGGATAGACGACGCCGTCACGAAGGATCGAGGTCGTGCCAAGGATGCGATAGTCGCTGCCGGACTGGTGGTTTTCGGCAAGCCGGATGTCGTTGAACGTGTCGTAGCCGAACACCAGGTTGTGCGAGCCGGTGCCGCGCGTCGACATGAAGTAGGTCCCCTTCAGCACGACGTTCTTGTTGTTGCGCTCCTCATCGACGCCGCAGACGCCGCAGAACGTTGGCGCCCAGTAGCGCGAGTTCCTCGCCACGTCGATGACCAACGTGCCATCGATGATGTCCGTGGTCGTTGCGCCGCTGTTGACGAACTTCAGGTTGCGGTTGGAGTAAGTGCCCTCAATGAAGAAGTTCGGCGACAACACGCCCGTGTAGTTGAACGAGCGCAGATCGTCCGGCAACGACCGGTCGTAGAGGCTGCGCAAGTCGAGGATCGTGAACGACGACGTGTTGAACTGATCGCGGTTGCGATAGATGTAGCTGCCGCGGACCGTGTGGTTGGGATTGACCGAGACCGTGACCTTGCCCTCGTAGCGACGCTCCTCCTCACTGAACGTGTAGGGGATGTTCGTCGTCGTGGTCTGCCGGCCGGCGACCTGGTTGACGACGCGACCGGCGCCGAAGAACCAGACGTGATCGCGTTTGATTGGCCCGCCACCAGTGAATTCATACGTGGGCACCACGTCGTCGACCTTCGTGTCGTTGGGATGCGGTGTCAGCTCACGCCAGTCGTCGTTGGTGAAGGTCGTGCGGAACGATCCGCTGAACCGGTTGCCGCCCGACTTCGTGACGGCGTTCACGATCCCGCCGGAGAACCGCCCGAACTCTGCGGAGATCGCGCCACTCGTGACCGTCGTTTCCTGGACGGCGTCCTCGATGAACAGCGGGACGGCCTGGCCGCGCAAGTTCTCGTTGAGCACGACGCCGTTCACCATGAACAGGTTCTCGAACGACATCGCGCCTGAGATGGTGATCGCCTGCGTGTTCGAGTCCTGACTGTTCGTGCTCGGGCCGGTGCTGAACACGCCTGGCGCAAACAGTACGGTCGCGTTCAGCGAGCGATCGGTCGGCAGCGTGGCAATGTCCGCGGCCTTGTAGCTCGTGGACACAGGCGCGAGCTGCGCGAAGGGTTCGGTCTTGCCGGTCACCGTGACGGTTTCTGTGATGCCGGCGGCCATTCGAATGTCAATCGGGACGGTCTGGGCCGCGGCGAGATTCACGTTCTGCTCGATCGTGCGGAATCCCTGCAGCTCGAACGCGACCTTGTACGTGCCCGGAGGTAAGAGAGGGATGATGAAGTCACCGTTCTCGGACGTGACGGCGGTCCTGCTGCCCTGCAAAGCCGTCGAGGTGACAGTGACCGTGACGCCCGGCAGCGCGCCAGCTTCGGAACTGACGCGTCCCGAGATCGTGCCCGTCGGGCTTCCTTGCGCGAACGCAGACGCCGCTGTCGCGAGGATCGCCAACAACGTGCACACCAATCGTTTCGAAATCATAGGCAGGTTGCTCCTTCGACCAGTCCATTGAGCAACCGGAATGCCTTGCTAAGGGGCGAGCCGCGTGACGAGGGGCGAGACACGAGCTGCGGTGACGAGTCGATCCCACGACGGGTCGGACCTGCATCCAAATGAGATCCGGCATCGCTCGCGACGCGGCGGTGACGCGCCGCGCAATTCAATCCACCGAATAATTGGCCTGACGAGATCCCAAGAAGCGAATTTCTACCTTTGGCTCGAGGCAGGCTCGTCGGTTGATACCATCAGAAAGATCGTTCGCAGTGAGCAAACAAATGCCGGGAGCCAAGGCTCAAAGCATCCCGCCTCAGGTTGCGGTGATCGCAGTTCGTCGCGGCGACAACGGATTGGAACTGTGTCTCATTCGTCGCACGGACTCCGGAAAGTGGGGGATCCCCAAGGGGTTCGTCGATCGGGGTGACAGCCCGGAACAGGCGGCACTGAATGAGGCGTTCCAGGAAGCCGGGCTGAGTGGACGAGTAATCGATGGCGCTATCGGCACTTACGACTACCAGAAATGGCGCGCTCTCACCGTGGCAGTCTATGTGATGGAGGTCCTGGAGGAGCACGAACACTGGCCGGAGCAAAGGCTCCGCGAGCGGAGGTGGCATTCGCCGGAAGACGCTGCAGGGCTCCTCGCCAATCACCCCATTGCTGGGATGTGGGATCGCGTGATGGAGCGTCTCAAGACATTGCCCTCTTGACGCGGCCTGCCAAGTTACTTTACATTACAAAGTAATTTGAGCAGATGGACAAGGGCATGAAAGTCATCCGCGCGGAACACCTCGGCATGTGCTTCGGCGTCCGGGACGCCATTACATTGGCGCTGCACCACGCAGACGCCGGCCCGTTGACGATCCTCGGCGATCTCGTGCATAACGACGCCGTGCTCGACAGCCTCCGATCCAAGGGCATCGTCATGGCCGCGGAGCCCGTGGGCGTCACGACGCGCATCGCCATGGTGACGGCTCATGGCGCCTCCGAGCGGAAGCTCGCCAGCACCCGCGCGCTCGGTCTCGAGGTCGTGGAAGCCACGTGTCCTCTCGTGCGAGTCGCGCATCGCGCTATCAGGGCGCTCATTCGAGACGGCTACTATCCCGTGATCATCGGCCAACGCAATCACGTCGAGGTCCTTGGGCTGACGGAGGATCTCGACGAGTTCGACGTCGTGCTCGACGAGGAGGAAATCCTCGCGCTCGAAGAACGCCCGCGGATTGGTGTTGCTGCGCAAACCACTCAACCAATCGACCGCGTGCGCCACATGGTCTCGCTCATCCGGCGGCAGTTTCCGCGGTCAGACGTTCGCTTCATCGATACCGTCTGCCGGCCAACCAAGGAGCGTCAGCAGTCCGCCGTCCAGTTATCACGCGACTGCGATGTCGTCATCGTCATTGGCGGTGCCAACAGCAACAACACGCGCGAGCTCGTTTCGACGTGCCGCCAGCACTGCTCGCACGTGTATCACGTCCAGACTGAACTGGATCTTCGTCACGAGTGGTTTCTCAACGCCGAAGTCGTCGGCCTAACGGCCGGCACGTCCACGCCGGACGACATCATCGATCGCGTCGAGCATCGTATCCATCGCTTGTCAGGTGACCCCCAATGAAGACATTTGTACGCGCGCACTGGCGCTGGTTCGTCGTTGTTGTGTTTGCAATTGCCATGGCCTGGGTGGAAGCCGCGACCGTCTACTATCTGCGAGTACTGGTCGACCGTCTGGATCCGTACCAGGCGAACCCATTACCGATCAGCGGCACTCTCGGGCCAGTGGAACTCCTGCGCGAAGCGGCGACCTTGCTCATGTTGTTTACTGTAGGCGTGCTGGCGGGACGAACGTGGCAGGAGCGGTTAGGTTATTCGGCCATCATGTTCGGAGTCTGGGACATTTTTTATTACTTGTTCCTGAAGGCGATTTACGACTGGCCGAAGTCGCTCTTCGACTGGGACATCCTCTTTCTGCTTCCGCTGCCGTGGTGGGGGCCCGTGCTGGCACCGATGTCCGTCGCGCTCCTGATGATCGTGTGGGGCACGCTCGTCAGCCAGCGGGGCGTTGCCCCTTCGAGCGCCTCAACGCACATGTTGGCCTGGGTCGGGATCGTGTTGGCGCTCTACGTGTTCATGGCCGACGCCATTCACGTCATGCATCTGGGAGAAGATGCAGTCCGTACCGTGTTGCCCACGACGTTCAACTGGTCGGTGTTTGTGGTGGCACTGGCGCTCATGGCCGCGCCCATCGCGCATCTCATCTGGCAGGGGCGGCTCGGCGCCGCGCCATACGCAACGCCTTTCCGCGGCGACGTGCCGTAAGATATCCCCATCGTCAGCATCCACCGTCGACGGTCAATCTGGAGGTGCGTCATGCGCGCGACGATAGGCGTCAGACCAGGCACCGTCCTCGTCATCGTGATCGGGCTCGCATCCCTGGCGGCGGAAGCCAATCAGGCCGGACGGGCCAAACGTGATCTCCCGCCAGCTGTGGCGAAGGTGGTCGCGGAGAACAAGCCAGGTGCGGAGATCGAGAAGCTCACCATCGAGAAGGAACACGGCGTCACCGTGTTCGACTTCGAGTTCAAGGCAAACCGCGGCGAGATGGATGTGACTCCTGATGGAACCGTGCTGGATGTAGCGACGGTGATCGAGATGAAGGATCTGCCGGAAGCCGTCGCCGCGGTCATTCGCAAGGAAGCTGGCAAGCGACCGATAAAGCAGCTCACCAGGTCTGAAGTTCGCGCGGAAATCGTGCCCGATGCAGGGAAAGGTCGCGTCGTGAAGCTGGAGACGCCAAAGTACGTCTACGAAGCCGAGTTCTCCAACGACGAGATTGAAGTCGCCGCCGACGGAAAGATCATCAAGAGAGGGAAGTGATGGTGTGGCGCTGATACAGCCAGCTCCATAGAAACAGCAGCCCAACTGCGAGCAGCGGACCCGAGATCACGAGCACCCAGTCCAGCCGAGACCAAGTGGACACCGCATAGAGGGCGGCCAGCAGCACGAATGCGACGCCGCCCAGCCACGGGCGTCGCCACGACAGCACGACAATCGCCAGCAGCACTCCCGGTATCATTAGCTGCATCGCGAACTCTGCGAGCGCATCACCGAACGGCCTGCCTCTTTGGAATCCATCGAACGCGAACAGCGTCGTGAACACGGCAAACGCCAGACCGAGAACCCGTGGGGCCCAGACGACGAGGAGCTGTTTCTTTGTCATACGGGCGTAGTATTTAGCGTTGCCGTCACAAAGTCGTGAATGGTCACTGAACGAAGGCTGAATTACTATGACGACGGTGCCGAGACTCGCCGAGTGCGGAATTCTCCTCGGATTGTTGGCGATTGCCGGGCAATCGCCGTCACTTCGTCACTTCAACACCGCCATAAATCTGGAGGCGACGTCCGAAGACTCGGCAAACGTCAGCATGGGGGACCTTGACCGCGACGGCGACCTGGATCTCGTGCTAGCAAAGGGAAGACATACGCCGATTCTCGATCGCGTGCTGCTCAACGACGGCAAAGGCGGCTTCGTCGCTTCGGATCTCGGTCCGACGGCGGATCGCACCTACACGGCAGCGCTGGCCGACGTCGATGGCGATGGTGATCTCGATGTGCTCACGAGCAACGACACCCCTGATAAGAAGCTGGTATTCCTGAACGACGGCAAGGGGCGGTTTGCCGTCGCAGGAACGTGGGGTGTCGCCGCGTGGTCCACCCGCAACGCGGCCGTCGCCGATTTGAACGGCGATTCGCGACCTGACGTGATTGCTGCAAATCGACCTGGACCGAGCTTCGTCTGCCTCAATCAGGGCGGCGGCCGCTTTGCGTCCGAGTGCATCAGCATTCCAGCCGAATCGGCGACGAGCATCCTGCCGGGTGACTTTGACAAAGACGGGTTCATCGATCTTGCCGTGCCCAGTCGCGACGGCGGGCAAAGCCGCATCTACTTCAATGACGGCAAGGCGGGATTTCAGCGCACCGCGCCGTTCGGTCCGCCGGACGCCGCGGCGCGCGTTGGCGCCGCCGCTGACTTCAACGCCGACGGTACACTCGATCTCGTCGTCGGCGACGAAAAAGCTGCGTCGATGGTCGTGTACATGAACGATGGCAAAGGACGCCTCACGCCGGGTTTTCAGATCGCCGACAAGGCGCGCACGCCGTACGCGATTGCTGCCGGCGATCTGAACAACGATCGCAGTCCCGACATTGTCTTCGGATACACGTCAGGTCCGCATTCGGTGTTCTTCAACGATGGAACAGGAAAGCGCTTCACCGAAGTGAAGTTCGGCGACCAGAAAGGAGCCGCCTACGGATTTGCGATCGGCGACATCAATCGCGATGGATTCCCGGACATCGCGCTCGCGCGATCGGGCGCGCCGAATATGCTGTACTTGGGCGGAAAGTAATCCGCGTTTACTGGCGCGCCACTACTTCGGCAAACTCCTCGTAGCGCATGCCGATGCGTCGCTCGAACGACTCGGGAAATGGCGTGCCGCGCTTCAAATCTTCCAGCAACGCCACCACTGTGGCCACTCCGCGCTGATCGATCAGGTGCCGTACCGCTCGCGCCGCCGAAGCGTAGGCGAGCTCGGCGTCCCGCTTGGGCAAGCTGACAAAGTTCGAGGGGAGTTTCGACAGTCCAGGACCAGTTGTGCCCACCGGTGTGGCTGCCTCCGCCTCCAGGCCGCCGGGCTCGAAGACGGTGGCGAGGCCTTCGTTGATCCATGCGGGCACGGCACGCCCTCCCACCTTCGCGACAACGGCATGCACGAACTCGTGAGACAGGACGCGATCGAGTTCTTCGGGTTGTGCCGGTGTGCCGCTGAGCGGCACGCGGATCCGTCCGTCGTACGCGGCGACGGACCATCCAGCCAAACTCGTGATGTCGTTGAATTGTGACCGCGTATAGAGCAAGACCGTGATGGGTCGGGACGGATGGACACCGAGCGCGTCGCCGATTCGCCGATAAGCAACCTCGAGACGCGAGACGACGTCTCGAGCGAGTGGTTCGTCGCCGGCTGATTCGAAGAGCGCCGTGAAGTGCTCGGAGCGCACTTCGCGGAAACGGCTTTGCAGCTCGTGTTCCTTGCGCCAGTTATCGAGCTGCCGCCGCACTTCCCACGCCTCGGGTGAGCGCTTCAGAGCGGCCTCGTAAATCGCGATCGCTTCGCTGAGACGCCCCGCGCGGTAGTGCAGGTCGCCGAGCCAGGTCGCCGCCGACATGAAATCGGGATTGCGCGCGAGCGCACACTCGAAGCGCGCCTGCGCAATGTCGTCTTTTCCGAGCATGAACGCGGCAACACCCGCGCCGAAACAGAGGCTCGCATCGCCGGGCTTGAGCGCTGCAGCTTTCGTCAGCGCCTCGAGTGCGTCGCCAAAGCGGCCTTTTTCAATCGCGGTGAGGCCTGCGCGCGCGAGCAGAGCTGGATCGTCCGTTGCCCGTAAGTTCGCACCGGCCAGGATGACGGCGAGCGTCAGAAGAGTCGATCGGAGCAGGAGTCGAGCTGCCAGGGTGACTTCGACTACTGCAAGAAGGGCACCGCTTGTTGGTTCCGTTTAATACCTGAGGTTAGAGATCGCATGCCCGGGAGATCTTCTTTTGGGAGGTCCACAAAAGTCATCTCCCGGGCAGTCTCAAAATCGCTAACGGGCGTCGCCGGTAGGATCCGCCCAGAACACGTGCGTGACCACTTTGTGGCCCTGTCCGAAGTCGAGTTCGAACACCTGGACGCGACCGCGACCCTGCGAACGCACGAGTCGGCCCCACTGCCCTGGAGAATCGAAGTCGATCTGACCCATCGCCGGTGGCATCGCGCGCGGCAGCACATTGCCCGCCGTCGTCACTTCGTCGACGTGCGAGTAAATTGTGGTGAGCTGCTGAAAGTCGTGCGAGTTGGGGTGCTCGTTGCTCGGTGGACCGTCGGGATCGCTCGTATAGTCCATGCAGCTGCCGAGATTGGGATTGTTGAAGTTCTCGTCCTGGTGATCCAGGCCGAAGTCGTGCGCGATTTCCTGACAGGTGACGAGTCGCCGCCAGGCTGGCGTGTTGTATGTAGGCGTCTCGAAATACGTGTCGTTCAGTTTGGTGATCGCCTGCGTGATGTGGACTCCGCCGGTAACCCAGATCTGCGCGATGCCCAACCAGCCCGTGTTGCCGTACCGTGCGTTACAGGCTTCGATGCGGCCGGCGGTTGGGCGGCAATTCTTCGCCCGCGCACCGCCGGTAGTCCTCGTCAGGTCCAAGACCGAGGACCCGTTCCAGTCGGCTATTGCTTCCACCAGGTACGGATCCCACGTGGCCGACACGTTGTCGCCCACTTGGAGAGTGAGGGGATTAGTGGTTCGAGCCCAATGATAATTGGCCCACGCATGGTCGGCCGACGAAGACTGAACGAGACCGATTGTGATGATTAAAGCGACGCCAAGCGAACGTGAGCAAACGCTCTTTGTCATGTAGCCCCCTTGTTGAGCGATCTCATCCCGCCTAACCGTTGACTCAGCCCCGATGATGGGGGCGTTCCAACTCAAGTGCAAGCTGAATCGCGACTGTGCGGAGACCGCTCACGGGCTCAAGGGCGTTGACGCGGTGTGTCCCACCCACCCGGTGGCAAATAGTGAAACTTTATTAGGTACACGTTGTCGCCGCTTCCGTGCTTGGCCATGGCCAGCAGATCGTCGACGCTGTTGAATCCTGATTCGCGCGCCAGATCGTCAGTGATATCGCTTACGTCGATAGACGTAATCGAGTCTACGACGATGTGGCCGTCGTCCATCTGGTAGCGGCCGCCGAGTTTGACGTGAGGCCGCTTCCAGATGCGAATGCTGCATTTGATTCTGCCGCGGCGGATTCCTTCGCGCAGGCGCTTGGTGAAGAGCATGGCGACCTCGCGGCGCGGCTACTTCGCCAGGAGCTTCTCCATTCTCGAAAACCCATCGCCGGTTCCAGACTGCACGTTTGGAAAGTCGGTGTCGCAGATCTCTTTCGAGGGGTAACGAATCGACATCACCAGCGAGGTGCCGCCCGCATCGTCGCTCAGCTCGATCGTGGTGACGAGTGGATCCCACTTGTAGCCGTCGTACGCCTCGGTGTGCACGATGCGCCGGCCTGGAACCACTTCGCGATACGTGCCGTACATCCCGAAGGTCCTGCCGCTGGGGCTACGAAACACGTAGCGGAAGCTGCCGCCGGATCGCAGGTCGACCTGAGCGTCGGTGAGCTCGCGACCATTCGCGCTCATCCACTTGCGAAGGAGTTCTGGCTCGGTGAGGCCCGCGAAGACCTGCGCCGGTGGAGCAGCGAAATGTCGTTGCACGATAATTTCGGTAGCGCCCGTGCGGGTCACAGAGGTCATCTGCGCCGCGAAGGGTAACATCAGCAACAGGCGAGCGACAATAGTGATTGCTTGCAAGGCAGAAGGCAGAAGGCAGAAGGCAGAAGGCAGAAGGCAGAAGGCAGAAGGCTAATGTCTCGGCATTCGCAGTTCGCGGGGGTTCTGTCCGCTCTTGCCATGGCGAATGACCACGCGCGCATTCTGTCCGATCGGCAGCTGGCGGAGGACGGGTTCCACGCGCGCGAACATGTCGTCGGCGCTCGAACCAAAAAAGAAGAGCCCGGTTTCCTCGTTGCCTTGCGAGAACCCGTGGAAACTATCCGTGCCCGCTGCGGTTCCGATCTCCGTCACGACAGCATCGAAATCAAGATTGGCATAGACCTCATCAGGCAGGCTGACGCCATCCAGATAGATCGCGAGGCACTCGTTCCTACCAAACGTTTGCAGCACGCGGCCGTCTTCCGCCGCGATCAACTCGGAACCTTTGGGTGCCCCGGCTTTTTCCAGCGTTTCCGTGACAGTTGACACCGCGCCGTCCATGTTTGCCAGCTCGATTTCGACCTCCGCGTAATCGATGCCGCCAAGCTCGTTCAGCTGCGAGCCGCCACCGGTCACCTGTCCGGCGTTCGATTTTTCGAGCGCTTCTTGCAATGGATCTTCGTATCTACCGCGATCGATCGGCTCGATGTGCTCGTAGAAGCGGGCGATGACGACGTGTGGATTCGGCATAGAGGTCGTTCAGAGTATCGGGTCGTTGTTGGAGGTCCGTTAGTCGGAAGTCCGGAGGTTCGGAGGTCCGGAAGTCCGGAAGTCCGGAGGTCCGGAAGTCCGGAAGTCCGGAGGTTCGTTACTTGACCTCTACAATGACGAGCGTCACATCGTCGTCAAATCCATGTGCTTTTCCGCGCCACACGCGCATCTCACTAAGGATGGCGTCGGCGAGATCTGCGCTGGGGCGATCGGCATGCTCCGCGATGACCTGGTGAAATCGGTCGTCGCCGAAGAACTCGCCAGCGCCATTCATCACCTCGAGGACTCCGTCCGTGTAGACGATGACCCGATCGCCTGGTGCCACGGCCGTTCGTTGCGTGGCGTATGAGGCGCTCATGAGGCCGATCAAAATGCCTCCGCCGTCGAGACTGGTCAGGCGCCGATCAGCGGCGGACCAGCGCAGCGGCGAGGGGTGACCGGCAATGGACCACGCGATCTCATTGGCTCCATCGTCCAGCGAGATGCACACGGCGGTCACGAACTGACCTCCGAGCTGCCCGTCGAGTGACTGGCTCAACGACGTGAGCAGCGCCCCAGGATCGGCGGCGGTGTCGCGGTGCGACGCCGTTGCGATTTTCACCATCGAGGCAATGAGCGCCGCGGGCACGCCGTGGCCGGAGACATCAGCGACGAGGACCGCTGCGCGGCCGTCGCCGGTGTTGGGGAAGTCGTAGAAGTCGCCCGCCACTTCGGTCATGGGCACGTAGCGCACCGTGATGCGGAAGCGGCGGAGGTTTGGGACCCGCTCTGGAAGAATCCGCTCTTGAATACGTCGCGCGGTGGCCAGTTCGCGCTCGACCGCGGCGAGCCGGCCCTCGGCCTGGAGGAACCGGTCCGCCACGGCAAACGCGAGCGACGTCAAGAACGTCGTCATCCCGATGAATTCGATCCGCATTGGCCACGGCAGTAGGCCCATCGAACGGAGATTCTCGGCGACCCCCAAGACAATCACCACGGCCGTGCCCGCACGGACAATCCGCATCGAGCCGACGCCGCCAGGGTTCGTTCGGGCGAGCGTGATGCCGATCGCGGCGATCATGCCCAACACGAGCACGTTGTTCACGCGCATCGCCCAAAACGGAGAGTCTGCCACGGCCACGCCCGCGATGGCGACGGGAGCGAATACACGCGCGATTCGGTGCAGCCAGTCGAGAGATCCGCGCCAGCCTGGTCCTAACAGCCCTCGCGAAAACCAGGTCGCCACCGGCAGGATCAGGTACGTCAGACCGGAATCAAGGGCATCCCAGAATTGTTCGGGCCCCCCGAGCGCGAGCTGCAGGAGTTCATTCCCGATCGCGAGCCGCGCGGCGTAGAGCAGCGCGAACCCGCCGTACGACAGCGTGAGATCGGCGGAGCGCCGCCGCAGCGCGAACAGCGCGGTCGACGCAAGACCGAGCGACGCGAGAAACGCGGCCGCGGCGAGTTCGATGAGATCACGCCCGAGCGCAAGTTCAGAGACCTGGGTCGTCATTGCGTCGGGCGAGAGCGCATCAGCCTTTCTGAGGTGGCTGGTCGCTGTTGTAAATCGCGTAGGCGACTAGCCAGACGCCTTTGACGCGTTTCAGAATGACCGTGTACTTCCCGTTGTCGGTCACCGGATTGGTGGCACCTTTCGGTGTCACGCTTTGCGCGTACGTTCCGACCATGTATCCCTGGTCGCCCGCGGCATCGACGTCGATGTGCGTCAGGGTGAAGCTATTGACGTTCGTTCCGCCTCCGAATTCGCTCTCGTAGTACTGCAGGATCGCGGCGCGCCCCTTGATCGCCGGTGCGTTTGGCGGCATCTCGATGGCATCTTCCGTGTACAGCGCGGCGACCGCCTTCGCGTCCCGGGCGAGCGACGCTTTCACATAGGTGTCGCCGACCTTCTTAATGGCGTCGACATCACCGGCGCTGGACTTGGCGGGGGGCTGAGCGGCCAGCTCAGCAACGGCGAGCGTGAACACCAGGATGACCCACGACAGTCTTGCGTTTCGCATGAGTGTCCTCCTTGCGTGAGCGGCAACATTTTGCGGAGTCTGCGCCTGGCGTGCAAGCTGGAGTTTGTCCGAGGTCTGACGACATCGAATTCTGACTCGGTCCGGACCGAGCTGGATTGTGAGATTCCGACGCCATCAATCCTCGCTCTCGAAGAGATCAAGGACGCGTACGATGAAGTTGTCGACCGCCTCACCGAATACCAGGCGAGTAAGCCCGTACACGATCGTAAGTGACGCCGTAATCACCCATATTGCGGCCGCGTGTTCATCCCGCCTTGCGTGTGGGCCGGCGATCGCATTCACCGCGAAACCATAAGCCAGGAAAACTATGCAAAGTATCAACACGGCTGGAATTGCGCGTAACCATCTGGACCTCCACCACGGTCTCAGCTTCCGCCCAACGGCTTGACCGATCATGACGGAGATGTAGTGATCGCCTCGCTCGAGCACCTTGAACGCGTCGTTCCATCGCTTTCGCGTGTGAGGATCGGCGGCAACCTCCGCCCGAAACGCTCGTCGCAGCAAGCCGCTGATCTTCGATTCGTATTCGTCGTCTGACATTTGGGACGAGAGCGCATCCGCAAGCTGGAGATCGGGCTCGAACGAGGCGTCAGACTCCGACCACAGGAGCATGTGACGTTCCGCCTCGGATAGAGGGATGGCTTCAGATTCCGCTTGCCGAATGACGCGGCCGGCAAAAAACTGCTTGGCCTGTTTCTGAGATCGCGCCATATGTCAGTCGAGGAACAGCCGATCGTTGTCCGTTGGTGGTTCAATTTTTCAAAGTTGGGCTGTCGCTTCCGTACTGCAGGCCAGCGCGGCGGTGCCGGATCGCGAGTGCGATTTAGCACCGACCGGAGGTGAAGTAATACTCGATTACGTCGAAGACTCTCACCCCCTTTAAACCCCTCGTTTCGGCAAGAACATCACCTGTACCATTTAGGCACCGCGCCGAGAATCCCGATTCCTCAAGAGTGAGTTTCAGGCTGCCACCCTGTCGGTTGCTCAACACAAGCGTGTCGCCAGCCTTCATCATATTCAGTCATTCAATTGCCGTCTCCAGTTCTGGATCGGCGCGTCGTGCCCCGTCCTGATCTCTCATCTCGGCGACAGGGTGTGCTCGGGCGTGGGCTTCCCGCATTGCTTCGACTTCCTCCGGCAAGCGCGGAATGAATGTCGTTCGGAGCTCGCTCAGGCGTGGATGATCGGGGAAATGTGTTCTCAGGATCCCGACCCAATAGTCGAAATCCTCCTGCGTCATCGGATAAAGATCGTGCGGTTGCAGAAGGAACTCAGGCGGCGACTGCTGGCCGATCTCCCAACCGGGTCCCGAATAGACACATGATCCGCAACGATAGTGACGCTCGCCATACGGCTCTATCTCGTCGTCGTCCATTCCCCGATAGTCCGAGTCGATGACCCACGAGACGTGCCGACAATTCGGACACCGCAACTCGGTCAACCGTGGTGGGGTCATGTCGTCTCTGCTCGCTGGAGGGATCTGTCCCGACTCTTGTAGAAAAAGCCAATTGGCGTAACCTGCTGACCTAACTAAACAGCGAATCACCGCCGGCAAGCGGTGAGGAGGATTACGCCATGCAGGACAGTAGCACAGCCCCGACGACGATTCTGCAGCTTCGCCAGGACATTCAGGCGCGCCAGGCTGCCTGAGGCCGTGAAGTTCGACGGTTGGAAATGATTATGGTCCAACGACTACAGATCTCGTCGTACGATCCGCGGTGGGTTCTGGAATTCGAGGCGGAACGGGATCGCCTTGTGCGAGCGCTCGGGGCACTCGCGTGTCGCATCGACCACAACGGCTCGACGGCGGTTCCGGGGCTGGAGGCGAAGCCGATCATTGACATTCAGGTGTCCGTGGAACAGCTACAGCCTCTCCGTGTCTACGCAGAGCCGCTCGCCACGCTGGGCTATGTTCACGTGCCCGATGCTGACGATGCCGTATGTCCGTTCTTTCATCGACCAAGTGAATGGCCGCACACGCATCATGTTCACGTCGTTCAATCCGGCGGACACGAAGAGCGACGCACGCTGGCATTCCGAGATTTCTTGCGTGAGCACGGCGACGTCGCGCGGGAATACGTCACCCTCAAGAAACATCTGGCGACTCTCGTCAACGCCGAGGACGCTTCGTCACGAGAAGCGTACGCGAACGCTAAGAGCGAGTTCATCGACCGCGTGGTTCAGATTGCATTGGCGGCGGGTCTTCCACGCGGGTTGTGAGGTACAGTCGTCAACGGTCAGCTGGCGCGCGTGCGCGAAGATGAGGCGCGGTGTTTGGCCTTGAACTCGACGCCGCCCGGCGTCCAATCCCAACTCCACTTGCCGCGTGCCACTGCAGGATCGAGTATCTGGATCGACCGAGTCCGCTGCCGGCGCCGTTTGGTCCGGCCCTCGACGGCGAGCGTGTAGCGCACCCCGCGCCGTTCGATGACGACCGGCACGCCCTGCTCGGCGGCGTCGAGCGCCTCAGCCAGCCGCTCTCGCACCATCGCCACCGTGTATTTCTTCACACGCACATTGTACGACGGCTATCGATCGTCAAGGTGATTCGGGGCCGCCGCGCAGCGGCGGCAAGGCCGAAGGCCGTCGCGCGAAGCGCGTAAAGCGCGTGGGGGTGGGGCCCCACGCGCAGTAGAAAAATGCTGACAGAATCGGCGATGCGGCGCCAGGTGTTACTTCTCGAAGAAGAACCAGCGGTGGCCTTCGAGATCTTCGGCGCGATAGCGCTTGCCAGGTGGATCCGATTCGATCTCGGACAGGATAGTGGCACCGGCGGCTTTCGCACGGGCGACATGCTGGTCGAGGTTCTTCACGAACACGAGCACGCCATCAATGATCCACGGTACGGCCGACCACTTGCGCGCGTGCGCGCAGACCTCGCGGTGCCGTTTCGGGCCCTGATAGTCTGGCGTTGGCGACGCGAGCATGATCGTGCCGTCACCGGCAGTCATTTCGCCGTGGGAGAGCCGCCCGTCGGGCGTCACCTGTCGTGCAGTTTCCGTGAATCCAAAGGCGCGGTGCAGCCACTCGAGCGCCGCGATTCCATCCTCGTAAGAGATCATTGGAATCACGCCGGGAGTTGTGGCGACCGGAGCGGTCTTCTTACCGCTGCGTTTACGTGTCGTCTTTCGACGAGCTGGCTGGCGCCCGGTCTTTCGTGCTCCTGACCGTGCCATCGTTCGCCTCCGTGGATCCAAATTAGTTCGCAGGCTTCGTTTCCACGTTGTGATACGCCTCAACCCACCAACGACCGCCGCGACGGACGAACACTTCCATCAACTGTGTTTTGAGAACGCCATCGAGCGGAACCGCAATCCCGGCGGGCATTGCCTTGATACCGCGCACCTCGTTGTCGATGTCGACAATCGCGACGTCAGACGTCACGAAGCGGACGCGACGGATTGTGTGACGTTTGGTCGTGCCTTTGTAAAACGTCGCGAGAATCTGACGGTGGCGGTCCGCAAACGCCTCGGCTCCGTACATCACCATGCCGAAGACATTGGTGAACGAGATGTCCGGGCTCACGTCCTTTGCGTAGGCGGTGCCGTCGCCAGCGTTCCAGGCCGCGGCTTGCGCGGCTACGATCGCGCGAAGCGCCGCGGCGTCGCGGTCATCCTGCGGTGGAGCCGAGACTGGTGGCGCCGTGTCGGCCTTCCGGAGGGCGGACTCGGTTTCCATGACCAGCGTCCCGTTCGTGAGCTCGACTTCGTACTGGATATGAGTGCCCGAGGCGTATCCTTGCTGGATTCGTCCTCCACCGCGAGACCCCACGACTGTGTCGCCCTTGCGAAACCGGAACACCTCGTGCGCACCCGCGTCGTCCAGACTCTTCGTGGCGTCGCGCCAGTGGATGTGAAACGGTCCGACGCCGTGCACCTGCACGACGGCACCATCCGGGGACGCGCCAAACATGGTTGAACCTTTCGGCGCAAACGCGTAGCTGCCTGCCTTGAGCTCCTTCATCAAGCTCAGGTCGAACGTGTCAGATACTGCGAAGAAGAAGGTACCCTCAAGCACGGTGATGTGCTCGTCGACGGGATGCGAGTGTGGAGGAATGATCGTACCCGGCAGCTCGCGGATTCGCATCACGAACGGTTGGCCGCTCACTTCAGGATCGCCGAGGATCACCTCAAAGTCCGTCGTCAAGGGTCGGAACGGAACGAACCGAGCCTGCGTGGTGTGGTTCTGCTGAGCGGCCACGGGGACGGCCATCAACAGAACGCCCGCGGCGGCGATCAACTGACTCTTCATGGACCGCACTGCACTTTCTTTCCTTCCAAGACCGCCTTCGCGGCGGCCGAAATCGAAGGATGTCGGGAACTGCTCGCTTGTTGCATCGCTTCCAATGTTACGCAACGTAGCATGTCGTCGCGGTCGGCGAGAAATGGTGCGAGTTTCAGCAGCGCCAGGGCTGTTGGTTCGACGAGCGCCGCCTGTGGTCGGGCTTGCTCGATCGGTGAATCAAACTTCTCGGTCAGATCCTCGAGCGCGAAGGCCACTCGACGACGTGTCGCCACGTAGAACAGACTTACTGCATGGTTGCTTGTTATCTAACCAAGAACCCATGAACCAAGAACTTGGGAACCCGGGAACCTGGAACGCGCGAACGACATCTTCATCGAAGCAGAGAATGTAGCCGTCTGGGTCCTCGACATATTCTGCTGAGATACCGGTAGCCGAGGAAACCGGCAAGACAGGTGACCGCGAGCGACGGGAGGAAGGGAATCTCGCCCCCCGGGAAAACAAGTGACAACGGAGGCAACAG
>Ga0114129_10002626_pt1 | contig 25014 bp, 14 predicted proteins | sample RhiMetdeltSRZDD1_FD_80071 | JGI IMG/M metagenome (GOLD analysis project Ga0114129, IMG submission 80071) | Populus rhizosphere microbial communities from Tennessee, USA - Rhizosphere MetaG P. deltoides SRZDD1 (version 2) (version 2) | ecosystem: Host-associated > Plants > Roots > Rhizosphere >...
CGCTTGAGGAGAATGTACGGTGCCGGTCGTTGGAGGAAACTAAAGGGTAGAGGAAGAGTTCGCCTTGCTGATGGAACGATATACAATGCTGAGCTTCATTGGTACGAGGCACACGGCATAAGGCAGAAAAGAGCTAAGGATCAAGAGCCTGTTGGAAGACTAATTATGGGTAAACGGAAGGATCAGCACTTTGCGGTTTGTGTGAAGAATGACGACTATCCAGCGTCGCTCGAACTTCGAAAAATCTATGAAGTGCTGGCAGACGATAAGGCTGCAAAACACGGATTGATACGAATCGTTGATCAATCCGGTGAAGACTATCTATATCCCCAGGATTATTTCGTCGCGATCAGCTTGCCGCAGGCTGCTGAGATAGTTTTTCTGAAGGCATCGCAACAAGATGTAAGCCACATATAGCCCTGGCCCGCTAAAGGACTTGCTAGAGCGTCCTGGAGACCCAACGTGATTCCCACCCGTGTCCGCAAATCTCTATCATCCGTGCTCTTCATTCTCCTAGTCATCGTTTTCCACCCCTCTCCGCTTGCGCCTTTTCCGCTAGCTGACACGCGGCCCGCCGAGGACCGCGGGGCCATGGCGCTCGGTCAGGCAATCAAGCGTCTTGGTGTTGTCGCCAGCGTTCTTCACACCGGCGCGCATCCCGATGATGAAGACAGCGGAATGCTGGCTTATCTCGCTCGAGGACGACAGGCGCGCACGGCTTATCTTTCCCTCACTCGCGGAGACGGTGGGCAGAACGTGATCGGGCCGGAGCTGTACGAGGCGCTTGGAGTGATCCGCACCGAGGAGTTGCTCGCGGCACGCAGAATCGACGGAGCCCAGCAGTTCTTCACACGCGCGTTCGATTTCGGCTTCAGCAAATCGCGCACTGAGACTTTCTCAAAGTGGGACCGCGACGCCGTGCTAGCCGATATGGTCCGAGTCATCCGTACGTTTAGGCCGTTGGTGATAGTGTCTGCGTGGAGCGGAACACCTAACGATGGGCACGGTCACCATCAAGCATCAGGATTGTTGACTCAGGAGGCTTATCGCGCAGCGGCGGATCCGTCGCGCTTTCCCGAGCAGGGCTTGCCGCCCTGGCAAGCCAAGAAACTCTACGTTCGTTCGTTTGACGGCGCGGCGAGTAACCGCGAGTTCTTGCCTTCGATGGCCACGCTATCGATGAACACCGGCGAGTTCGATCCGCTTCTTGGATGCAGCTATTACGAGGTCGCGGCGCGCGGGCGAAGTCAGCACCGCTCGCAGGACCAGGGAACGATTGAAGCTCGTGGCCCGCGTTTCTCGCGGCTCCGCCTTATCGACTCGAAGGTCGGCCCGATCAAAGACGAGAAGGACATCTTCGAAGGCCTCGACACACGTTTGACTGCGATTGCCGACTACGCCGGAAGCGCGGCGCCGAAGCTCCGAGCACAACTTATCGAGGTACAGGCGGCAGCGGATGAAGGGAAGGCGAAGTTCAATCCTCTGGGAAAGAGCTCAGTCACGGAACCAATCGCGCGAGGCTTGAAGAAGCTGCGCGAGATCAACAGCGGGCTTGCGGCTCTCGGCTTGAATGAGTCTGTGATGTATGAGACAAGCTTCTTGCTCAAACAAAAAGAAGCTGATTTCGTAGATGCACTTTCCAAGGCAGATGGTGTAGTCGTCGATTGCCTCACCGACGACGAAGTAATCACTCCCGGTCAGACATTCACTATCAATTTGAGTGCGTACGCTAATTCGAGTGCAAAGCTCAGCGGGTTTGGGTTGGTATCGCCTCCCGGCTGGATTGTTGTTAAGAAAGGAGAGAAGACTTCCGAAGTTGAGGGCAGGCTTGTGCTACAAGCTGAATATACGGTCACCGCCGGGCCTAATCTTGAACCGACGCGGCCCTACTGGCTGAACGGTGCGCGCAAAGGCGATATGTTCACGATAGCCAAAGCTGACAAAGCGCTAACCGGGATTGAGCCCGCGGGTCCTGCCGCCGTCGCGGCGGTCGCGGATTTCGACATTGCCGGCGAATCGGTGATGGTAAGACAGGAGGCTCAGTATCGTTATGCCGACCGCGCGCTTGGTGAGATTCGCCACGAACTAAAAGCCGCGCCCGCAGTATCGGTCAGCGTCTCGCCGGACATTCTCGCTTATCCGCAATCGACGATTCCCGTCGAACGCGAAGTGACCGTGTCGGTGATCAACAATCAGAAAGGCGGAGTGCAAGGTACGGCGGCGCTTCAGAAAGCGGATGACTGGCAAGTAACACCAGCATCTACCAGTTTCGATCTGAAACGCGAGGGCCAGCGAGCGTCCTTCACATTTGTCGTCAAAGTGCCCGGTGGAGCCGCGGAGACTCGACGCGCGTTGTCGGCACTCGCGACAATCGGCGGACGACAATACCAGGAAGGCTACCAGATTGTGGCTTACCCCCACATCGAGCCGCGATTCGTCTATCACGAAGCGCGAGCCGACGCCGAGGTGGTTGACGTCAAGGTGGCGCCCGGTTTGAAGGTCGGTTTCATCGAAGGCGCGGGCGACGATTTTGGCGCAGCTCTCGAACGTATCGGCGTCAACGTGAAGACGATCGAGCCGAAAGAACTCGCGTCGGGAGACTTAAGCGGTTATGACGTTATCGTCGCGGGCGTTCGAGTCTACGAAGTGCGGCCGGATGTGATTGCGAACAACGCGCGTTTGATGGATTACGTAAAGGGCGGCGGCACCTACATAGTGCAGTATAGCCGAGGGAATTTCGAAACCGGCGGCTTCGCACCTTACCGGACGGGAAGCGAAGAGAGAGAAACCTCGCGCGCAGCCGGGCAAAGAGACCGACAACCTGATCGCGAGCCCCGTATGTTTTATCTCGCCGAGGCTGACGTTGCCTGGGCGCTCACTTCAAGATCGACCGCGAAGCCAAAAGTCGGTTTCATCGGATCGGCCAGCGACAAGGCGCTTGAGTCGATGCGGGGCGCGGGTCTCGACGTTCGAGTGCTTGAGACCGCTGAGCTTGGAAGCGATCTCTCGCAGTTCGATGTGATCGTTGTCGGTTCAAACTCCGGCGCGCGACCTGGCCTGGCCGAGTACAACACACGACTGCTTGACTACTCACGAAGGAAGCTCCTGATACTCGCATACACGCAGCCGCAGTTTTTGAGCGGCGACTTCCCGTCGTATCCGAAGCCTGAAGCCAGACCATTTCGCGTGACCGACGAACTGGCTAAGGTGACCATACTCGAACCTGATCATCCGCGTTTCAATTTTCCAAACAAGATCACGGAACGCGACTTCGAGGGATGGGTGCAAGAGCGCGGCGCTTATTTCTTGAGCGACTGGGATGCTCATTTCAAACCGTTGCTGGCGTGTCACGATCCGGGCGAACCGGACTTGAAGGGCGGAGAAGTCATCGCTGAGTACGGCAAGGGTCTGTACGTCTACACTGCGTACGCCTGGTTCCGGCAATTGCCAAAAGGAGTGCCGGGCGCTTATCGGCTGATTGCAAATCTCGTGAGTCTGCCAAAGGCAAAGAGCGCTCGCGGACAGTCAGCACGGTAGAGTCATTCCCTAAGAGCTTGACCTCGATTCAATTTTTGTTCTAAGCGACCGCTCCGCCTCTTCAAGCGCGGAGTCTTTGTGCTGCTGAAGATCGGCGATCTTCAACTCAACAGTCTTGTTCGGAATCACACCGGTGCCTTCGAACGTTTTGCCGGAAGGTGAGGAGTATCCGTATTCGCTCACCGCGAGTTCGCCTTTCCCTTTCATGCTTCTGAACTTCGAAATGCCGAGCACGCACCCGCAGCTTCGGCGGCCGATCACGACCCCGCGGCCATTCTCCTGCATTACACCGGCAAACAGCTCCGAACCGCTTCCCGAGCCCTCGTTCACAAGGATAGCCACCGGCCCTTTATAGATCTGGTCGTCGTCGTCGGTGCGCAAATAAATTGCTTTGCCGGAACGAGCACTGAATTTTCCGAACGGTGTATGGGTGTTGAAAAAGTAGCTCGCGATTTTCACTACTTCCTCGGCCTCGCCTCCGGGGTTGCCTCGAATGTCGATCACAACGCCCGGCGCATCTTTCAGTTGATCGAGCGCCCTCTTGAATTGTTTTCGGATCGGCGATTTCCAAAGCGTCAGCCTGATGTAACCGATGCCGGAGGGCAGGCGCCGAGAAGCGACGACTGCGTTATCTGAGACGATGCGCCTGGTAAGCGCCACGTCCAGCGGCGAACCATCCGCTCGAGCGAGCCTCATTCGAAGCGTCGTTCCCGGCTCGCCGTCGATGAGCATTCTGTAGATCCTTAGCCGAACAGCTCGATCCGTTGACGAGCCTGCTACTCGAGAGCGGACTTCAGCCAATCGCTCGGCGACGGGTTTGCCGTCGATCGCGAGCACTATCATTCCTTCCTGGACTCCGGCGCGCGCGGCGTCCGAGTCGGTTTCGACAGCGATGACCACCGGTTTACCTTCGACCTCATAGATTGAGAGCCCGGCGCTGACGGCTTGTAATCTTTCCCGCTCGCGACGCTCCTCGGGCGTGTGAAAGCGAGTGTGCGCATCGTGCAGCTCGCCAACCATCCGCTTGAGCAGGTTGTAAAACTCCTGGTCGCCGGTTGCGCTGTCGATCAATGGCCGATAACGAACGCGCACCGCGCGCCAATCGACTCCGTTGAAGGAGGAATCGTAGTACCTCTCGTCGACGGTCTCCCAGACTTCTTCAAAGACTTCAACGCGATCCTTCGGCGAGAGTGAGTCAAGGACGGCGCTCGTCGCGGCGTTCGCAGTGCTGGTCCCCGCGTGTTGCAGGCTACCTGCAGGCGCGCTCGCCAGAAGCAGCCAGGCCAGCATTATGATCGCGTATCGCTTTAACCTCTCACCGACGAATAACAACTTCGTTCTCCTTCTGATCCGAGAGCAGGCATCTCGTTCGCCGAACTAGCAATATAACAACGGATGTTGAAGTCTCACAACGAGGTTGTGTGTGGGCGCCGGAAGCACTTCCGCCACGAAGGCACAAAGTCAGGAAGGTCCACACACATCGGGACTTTGTGGACCTTGGTGGCTCGAGGTCCTAGTGGCGGGGTCTTTGTCAACTCACATTACCCTACTACTCGATTCATTTGACCAGTGCGGAACGAGGTTGATAACTTTTAGGGCGCCATAACTAATGCTCAACTAAGAAAGGAACACACAATCATGCTTCCGCCTTTTCAGAACGAAGCCTTCATCGACTTCTCGAACGAGCGCAACGCGGGCCAGATGCGCGAGTCGATCGCTCACGTCGAGTCGCAGTTCGGACGCGAGTACCCGGTCGTCATTGGAGGCAAGCGATACACGACGGGCGACATGCTGGCATCGCTGAACCCCTCGGACTACGAGGAGGTCATCGGGCTTGTTCATAAGGCGAGCGTCGAGCTTGCCGACAAAGCAATCGAAGCCGCGACCGCCGCCTTCGCCGAATGGAAGAACGTCGCGCCGGAAGTTCGAGCGCGCTATTTGTTGAAGGTCGCGTCGCTGCTTCGGAAACACAAGGCCGAGCTGACCGCATTGATCGTTCTGGAAGTAGGGAAGTCGTGGGCGGAAGCGGATGGCGACGTCGCCGAAACAATCGACTTCGCCGAGTTCTACGCCCGAGAGATGATTCGCTACAACCGTGAGCAACCGCTGACCCCGCTCGCGGGTGAACATACCGAACTTTACTACATACCGATGGGAGTGGGGGTGGTTATTCCGCCGTGGAACTTTCCTCTCGCGATACTTGGGGGAATGACGCTGGCATCGGTGGTGACTGGCAATACCGTCGTGCTCAAGCCTTCGAGCGAGAGCCCGGTCATCGCGGCCAGGTTCGTCGAGATTCTTGAAGAAGCGTCGCTTCCGCCCGGCGTAGTAAACTTCGTACCGGGAAGCGGGGGAAAGATCGGCGACTACTTGGTAGGAAATCCGCGTGTTCGTTTCATTGCGTTCACCGGGTCGAAGGAGGTCGGGCTTCACATCAACGAACTTGCGGCGAAGACGGCCGAGGGACAGTTGTGGATCAAGCGAGTGGTGTCCGAGATGGGAGGCAAAGACACAATCGTCGTGGATGAGACCGCCGACCTGGACGCCGCGGTTGAAGGAGTAGTCACATCGGCGTTTGGATATTCAGGTCAGAAGTGCTCGGCGTGCTCGCGAGTGGTCGTGGTGGACAAGGTCTACGACGAAGTTGTCGGGCGGGTAGCCGATCGCGCCGGCCGCTTGAAGGTTGGGCCGGTCAAGGAGCAAGAGAATTGGATGGGACCCGTTTCGAGCAAGAGCGCTTATGAATCAATCTTGAACTATGTCGATATCGGAAAGGGAGAGGGCAAAGTGATGACCGGAGGCGGACCTCTGTCGGAAGGTCAGCGAGGATGGTTCATAAAACCCACGGTGATTGGCGACGTCGATCCGATGGCGCGCGTCTCGCAAGAAGAGATCTTCGGTCCGGTGCTTGCGGCTTTTCGCGCGCGCGACTTCGACACCGCGCTCGAGATTGCAAATAACACTCAGTTCGGTCTGACGGGAGCCCTCTTTAGCCGTGAGCGGCAAAGGCTCGAGCAAGCCCGCCGCGAGTTTCACGTCGGCAACCTGTATTTGAATCGCAAATGCACCGGCGCGTTTGTTGATGTGCATCCGTTCGGGGGGTTCAACATGTCCGGCACGGACTCGAAAGGCGGAGGGCGTGATTATCTATTGCTGTTCTTGCAGGCAAAGTCTGTTTCAGAAAAGCTCTAAGCGCCTTGTAGGGGCGGCCCTCCGTGGCCGCCCCAGAGTCAAACCGGCGTTGAATGATGGTTGCGTCTTCCAGTTTGGGGCGGCCACAGAGGGGCCGCCCCTACATGTCTTTTAAGTTGACCTCTCTTTTATCACGCCGGTATCTTTAATCTTATGCTGAGATCAAGTCTTATCCCGCTGCTCGCGGCATGCGTGGTTGCATCCGCGTATGCGCAGCAGCCAACACCGGAAACGAAGAAGACCACGCCGGCGCCATCAGCGCGAGCCTCAGGGTTCATTAGTCCCGCGGAGGCAAACGTTCGGATCGACCCCGACGTCAGGACTCTGGTAGTGATGGCCGCCTTGAACGTCGCGGGTTTTGACTACGAAACCGGTGGGCGGCCGCTGTCGCCGGCTCGCGCCGAGTTGAGAAAGGACCTTGCCAGGCTCGATCCGGAAGTGAAAGAAAAGCTTGCGGCGTTTTATCGAGCGCACAGACGGCCGGGCGTAGACGAAGTCGCGGATGCGTCGCGCTATGCGGCGCTGAGCTTGATGATGACGCCCGCTCCCGCTTTTACGGTTTTTCAATCCGCCGATCGCGCCGTTCCGGATGACCTACAACCGTTGCTCGACTTTGTCCCGCTGGTTCGTGAGTTTTATGTGAAGAGCGGGATGAGGGAAGTCGTCCCGAAATACATGTCGGTCGGAGATGCTTACGCGTCGGCCTATCGAAATCCGGTTGGGGTGATGATCTACGACGTCCTGGATTACTTTCACGTAAGACCGGAGACTGTGATAAGCATGCGCCCGCTTGTCGTGACCACCGAGGTGGACTCCAAGAGAGAGAAACAAACGGTGATCAGCCGCACTCGCACCCGACAGGTTTTCGTAGTCCCTGATCCGCTCTCGGCGATGGGAACTTCGACGGTTCGCGGCGACATTCTCAATCAGAAAGAAGATCTGCTGGCGCGGCGCGTCGGCGACGACTACATCGTAGTGGTCGGACCTTCGCGAGCCGCTACGACGGACCCAGTTCGCCAGGCGATGATACGCTTCGTGATTGACCCGCTGATCGAGCGCCACTTGAAGGCTTCGCTCGAGTACAAAGATCCGATCTTGAAGCTTGTTGCCTCGGTGCCGACCGCGGCGAAGCAGTACGCCGGCAGCGTGTACCTTGTGATACGGGAATCGCTTGCGCAGGCGACCGAGGCGAGACTGCGGCGAATCCGCAGTATCGCGACGCGCGGGAGTTACAGCGAGGACGATGCAGTCTTTGATCTTGGTCAAGCCTATCTCAAGGGCGCCGTGCTCAGCTTTCACTTCTATGAAGCGCTCGTCGGGTTGGAAAAGGTTGGCATAAGCATTGAGGACTTCTTCGATCAGATGGTTGCGACCGCGAGGTTCGATCGCGAGGCTACGCGCGCCCGGGAATTCGAATCCGTGATCGCTCGGGTCTCGGCAAGCCGTTCCAAATCCTCGAAGACCACCAGCGGCGAAGGTGAAGCCGCTGAAGCATTGATCGGCGCGATGGCGACGAAGATTCTGATGTCAGACGATCTGATCCGGAAAAAGCGCTTTGCCGAGGCGCGCCCGATACTGGATGAAGTGTTGGCGATCGAGCCCAACAACGCGCGGGCGCTTTACGGCAAGGCGCAGGTTTTGAGTCAGACCGCGTCGGCTGTCGAGCTTGACCCCAAGGCTGACGAAAACGACAAGATCCAGTCGCAACACGACCGGCTCGAGCAGGCGATCAAGCTCTATCGCAAAGCAATCGAGAACGCTTCGAAGGACTCTGAGCGGTGGTTGATTCAGTGGAGCCACGTGTTTCTTGGGCGCATATTCGACTTCCAGGAATTCCGAGCGGACGCCGTCGCCGAATACGAAAACGCCATTGCGTTGGGTCCTGATGTTCCGAATGGAGCGTACAAAGAGGCAATGGAAGGGAAGCAGCGGCCGTTTGGCCAGAAGTGACCCACCGGTTATTTTGGTAACCGCCTTACCGCTCGGTTCAAAGACGCCGGCGTGTCAACATAGACTCCATTGATGGTGATTGTCACTCTGGTATCGAACCACGGATCAACCCCGGCGAACACGACGAAAAGCTTGCTGGCCTTCGGAGAGAAGCGGGCGGAAGCCGACACACGGCCGAGTTGCATTACGCTTTGTTTTTCTGACTTGAGCCATTTGTTCGAGTACAACGGCTTGGGATTCTGAAGGTCGATATCCTTGCCTTTGAATAAGGAGGGCGGAACTGCATCTTCGTAGATGGCAAGCATCAAGCCGCCTCCGCTCCCGCTCGCATCCTTGTTAGCAAATCTGATCTCGCCTCCAGTCCACGAGAGCGTCATTCCGCTCGTGGAAACTTTAGGCTTACATTCGCAGATCAAGAAGTCTTTGGTTGCGCTGGGAGCGTCCGAATCCCATCTCAAGCTACTCGCGACTGAGGTCCACTTGTGATACCCGGAATACCTTTGTGCATAAACGTTCTCGTAAGGAAGCGATCTGTTTGAACAGTTGACCGTGAACTTATCCCCGGGTAACGAAGACACCTGTATCGATTTCTGGGCAGGGTTCGCCTTTCCTCCTGATTGCGGATTCGTGTATCCCGCTGCTGCCAGCGTCGTCATTGCAAACGCAATCAGCGATGCTGATATGCGCAATTCCAACGCAGCGGTTCGCTTTGCTCGACTGAGCGAGAAAATGATTCCTGATCTTGTGTACATTGCCTATCCCCCCGTTTCGGTCGATCCTTTTCCTCTGAACATTCCGGCCAGTCTGAAGAGCGTAATGACCCCGCCAGTCAACGCCGATAACAGAGTCAACGTTGAATCATAAAACTCTTTCTGAGTAACAAACAGGAATGCAACCACGCCCAATACGATCAGCAGCAACGGTACCCTGAATCTCTCCCAAGTGCTCTCGATGTCCTCTCTGTACGCCGTTGGATCTTTCTCCGCGCAGCGCTCGAGCACGAATCTCCGAAAGCTCTCATCCACCACCCTGAGCGAGGGCTCGCGAGTGATGAGACCACGTTGGATTAGATGGCGGACGTCAGGATCGCGGTGACTCACGAGTCCGTTCTCCGCTAGATAATAGAGAGTCAACTTCTCGCTCTTCGTGCAGCCGGACCACAGTGCTTGATGATAACTGCTCGCCTGATCTCCAATCTCCGCGATAATCTGGTCGGGTTCGAGGCCGTCAGATATCCGCGACGCGAGGGTTTCAACATAGCGCAGCGGTCTGTTACCTGCCCTCAACGCCCGGAAAACGGTTGGCGACGCTTTAGGGTCCGCAGTGTCGAAAATATTTACGCGAGTGAAAGCTGCAAGCACCTTGGCCCATCTATAAGCATCTCGTGCGTCTCCGTTCAGAGTCGCGGCCGGGCTGCCGGCGTTCTGAGCGCCATCGTTCGCTTTAGGCTTCGCACCATTTTGAGACGCCGACTTATTACGAACTTCGGCACTAAGAGCGAACGTGGCCGGGTCCGCTGAGGACACGATTACGACGTCTTTTTTCTCAGCCAACAACCGCTCCACTAGTTGGATTTTTCGCTGATTCCACGCGGGGTCATCCTTATTGAATTCGAAACTGTCGAGGAGGATCCCGTCCGTAGGCGAATGCTCACGGAACCTCGTTTGTTGTCTCCATTGATCGTCTGTGCTTATGTTGCTGAGATCAAGCCGATAGCAGCGGTAACCACCGTCGCCAACAAAGAGCCTGCGCGGTTGATTATCAATTCCATCGACTTGAATGTGAACGATACGGTCGTCAGAGAAACGCTCTTGCCTGTCGAACTCTGGTGGGCTCAGCACAAGATAATTCCGTGCGATAGTAGGAGGCTGTATCTCAGTGTAGGGCAAATCGAGGATGAACAGTCTTCGAGCGGCGAAGCGAATAAGAAAGTAGGAGGAGAACAGAGTTCCAGCAAGCAACGCGACCAACACAGCGGGCAACCAGCCCGGCCAGGTAATAAAGGCAGGAATGGACGAGATTAACAATCCGGCGTTTTGTGGTCGGCCGGCGCTGGGCAGATTCGGCTTGAGCAGCAATGAGACTCCGTTTGGGTCTTGGCCTGAAACCCAAAGGTCGTCTGACGACTTGCCCCGAACAAGATGCACGCTTTCTACGCAGGTCTCATCATAGAATGGGCTGAATGTAGTCATGAACCAGCTAATCGGATCCCACGGTAAGTCGACTCTTACCCCACTTCCGGCGTCTTTCCGCCGCGTGTCGAAGAAGAACGAATCGTACACGTCCAACGATGAGTTTAGTCGTGTGTTGATGAACCGACTTTCGTCTGAAAGACTTTGGCCCACCTCAATCAATGAATCCTGGCGCTTCGAAGAATACTGTCGCGAGATTTGATCTGTTCTGCTCTCCAGGCGCCTCGCCAGGGACATCTGACCGTGCCTTATGAGTACTCGAACCTCCTCAAAGGCCAGCACCTTAAAGAACGCAATCGCAGGCACGACGCACAAGATAGCCAGCCCCGATGTCAGCGCCAGTATATAGGACCTCCGCCAGCTTACGGCTTGAAAGAGCTTGTGCTTTGTGATTGCGGGAACATTGAGCTTGCCAGTCAGGACAAGAACAAAGGCCACGGATGAGACAGCGGGAAACACCAGGGCCGCCGCGATTAGCTTGCCGCCGCCAAGCGAAGCTACGAACGGCAAGCTGATCAGAAACAGGCCCGCGTTTATGAGAGCGATGTAAAGGCAACTCTCGCGGCAATCTTTCGTAGGCCATAGTCGCACGCGGCGATCTTTTGACTTAGGCAGAAAGAGAAAGACCAGGCCGAAGGCTATCATCAAAATAATGGTATAAGCCAGGAAGACGATGGCCGACAGCGTCACGATCTCGAGGTTAATCGTGCGAATGATTTGCTTATCGCGAAACACCACTAGGGTCCACGGCAGTTCCTTCATAGGAGTCGTGAACGCGCGGCGTTGCCTTCCAAGATATGACACGTTGGCGAATTCGCTGGCACGAGCCTGAACGGCAGATCGCAACTGCCCGTCATTGTTGGACTCCTCAAACAAGTTCTCTTCGAGGTTTCTGGCGTCGTCAGAGTGAAACAGGACTTGCCCCTCACCATTGATTACGCAGAACTCAAATCCGCTTGGGAGCACCGGTTGATACAACGAAAGGAGCCTCGTGTCCATGGCTGCCACATAAGTCTGATTGGGAGTCATTTTCGAGAGCACGGCTACGTTTTCCCCTGATGTCCGCGAGTTTAAGGACTGGACGTAGAGGGATATCTTTCGAGACCCGGAATTCTCACCGCGCTTGAGGACCGCGCGCCAGTCTAACGAAGGCAAATATGGCGATAGGCCGAGCCACGGTGGATCGCTGGCGTTGTCGCTTAACTGCCAGAGCGAACCATCTCTCGTGTTCTTAAAAAACTCCCGGTCACTCACAGGCACAAACGGCGTGTGCCGGCGCCTGGTAGTAAACTTGATTCGCTGCTGGCCGTCCGGGTCAGACCACGTAGCGCTGTTGAAGTAAGGATACGTTTCCGTTTCCGGTTTGAGGATTGGAGTGGTGAGTACTTTTTCTACATAGTCTTTGGTTTTCACCGCAGTTGTGCCACCGCGGTCCTCGACTGTGCCCGCCTGCGATGGGCAGTCCTCCTCAGTCTTCATGTTCACTTCGATTTCTGCGACGTACTCGAGCTCTCTCTCAAGCTCATCAAGTTCGGCCCGTCGCAAGCGCTTCGTCTCTTCTGTCTCGGCGGCGCTCTCAGCGTCGGCAAGGTTACCGAGGTTGGTTTCGTTGGTTACTCGCTCATAGAGTTTCTCAACCTTGTTAAAGACGTCCAATTGATCTGATGCACGAGTAAGCTCGCTTCGAAGATTCCGCTCAACGCTCGCTGAGAGAAGCTTGAGATGGTTATCTGACTCGCGCTCGATCTTCATGTAACTGTAACCGTCCAGGATGAACAGGGTCACAAGCGCTGTCCCAAGAAAAACTGCAGTCGCCGTAAGGATAACATCGGCACGAGAGAGTTGGTCTTTTGGACCGATGAGTTTCAGCTTTACTAACGGCGCGCTCAGAATCGTTGCCAATACCACATACAAGAACAAAAGGAGCAGGGTGTAAGGGATCGAATAGGTCTTGTCGGCCAGGTGTGAAGAACGCACAAGCCCACATATGGTCAAGTGAAGTCCCTCATTGGTGCCGCTTCCTTGCAACGGCACAGTCAACTGCGCAGGCTGAACGAACACTCTATAGTCGATATCAGATATACGACGGTTGAGAAGAACGGAACCACGACGCGATAGAAGCTCATCGTCCTTTTGCGCGCTCGAATTGCCGCTGGCTTTGGATGAGTTCTGGGTGCCCGATGTGTTGAGCGCGGCATCAGTCGTCGCCTCGCTGGCAAGCAGCGGCCTGATATCAGCGATGCTCAACGCAGGATCTCCGCAGTCGAACACGACCTTGCCGGTTTCGGTCTCGGCGACGAGCACTTTGTCGAAGAGATCTTCGACGCCAGCCCGCCGGTCGTGACGCACAAACCTGTCAACCAAAGGCCTCAGCAGGTCATCGGGATCGGTCAGAACCACAAATTCAGGGTTAGACTCTGCGTCGCTTCCGCAGGCATAATTGAGTGCCCAACCCTCACCGCGCCCGTGCTGCCTGAACGCAATGGTGATCCGGGGTTTCGTGCACTGCGGGACAGTCTCGGATCTCACTTCAGACTCGAGTTGAAGCCGGGTGCCGAACGGTCGGATAGCCGCGAGTCTCTTACTCAAGTACTCCTCGAATTTCTCATCTGGCTGTTTACAGCCCTTGGCGGTTCCCTCTACGATACTGCGCAGACCTTCAACTCGCGACGTGACTTGACTGCCGATCCCACCGAGCAGCCGGCTAGATTTTCTTACGAAATAGGCCTTCTGCGAAGACACGTAGAATAGATAGTAGAGACTAAAAGGCACGACAAGCATTACTAACGTCAGGCCAATAACGGCGATTCGATCGAGCCGGGAAGTCTTCTTCTCCATAATGCCCCCTGGTTACGCGCTTCCACTTCAACATTTGAAGAGACTGCGGCCGAAAACCGGCCAGCTTCCTCTTATCACACATGACGCAAGATACACGGCTTCCAATTCTGCGATTTTTGGCGAAACACTAGCCGATTCGCCGGTCATTATCATTGATGAACTCTTGACGCACCTAGCCGGTGCAGTTATCATCGTCGCCGTATCGAACTGAAAGAAGAACCGGTAAAAAAACCTGCCCTGGTATTTCTGAGAATCCTCACGCGACTTTGACACAAGGAAGGACGAGTGTATGGCCGTCAGTTTGGGGATAAACGGTTCTGCGGATGTTCGAGTGGTAGCAGGCGAAAACCTGGTGCTCCGAATCGCGGCCTACGATCCCAATGGGATCGGCAAAATATTCGTTCAGTGTTTTCAGTTCAGTATGGCGAGTTCCAGCAAGATAAAACTGGCTATGGGTCAGGTGTTGGTCGCACCCGAGCAGAGCCTCTCTCAAACCAGCTTCGACGTCACGATTCCGATTCCAGAAAACGCCGCGCTTGGAAAGTGGGGAGTCCAGTTAATCGAATTCACGAACAAACGCGGTTACAAGTCGTCGTTCTATCGAGGACACGGCAAGTTCGACAACGTCATCTTCGAAGTAGTTCCCCCTCCGACAAAAGAAGACGAGCTTCTCCGCTTCGACGGAGTTGAGATTGCTGGGCGAGGACGATGCGCGTGATCCAGGATTAGTGGGCCTGACCTGGCAAGGAATCAGCAAGCTGAATCCTGAGGCGCTATGAGTTCGGCCCGGGCCTCTCCCTATCGAATGCCTGAAGTAATTCAAACGCGACTTTGATCGGCACACCAAAGTTCGACCCGCCAAAACTTTGATTTCCATCAACCGCCGCCAGTATCGCGGAGTTTATGGCTATGACGCGCCCGTCGCGATCGAACACCGGACTGCCCGATCCGCCTTCGGTTGTTTGAGCGCTATGTACGATACGACCGGGCAAGGCGTCGCTGATGGTGCCGGTGGTCGTCAGCGGCCTTATTAGTCCGCGAGCGGCAAGCCCATTTGCCACTTCGACTGCTGACTGTCCATGCGTGCGCAGGATCTCTCGCCGCTCGGTCTCATCAATCCGCTGAAGCAGGCCGTCGACTCCAGTCGGGTATCCCAAAAGTACGACCGGCTCGCCAATTATCGAATTGGGATCCTCGTTGCTCAAAGGGAAAATCGGCAGCGCGGCATCACCTTGATCGAACTTGCAAAGCGCGATGTCATATCGAGGCGAGGTCGCGGCTACCTTCAAATCGAACGGCGTTTGCCGCGAAGGAAAGAAGGCTTGAAGTGTGTCCAATCTTGGAGCGAGCCCGCCTCCCTGGTGCAGGATTATCTGGGCCATCTGGTCGGTCGCCCAAGGCTGCACGACGTGCTTGTTGGTCGCTATGACGCCTCGCTCTACAACAAAGCCGCTGCCCGTGTAATCGATTTGAACCGGCGGTCCGGCGCCGTCAACGGAGGCTTGAAGGTTGCCGTTCTTATCAACCGGCATATCGCTTACTCGGTCCGCTGTTTCGTATCGGAGCACGCGACCGCTGCCGCGCTCGACGAAAGTATAGCTTCCCACCAGAAGGCAAACGCCCGGGCTGTACAGCTCGGCAATCTTCTGAGTGAACCGGCGCATCTGGTCACTCACTTCGCGAAGGCGCTCGCTCGCTTCGCGAAGGCGGTCGATCTCGTCCTGCTGCTTGCGAATGAGCGCCTGATCCTGATCGCGTTGATAACCGAGCCGGTCCGTCTTGTTGGTGTTGCGGATCAAGGTAATGAGGCTGAACCCAATCACTCCTAGTGTGAGCAATGACACCACCGCTATCGCGATCAAGCCGGACAGCTTCGCCTTGCTGGGGATCTCGGCCCAAAAGCTCGCAATCAGTTCCTTTATGAACAGAGTCGCCGTGAGAGGATGAACCGACTGCCCGGAGATTCTGTCGACTTCGGCGACGTTGCGGCGAACCGGATGCTCACTGGAAAAGTTTTCAGGCATCACCTGAAACAACACACTTGCGCTCGACAGACCGTGTCCGAAATGAATGGCGTCGCCGTCGCGCAAGGTATGTCCGGCGCCTGTCTCATCGTCTCCGAGTCCTTCCCCATTGATCGTGATCTGAAAAGGATTCTGTCCAACGTGCGGCACCAGGTGAAACGAGTTGTCGTCGTCGTAGATATCGGCAAGCACCCCATCGGGCAGGGAACCACCTTCCTCGGGCACCAGCTTCAGATCGCAGGCATCCGAAGTGCCCAGTGTCACGTGGTCTTGCGTAAAGATTCTCGTCTTACCCTTCTCGGTTCCCGAGAGGTAGACAAACATCAAACGGCTCATTTCGTGTCGCGCCTCGCTGAATGAATGATAGCATCTGCGGTTCAAACTTGCAGCGGAAAGTCTGCGAACCGGTGCGAGTACTCAGTTACTGTAGAGAACTTGTAGGGGCGTCCCTCCGTGGGCGCCCCAGAGTCGTGCCCATACCTTGGGGTGCCAGTCTGGGGCGCCTACAGGTTCTAGCCAGGTCATCAAAGTCAGCCAAGTCTTTCGATGTTGCACCCCGGTTCTACCAGGATCGTTTTGAACGACGACAGACGGACTAATCCAGGCTTTGAACGTGGCGGCTTCGATACGAACTTTTTTTGAGTATAGTGGACGGCCGCTTTGCCTTCGCGCTTAGCCTGGGAGTAGAAGGCCGCAAGCTCGGCTGCTTCGGCTATGGTTCGGTAGGGCACGGGCTCGCGGGTCGGGTTGCGAATGATAGCGTGCGAGCCAGGATAGTCCGCCGCGTGAAGCCAGATATCGAGAGGCCGGGCGACTCGGAAGGTAAGCGTGTCGTTGTCGCGGTCGTTTCTTCCCACTGCGATTTCGTATCCGTCACTTGATCTGAACCGGCGTCCTAAGTTGCTGCCGCTTTCGTCTCTCGCGCGTTTGCTTGAATCGTGCCTCTTCGCCGCAGTCCTTCCAAGCAATTGCTCGGTCGACTTGCGCGCGTCCGCTACGGACCGCGACGTCGGTTCGATATCGAGCTCGAGCAAGAGTTGTTTCAACGGTACGAGAACGCGCGATACCTCACGCTGCCGCGAGGCAATTGCCTCCTGCGCGCGGCGCGCCTTCCGGTACCGCGCGAAGTAATCGGCCGCGGCTTCTTTGAGAGTTGCGCGGGCGGGAATGTCGATCTGAATCTCAGGCTGGTCAGGGTCGTAGTAATCGACAAGAGTTGCGCGGCTCTGTTCGATTCGTGCGTTGGCAAGATTGGCCAGCAGCAAATCGCCGTATCGTTTGAACTCTTCGGGGTGTTCGAATCGAGCGCGGTCGGATTCAATCGCGCTCATTGACGATTCGCGTTTGTTGATCTCGCGGGCGATCGTCTGTCTCAGCGCCGAATACTCGCCGCGTAGAGAAATGGCTTGCGCGCGCGAGAGGTGGTATTGCTCGGCAGCCTCAGACAGTGACGAGAACTGATACCGGTTCATGTCCCGGGCTTGAGTTAGCTCGATATGTGAGAGCAAGAGATCGGTCTTAGGATTGATGACCTGGTGCTCGACGTCGTCAAGAGGCAGTCGCGAATACAACAGCGGAAGCGGCTCGCGGTTGAACAAGTCTTCGATGAGCGACTTGAAGGCGGCCGAGCAAGTCCTGTCTTGGCAGCGAGCCAGAAACTCATTTCTCAGTTGCGGCGAAAAAATCGAGCCGGGTCCAAAGAAGCGATCGAGGACTTCGGATTGCGAAATTGAAGCGGGCAGGTCCGTGGTCAGACTTTTCGGATCGAGACTGTCGACAGATCTGCCAAAATGAGCGACCTGCTCGTCCATGCCTCGTTCAAGAAGCGTGCCGATCACCGAACCCTGAGCATCAACCAGATAAGCGTTCGCGGAACGACCGGTGAGCGCAAACACCAGCGATGTCCGTACCTTATTGCCACCAGCGTCCGGTCTCTCAAACTCCAGCTTGACGATCCGGTCCGAAGGCTCTTTCCAGAGCTTCGCAAGGCTCGCATCGGCGAGGTGTTTGCGCAGCAGCGAGAGGAAAAGACTCGAGGCTCGTGTACTGCCGGGTGGGCTTGCGCCCTTCGATGAAAGGTAAACAGCGGGGCTGCTTCGATCGAGCGAGGCCAGCATTTGACGCCCGCCGCCCGCCCGGAAATCCATAAGAACAGTCGAGCCATACAGCGATATGCGAGCGGCGGTTCGCCCGACTAACGGAGGCGTCAGCTCTTGCAGCACCGACTCAAGGTAGAAGTTATCCACCCGGGTATATTACGTGAGTTGGGAGAAGAAACGAACGAACACTAGCTGCAACGTTCAACGAGGTGCGCTTAGAAATCGCGAACTACTACCGTCCCTGAGATAAAATCTTGCCATCCTCGATGCTTGCGATTGAACGCGGCCCAGATGAACCCCATCATCGCAGGCGCTGCCGCAATGAAATAACCGGACGTTCTCAGCAACGCGCGCGGCGCCGAGGGCGGTTCAAAAGTCAGAGCGTCCACTACACGGGTGTTTGTGAGCATCATCCCGAAGGTTCGACCACAGAGACACTGTGTTAGCGACAGGTAGAAGAATGATATCAGCCCGACGATGGCTATGGACGCAAGCCACGTCTGGCCGGTGGAGAAGCTGCCGTCCGCGATACTGATAGTGGCGAGGAACGGCGAGCAGCTAACTGCCACCGCGAGCAGGTCGACGACTCCAATAATCGCGTGGATGAAGATTGAAGGGCTCTCGTTTCGCAGAAACTCAGCGCCGAGTGCTTTATCTACCTTTCGAACTTCGGCTTCCAAATAGTCCAGAGGTTCTATCTCATCGATCACTCCCAACGGGGCCGCTTCGACTATGTCATGAGCACGCGAGAGTTCCGTTACGGCGCTGGAGGATTCCAAAACCGGCTCCAAGCGCCGCTTCTCCGGCAAGGTTGGTTCGACTGGCAGGGGCCTGGTGACAAGAGGCTGAACAATCTCATGGTTGGGCTCATGCTTGGGCGCCGGCGTGAATTCGACTCTGGATTCTATTTCAGGATCGGGCTCGAGCGCCCTCGCAGTCGCCTGACGATCCACCGCCAGCGCGACTTGCGTGCTCGATTGAATTGGCCGCGCGGGTTCGATCTTCGGCAACGCGGCTCGGCTCGCGTTTTCACTCGCCCGCTTCACACGGGTTAGCGCCGCCTCGACGATGTTGTTACTGCTGCGCCGGGTTGAATTAGCGGATGATGGCGGTTGGTCAGTCGAACCGGTTCGAACCGGAATACTATTAGGATTGGTGTCCCTCTCAAAGGGGACTCGTGACTCGACCTGGCTTGCGCTCGAGAGGCTCGCGCGGAAATCGGAATCGGAAGTCCTCTCCTCACCAAAAACATCTGATTGCAGACTAGAGGCGTCCCGCTTTGCTCTAATCGCCCGGACCTTCTCGTTGAGTTCAATTCGCCACGCTGGCAGAGCAGGCGCAGTTACTTCCACCGGCGCAGCTACGCGAGTCCTTCTTGGGAACTCAAGCAGTCTCGAATCTGTACCAGTCCGGCCTCGCCTCGATGTTGATCGATGGCAACGTGGACAACGTGTAGTTGTGTTGGGAAACTCATGCCCGCAACCATGACATTTCATGCTTAAAGCACCTCGATTGTTGGGGGCATCCTGGTGATTCGCGGGCGATACTATCAGAAAGCTCGCACCACGGTCAACACGAAATATTGCGCTAACGGGACATCCAAGCACGTCATGCTGATGTCTGACCACCGACGAAGGTAGAGACGAGTCCGCGCACTGCGATCGAGGGCGGGACTCGTCACCAGGTAAACAATTGTCTACTCCTTCGACGCAGCCTTGCGCGATGAGCCGGGGGCGGCTCCCGGCACTCCTGCCGCCGGTTCTTCGGGTAATGAGGCGGGGAGCAACCCGAGCGCTTTGCGAACTTCGCCTTCGATCCGGCTGGCGATTTCGCGGTCCGATTTGATCAGGTTCTTGGCGTTCTCGCGCCCTTGCCCCAGCCGTTCGCCTTTGAAGCTGAACCACGCGCCGCTCTTTTCGACTATCTTGTTTTCGACTGCGAGATCCAGCAAGTCGCCCTCTCGCGAGATGCCTTCGCCATACATGATGTCGAATTCGGATTCCTTGAACGGCGGCGCGACTTTGTTCTTCACCACCTTGACCTTGGTGCGATTGCCAACGACCGCATCGCCGTCCTTGATTGAGCTGGTACGGCGAATCTCGAGGCGAACCGAAGAGTAGAATTTCAGAGCGCGGCCGCCGGTAGTCGTTTCCGGATTGCCGAACATCACGCCAATTTTCTCACGAATCTGGTTTATGAAAATCAAGCAGGTGTTTGACCTCGCCACCACTGCCGTAAGCTTTCTCAGCGCCTGCGACATCAAGCGCGCTTGAAGCCCGGGCAGCGAGTCTCCCATCTCGCCGTCCAGCTCGGCGCGAGGGACCAACGCCGCAACCGAGTCAATGACCAATACGTCGACTCCTCCGGAGCGAACGAGAGCTTCGGCTATTTCGAGCCCTTGCTCGCCGGAATCGGGCTGCGAGATGAACAGGTCGTCGACGTTGACTCCGAGCTTGCGAGCATATTGGGCGTCCATCGCATGCTCGGCATCGATGTAGGCCGCGACACCGCCCGCCTTCTGCGCTTGCCCGACGATGTGAAGCGCAAGCGTCGTCTTACCGCCAGACTCCGGCCCGTAAATCTCGACGACTCGGCCGCGAGGCACACCCCCGATCCCGATCGCAGCGTCCAGGCTGAGGCAAGAAGTCGAGATGGCAGGCACATCCATAACCTTCTTCTCGCCAAGGCGCATTATCGAGCCCTTACCAAACTGCTTTTCAATATTCGCAATCGCGATGTCTATAGCACGGTTCCGTTCGGTTCGATCATCTGACATTCTAATGCTTCCTTTCTTGATGCAGGTGGCCCAGGAGGGCTCACTATAGCACACTTAAAAACCAACTTCACAAAGCAATTCTCAGGTTGAGTTAATAATGGAATGAATGACGATCGAACAGTCATTCTTACCGGTAGGGGGCGGCAACTGCCGGAGGACGAAATGGGGAGGCAACCAGTTGGCACGGTGGTTGCACAAATGCTTTGCGGGCGCGGACGGAAAGGCGCTCGACGAGTTGCTTCGGCGTGCGCCAGACGACTCGAAGTTCTTGAAACAAACGAATCTGGGTCGCGTTTGACCGATGGATGCCGTGCATATCTGAGGAACAAGTGCGGATTGGAGACCCAGGACCGTACGGTAACGAACGGGTTCAGAACAGCCGTGGGTGGGAGAAAAAGAAATGGCTAGAAACATTCACGCCAGACAAATAAACAGCAGAAATGAAGCAGCCACAGTGAAATGGTCGGCGCTCGATGCCAATGAGCTCAAGGCCATAGTTCGCGACGGACTGGTCGCGATGAACATGATTGAGCGGGAAGAATTCATCGGAACGCTTGAAGCGGAAATGAGGCGCGCCGGTTTGAATATGCGCTCTTACCTGGTACCGCTTGGGATACCGGGGAGGAGCCCTGAAGACCTGACGCCAACCGAGGTTGCGCACCTGATAAGGTTCTTGAAGCTCAATGTCAATCAGGCTATGTCCGCCGTCGAGCGGTCGTTAACGCGTTACAGCATTTTTGCGGCGACCATTGGCGGCAACGGCCATCGCATCGCAGCTTAGAACGCCGAAGTTCGAGCATAATTACTGCCCGCCTCGCTGCCTTTGCAGCCAGGCGGGCATTAGTATTGAGAGGCGACGACTACGGTTGGGTGAGACTTGCTAGCTGCCTGGTCGTGGCTTACGTGCGCAAGGACGCCTCAAAGGGTTTTGGCAGGCGTGGCTTTTTAGTCACTATCTTTAGGTGATCCGCTCGCTCCACTTTCTAAACATCTCGTACGTACTGTAGTATTCCTGCTTGCGAGCCCAAATCCGGACGCACTGGACTCGCTTTCCCCGACTGACATCGACTAGAGTGATGAAACGAAACTTTTTCGTCATCAATCTGATTCTGCTCGCCACGTCGTGTGGGGCCCAAGTTTTCGCACAGCAAGCAAGCGATGTGAAAGAGAATGCGGCGAGCCCAGCTCTGGCGCGCGCAAAGCAAATCATCGCGCTCGTAGACTCAAGAGAAACGGATGCACCCGCCAAAATCAAGCAAGCTCTCTCGGATGAGAACTGGTATGTGAGAGGCGAGGCAGCGAGAGCCCTCGGAAGGCTCGGCGACAAGTCGACCGTCGAGCGCTTGACGCCCTTGCTTCAGGACCAGAGTTGGTTCGTGCGGTGCGCGGCCCTCGAGGCGATCGCCGTGATCGGCGCATCGCCCGACACGAAGGCACTGAGCGAGCTGATTGGTGCGCCGGACGCTTATATGCGGGCTCGGGCTGCCGCTACCTCAGCCGCTATCGGCAACACCGCGGCTGCCGACTTGTTGATCAAGGCGCTGGCCGACGGCGATCAACAAGTTCGACGCGCGGCTGCAAGCGCGTTGGGCGAACTGAAAGCAGTAAGCGCAGTCGACGCTCTGCTCGCGCTGTTAAAGGACGACGATTCCAGCGTGCGAAAGTCTGCGGCGGTAGCCCTCGGGCGAATAGGAAACAAGATCGCCGCGAGCGCGGTCCTTGCTGCAATTCCCGAAGCTGAGGCTGAGCAGTGGGAATATGCCGCTGCGCTTTATCGTCTGGGCAATCGCGATCATATCGAGCGAATAACAGCGGCTCTTCGCAGCGAATACGCGGACGTTCGCCAAAACTCCCTCAAGACGCTTCTTGAGCTCGGCGATAATCGCGCGTTGCCGGCGCTTCTCGAGCTCACTTCACACGCCGGATCATCCGCGAGCAATGGAGCGGCCTCGATTCGATTGGCATTAGCAAATGGCCTCGTCGCGTTTGACGGCGAAGAATCGAAAGCCGCGCTGGTTGGCTTTCTCGACGATGCCGAACCCGCCGTGCGAGCAGCGTCCGCGGCGTCGCTTTCGAAAGTCAGCTCGCACGATCCCAAAAGTGACCCGGCTCAGCGTTCACTCATCGCGCTTGTCGGCAGGTTGACGAAAGAGAGCTCGCCGATCGTGGTAGAGGCAATCATCCAATCACTGGCGGCGTTCGATCAAGCGCGAGTCGCTGACCTCTTGCTCGATGCGCGAGCAAGCGACGGAAGCCTGAGCCCAAATGTTTTGAGAGCGCTTGCGTCGGCAGGTGTCACCGCTGAGAGCCAGGCCTTGCAACTAAATGCAGCAGACCCGATTGATCGCGTGCGCGCCGCCGAGAGACTTGCTCGTCTGGGAAACTCAAAAGCAGTGACGCCTCTAATGGAGGCCCTCGACGGAGCGAAGGACATTCAAGTCAGAGTCAAAGCGGCCCAGGCGCTCGGCGTGCTTCGAGATCGGCGCGCCGTCGAACCGCTTGTGATTGCTTCGCGAGCATCCGAACCCGAGGTCAGAGCAGCGGCCGTCAATGCGCTCGGCTTGATTGGCGATCACCTCGCCGCCGAAGCGCTGTTTGTTGCAGCGAAAGATGCTGAACCCGCAGTTAGAGACGCGGCCGTTCGCTCGCTATCGGCTTTTGGCATATCGGTCGAGAAAGTCTCGTCCGACCTCGCCAGCTCGAGTTGGCAGGTTAGGGCCGCCGCCGTCGCGACTCTTGCGCGTCTCGGCGATCGAAGCGCCGTGCCTTTGATAATCTCGGCATTGAGAGACAGCGATAGCCGCGTTCGTTCCGAGGCCGCTCGAACGCTGGGCACGTTCATCGATCAAAGCGCCACCGATGCGTTGATCGGTGCGCTACGCGACCAAAGCGTTGAGGTGCGAGTCGAAGCTACGTTCGCGCTTGGTCGAATGAAAGACAGCCGCGCGCTGGTTCCGCTCGCTGCAACGCTCAACGATCGCGACCCGCGTGTCAGCCTTGCGGCTGCGGAGTCACTAGCGCGATTACAGGATCCGCGCGCGACTCGCGTGCTGATCGACTCGCTCGCAAGTGCTGATTGGCGAGTGCGTTCTCGCGCGACGCAGGTCCTTGCGCGAGTCGCCGCCGAGGGCGCGCTTGACCAGGCGGTCGGACCGCTTGCGAAGGCGCTGGCGGATAACGACCCGGTCGTTCGCTACTACGCGGCGGAGGCGCTGACCGGCATAGGCAGCAAAGCCATTCCCGATCTGATTGAAGCTTTGCGAGCGCATCGCGAAAGTGACCGTGATCGTGCGGCGCGAGTGTTGTGGCGCATCGGCTCCGCGGCAGTCGATCCGCTTCTGGCGGTCTTGCAAGATAAGAGCTCAACGTCCGAACTGCGAGCAGCTTCGGCGCATGCGCTTGGAATGATCGGCGATCCGCGCGCAATCAAAGGGCTGGCGCTTCTGCTCAGGGACGAGCGGTACTTTGTCCGGCAGCAGGCCGCGCGAGCTCTCGGGCAAATAGGCGAACCGGCTATCGATCTGCTGTTGGAGATGACCCGCTCATCGACGGCTTCCACCAGGGAAGCCGCGGTCGAAGCACTGGGGAGCACCGTCTCAACCCGTGCAATCGGTAGAGTCATCGAAGCGCTCTCTGATTCAAACTCAGCGGTCCGCTCGGCAGCGGTCAAGGCTCTCGGTGAGAGTTCGAGCGAACGCGCGGTGCCGCATCTGATGGCGTTGCTGCGAGACGAATCCAGTACGTTTCGCTCAGAGGCGGCTGCGTCGCTAACGCGGCTCGGGTCGCTTTCGATACCTGGCCTCGTAGGGGCATTGAGAGATCCGAAGCCTTCAGTGCGCCAGCTCGCCTCCGAAGCGCTTGGCGACATCGGTTCCAAAGAGGCGGTCGCGCCCCTGATCGAGCTGATCACAACCGACCAGTCGGGCGCGCGGCCGGAAGCCATCGAAGCGCTTGGCAAGATCGGCGACCCAGCCGCAATCGCTCCGATTCTTTCGGTCCTTCGCTACGCGTCGGTGGCGGTGAGAAAGCGCGCTGTCGGGGCGCTCGCCAGATTCCGCGACCCGCGCGCGATCGAGGCCCTGACGACTGCGCTTGTGGACCAGAACGAGGAGGTTAGACAATCGGCTGCCGCCGGGCTTGGCGAAATCGGCGATGATCGCGCTATCTTAAGGCTCGAGCGGTTGGCCGATTCTGACCCGAGCAGCGATGTGCGAGCTGCTGCGGTCCAAGCTATCGAACGTATTCGCCGGGATCAGAAGACCGTCAAGCCCGAACCGCAGAAGTCTTCACGGCCGTGAATCAAAGATCACAGAATCGATAACAGCAGAAATGAAAACAGCACAGTTTGCGTCGTCCATTCTCCTGGTTCCGCTGATACTCCTGCAGCCCGGATGTAAATCGAAAGA
>Ga0114129_10002628_pt1 | contig 25000 bp, 23 predicted proteins | sample RhiMetdeltSRZDD1_FD_80071 | JGI IMG/M metagenome (GOLD analysis project Ga0114129, IMG submission 80071) | Populus rhizosphere microbial communities from Tennessee, USA - Rhizosphere MetaG P. deltoides SRZDD1 (version 2) (version 2) | ecosystem: Host-associated > Plants > Roots > Rhizosphere >...
AACGAGACCACCTGGTGTACGTGCGGCATGAGCTGCGAGGGCGCCTGGGCCTGACCTTGGAGCCATGTCACTCGATGCTTGTAGCCGTGGCGCCGCAACGGGTCATAGCCGGGCCAGCCATCGGTGTGCACATGGCTGCGGGGTTCGATGGCGTCCTGCACAAACGCCATCAGGCTCGGCCCGGACGCATCGCGCAGGCGGCGGAGGCGAATGCGGCCGAGGCGACGGCGATCCTCGATCTCCACCGCAACGCCCACGAGCGCTTTGGTTTCCGTCTGGCGCCCCCGGCGGCCCGGGTGCACGCCGCCGACGTAGGTTTCATCGACTTCGACCCAGCCCGTGAGCCGATCGCGACCCGGCCGCACCATCGCCCGCCGCAGCTTGTGCATCCACGCCCACGCTGTCTTATAGCTGCGAAGGCCGAGTTCGCGCTGCAGTCCCAAGGCACTGATGCCGGTTTTTTGACTCGTCACTGCCCACATCGCGCGGAACCAAACCGGCAGCGGCGTCCGAATGTCCTGGAAGATGGTGCCGGCCGTAACCGAGGTCTGACGCCCGCACGCCGTGCATTGCATCAGCCCGCGCTCCCGGACCGGCCAGGTCTTCGCCTGGCCGCACCGGGGACACCGAAATCCGTCAGGCCACCGTAGCTGCATGAGATAAGCGCGGCACGCCGCCTCGGTCGCAAATCGTCGCTCGAACTCGGCGAGATCCCGCGGAAAATCCTCCACGGGCCCGTACGCTATATCTTGGGGCTACCGGAGTCAAGTAAATAGCCAACTTTGCCTTTTATGAGCGTTTGCTGCCGGTGGCCGACCAGGCGCTATACTCGCTCAGAATGAGTCATGTCGCCTCTTCTTTCTGAACTCCTGAAACTTCCACCACGCGAACGCGCCGAACTCGCGATGGCGTTGTGGGAAAGTCTCTCGGATGCCGAACGCGATAAGGACCTCGAGCTGACGGTCGAGCAGGCTGCGGAGCTGGATCGGCGTTGGATGGAACACATCCAGCAACCAGAGTCCTCGATCCCCTGGGAGGAAGTTCGTCGAAAGCTGATGGATCGGGAGTGAATCGTCACGTCAGCTTTCGTCCCGAGGCTGAAGCCGTAGCACTTGAGACTCGAGACTGGTATGAAGGCCGGCGGCCTGGTCTCGGCAGCGAGTTCCGCGCCCCGTTGGACGAAGTCATCGAACGGATCGCTCACAACCCGATGCAGTTTCGGCTGGTGCGCGGAGAAGTACGGCGAGCGATCCTGAATCGGTTTCCTTATGCGGTGTACTTCCGCACAGTCGGTCCTGACATCGTTGTCCTTGCCGTTCACAGCCGGCAGCATCCGCGACGATGGCAGTCGAGAGCCTGACGTGGGACTCGGGCTTTTGGATCTGATGTCCGCGTGCTCGATCGCGAAGCGGTGCTCAAATGCCACATCCTGGCTTCCGAAGCTCGTTTTCGCCCCCGTGCACATGCGGACGCGCACGCCGATCGGCTCCATCCTGGTCACGTCCGGCTTCGCGTACCTCGCGACGCTCTTCAGCACGTTCGCCGGCGCGATCGTGATCGCGACGCCAGTTGCATCCTGACCTATCTCGTCATGTAACTCACGCGGCCGGTCCTGCGTTTGCGAGATTTGGCACGCCGCTGTTCCGCCTCAGGGCTGGCGTCCCCATCGCGGTCGCCTGCGCCGCGGTAGTCGCTTCCTGCTTCCCAGAGTAGCTGGACGGAGCTGGCGACGCTCGTCGGGGTGAGCGCCGCAGGGTTGGTGCCGTGGTGGCTGCGCGCGGTGAACAGCGGCAGTAGCGCGCATATCCGCCGCGTTCTCGAATGGCTTGCCTCGGCTCCCGCAGCGTTTCGGGCAGCAAGCGGCGGGTAATACGAAGCGGTAACCGATAGAGCACGCCGGGCTTACACGGTCATCACTTCGCGCGATCACGTGTTACCTCCGCGTCATTGAAATAGCCGGGCCTCGACCTCATCTTCGCACGCCGCGAGGAGGTGCGCATAGATGACGAGGCCACATCAACTCTCGTTCGTGCCGCTCCTCGTCACGTCCATTGTCGTTGCGCCGCTGGCTCATGCGGCCGCTCGCGAGAACTCTCCCTGCCAAGCGACAGACCCGTTGCGACCCGAAGCTGCTCCCATCGTCCAAGGCTACGGGGGCGATAGGCGGGAGCTGGAATCAGCGGTAACAGGTCGAGAGGGAGCCGTCGACGCGGGCGTCCAGCCCATCAGCTGGCCTTGTCGGCTCCTTGTCGCAGAAGATCTTCGTGAGTTCGTGAAGCTTGCGTGGGATCACTCGGTCACCTTCCGGAAACAGTGCCGGAAGCTCGAGGCAGCACGAGCCGTCGTAATCGTGCAGTCGTCACAGCAGACGTCCCAAGCAGAAGCGCGTATCGGTATTTCCTGTGAAGGCATAACGGTGGCCCGAGTACGGGTAAGGCGCAGTGCTAATGCCGTGGAGCTCATTGCACACGAACTCGAACACGTGCTAGAGCGCCTCGAAGGGGTCAACTTTCTCCTCGGCGCACAGGTCCGCGGTTCAGGCATCTCACTCTCAGGCGGCACATTCGAGACGACGCGGGCAATCGATGCCGGTCGCCGCGTCGCGCGCGAGGTACGCGTGGAAACGCGATCGCACGTGTACGGGAGATGATGAGTCGCTGTTGGACGTTCGCGAAGGCTCTTCAGCCGTCAGCCCCATGAACGTGCCGTAGCGCGTGGCCTTGGCGCAGCGGGCCGGCGTCTTTTGCCGGCCGCGAGCATCACGTTCTTCGCGACTAACCGAACAGGGATCACGCCTGCCAAGCGTAAGCGGTGGATCGAAGAGAGTCTCGGCCAATTGGTGATGCTACACTGCGCGCTGCATCCGCTCGGTTTCGAGTTCCATGAGCGAAACCCGCGCACCCTCGCAGTCTCAAATCACGTTTGGCGTCTTCGAACTCGACCTGCGCTCTGGCGGGTTGCGCAAGTCCGGTGCGCGTCTCAACCTTCAACAACAACCCTTGCAACTGCTCTCGGTGCTGCTCGAGCGCCCCGGTGAGCTCGTTTCTCGCGAAGAGCTCCGCAAGCGCCACCGTCGCCTGCGACACTTCGATGCCGAGCTTCTGCAGCTCGCCGTGGATGCGTGGAGCGCCCCACAGTGGGTTCGCCCTCCGCATCTGGCGAATCAACGCACGGAGGTCAGAGGTGAGCGCCGGCCGGCCGACACGACGGGGTCGCGGATTCCAGCGCCAATGGGTGGTAAACGCGCGCCGGTGCCAACCCACCACGGTGGCGGGCGTCACGATCTGCACGGCCTGCCGCCAGCTTGGCCGGACGCGCGAGAGCAGCACCCAAAACAGCCGATCGATCGGCCGGAGGCGCGGTCGTTTCGGAGTCGCCCGTTGCAGCACGGCGAGTTGGTGTCGGAGCGCGAGAATTTTCGGCCCCGAGCTCAAGCCGAGAGTGGGTCGTGGCCCGAAGCGAGGACAGCAGAGCGATGAACAGCGCAGTCATTCTGCGTGAGAAGGTATCAGTCTCTGGCCCCAAACGCAGCGTCCACAACACGTACCGTATTCAGTAGGGACAGCCCGCGTCGCGAAGAGAACCCTTGACCTTTACTGGTCCGATGACGTACAACCTCGTCCGTCTCTCCCCACATCTCTAATTGAGGAAGGCTCATGGCGCCAAGGATCCGCACGGCGGTCACTCTGTGCTGCGCGTTAGCCGGGTTGTCGATGGTGGGCTGCCGAGAGGCACCGCAACCGAGTACCGCGACGACCGCTCAGCCGCCTCCTGCGGCTGCTCCAGCTCCGGCTGTGACGAAGAAGCCGCCAACCGATCTGGAGCAGCTCGCGCAGCGCCTCGTCACTCAGACTGCCGGCATAAGGGAAGGGGAACTCGTTTTCATTTCCGGTGGCGGGCAGGATCAGGAGCTCCTGGAGAACATCGCCGTGGAAGTACGCAAGTTGGGCGCGTTTCCGCTGGTGGCGCTAAACAGCGACCGGATCACCAAGCGCTTCTTCTTCGACGTCCCCGACAAGTTCGACACGCAAACCGACGCGCTTGGAACGATGCTGGCGGACAAGTTCAACGCGATCATCACTGTCGATTCCAACCTCGATGAGGCAGTCCTTGCCGGCGCGGATCCGAAGCGCCAGGCTGCGCGTGCAAAGGCGAATCAGGCGATCGGTGACGCCATGCTCAAACGCAAGGTGAGACAGATCGAGGTTGGCAACGGACTGTATCCAACCGGCTGGCGCGCCAAGCGCTTCGGGATGACAGACGACGAGTTGACGAAGATGTTCTGGGAAGGCGTCAACATCGATTATGCGAGCCTCGCGGCAAGAGCCGTGCAGGTCAAGAGCGCGCTCGCGGGCGGCAGCGAGATTCAGATCAAGGACGGGAGCGGCACTGATTTGAAGGTACAAGTCAAGGCCCGACCCGTCTATGCGAGCGATGGGATCATTTCGCCCGAGGAAGCCCAGGCTGGCGGCGCAGCAGTCAGCGTCTTTCTGCCAGCTGGCGAGGTCTACGTCACGCCGGTCGCCGGCACCGCCGAAGGTAAGGTTGTGCGTCCGAGGGAGTACTTTCAAGGACAGGAAATACAGAACCTCACGCTCACATTTGCCGCTGGCAAGCTGACAGCCCTGACCGGATCGGGCCCGGGCTTCGAACCCTTGAAAGCGCTGTACGATGCGGCCCCTGAAGGCAAGAAGCTTTTTGCCGTCGTTGACATGGGCATCAACCCGAACGTCAAGCTTCCCGCGACCAGCACTGTTGCCACGTGGGTACCGGCGGGGACGATTACCGTCGGTGTTGGCAACAACCTGTGGGCGGGCGGGAGTAACAAGACCCCCTTTGCGTATTACGTCTCACTTCCCGGCACTACCGTGACGTTGGACGGCAAGACAATCATCGCGAACGGGAAACTCGAGATCTGACGTCCCGCCTTCGAGTGTAGACGGGGGCACCGCCTGCTGCGATAGACCTGGCCCATTCCGCCCTCGCCGAGCTTGTCGAGAACCCGTGCGGCTCTGTCGCGCGACACACATAGGGGCTTCAAACGCGCTCGCCGAATCGGTGATTGCTCTCTTCAAGACGGAGGTCATTCGTCGCACAGGACCGTGGCGCCACCTCGACGCCCTCGAATTCACGACGCTCGACTGCTTCGATTGGTTCAACACGCGGCGCTTGCTCGAGCCGATTGGCTACATGCCGCCGGCCGAGTACGAGGCGCGCTACCATGACGAGGCCGAACTGGCCTGATTCACATAATCGCCCTCCGAGGATCCCGGTACGATTCAGATCACGACGTGCTGCGCGCCGGGCGCCAGGGTCGACGCCAATGTGCGCGAGTGGGGAGTCGAGAGTCGCCACGGCGCCGAGAACTCCGCGCTGAAGAACATCGCGCCCTTCAATCGGACACCGCTCAGGACCTCTGAAAGCGCGTCCATCTTCCTCCGGACGCCCAGCAAAGTTTTGTGGCTCCTCCGCAAAGCATTCTCGCCTCGCCGGACTGGCGGTCAAGAACTTCAACCGCGCGGGCATGGCCAGCCGGTGAGAGGTCCCGCAGGATCGCTCCTGTTATTTCGAGGTTCTCCTGACAATGACTTTCCTTCGCACAAGCGCTCCCTCCAGGAAGGCCCCGGCCATGAGCGCAAGAGACATCGTCAAGCGATCGAAAAGGGCAAAGCCGAGACCATGGCGCGGCTCGATGTGCAGATCGCGATCGCCCGGCTCGAGGCCGCGCGGGCGAGCGAAGCGGTTGGACGGGCGGCCGCCGATCAGGCACGAGAGAGCCGCCGCATTATCCGGGACCGCTATGAGAGCGGCCTCACGGATGCGGCCATGCTGTTGCGCTCGGCCGACGCCGTGCTGCAGGCCGATGCCCAGCAAATCGCTGCGCGTGTGAGTGTGCTCACGGCAACAGCGACCCTGCAACGAGCGATAGGAAGGCCATGAAACCGATCACCGCGAGTCATCACATCATCGTTGCGGGCGTTACGGCGGCGCTCTTGATGAGCGTGGCGCTGGCCGGATGCTCGGCTCGCCGGGCCGCCGCCGCTCCCGCCGACGCGGTCGAGCCCGTCGTCGTCACCGTCGCCGAGGTGGTCATGACCGATGTGGCCAGAGCGATCGATTCGGGCGGCGTGGTACAGGCTCGCACCACGGCCACGATCACGGCGCGCATCCTGGCGCCGGTGCGCGAGGTCCGCGTGTCGCCAGGCGATCAGGTCCGCAAAGGCCAGACGCTCATCGTGCTCGACGGCGACGATCTCGCCGCCGGCGCCCGTGCCGCGCGCTCAGCGGCCCTTGCCGCCGAACAGGGGTCGAAGGCGGCCGCAGCCGAGCTCCAGGCCGCGGAAGCTGGCCTGGCCCTCGCACGCGCGTCCCACGATCGCATCGCCGGCCTGCAGGCCAGGCGGTCCGCCACCGCGCAGGAACTCGATGACGCCACTGCGACGCTGCGGAGCGCCGAAGCGCGCGTCGCCGGTGCGTCCGCGCGGGCATTGCAGGCCGCGTCGGCAGTCGAGAGCGCCCGGGCCGCCGGCGACCAGGCGAGCACCACCCACTCGTTCACCACGATTGCAGCGCCCTTCGACGGCATGATCACCGAGAAGATGGTCGAGCCCGGAAACATGGCGTCACCAGGCATGCCCCTTCTCCGCCTGGAAGACACACGCGGATTCCGCCTCGAGGTCCGCGTGGACGAATCACGCCTCGGCCAGATTCGAAACGGCGACAGCGTCCCGGTCTTCCTCGGGACCGGGACCACCTCGATGAAGGGCACGGTGGTTGAGGTCAGCCGGGCGGTGGATGCAGATGCGCGAGCGTTTCTCGTCAAGATCGCATTGCCCGATGCACGTGGCCTTCGATCGGGCGAATTCGGCAAGGCGCGATTTCACGGAACGCCGCGACGCGCGTTGACCATTCCAACGTCGGCGATCGTGCGCCGCGGACAGCTCACCTCGGTCTTCGTGGTCGACCAGGGCCTGGCGCGCGTGCGTCTCGTCAACCTCAGCGAGTCCGAAGTACTGGCAGGCCTGACGGAATCGGAGGTGGTGATTCTTTCGCCGCCGGCCGGCGTCACCGACGGACGCCGCGTCAGCGTGGGAGGCCGGTAGATGGTCAGGACTTACGGCGCCGCCGGCCGGATGGCCGTGGCGTTCATCCACTCCAAGCTGACGCCGCTCTTCATTCTGGCCTCGATGGCGCTTGGCGCCCTGGCGGTGGTGGCGCTGCCGCGCGAAGAGGAACCTCAGATCATCGTGCCGATGGTTGACGTGTTCGTCGAGATGCCGGGGGCGACACCGGCGGATGTTGAACAGCGGGTGACGCGTCCGCTGGAGCAGCTGCTCTGGGAAGTGCCCGGCGTGGAATACGTCTACTCGACCTCGAGTCCCGGACAGTCGATGGTCGTCGTCCGCTTCAAGGTGGACGAGCCGCAAGAAGCAGCGCTCGTTCGCCTCAATCAGAAACTGGCCGCGAATGCGGATCGCATCCCACCAGGCGTCATCGGGCCCATCGTCAAGCCGCGCTCGATCGACGATGTGCCGATCCTTGCCGTCACGGTGTGGTCGGCGCGTTACGCGGACGATCAGCTGCGATCACTCGCCGTCCAACTGCGAGATGCCATCGCTGAAGTCAACGACGTGTCGGAGGTGACCATCATCGGCGGGCGCCCAAGGCAGGTTCGCGTCGACATCGACCCCGCGAGGCTGTCGGCCTACGATCTCGATCCGCTCTCGGTTCAGCAGGCCATCGCACGCACCAACGTGCGTGGCACCGCGTCGGGCCCCGTCGCGGGCGGTGTGGTGACCGGCCTCGAGGCGGGGAGCCGCCTGCGCACAGCCGATGAACTGCGCAACACCGTCGTGACCTCCGGAAGCGGGCGTCCCGTGTTTGTGCGCAACGTGGCGGAAGTGGTGGAGGGCGACGCCGAGCCCACGTCGTATGTCACCTTCCAGTCGAAGACGTCCGGCGCGCAACCGGCCGTCAGCATCGCCGTCGCAAAGCGGAAGGGCACCAACGCCACCGACGTCACCCACCGCGTCGCCGAGAAGCTCGACACGCTCAAGGGATCGCTCGTGCCGTCGGACGTGCATCTCACCATCACCCGTGATTATGGTGAGACCGCCGCCGACAAGAGCAACGAACTGCTGTGGCACATGCTGCTCGCCGTCCTCTCGGTCTCGGCGCTGATCTGGCTGGTCCTCGGACGGCGCGAGGCGGCGTCGTGCTGATCGCGATTCCGGTCACGCTCGCGCTCACGCTCTTCATGTTCTATCTCTATGGCTACACCCTGAACCGCATCACGCTCTTCGCGCTGATCTTCTCCATCGGCATCCTGGTGGACGATGCGATCGTCGTGGTGGAGAACATCGTTCGCCAGGCGTGGATGGGCGGTGAAAAGCGGGGCGGGCTGGCCGCGATCGCGATTCGCGCCGTTGACGAAGTGGGCAACCCCACGATCCTCGCGACCTTCGCGGTGGTGGCGGCGATCCTGCCGATGGCGTTCATCCGCGGATTGTCGGGGCCCTACATGCGGCCGATTCCGGTGGGCGCGTCGGCGATGGTCTTCTCGCTGGTGGTCGCCTTCGTCGTGACGCCGTGGGCCGCGGTCCGGCTGCTCAAGCCCTCCGCGCATCAAAATCACGGCGAAGAAGATCTCCTCACGCGGCTCTATCGCCGCGTGATGGGACCGCTCATCGCCAGCGGCAGGAGGCGCGCGATCTTCCTGGCTGGCGTGGCGGCCTTGCTGCTGGCGGCCGTCGCGCTTGTCCCGCTCGAACTGGTAACGGTGAAGATGATGCCGTTCGACAACAAGAGCGAGTTCCAGGTCATGATCGACATGCCCGAGGGCACGGCGCTCGAGACGACGGCGCGGGTCGCGTCGGCACTGGCGTCGGCCATCCTGGACGATGAGACAGTCGTCAACGTCCAGCAGTACGTGGGCGTGTCGGCGCCCTACAACTTCAACGGTCTCGTGCGGCACTACTTTCTGAGGCGCGCTCCGCACCTCGCCGATCTGCAGGTGAACCTGGTGCCGAAGGGCGAACGCTCGGCGCAGAGCCACGATGTAGCCGGACGCGTGCGCGAGCGGCTGATGCCGATCGCGAAACAATTCGGCGCGACCATACAGGTGTCGGAAGTGCCACCGGGCCCGCCCGTGCTGCAAACCCTCGTCGCGGAAGTCTATGGGCCGGATCCGGCGCGGCGGATGGCGGTGGCCGCAAAAATCAAGTCGATCTTCGAGCAGACCCCCGGCGTTGTCGACACTGACTGGTACGTCGAAGCCCCGCATGCGAAGATCACGCTCGCTGTCGATGGCGAAAAAGCCGCGGCTGCGGGCCTCTCGCCGGCGGCGGTGGCGGCGGTTGTACGGATGGCCGGCTCGGGAGAATCCGCGGGCCTGCTGCACGACGAGCGGGCGCGCGAGGACGTGCCGATCGTGATCCGCCTCCCCCGCGACGATCGCAGTCTCGAGGCCGTCCAGTCGATCCGGCTTCGCGGCACCAGGCCGGTGGCCGTGGGCGAGCTCACGAGCGCCGTGGCCACGCAGGAAGGGCCAAGCCTGTATCACAAGAATCTGCAGGCGGTGACCTACGTCACCGGCGACCTGGCAGGAAAGAACGGGAGCCCGGTCTACGCCATCCTCCAGATGAACAAGCCGATCGGGCGGCTGTCGCTGCCCGAGGGTTATGGGCTCGAGGTCTTCAACGCGGTCCAGCCGTTCGACACCTCGCGCTACGCGATGAAATGGGACGGCGAGTGGCACCTCACGATCGAGGTGTTCCGCGACCTCGGCCTCGCGTTCGCGGCCGTGCTCGTGCTCATCTACGTGCTGGTGGTCGGCTGGTTCCAGTCGTTCAAGACGCCCCTGCTGATCATGGCCGCCATCCCGTTCTCGCTGGTTGGGATCCTGCCGGCGCACGCGGCGATGGGGGCGTTCTTCACGGCCACGTCGATGATCGGCTTCATCGCCGGTGCGGGCATTGTGGTGCGCAATTCGATCATCCTGGTGGACTTCATTGAGCTGCGGTTGCTCGAGGGTCTTCCCCTCGAGCAGGCCGTCCTTGACGCCGGCGCGGTGCGGTTCCGCCCCATGGCCCTCACCGCCGCCGCCATGATCGTCGGCGCCGGGGTAATCCTATTCGACCCGATTTTCCAGGGCCTGGCGATCTCGCTGATGGCAGGCGAGGTGGCGTCGCTTCTGCTCTCGCGCATGGCCGTGCCCGTCCTCTACTACATGGCGAAGCGCCACGAGCGTACCGAACCGGTGCCCACTGCAGCGCCGATGGAGGCCGCGGCATGACCCGAGCTCACACTTCTGACCTCGGCGATCGAGGCGAGCTCGTAGAAACCCTGCTTTGGCGCCGGTACCGGGCCGGCGGCACTTCGAATGCGCGCCGGAAGGCCCGGTTGAACGCCGCTTCAGACTCGTAGCCCACTTCGGCCGCGATATCCGCCACTCCCTTCGGGGTGGAGGTCAACGCCTGGGCCGCCAGACGCAGCCGCCAGCCCGTCAAGTACGCGATGGGGGGAACCGAGAGATAGCGCGTGAAACGCTCCACGAGCGCGGAGCGAGACAGGCCGACGTCCATGGCGAGCCCGGCAATGGTCCACGGGTGACTCGGGCGGCTGTGAAGCAGCGCGAGGCTCTTGCCCACGATAGGGTCTCTTGCGCCCGCGAGCCACCCGGTCGTCTGATCGGGGAGGCCCGTGACGTATCGCCTCATCGTGTCCACGAACAGGACTTCCGACAGCTTGGCGAGCATCACGTCGCTACCCGCGCCGTCCGAGGCGGCCTCCTCGACGAGATGCCGGATCGAATGCTCCAGCCAGTGCCCGGAGCGGTCGGTCCTGATGTTCACCTTCAGCATCCGCGGCAAGCTCTCGAGAATCGGACCGCAGAGGAGCGGGTCGCAAGTCAAGTACCCACACACGAACCCGGTCGTCGCCCCACCGCCACCGGCGCGCATCGGCGAAAGGTCGCGTGTCGCGACCTTCCGCAAAAGCGCAGCACCATCGATCTGGTTCGATCCAGAGCCGCCGCTCAAGCAGTGCGGATCCCCGTGCGGAAATAGCACGATGTCGCCTGCCGACAGCTCGACATCGGACTCGCCTTCTAGAGATACCCGGGCCGTGCCATCCACGACGAAGTGATAGATCAACATGTGCGGCGCGCCGGGTGCCAGCGTCGGCGCCAAGGCGCGACAGTGGGGCGTCGAGAGCCGCCAGGGGGCCGAGAACTCCGCCCTGAAGAACACGGCCCCCTTCAACCGAACGCCGTTCAACACCTCTGAGAACGCGTCCATCCTCCTCCGGCTTCCTCGGGACGCCCCGCAAAGTTTCGTGGCGCCCGCGCAAAGCATTCTAAGCCCACCGGACTCGCGGGCAAGAACTTCAACCGCGCGCGCGTGGTCAGCCACGAAAGAGCCGACAGAATCGCTGCCGTCACGCAGCGCTGCCAGAGCAGTGCCGCCGCGGCCGTGAATATAGCGCCCGCTCGTAATCGGCCGGCGGCACGTAGCCGATTGGTTCGAGGAGCGCCGCGTGTTAAACGAATAGACCCCATTCCAACGTTGCAAATTCCGCGGTCTCAAGGTGCCGCCACGGCGCCGGCGAATGACCTCGGTCCTCAACAAGCCAATCGCGAATTCGGCCGAGTGCATAGTCGTACGCCTCCGACCGATGGCGCGATGCCCGCATCGCCGAGGCGGTCGGTGTAGGTCATCGGATAAACGTCGACGACGACCAAGTCCGAGTCCGTGCCGGTCGTCGAGACGTGCAGGTTCACCTTGACCGGTCCCGCGATGATCATGCCCTGATCGAGCGGCGGCGTCTGGTAGACGAGCACGTCGGGGCGCCGGCTGGCGAACCGCTGATCCTCCGTCATGTAGTCGGACGTCATCCCCGGTGCGGTGTAACCCACGTACGGCATCGGCCTGTTCGGGTCGCTCACGTACTCGTCGAACTGCCGCTGCCCCGCCGGCTGCGTTCTCGACAGCCCTCCGTCCGCGTCGAAATACAGATTGACGACTACGCAGCAGTTCCAGCGAATGGGACGATCCAACCTTTCGCAAATCCCCGTACCGGTACCATTCATCGTAGATTCGTCGGCCACACCCCAGATCGTGATGAACTTGCGTTCTTTGGTTGGGCAGCGGCCGCGATTCTGGCAGGCAGCTACCTGGCGCTTCTCTTCGTATTTGGCGGTTCGTCTGTCGACGGGTTCATTGGACGCCTGACCGACGGAATCCTGGGAACGCCGCATGAATGATGGTAGTGGATCGATGTCAATCGAAGATTTCACGGGGCCGGCAGCGAAACTCCGCCACGATGTCGTCCAGATCGATGTCGTCGTCGCCGCTAACCATCACCGGCGGCGACAGACGACGATGAATCGTGACTGCAGCCTTATCGGGATCGACGATGACAACCGCGAGCACACCGCAGATCAGATATTCTTCGACCTTTGCGCAAATATCACGGGGACGGTCATCCGGGGAGATGACCTCGACGGCCATGTCTGGCGGGCCGATCCAGAATCGCCGCAATCTGCCGCTGGGCATCCGTTCGCGCCGAACGAAGGCGACATCCGGCGCACGTACGGTGTCCGGGTTGGAGCGCAGCGTGAATCCGACCTCCGTCGCTAGCTCGTCGAGATGCCCTGAGCGGACGTGCTGCGTCAAGAGAAACAGCAACCGCGCGACTATCCGCCCATGCTCCCAACCGGCCGGACTCATTCGAATCAACCGACCGTCGGCGAGCTCGTATCGGTAATCGTCGTCCGGAAATCTCTCGAGTTCCTCTGCCGTAACCAGACGTGTGGCGTCCGACATGGGGCGTGTTTCCTGCATGGCATTCTACATCGTCAGTTGCGAACGAGATGCCAGCGCGACTGCGTGACGGCGTCGCCGGTTTCGACGCTTATGAGCGCAGAAACTGCCAATCAGGGTGCCGATGGCGTACGCAGCTTTTGACGGGTTGACGAGGGTCCGCAACCGAGGATTCGCCGCGCCAAAACCCGCGCCCGTGTCGTAATATCAATCGGCTCGCGCCGCAAAGAGTGAGCATCGGCACACTTCGGTGAAAGTGGCTGAAGCCAGGGAGCAATCCGTGGATTCGATCGGAGCGATCATGACGCGTGCCCTGCTGGTCATCTGCGCAGTGCTGGTAAGCGGATGTTCGAGGCCGTCGTCGTCGACGCCGGCCTTTCCAGCCGGACCCATCATCGATCTCTCCCACTCGTACGACGCCCAGACGATCTTCTGGCCGACGGCCGATCGGTTTCGACTGGAGAAGGTCGCTGACGGTATTACGCCCGGCGGGTATTACTACGCGGCAAACAACTTCTTCACCGCCGAGCATGGCGGTACGCACATCGACGCGCCGATCCACTTCGCGCAGGCGCATCAGTCCGTGGACCAGATCCCGCTCGATCGGCTCGTCGGGCCCGCCGTCGTCGTCGACGTGCGTGAGCAGGCTCGTCGCGATGCCGATTATCAGGTCAGTGTCGAAGACATCGCGCGTACCGAGAGCGAACAGGGTGCGCTGCCGAGCGATGCGATTGTCCTCCTCCGAACCGGCTTCTCGGAACGGTGGCCAGATGCGGCGCGGTATCTCGGCACTGCCGAGCGCGGCGACGCGGCAGTCGGCAAATTGCACTTTCCTGGGCTGCACCCCGACGCGGCTCGCTGGCTCGTGGCGAATCGACAATTGAAAGCCATCGGCATCGATACGGCAAGCATCGACTTCGGTCAGTCCACGAAGTACGAGTCGCATCGAACGCTCTTCGAGCGCAACATTCCTGCGTTCGAGAACCTGACGGCGCTCGATCGGCTTCCCGCGCGCGGTGCGTACGTCATCGCGCTGCCGATGAAGATCGGCGGCGGCAGCGGCGCCCCGCTGCGTGCCATAGCGATTCTCCCCAGGTGAAACTCGTCTCTTTGGCCGGGGCCGTCTCAACTCGCAAACTCGCGGCCGGCCTGATGCTGGGCCTCGGCGCGGCTGGGTTCGTGCTGCTCCTCGGCCGCGTTGGGTGGCTGGAGACACTGGAGCTGAAAACGTACGACTGGCGCATGCGTCGGAGTGTGACCCGGCCGCCATCAGTCAATCCCGACATCGTCCTCGTCGAAATCAACGACACGACGATTCGAGATCTCGCTCCGGCATTCGGCCGATGGCCGTGGCCGCGAGTGGCGTTTTCGAGCATCATCAACTTCCTCGTCCGCGCGCCAGCAAAAGTAATCGCGCTGGATCTCAGTTTCTTGGAGGAACAGCGGAACGTCACGTTCAAGATCGGAGGTGACGAAGGGCAGACGTGGACCGGAGACGAATCAGATGCCGCACTGGCGGCTGCGGTTAAGGCTGCGGGCAATGTCGTCTTACTTGCGGATGCCGTTTACATGGGCCATACCGGCCAGGAGCAGGCGAACAAACCTGCCGAATGGATGGGCGAGCCATATCGCCTCGGTCATGCTATTGAAGAGCGCCCTCTTATCATCCCGCCCTATCAGAAGCTGACCGACTCGGCACGTGGACTTGGCCACAACTTTTTTGCGCTGGATCCCGATGGGCCAGTCAGGCGTGTCGCACCTTTCGTCCGCACCGGCGAGAAATACATGCCGTCGCTCGGCCTGATAACAGCATTCGTTGCTGCCGGGATCAAACCCGATGAGGTCGTGCTGCAATCCAGATCAATCCGAGTTCGGGACCGTCATATTCCGCTGGTGGCAGTAAGTGTCGCCGCAGATGCCCAGCATCCCGACAGGTTGCACGACCAGCTGACGATGTTGATCGACTACCGCGCCCCGGCGCTCGTCAACGGAGAACGGCCGTACCGCGCTTTCGAAGCGCGGCACCTGATGGTGTCAGAGGAGCTGCTCCTCAACGGTGAAAAGCCGCTCGTCGACCCCGTCGAGTTCAAAGACAAGATCGTATTCGTTGGTCTGACGACTTCTGGACTGGTCGACGTGTTCCAGACTCCCTTCGGATCCGAGGGCACGATGCCCGGCATTCAAGTTCATGCCAGCATCGCTGACAGTCTCCTCTCGAATCATTTCTTGTCGACATCGACGATACGAACAGCCGTCGGAGTCACGCTCACAGCGGCAACGCTCGTCGGCCTTCTGTCGGCCTTCCTGCCATTCATCGGTGCCGCGCTGGGAGCCCTCGTGCTGCTGTCTGCCTGGACTTGGTACGCGGCCGTCGCCTTCCGTGGCGGCCTCTGGGTGCCAATGACGCAGCCACTGCTCGCCATGTCTCTCGCACTCTTCGCCGGGACCGCCTATCAGTACTTCGTCGAAGATCGCGAAAAGCGAAAAGTCAAGCGCCTCTTCGGACGCTACGTGTCCAAACACGTCTACGAACAACTCCTGAACGACCCCACACGAGCAGAGCTCGGTGGCGCGCGACGCGAAATGTCTGTCCTGTTCTCAGACATTCGCGGGTTTACATCCGTGACCGAAAGAGGAGATCCCGAAGAGCTCGTCGCGCAGTTGAACGAGTACTTCTCGAAAATGGTCGAGGTCGTTTTCCGCAATCACGGGACGGTCGACAAATTCGTCGGCGACATGCTGATGGCGCTGTTCGGTGCGCCTCTGGACGACGTTCATCATGCCGAGCACGCGGTCAGGGCGGCGATCGACATGGTCAAAGAACTGGGTGCCCTCAACCAGAAGTGGGCAGCAGCAGGGCGCGCGCAGCTCGATATCGGCATCGGCATCAATTCGGGCGACATGATTGCCGGTAACATCGGCTCGGCGTCCATCATGAGCTACACGGTCATTGGTGACAACGTGAACCTCGGGTCGCGGCTCGAATCCCTGAACAAGGAATACCGGACCCGGATTATCATTAGCGGGGCCACCCTGCTGAAAATCACCGGCCAGTACGACATCCGACCTCTTGGCGATGTGGTCGTCAAGGGGAAGACGCGCGCGGTGGCGATCTTCGAGGTCAAAATCCCGTCTCCGATCCCGGTCACGCACGAGGAAGCAAAGCTATGAAGAGGGGAGCGCTGGCACTCGCGGCGCTGCTGACGGCCACTCCGGCCTTCGCGCAGCTCGGAGGAATTCTCAACAAGGCCGGCAAGGCCATGGACGCCGCCGACAAGGTCAAAGCGCTGTCTGAAAAGGACGAACGCGCAGCCGGGGAGGAGGTCAGCACGCTCGTCCGTAAGGAGTTCGGCGTCTTTCAGGACGCTGCCGTGACGAAGTATGTCACGCTCGTCGGAACCGTGGTCGCGCAGGCCAGTTCGCGCCCCGATCTCAAATGGGAGTTCATCGTCCTTGACACTGATGGCGTGAACGCCTTCGCCGCGCCCGGTGGAATCGTCCACATTACCCGCGGCGCACTGGGCCTGATCAAGAGCGAGTCGGAGCTTGCGGGGGTGCTCGGGCACGAAGTCGCGCACGTGATGAAGCGTCATACGGCGAAGGCGATTCAAAAGAGCAATACGATCAAACTCGCCACCGATCTGGCACCGGGAAGCGCCGACTACATTCGCGAGCTCGGCGAGGCGTTCTACGAGGATATCGTCGAGAACAAGTACGACCGCGACGACGAGAACGACGCCGACCAGGAGGGCGTCCGTTTGGCGAATAAGGCCGGTTACAACCCTTCCGGACTTGGTACGTTCCTGACGAAGCTGATGGAGCGGAACAAAGGCGAGACGGAGCGAAACGGCTTGTTCGCGTCGCACCCCGAAACCCGCGACCGTATCGCCAAGCTCGATAAGCAGATCACATCGGAAAAACTCAAAGCCCCTGCCATAGTTGCGGCGCGCTACGCGTCGACGATCGAATTCGATGCAAAGCCGCTCGCGCAGGTCACGACCGTTGCCGCCGGGACAAAAGGAGTCGCTGGCGGGTCGGCAAAGCCCGCGGAAGGCGAAAAGAAGGAAGAAAAGAAAGAGGAACCGAAGCGGAAAGGGTTCGGTCTTGGCTCACTCGGGCTGACGAAAGGCAAGCAGCAGGAGTCTACGCAGGCGTCGGCGTCCGGTGGTGGCCGTGCGGTCGGCAGCCCGGATCGCCACGCGTCGGGCGGCGACAACTCGACTAAGGTGTCGGTCAGCATCACGCCTGCCGACGTAGCCGAGTTCAAGAAGGGCATCGCATAGTCAGGCAGGCCGCTGAAAAAAGACGGCCTGATGGAAATGGCAAAAAGGAGATGGCAAATGTGTAGGGTTTTCCCTTTCCCATCTCCCATTTCCCATTCAGGATGCGTTTTTTAGCATCCTGCGAAGGCGATGCCTCACTACCCCGGGCACCTGATCATGGGCGTCGCGGCGTTCGCTGCGACGCTCGCAATCTCCGGGTTCACCAAGAATCGCCTCGTCAAGCGCAAGCTCAAACTCTCGACCTTCCTCCTCGCCGCGTACTCGCTCTTGCAGGTCGTCCTCGTGCTCCGGCCGGACGTCGTACCGGCGGACGCCGAGCAACAGTTTCGCGCGTTCGAGCGGCTGGCCTTCGAAGCGGCAATCATCAACCTCGTTGTCATCGCGCTCATCAACCCGCTCCGTGTCGATCGCGTTCCCGACGCCTTTCCCTCTATTCTTCAGGACTTCATCGTCACCGGTCTGCTCGTGCTGATTGCGACGTTCGTCTTCCGCGAGCAGCTGTTGACCACGTCAGCTGTCGGCGCAGTCGTGGTCGGCTTCGCGCTCCAGGACACGCTCGGGAATGCGTTTGCGGGCCTCGCAATTCAGAGTGAGAAACCGTTCAGGATCGGCGAATGGATTCGCGTCGGGGAGTTCGAAGGCCGTGTCAGCGAGATCACCTGGCGCGCCACCAAGCTGCGAACGAAGTCCGGCAACTTCGTGATCGTGCCGAACAACACGATCTCGAAGGAAGCGATCATCAACTACTCCGAGCCGGCGGTGCCGACGCGGATCGAGGTGGACGTTGGCGTGAGCTATCAGTCCGCCCCCAACGAAGTCAAAGCTGCGATACGTGACGCAATGTCGCACGTCACGGGCCTGCTTGCGACACCCGCGGCCGATGTGCTCCTGACCAGCTTCGATGCGTCGGGTATCAATTACAAGGCCCGCTTCTGGATCGAGGACTACGAACGCGACGAGGTTTATCGCGACCAGGTCCGAAGCGCGATCTACTACGCCCTGGCGCGAAGGGGCATCGAGATTCCGTATCCCATCCAGGTCGAGTACAGCCGCGAGTGGCCGCAGCCAGACCTGGCCTTGATGCAACGCGAGCGCGAGCAGGTTCTGTCGGGTGTAGATATCTTCGCGCGCCTCACCGACCATCAGCGCCGCGACATCGCGGCGGCGACGAGTACGCGGACGTTCGGTGATGGCGAGGCAATCGTCCGGCAGGGAACGGCGGGACAGTCCATGTTCGTCGTTTGTTCGGGAAGTGTCTCAGTCGTGCTCGAGCCCGATCGCCGCGAGGTTGCGACTATCGATGCAGGCGGATACTTCGGCGAGATGTCGCTGCTGACCGGATCACCCCGGACGGCGACCGTGCTCGCTCGCGGAGACACCGTCGTGCTCGAGCTCGATGCCGACGTTTTCCGTCAACTCGGCGCGGCGGACCCGCAGGCCGTCGAGCAAATAGCGCTGGATGCAATCACACGCCGCGCGCAGCTCGAACAGGCCCGCGACGCGGCGAAGGCCGCGGCCGTCGCCGACGCACCCGCCACGATGCTCGGAAGGATGAAGAAGTTTCTGGGAATTCGGTAGGAAGGCTCTCGGCTCAGGGCTCCTGGCCACTCTTGCCACGTCAACCGAGGTGCCAAAAGCCAAGAGCCGTGAGCCAAGCGCCGTTCTTAGTATCGATAGCTCCACTCCCGATAGCCCCGATCGTAGCCTTCCTTGAAGCCCTGGCGATAGAGATTGCGATAGACGTCCTTCGATCCGTACTGGCCCTTGTAATCGTGATCCCCGGATCGATACCACTTGTGCCGAAGTGGATCGTAGGACCGGTGACTACGTGCGTCCTCCTGGCCTTTCTCGTAGCCGTCATTCCCGCCGTTCGCAAAGGCCACATTGCCGTACCCATACTGCCCGGGGTATCCGTACCCGCCGGGATACTGGTATCTGCCCGGATATCGCCGATCCGGGTACGTGTCGGGCCGTGGCGCCGGGCGACCGTAGCCGTAGTACGGCGCGTATCGCTGATAACCGTCCGAATAACCCGCCGCGTATCCACTCCGAAACTGCTGCCGGTACCGTTCGATGTCGCCGAAGCTGCCGTTGTAGCCCTTGTCGGCGCGTTGCCAGGTACGTTCGTCCCGATAATCGCGGTTCTCCTGCCTGCGCCCGTCGTGCTCACCCTCCTTGAAACCTTCGCGGTAACCGTTGTCGTACGCGCGGCGGCCGGACTCGTAATACGGCTGGCGGACATCGTCGCGATAGTTCCAGCGGCTCGAATCACTCCAGCCGACCGATTGCGCCTGTGCCGGTGCGGTGAACGCCAGCGCTGCGATGACGAGCGCCGGCACGAAGTAGAGGCGTTCCATTGGGTCCTCCAGAGCGCGGCTTCCAGCGCGCAGTGTGCGCTGAGATGCCAAGAGCAAGTGCCAAGAGGTCGTCTCGATTGCCGCGAAGCTGCGGTGTTCCACGGACCGCACGCGACCTCGAAATCGATGACGGCAAGATCCGCGCCCCTAAAGGCCGGCAGAAAACTCGCGAGAATCTGCTGTTTTTGACTGGTTGGGCTCTGAAGAGGTGACACCTACTGGGACCAGACGAGGACATGCTCTCCGTCAGCGGTACTGTGGTCGACGATGAGCGTCGGACCGAAACGCTCCAGGTCTTCGACTGTCAGCCGCAGGTCTTCGAGATCCATCCGATTGTGATTGAGGTCAATCGTGGCTCCGCGCATCTTCAGTCTCAGGAGCCAGAACGGGATGCTGAGGCGCACGATCTTTCCTTTGTCGGGATCGAAAGCCATGACGTTGAGCTGTTCCGGTCGACGGGCGTCAGCTGATTTGCGCCGGTTCGCATTCGAGCGAACGAATCTGCCTCGCGCATCGAGCTCGATGAGCGGCTTCTGGCCGGCAAAGCGGCTCTTTACCTGTTCGAAATCGCGTGCGGCCACTGCGGGCGTGACCGTGCGTGTTTCGACATGCTGTGAAAACAGGTAGACCGCGACGCCTGCGACCGCGATCAATCCGAGGATGCCGGTGATTGCGACGCCAACGACTACCCAGACCCAGGGTTTGACCTTACCGGCCACGCGCGCTCCTCATCAGCTTCTGCGCGTCGTCAACGCAGACCGGATCGCTTCCTTGCTCGCACAACACCTGCGCCTGGCGGGCTTGTTCGGCAGCCTGATCGCGCTCGCCGCGTTTCAGCGCGACGCGTGAGAGCTCGACGCGTGCCCGTCCCTGGACCCAATTGGCGGCATCGCCTCCCGTCGCGCTTCGGAGGTCGGCAACGCCCTCCTCCAACCGGCCGATGGCCACTCGCGCTGTGCCACGCTTCAAGCGCCAGAGGGCCTCTTCACCGGGAATCCGCGGGCGTTTGTCCGAGGCGAGTATAGTGAGCCCTTCGCTCAGGACGAAGTCCGCCTGTTGCGCCCGACCCGCGCGTAACGCCGTGGCGCCCGCTTCGAGCAGGAGCAGCCGGTTCCTGGGATGCAATTGACGCAACTCTTCCAGTGCCTTCAGCGCGTCGTCGTAGCGACGCTCGCGGTTGTATACGAGCACGAGCGCAAAAAGTGCGTCGGTTCTGTTCTCGCGCCCGCTCGCCGCGGTCTCCTCGAGCATTTGAATGCCTCGCTCGCGCCCTCCGCCGAAACCAGCCACATACGCCATCAGCCGCATCGGTAACGACAATGTAGATACGATGTAGCGATAGGTTCCGACGATCAATTCTGCATCTTTTCGCGTCGGGTCGAGGGCCAGCACGCGTTCGTGCTCGTCGTATGCGCGCCGGGCGGCCTTGAATCCGGCGAGCTGCTTCCCCTCGACCGTTGCGACGTACGAGGCTTGTATTCCGAGCGCGGCACCGAGGTCGTAATGGGCCTGGGCGCTGCCTGGCTGAGTACTGGTGCCCTTTTCGGCGAGCTCGATTGCACGGGTGATGTGCTGACGGAATTCGTGATCGACCTCAGGTGGTGGTGTCTTGAGCTCCACTGTCGATTTCGTCAACGACCCGAGATAATGGTCGACGGTAACAGCACCCCGCCTGAAGAGCATGTTCAACCAGAGCACGCTGGCGAGGCTTCTGTGAGTCGAGGGGTCGTCTGGTGCCAGGGCGACGGCGCGACGAAGCAAGACGATCGCATCGTCGTGATCGAGGTTGTAAGCAAGGTTCAGCCCGCGTTCGCGAAGCGCGGCCGGCGTATCCTGTGGCGCGCTCATGACATGCACCGGCGCGTACAGGCAGGGTATAAACGTCGAAAAAATCAGCGCGCGCCATGGCGCCATAGGACTATGATAACAATGCTGCAAGTTGGTAACCGGATAGATGCGTGGCTAAGACCTCTCTTATCGGCGGCTAATCTTCATAGCCACGACTCTTTCCACGATTAAACTTCTTCGAGAGGAGGGCACGATATGCCCCGTGGGCGACCCAGAAAGAGCCAGGACTCGATGCTCATCAAATCAGCCGAGTTGGTTGGTTGGGCGATTGGGGGCCTGGAGCGCGAGATCGAGGAGACTCGCGCAAAGCTGGCTTCCTTGAATGCCCAGGTAGCAAAACTACGGGCGCGCGCGGGCAAACGAGTAAGTGCAGCCACGGCTGCTGCCGCCGCTTCAGTCGACCGTGCCGCGGCGGCCGTCCGCAAGCGCCGACGCTCCACGATGTCTCCCGAAGCACGTAAGCGAATGTCCGAGATGCTGCGGAAGCGGTGGGCGGAGCGCAAGAAAAAGGGTTTAAAGGCGCTATAAGATTTCGCGACCGAGGCCGCGCTCCGTGGCCCGCAAGAAGGCCAGGTGCGCGGCCGCCACATCTTCTACCGCCATTCCCAGGGACTTGAACAACGTTACCTGGGCGTCCGACTCGCGTCCGCGTAAGCGATTCGCCGCGAGCTCACCCAGCTCGCCGGCGATATGGGTCGGACCAATCGTCCCTTCCTTGATTGGAATCACGATATCGCCAGCCTCGACCAGCGCTGCAGTGCGCGAGTCCACGAACAGCTTCGCTCGTCTCACGAGCTCCGAATCCATTTCCCGCTGATCAGGTCGGCAGGCTCCCACCGCGCAAAGATGCGTGCCGTCGGCGATCCACTCGCTTCGGACGACCGGCTCGCGCGCCGCCGAGGCCAGAACGACGAGATCAACGCCGCGGACGGCCTCCTGGGCCGAGCCTGCCGCAAGCAGCGTGGCTGACGTCGTCGGCTGCATGTCGTCGATGAACCTACGAACATGCTCGGCGTTCGGACTCCAGACCCGCACCTCGCCGATATGATGAACCTGGGTAATGGCTTCCAGATGGCTGCGCGCCTGAACACCGGATCCGATGATTGCGAGCGAGGTCGCTTCTGGTCTTGCCAGCAGGCGACTCGATAGCGCCGACACGGCTGCCGTTCGCGCCTCGGTGATGTAGCGCCCGTCCATCACGGCCCGCAGCTGTCCGGTCGACGGATCCAGCATGATGATTGTGGCGAAGTGCGTCGGCAGCCCAATGGCAGAGTTGCTTCCGAAGAGCGTAACCAATTTGGTCCCGAGCGCGCCGTACGCCGGAATGAAAGCCGGCATCACTCCGAAAAACGCGTGCGCCTCCACACCAACGCGCACGAGACGCGCGCCGGGCACGCCGGCTGTGCTCAGGTCGAGAATCGTGCGGAGCGGCTGGTTTACCCGCCCGGCGGAAAACTCCGCGAGCGCGGTCTGCATCGTCTCGATGAGATCGCGCATCGGCAGGATCTGTTTCACCTCGGCTTCAGACAGGATCAGAGGCATAGATGATTATCCGCACAATTGACGCGCACACGGCGGGCGAACCCTTGCGCCTCATCATCGATGGCTTTCCCGCGATTCAGGGATCGACAATGCTCGAGCGTCGTGAGTGGGTGCGCGCCAACTGCGATAACCTTCGCACCGCGTTGATGCTGGAACCGCGCGGCCACGCAGACATGTATGGAGCGGTACTGACCGAGCCGGAGCATCCTGAGTCCGACGCAGGCGTGCTGTTCATGCACAACGAAGGATACAGCACGATGTGCGGCCACGGAGTCATCGCCGTGGCGACGATAGCGTTCGAGCGTCAGCTGATCGTGTCCAGTCGCCGCGGCGAGCTCGTGCTGGATTCACCCGCCGGTCCGATCCACGCGACGGCGCTCATCGTCGACGATGCGCAGGGAACGCGCGTCGAGAGCGTCAGCTTCAGAAACGTTCCCTCCTTCGTCCTTCACGCGGCTGTGCCCGTGCGGCTGGCATCACGTCAGCTGCGCGCCGACGTGGCGTTTGGCGGCGCCTTCTACGCGGTCGTGGACAGCGAGGCCGCAGGGATTCCAATCATGTCCGAACGACTCGCGGAACTTCGCCGTGCAGGCATGGAAATCAAGCATGCGATCGAGTCGTCGGTGCACGTTGTCCACCCGCAAGAGCCGGAGCTTCAGGGCATCTACGGAACGATCTTCACAGGGCCACCCTCTTCCGCGGCCGCGGATCTTCGAAACGTGACGATTTTCGCTGATGCGGAAGTCGACCGTTCTCCGTGTGGCACGGGGACCTGCGCCGTGATGGCGATCCTTTCGGCAATGGGCCTTCTTGGTCCGGAGCAGACTTTCACGCACGAAAGTGTTATTGGCACGCTGTTCAGGGGCGTCATCGAAGGAGAAACGACCGTCGAAGGCGTGACTGCGATCATTCCACGGCTCGAGGGGGAAGCCTTTATCACCGGTGAAAACAGCTTCGTCATCGATGAGCGCGATCCACTGCGTTACGGCTTCCGTTTGTAGTCGATAATTGCCTTTACCTTGTTGACAGAGGCCTCTACGTGCACGAGGCACAGGCATAACTCAGGCGGCACGGTACCAGGCAGGGCATTGTAGCCGCCTATCAGCGGTAAAATGCCGATTATGTCCATTCGCGCCCTCGTCGCGCGGTTGCTGGATGAACTCCCGCGAGAGCCGCAGTATCCGACGCAGGGAGCTACGCTGTTCGTCGACCTGGAACGGCGCGAGGTGCAGCGCGGCTTCACGCCGATGCACGTCGTCAAGGCACTGCTCGGCGGCCGTGGCGCGAACATGTTCTACCTCCACCGCCTCCTCGACGAATCTCTCTCGCCTCTACACCCTGATGTGCCGCTCATCTTCGGGTCGGGTGTGCTGACGGGCATCGTCCCGAGCGCCGCGCGCGGCAACGCCACATCGTGGTCCCCGGAATCCGGCGTGATCATGGATTCAAACGCGGGCGATTACTTCCCCTCCTTCATCCGCATGAACGGGATAGACCATCTCGTGCTCTACGGATGCGCCGCGAGCTGGACCCTGCTGCACGTTCACGAGGGGCGCGTGGGATTTGTCGATGCGACCCCGTACGTGGGGCTCGACAACATCGATCTCCGCGAACGCATTCCGAACGATTTCGGTGGTACATGGACGCGCGATCTCGCGATGGTGAACATCACGCGCGCAGGGGAGAACCTCGTCCTGACGAGCGCGATGATGGCCGGGCCGAAGGCATGCTACGCACGCGGCGCGCCTGGCGCGAAGATGGGATCGCTGAAGCTCAAAGCGATCGTGGTTCAGGGGCACACGAAAGATTTCGAGACCGCGCAACCCTACAAAGGGTACAACCGGACAATCGCGCAGAAGCTGCTCGACACATCCGTCGTGAAGCACGCGCTCAAGACAACAGGGACTCCCTTCCTCTACAAGCCCAGCCGCATGCTCGGCGCGATGGGCACCAAGAACAATCAGGAAACGACGTGGACCGACCAGCTCGATGCCGAGCACATCACGCCGTATCGGCCCGGCATGGCCGGGTGTTTTCGATGCCCTGTGAATTGCCGGCCGCTCAATCAGCTCAATTCGAATCCAGCGGACAAGTACGGACGCGGCGACGGTCCCGAGTACGTAACGCTCGGCAAGTTCGGCCCGAATCT
>Ga0114129_10002629_pt1 | contig 24993 bp, 22 predicted proteins | sample RhiMetdeltSRZDD1_FD_80071 | JGI IMG/M metagenome (GOLD analysis project Ga0114129, IMG submission 80071) | Populus rhizosphere microbial communities from Tennessee, USA - Rhizosphere MetaG P. deltoides SRZDD1 (version 2) (version 2) | ecosystem: Host-associated > Plants > Roots > Rhizosphere >...
GAGGTCATCCGCCCGGCCGTCCGGAAGCCCCGCGGCGAGCCGCGCATGGCCGCCCTTTTCGACAGCTGGCTGGCGTGGACGAGGACGACCGGCCCCGGCGGCTGCCTTTTCGTGGCGGCGGCGGCCGAGCTCGACGACCGGCCCGGCGCGGTGCGCGACCGTCTGGTCGCGCTCCAGAAAGGGTGGCTCGATACGGTCGCAATCATCTTCCGGACGGGGGTCGCCGAGCGGCATTTCCGCGACGACGTCGACCCGGACCAGTTCGCGCACGACCTCTACTCCGTGATGCTCGGTTTCCACCACGCCTCGCGGCTGCTTCGAGACCCCCGCGCCGAGGATCGCGCGCACGCGGCGTTCGAGCGGCTTCTCGCCTCCGCGCGGCGGCAGCGCCGCACCGCATGACCCGACCCGCGCCCGCAGCCGCACCGAAAAAAAGCACGGACGTTCGCCTGTCAGCTTTTCGTGACCTCTTTCGGACGCTCAGCGCGATCGCTCCCGCCGCGGCCGCAAAGCTGGCGATGGCGCTCTTTCGCCGGCCCCCCCGCCACCGGGCTTCGGAAAGTGAGCGCGCGGCGCTCGAGACGGGCGAGCGGACGGCTCTCTCGCTTGACGGAAGGCCTCTCGCGCTCTGGCGCTGGGGAAAAGGGCCGGCCGTCCTGCTCGTCCACGGCTGGGGCAGCCGCGGTTCGCGCCTCGCTTCCTTCGTCACGCCGCTCACCGACTCCGGGTTCTCCGTGGTCGCGTTCGACGCCCCGGGACACGGCGCCTCGGCGGGACTCCTGTCGTCGCTTCCCCAGTTCATCTCGGCCATCCAGGCCGTAGCCCACGAGATCGGCGCAGTTGAAGCGATCGTCGCGCACTCGATGGGCGGCGCGGCAACCACCCTCGCGATGGGACGGGGTCTCCGAACGGGCCGGGCGGTCTTTCTCGCGCCGGCGGCCGACCCGGCCGGCTACAGCGAGCGGTTCGCCGCGACGCTCGGTCTCTCCCCGGACGTCCTCGCCCGGATGAGGAGGTCGATCGAGCGCCGCTTCGGCCAGAAATGGGAGGACTTCGACGTCCTCTCCGCCGCCCGGAAGATGACGGCTCCCCTTCTCGTCTTTCACGACCGGGACGACGCCGACGTCGCGTGGACCGACGGCGCGGCGATTGCCTCGGCCTGGCCGGGCGCCGAGCTCGTCTCGACAACCGGGCTCGGACATCGCCGGATCGTGCACGACCCCGCGGTCGTCTCGCGCGCCGTCACGTTCCTCACGCGATCGATCGCCGCAACCCGGGCCTCCGGCGGAGCGTAATACTCTGCGATCACCTTCCCCCAGGAGAGCTGCCATGAACAACGGCTACCGACGCCTCGAGACGAAGGTCATTCACGCCGGGGAGCCCGAGCCGCGCATCCTGGGGGCCGTCGCGATGCCGATTTTCCAGTCGGCGATGTTCGAGTACGCGGGCGAGACGGACTACCACGACCTGAAATACATCCGGTTGAGCAACACGCCCAACGCCACCGTGCTCCACGGCAAGCTCGCGGCGCTCGAGAACGCGGAGGCGGCGCTCGTCACGGCGAGCGGCATGGCCGCGATCTCGACGACGCTGCTCTCCTTTCTTTCCAACGGCGACCACGTGCTCGCCCAGGACTGCCTCTACGGCGGCACTCACGACTTTCTAACGCGTGACTTCCCCTCGTTCGGGATCTCCTACGACTTCATCGACGCGTCGGACCCGAAGAGCTGGGAGGCGCGGCTCACGCCACAGACGAAGGCCATCTACGTCGAGACGATCACGAACCCGCTCATGCAGGTGGCGGACCTCGAAGCGATCGCGAGCTTCGCGCGGTCGCACGGGCTCGTCTCCATGATCGACAACACGTTCGCGACGCCCGTCAACTTCCGGCCGCTGGAGCACGGTTTCGACCTCTCCCTCCACAGCTGCACGAAGTACATGAACGGACACTCCGACATCGTCGCCGGCGCGGTCATGGGGAGCCGCGAGCACGTCGGGAAGATCAAGCACAAGCTCGACCACCTCGGAGGCTCGCTCGATCCGCACGCGGCGTTTCTCCTGCACCGGGGGGTCAAGACGCTCTTCGTGCGCGTGCGCCATCAGAACGAGAGCGCGCTCGAGATCGCGCGGTTCCTCGAAGGGCGGAGCGAGATCGCCCGCGTGAACTATCCCGGGCTCGAAAGCAATTCGAGCCACGAACGCGCGAAGCGTCTCTTCGAAGGCTTCGGCGGGATGCTCTCTTACGAGCTGACCGGCGGCGCCAATGCGGCGAAGCGGTTCATCGCCTCGACGGAGCTGCCGATCAAGGCGCCCTCGCTCGGAGGCGTCGAGACGCTCCTGACCCAGCCCGCGTTGACGTCGCACGCCGGGATGTCGCGCGAGGACCGGACCCGCCTCGGGATCACCGATGGTCTCGTGCGCATGTCCGTCGGCCTCGAAGCGACCGAGGAACTGATCGAGGACCTCGGACGGGCGCTCGCGAACTAGGGTCAGGTCTCCACTTGCCACATTGAGGGCCAGGTTGCCACTTTGGATCGCAAAGTGGTAGGTGGAGACCTGAGCCCCGTGGAAGAAGCCGTTCTGCCTCGACGTCGCGGCGCCTGGCGCATCTGGGCGACCGTGCGCGAAGCCGTTCGCGGCTCCCACCAGGATTTCACCGAGGGTCCGATCGGTCGCGCGATCCTGCTGCTCGCGATCCCGATGGTCATGGAAATGATGATGGAGTCGGTCTTCGCGATCGCGGACATCTTCTGGGTCTCGAAGCTCGGAGCGGACTCCGTCGCCACGGTCGGCATCACCGAATCCATGCTGGCTTTGATCTACGCGGTGGCAATCGGGGTCTCGGTCTCCGCGACCGCGATGGTCGCCCGCCGCATCGGCGAGAAGGATCCGGAGCACGCCGCCTCGGCGGCGGTCCAGGCGATCGCGCTCGGGGTCGCGCTCGCGATCCCGATCGGCATCACCGGAGCGCTCCTCGCGCCGAAGCTCCTCGCGTTGATGGGCGGATCGCCCGCGCTCGTCGCAACCGGCTGGCGCTACACCGCGATCATGCTCGGCGGCAACGTCGTCATCCTGCTGCTCTTCCTCGTCAACGCGATTTTCCGGGGAGCGGGCGACGCCGCGATCGCCATGCGGGTCCTGTGGTTCGCGAACATCCTGAACATCGTCCTGGGACCGTGCTTCATCTTCGGACTGGGACCGTTTCCGAAGCTCGGCGTGACCGGCGCCGCCGTCGCGACCTCGATCGGGCGCGGGTGCGGCGTCCTCTATCAGCTCTGGACCCTGTCCCGCGGCCGCGGGCGGGTGGTCATCACGCGCCGTCATCTGCGCCTCGAGCCCGCGGTGATGCTTCGCCTCCTCCGCCTCTCGGGCAATGCGGTCTTCCAGATCCTGATCGGGACGGCCAGCTGGATCGGGCTCGTGCGGATCCTGTCCAGCTTCGGCAGCGCCGCGCTCGCGGGGTACACGATCGGCATCCGCATCATCGTCTTCGCTCTGCTGCCGTCGTGGGGCATGGCGAACGCCGCGGCGACGATGGTCGGCCAGAGCCTGGGCGCGCGCAAACCGGAACGGGCCGAGCGGTCCGTGTGGATCGCCGGCTTCTACAACATGATTTTTCTGGGCGCCGTCGGGCTGGCGTTCGTCCTCGCCGCGCCCGTTCTGATCCGGCTCTTCACGAGCGACCCTGCGGTCGTCCCGTATGGTGTTGCGTGCCTCCGATTCGTCAGCTACGGGTTCCTGTTCTACGCATACGGCATGGTGTTGACACAGGCGTTCAACGGGGCCGGCGACACGTGGACGCCGACGTGGCTGAACCTTTTCTGCTTCTGGTTATGGGAGATCCCGCTCGCCTACGTGCTGGCAAAAGTCGTCGGGCTCGGGCCGCGCGGCGTGTTCATCGCGATCACGATCGCTTTCTCGACACTCGCGCTCGCGAGCGCGGCGCTCTTCCGCCGCGGCCGCTGGAAGCTGAAGAAGGTATAAGAAGCCAGTGGATTTGCGACGCAACGTGGCGAGTGGAGACCTGACCCCATTCGCCGATGGAACCATCGCCGGACTCATCGGCGCGGCGACGATCGCCCTGTGGTTCCTGGTCGTGGATACCTTGCGCGGGCGTCCCCTCTACACGCCGAGTCTCCTCGGGACGGCGCTCTTTGGGGGACGCGACGCCCTGGCCTCGGCGGAGAGCCAGCCGATCTCGCCGCTGATGGTCCTGCTCTTTACGCTGGCGCACGGCCTGATCTTCATCGTCATCGGGCAGATTGCAGCGCGCCTCGTGCGACTCGCGGAAAAGAACGCCAACTACGGATTCGGAATCATCCTGTTCCTCGTCTTTTTTCTCTGCGGCTTCTTCTTCGTCTCGATGGTCTTCGAGGCGGAACTCCTCCGCGCGCTGACCTGGCCGGCGGTCCTGGCGGGAAACCTCCTCGCCGTGGCCGCGATGGCGATCTATTTCGCCCGCGGCCATCCCGGCTTCCGAATGCTGCCTTGAGTGAGACCCCCGGATCCGCTCGCACACCATGTGGCAACCTGACCCTCAGAGACCTGACCCCTTCCTCTCCAGCGCCAGCATCGTCCAATCGTCTTCGATCACGGGAGCGGTCGCCGCGCGAAGACGCCCCAGGAGACGGTCGAGAAAGGCGCCGGGCGACGCGGAATCGCCGTCGAGAAGTCGCTCGAGCGCCGGATAACCGATCGGACCGCCCCCGGCGGTCGGAGCTTCCGGGAGGCCATCGGTAAAAAGGAGGAGCTTCTCGCCCGGTTCGAGGCGGTCTTCGAGAGACTGATACTCGAGGTCCTTCCAGAGACCGAGCGGCAGGCGCGGTCCGGGCACTCCGAGGGAGCGGGGAGCGACGGCGGATCGCAGGACGTAGGGATCGGGAAGTCCGGCGTTGCCGAGAGTGAAGCGACCATCCGACTCGAAACGCACGTAGGCGAGCGCGACGAACTCACGCGGACCGAGCTCCGAGACGAGCTTGCGGTTCAGCTCGGCGAGCATCGCGTCGACCGATCGCTCCGCTGCAACGAAGGGCAGTACCGCCTTGACCGACGCCATGATGAGGCTCGCTCCGATCCCCTTGTCGGAGACGTCCGCGACCACGATGCCGAGCGCGCCGTCGCGGAGCGGAAAAACATCGTAAAAATCGCCGGCGACGAAGCGCGCCGCCACGTTGCGCGCCGAGAGCCGCCAGGTCTCGCCCTCCAGCTCCGGCGGCGGCTGGAGCCGTTTCTGGATCGAGCGGGCGAGCTCGAGCTCCTTCTCGGCGAACTCGTGCTCCTTGAGGCGCTCGACGCTCTCGCGGAGCCTCTCCTGCAGCACCTCGAACGTGTAGAAGAGCAGGCCGACGACGATCGCGGCGCCGCCGGAAATGATTCCGAAATACGGAAGCGTCTCCCGGACGATTCGGAGCGGCACGAGCGACGTCGCCACGGCGACGGCGGACGCGAGAACGAAGCCGACACAGCCTCCGACGAAATACACGACCGCGAGGAGGACCCTCTCGTTCCGAATCGTGCGCGGTCCCATCCAGCGTCCAAAGAGATGGCCCAGGACGTGACAGGAGAAGTTGATGAAGAAGCCGCCGAGCGCGCCGTAGGCGAGGAGGCGAAGCCGCAGGTCCAGCGTCACCGAGAACGTCGCGAGGAACGTGATTGCGATCCCGACGGCTGCCGAGATCAGCGAGCGGGGGAAAAGCTTCGAGAAACCTGGCCCGGGGAGGCGGAGCGTCTCGTTCATCGCGCCGCGAGACGGAGCGCTGCCTTGAGAGTGGCTCGCGCGAGCGAGCCGTCGCAGTCGGCGGCGCCGACCTCGTCGGGCGAAAACCACGCGACGCCCGGAGAAGGAGGGAGCGCGTCGCCCGTCGTCAGGAGGAACCGCACGTCGTAGTGGAGGTGCGCCGGATCCGCCCCGTGCGCCGGGATCGCGTGAACGTCCAGGTCGAGAACCGTGTCGCCGATCGGCGCATCGAAGTTCCGGATGCCGGTCTCCTCCCGCGCCTCGCGCCGCGCGGCCGCAAAGACCGACTCGTCGTCGGACTCGACGTGGCCTCCGGGCTGGAGCCACCGATCGAGCTTTCGGTGAAACACCAGCAGGAAAGCGTCCCCGGCCGGCCGCGCGACGACCGCGCTCGCGGTGACGTGTCCGAAGGGATGAGAGCGGCGAAAGGGATCGGGGTCGTCTGCGAAGGCGAGCACCCGTCGGAGGACCGCCTCATCATCCGGGCCGGAAGCCCTGTAGGAGGCGAGCGCCTCGAGGAGGGCTTCGCGGCGGCCGGCGCTCATCCCGCGGAATTATCTCCCGCCCGATCGGAGCGCCCCGACAGGGAACATTCTCCGGAAGCACCCGTATCTGTGTGCATCCCACGGAGGGGAGATGACGAAAAAGAAAAAGCGCTGGATCCTGCTCGGGATCCTCGGAATCGTGATCGCCGGGGGGGCGGTCGTCGCCGCCCGGAGCAAGGACAAATCGGACAAGCCGGCGGAGCCTCCGTTCCGGCTCGGAAAGGTGCAGGCCGAAGACCTTCAGGTGAGCGTCCGCGAGGTCGGCGTGGTGGACCCGGTCACGAAGGTGGACGTCAAGTCCCCCGTTTCCGGGCGCGTTCTCGGTCTGAAAGTGCGCGAGGGCGCGCTCGTCAAGGTCGGAGACGTCCTCGCGGAGATCGAGCCGGACGTCAACCAGGCGCAATCTCTGTCGGACGTGCAGTCGGGCGTGACCGACTCCCGGATCCGGCTCCAGGACTCCGAGCGCGATCTCGCGAACCAGAAGGCGCTCTTCGACTCCGGACTGATCGGCCGCGACGCGCTCCGGGTGGTGCAGAACCGGCGCGACCTCGCGGCGCAGGCCGTGAAGGCCGCAGAGATGCGCTTCCAGATCGTCCAGGACCGCGGCATCCCGATCTCGGGCAACTCCTCGTCGCAGAGAGCGCGCGTCACGAGCCCGATGAACGGCGTCATCATCAAGAAGGGCGTCGAGCTCGGACAGACGGTGACGTCGGGAGTCTCCTCCTTCAACGAGGGGACAGCGCTGTTCACCGTCGCCGACCTGAAGTCGCTCATCATCCGCGTCAACCTGAACGAAGTGGACATCGCGAAGATAGCGGTGGGTCAGCCGGTTCGCATCACGCTCGATGCCTACCCGCAGAAAGTCTTCACCGGGAAGGTCACCTTCGTCTCCCCCGCGGCGGAGCTCGTCGAGAAGATCAAGGTCTTCAAGGTCGAAATCGCGCTCGATGAGCTCGGCGATCACTTCAAGACCGGCATGAGCGCGAACGTCGAGATCCTCGGCGAGAAGCGCGACAAGGCGGTCTCGATCCCGCTCGAAGCTCTCCAGCGGAAGGAAGGCAACACGGTCGCGTATCGCCTGAAAAAGGGATTGAAGCCGCAGAAGGTCGCCGCGGCGCGCGAAGGCCTCGCGGGACGCAACAAGTTCATCTGGCTCTCCGACCACTGGAAGGAGTACTTCGACGTCGTCCCGGTCAAGGCCGGCGTCGCCACGCTCGAGCGCGTCGAGATCCTCGCGGGCTTGAGGTCCGGCGACCAGGTCTCGCTGGAAGATCCGACGAAGAAGAAGGTCGAAAAGGACGACGAGAACAACTAACCCAATGATCCCGATCATCGAAACGAAGTCCCTGACGAAGACCTTCGGCAGCAACGGCGTCGCGGTGCGCGCGCTTCGCGGGATCGACCTGACCGTCGACCGCGGGGAGTTCCTCGCGTTGATCGGCCCGTCCGGGTCGGGCAAATCGACGCTCATGGCGATTCTCGGCTGCCTCGACTCGCCGACGACCGGTACGTACGCGTTCGACGGAGAGCGGGTGGACGGCCTCTCCGGCGCGGATCTCGCCCGGATCCGGAACCAGAAGATCGGTTTCGTGTTCCAGCTCTACAACCTCCTTCCGAAGGCGTCGGTCCTGCGCAACGTCGAGCTGCCGATGCTCTACGCGGGCGTTCCGCGCAAGGAGCGGCGGCGCCGGGCGACGGAGCTGCTCGAGCGCGTCGGGATTCCCGAAAAGGCGAAGAGTCTTCCGGCGACGCTGTCCGGCGGACAGCGGCAGCGCGTGGCGATCGCGCGTGCGCTGGCGAACGGGCCGGTGATGCTCCTCGCCGACGAGCCGACCGGCGCGCTCGATTCGAAGACGGGCCACGAAGTCCTCGAGCTCTTTTCGGATCTCCACCGTCAGGGCAACACCATCCTGATCGTCACCCACGATCTCGCGATCGCTTCGCTCGCGAGCCGACAGGTGGAGATCCACGACGGACGGATCGCGGGCTCGAGCGAAAAAGTGGCGTAGCGGACGGAGCCCCCATGTTCTCCGGCGCTTTTCGCGAGCGGTTGTACAACTCCTGGGTCGAGATGCGCGAAAACCCGGCGCGCTCGGCGCTCCAGGCGCTCGGGGTCATCCTGGGCGTTGCCTCAGTGCTCGGCGGGTTCTCCATCTCGGACAGCCAGCGGCGCCGCGCCGACCAGCTCTACGTACGCCTGGGCGGCCTCGACAAGCTGAACGTCCAGCCGAACCCGGCCGTCAACGACGGGCGTCCCTCCGCCCTCCAGACGGCGAACCTCGGTCTGCGCAACCAGGACGCGAGCGACGGAACCGGACTCGACGTGAAGCAGGTCGCGGGCGCGAGCGTTGTCAAGTTCGCGCGGACGCGCGTCCGCTCGGCGTACGGCGACCAGGAGCGGCAAGTCTGGGGAATCGGCGGCGAATATCTCGCGACCGAGGGGTATCAGATCGTCGAGGGGCGCAGCTTCTCCTCGCAGGACGTCGCCTCCGGAGCGCCCGTCGCGATCCTCGGCACCGAGGCCGCGAGCGTGTTCTTCCCGTTCGGCGACGCGATCGGCAAGACAATGCGCGTCGGCGACGTGCCCGTCCAGGTCGTCGGACTCCTCGAGGAGCGCATCTTCAAGTTCCGCAAGAGCGGCGGGAACATCTTCCGCTGGCGCAACCGGATCATCGCGGTCCCCTCGACGCTCGTCACCCGGCGCTTCGAGGGAGATGCCTATCAGCGGCTCGACCGCGTGACTTTCAAGATGCACGACGTCGACGCGATCAGCGCATTCTCGAAGAGCCTGTCGAATCTCCTCAGGGCGAACCACCGCCAGCAGGAGGACTTCCGGCTGGACGACGTCGCCTCGCGCGTGCGCAAGCGGCAGAAGGAGAGAGATGCCTACGACGTCATTTTCGCGCTGTCCGGGATCCTCTCGATCGTGGGCGGCGGCATCGTCAACGTCAACATCCAGATGGCGTCGCTGAAGGAGCGCGTCCGCGAGGTCGGCGTCAAGATGGCGATCGGCGCGCCGGGAAGGGAAATCTTCAAGGAGTTCCTCACCGAGGCGCTCCTCGTCTCCGCACTGGGGAGCGCGGTCGGAATGCTGGCGGGGATCGCTTTCTCGAAGATCATCACGTCGGCGATCGGGATCCCGCTCTGGATGGATCCGAAGAGCTTCCTGTTCGCTTTCCTGCTCGCGACCGCCTTCGGCTTTCTCTTCGCGCTCTATCCGGCGATCAAAGCTTCGCGGCTCTCGCCGATGGAGGCGCTGCACTATGAGTAGCGAGGCCCTCTCGCTGGCGACGCCGCGAGCGGCCGCTTTGGCGCAGCGGCTGCCTCTGCGCGCGCGGCTCGCCCTTTACGGAGAGGTCATCCGAACAGGCTTCCTGGAGCTGTGGGCGCACAAGCTGCGCTCGGCGCTCACGTTGACGCTCCTGATGTTGGGCGTGTTCGCTCTCGTCGTCATGACCTCCGTGCTCGACGGCGTCATGGATCGCATCGGGACCGGCTTCGCCGGGATGAGCTGGGACGGCACGATCCTGCTCGCGCCGAAGTCGCCGCAGACGACCGAGGAGCAGAAGCGCTTCGCGATGAGTCCGGGACTGCGCTACGAGGACCTGCCGCGGCTGACGGCGCCGGATCCCAAGGTGCTCGCGTTTCTCCCGCGCGCGCAGAAACGCTCGGCGGTGCGGGTGCCGGGCGGCACGGAACGGCTCTGGATCGTCGGGGTGACCCACGATTACGCGCACTGGATGAACCGGCCGATCGGCCTGGGGCGCGGCCTGACCGAGGGGGACGAGAAGCGGCGGAGCACCGTCGCCGTCGTCGGCGCGACGCTCGGCTCGAAGCTTTTCGCCGGATCGGACCCGGTCGGCCGCGACGTCACGGTGGAAGGCGTCCGCTTCCGGATCGTCGGCGTCCAGGCGCCCGGACAGATTTTCAGCGACGAGAATTACTACGACGCGAACGGCATCCTGATCCCGATCGAGGCGTTCGTGGATCGCATCGACCCGGACCACAAGCTGGTCCACGTCGCGGTGAAGCTCAAAGCCAAGCGGGACCTGAACGAAGTGTCCGCGATGATGATCGGCCGCGCGAAACAGGCGCACCACAACATCGAGGACATCGAGATCACCGACCTCGAAGCCGAGCTGGCACGCTCCTACGAGAACTTCCTGAACCAGATGCACGGCTGGACCATCGTCCTCATGAGCCTCGCGGCCACGGTGCTTCTCGTCGGCGGCGTCGGGGTTTTGTCCGTGATGCTGATCTCGTTCTCCGACCGGAGGTATGAGATCGGTCTGCGCAAGGCGATGGGCGCTTCCGACCACGAGGTCTTCATCCAGTTCCTGCTCGAAGCGCTCGTGCTCGCCGCGGTGGGAGCGCTCGCCGGGACCGTCGCCGGAGCGGCCCTGTGCCAGGCGCTCTCTTCCAAGTTTCCCTACGGGCTCGTCGTCAATCCCGTCGGCCTCCTGGTCGCGTGGGCCACCGCGCTCGCGCTGGCGCTCGTCTTCGGGATGTATCCAGCGGTTCGGGCGTCGCGGCTGTCGCCGATGGAGGCGATGCGGTGACCGCGAAGTCCTGAGCGAAGCGAATCCTGAGCGAAGCGAAGGATCCCTCGCTTTTCGCTGACTTCAAAAAAAGAGCCGGGGAAAACCCCGGCTCTTTTCCTTCTGAGCTTCCGTGTTTACTTGCTGGCGGGCGTCGGCTTCGCGGCCGGAGCGGTCGTGGTGGACTTGTGATGGGTCATCTTCTTGTGGTGCTTCTTCGCGGCCTTCTTCTTGGTCTTGGTCTTGGTCTTGGTGGTCGTCGTGGTACCCGTCGAGGGGTTGTTCATGGTCGAAGTCGAAGTGGTGGTGGTCTGCGTGGTCTGAGCGATGAGCCCCACCGGAACAGCCAGAAGCGAAACGAGCGGAAGAACCCGAACCAACGATCTTTTCATTGCTACCCTCCTGACGAAGCGCGAAAGATTTCGCGCGGCGCGACTCGGACGTTACGGTAAGACCGGTGAATGCAGGATGAACGCCGCCAGACCCCTTTTTCCCCAAACCTTTTCGAGACCGCAACGTCTAAGCAGACGGTGTCGCGCCACGAAGAAATTCGTACCTGGCTCCTCGTCTCCCTGGCCCTCTCTGCCGCCCCGCTCGCCGCGGCGGCCCCGGACCAGGGGGTCCCGATCCCGATATCCCGCGCGAAAGGGCCGATCGTCGTGGACGGCGACCTCTCGGACACGGGCTGGCAAGGTGCGACAAAAGTAAACACCTGGTACGAGACCAACCCCGGCGACAACACGCCGCCGGCGGTCGCGAACGTCGGCTATCTCACGTACGACGACAAGTTTCTGTACGCCGGGTTCGAGTTCGCCGACCCGGCTCCCGACAAGATCCGCGCGCCGTACGGCGACCGGGACAACGTGCCGAGCTCGACTGACTACGGCGGCATCATCCTCGACACGCAAGGGGAAGCGCGGCGCGCGATTCTCTTCCTCGCGAACCCGCACGGCATCCAGTACGACGCGAACACCGACGACGCGAGCGGCGAGGACAGCTCCCCCGACTACTTCTGGGACTCGGCCGCCCGCATCACGCGCGACGGGTGGGTTCTCGAGATGCGGATTCCGTTCTCGTCGCTCCGTTACAAGAAAGCAGACCCGCAGACGTGGAACATCATGCTGTACCGGAACCGCCCGCGGGATTTCCGCTATCAGTACTTCGCGATGAAGATCCCGAAGGGAAGCAACTGTTTCATCTGCCACTCCAACCCGCTCACCGGTCTGACGGGTCTGCCCTCCGCGGGTCACCTCGTGATCGCGCCGTACGCGACGGCGAACCAGAAGGCGCTTCCGCGCGGCGACGTCCTCGGCGCCCCTCTCGAGAACAAATCGGTGAAAGTGGACGGCGGCATCGACGTCAAGTGGACGCCGGGCGTGACAAACGCGATCGACGCGACCGTGAATCCCGACTTTTCCCAGATCGAGTCGGACGTGGCCCAGATCGGCGCCAACGAGCGCTTCGCGCTCTTCTTTCCGGAGAAGAGGCCGTTCTTCCTTGAGGGCATCGAGCTCTTCTCGACGCCGATCCAGGCGGTCTACACTCGGACCATCACGTCTCCCCGGTGGGGCGTCCGCGCCACCGGCAAGATCGAGCACACCGCGTACACCGCGCTCGTCGTCGAGGACCGAGGCGGCGGCAGCGTCATCCTCCCCGGCCCGAACTCGTCTCACCTCGCCGACCAGGAGTTCCACTCGCTCGTGGCCATCGGCCGCGTGCGGCAGGAGCTCGGCCAGTCGTTCGTGAGCTTCCTCGCGACCGATCGGGAGATCCGCGAGGCCGACGGGGGCGGGCACAACCGCGTCTTCGGGCCCGACTTCCGGTGGAGCCCGAGCGACCAGGACACAGTCACCGGGCAGCTCCTCTTCTCGAGCACGAAGACCCCGCAGCGGCCGGATCTCGCCGACGAGTGGACCGGCCGGACGCTGTCGAGCCACGCCGGCCAGATCTGGTGGCAGCACTCGACGCGGACGTTCGACTTCTATACGCAGTACAACGATTTCGGCGACGGGTTCCGGGCGGACGACGGCTTCGTGCCGCAGGTCGGGTTCCGCGAGACGTACGGCGAGACCGGCTGGACGTTCCGCCCGAACGGGCCGATCCGCCGCATCCGGACCTTTCTGATCGCCGACTATCAGGCGCAGCGGGACGGCGGACTGATCTTCCGGCAGATCTCACCGGGCATCGGGATGGACGCCCTCGGAAGCTCGTTCATCCGCATCCGAATGGGCTTCGACAAGGTACGGGCCGGCGCCCACACGTTCGACCGGACGCAGCTCATTTACCACGCGGATGGAAGCCCGTCGCGGGTCTTCAACCGGGTGGGGATCGACGGCTTCTTCGGCAAGCAGGTGGACTTCGACAACGCGCGTCCGGCCACGGGCGGGAGCATCACCGCGTTCGCGACAGTGCGGCCGACCGACCATCTGGAGCTCCGCTTCGACGGCGGCCGGCGGTATCTCGACGTCGACACGGAGGACGGCCGCAGCGGACGCCTCTTTACCGCGCTGGTCGCGCGTTTGAGGACCCAGTACACGTTCAACGCCCGTGCGTTCCTGCGGGTCATTGGCCAGTACGTCGAGACGAAGAGGGATCCGTCCCTCTACACTTTCGCGGTGGCGCGCCGCGACGGCGACTTCCACGGCTCGGTCCTCGTCGCGTACAAGCTGAACTGGCAGTCGGTGCTCTTCGTCGGGTACGGCGACGACCGGACCGTCTCCGAGGAGGACCGGCTGGAGAAAGCTCGCCGGCAGTTCTTCCTGAAGCTGTCGTACGCCTTTCAACTGTAAGGATTAAAAAGGGGTCAGGTCTCCACTTGCCACATTGAGGGTCAGGTCTCCACTTGCCACATGGGCCGACAAGCACGGCGTCCCGGGAGGCTGTGGTACCTTGGTACCATGGTAACAAGGAAGACCTCCCCGCCGCCCCGACCCATCGAGCGCGTGCAGACCGGCGTCCGCATGGAGAAGCGGATCGTTAAGGTGCTGAAAGCCCTCGCCGACCTGAAGGACATCTCGCTCGGCGATCTGCTGGAAGGAATCGTCCTCCATTCCTTCGAAGGAAAGCCGCCGTTTTCGGCGGCGACCTTGAAGCAGATCGCGGAGCTGAAACGGATCTATGGGCTCGATCTGACCGCGAGCGACAGCCACCGTCTGAAGGAGCAGAAGTGACGACGCTCCGCATCGCAGCGCGAGTCCTCGTCGCCCTGGTCCTCGCTCATGGTGCCGCGATGCTGCTCTTCCACCCGAGGCTTCCCGGCGTCGACAGTCCGGCGGCGGCGGTCGTCCTCGCGGTTGCGGAGATCGCGGCGGCCGTGCTCTTCGTCGTCGAGCGAACCTCCTTCGCCGGAGGGATCGGGCTCCTTCTCGTTCTCGCGTGGGCGTCCGGGTTCCACGCCGGGATCGGTCATCCCGCGCGATTCCTTTTTCTCTGGATGGCGCTCGTCGGTCTACTGACTTTCGCGGCGCCGAGCGGACGGCCGGCGTGAACGACCGGGACTTCCTCGCGGCGTTCGAGGACGGCTCGCTGCCAGAAGACCGTTTCCACCACCGGGATCACGTCCGCGCCGCCTGGCTGCTCTTGCGCGACGAACCGCCGGCGGCGGCGCTCGCGCGGTTCGCGTCGGCGCTGAAGCGCTTCGCGGCCGCCAGGGGCAAGACGCGGCTGTACCACGAGACGATCACGTGGGCATATCTCCTTCTGATCAACGAGCGCATGGAGCGGCTCGGCCGCGACCGCGGCTGGGAGGAGTTCGCGGGTTCGAACCCGGACCTGCTGACGTGGCGTCCGAGCGTTCTCGAGCGGTACTACACGCCCGAGATGCTCGGCTCGGATCTCGCGCGGCGCGTCTTTCTCCTACCCGACCGCTGAGTCGCCCAGCATTTCCGCGAGCGCGCGGATCGTCAGCGGGGCGCAACCCTCCGCCTTGTTGTTGACGAGGACCGAAACCGGGATTCCGGCATCGATCGCGGTCCGGACGAGCGACGCGACCTCGCTCCGCATCGCGTCGCTGCGGTCGCTGACGCGGTTGAAAGGCATCATCTCGTCCCGCCGCTCGCCGTAGCGGGTCCCGGGGCGCAGGAGCAGACGGATCACTGCGAACGGCGCGGAATCGACCGGCACGACGCGCGCCTGCTCCGCCGGCATCGGCATCGCGGTGACGTAGTTGTAGACGTGCGCGGCCCCGTGCGCGGCGAGCGCCCGCCGATAGTCCGGGGTCAGGAGCGACGGATCGCGCAGCTCGACCGCGTATCGGAAATCTCGCGGCAGAGCGGCGAGAAAGCGATCGAGCTTCTCCGCGAACTCGGCCGGGCGCGTCTTCAGAGAGGTGGGAGCCGGCGGAAACTGGAGGAGAAACGGTCCCGTGTGCTCGCGGAAGACCTCTCGGAACGGTCCGACCATTTCATCGACGAAGAGCCGCGGGTCGAGGTAATCGGGGTTCGCCCCTTTCGTCGAGCTCTTCGCGCGCGACGGCATCGCGGCGGAAGTCACTATCTCGGGAGCTTTCGTGCAGCACGGAAACCCCGGCGGGAGCTGCGCGGCGTATCGGACGAGGTCCTCCGGAGGGATCGGCGCGTAGTAGCTCCGGTCGATGCCGACCGTGGTCAGGAGCGGGTGGCGCGCGTACTCCCGCAACCCCTCGCGCGCGAGCTCCGCCACGGTCGCCACACGCGAGTACACGAGACCGGCCCAGTCGGGAAAGCTCCACGAGCTCGTGCCGAAGCGCACGCCGGAGGGCAGGCGCGCGGCGATGGCGGCGGCCTCGCTGTACTCGCGTTCCAGATGCTGGGCGACCAGCGACGGACGCCGCGGAGACGGCGGCGTCGCAAAGAGATCGAGTTGAGAACTCTCACTGTCGCGCACGGCCGGCATTCTGGCACCCTCGTGGTAGCTTCCCGCGCACTTGGAGAGCGCCACGACGGTCCCGCGCAACCCCTGGTTCCGCGCCGGCGACGCGAACGCGTTTTTCGCGCTGATGTTCGACAACGTCGCGAACCTGGTCATCCTGTTCGCGATCCTCGTCGGCGCATTCGGATTCCCGAAGGACATCGTGCTCCATCGCATCGTGCCGGGCACCGCGGTCGGAGTCCTCGTCGGCGACCTGATGTACGCGTGGATGGCGCGCCGCCTCGCGCGGAAGACCGGACGCAGCGACGTCACCGCGATGCCGCTGGGGTTGAACGCGCCGAGCGTGTTCGGAATCTCGTTCGCGATCCTCGGACCGGCGTACCTCGCGACGGGCGACGCCGTGCTCGCCTGGAAGGTCGGCATGGCCGTGACCGTGCTCGTCGGCATCTTCAAGATGGCTCTCTCGCTGTCCGGCAACGCCGTGCGGTCCGCGCTGCCGCGCGCCGGCCTTCTCGGATCGATCGCAGGAGCGGGGATCGCGCTGATCGCGTTCCTGCCGCTGCTCAAGGTCGTCGCGAACCCGATCGTCGGCTTCGTCGCGCTGGGCGTGATCCTCGTGACGTTTTTCGCGGGCGTGCGGCTGCCCTGGGGTCTGCCGGGGGCGTTCGTCTCCGCGGCGGTCGCGGTCGGACTGCACTACGGCCTGCGCGCGCTCGGAATCGGACCGCTCGGGGGCAGCGTGGCGGCAACCGCCTCTTCTTCCGGACCGGCGCTGCACCTCGCGGTCCCGTGGCCGAGCGCTCAGTTCCTGGGCGGCCTCTCACTCGCGTGGGGGTACCTGCCGATCGCGCTCCCCTTCGCCGTCATGACGGTCATCGGCGGAATCGACAACACGGAGAGCGCGGCGGCGGCCGGCGACGAATACGACACGCGCGGGATCCTGCTGACCGAGGGTTTCTGCACGCTCGTCGCGGGGCTCTGCGGCGGCGTCGTCGAGAGCACGCCGTACATCGGACATCCGGCGTTCAAGAAGATGGGCGCCGGCGCCGGATACGCGGTCGCGACCGCGCTCTTCGTCGGCCTCGGCGGAATGCTCGGCTACCTGCCGCTTCTCGTGGACTGGATCCCGGCCGCGGCGGTCGCGCCGATCCTGATTTACATCGGACTCGAGGTCCTGGCGCAGGGAGTGCTGGCGACGCCCGCCCGCCACGCGCCCGCGGTTGCGCTCGCGATCCTTCCATCGATCGCGTTCCTCGTGTCGCTCGAGATGGGGTCGCTCGTCTCCGCGGCGGGCCCGGCGCTGGCGCACCTGACCGGGGACCTCGCCGACACTTTTCGCGCGGTGCGCCTCCTCGGAAACGGATTTATCGTGACCGCGCTCCTCTGGGGCGCCGCGACGGCCGAGCTGATCGACCGGCGCTTCCGCAGGAGCGCCGTCTATTTCGGGGTCGCCGCCGTCCTGTCTCTTTTCGGCGTGATCCACTCCCCGACCGCGCAGGGAACGTTCTTTCTCCCGTGGAAGGTCGGCGACCCGACCCCGTTCACATTCGCCGCCGCGTACTGTGCCCTGGGGCTCCTCGTTCTCTCTGTGGCATTGCAGCCGAGGGCTCGAGACCCGCAGCTCACCGGGCCGTGACGGTCACGATCGCCGAGGCCACCACGCTCCCTCTCGCGTCGTAGGCCTTCGCCTGGAGCGGATAGCTCTTGCTGCTTCCCCTCGCCGGAACCTGCCAGTTGCAGCCGTACGGGCCGGTCGCGTCGGAGCACACCACGCTCGAGTTGGCGAGAAAGTCCACGCGGCTGATCGGATAGCTTCCCGGCGTGACCGAAGCGGCAATCGGGACGGTGGCCTTGCGCTGGACGATCGTTCCATTCGTCGGGCTCGTGATCGAGACCTGCGGAAGCGTGGACGCGTCGACCGTGATCAGCACCGCCGGCGAAGTGCCCGTATTCCCCGCGGCATCCCTCGCCTTCGCGGAAAGAGTGTGCGCGCCGGGTGACGCCGTCCCGGAATCCCACGCGATGGTGTAAGGCGAGGACGTCGCCGAACCGATCGGCGTCGTTACCGAGTCGAGGAAGAAGTCCACGCGCGTGACGCCAACGTTGTCGGAGGCATTGGCGGTGATCGAGACGTTTCCGGAGACTTGCGCGCCGGAGCTCGGGCTCGTGATCGAGACCGTGGGATTCTCGGTATCCGGTCCGCCCGGGACCGGCGTCGCCACGACGTAGGCCGAGACGAGGTCCACGTTGCCGCTGTTGTCCTGGACCTGGAGCATGAGCCAGTAAACGCCGGGAGTGTCGTAACGGCAGCTTCCGAGCGGGCTCTGCGACCCGAACGTGGAGCCACCGTCCCCACAGCTCGTGTAGTACCACTGAACGGTCCCGTCCGGGTCGGTGCTCGCGCTCATGTTGATGTTCACGGTCAGAGGAACCGGGCCGCTCGACCTGTCGAGACTGGCGCTGGCGATCGGCGGTTCGCCCGTGGCGCCCCCGAGTTTGACCACCGCGCTCGGCCTCGAGGAGAGGTTGAGCTCCTGATCGATGGCCGTCGTCGAAAAGCGGTAGACGCCGGGGCTGTCGAGCTGCACGCTCGTCGTCGAATCCGTGAAGCAGCATGCTCCGCTCGCGCCATTACTCTGTCCGATCCAGAGGTCCTTCGCGACCGGACCTCCCTCGGGATCGGTCGCGGGAAAGCTCACGGAAGCCGTGACCGGAAAGGTGGAAGGATCCGTGGTCGTGACCGTCAGCGTCACCGAAGGCGGAAGACCCGGGCTCGGAGTTGGTGAAACCGTCACGTACTCTCGGCCGTGCGCTCCTCCGCCGCGGCCGTCCGCAACGGAAGCGTCGTAGGAGGCCATCGCCGTCCGCGCGGGCGACGGCGCGGTGAATGAGACCGAGTTCCCGCTTGCATTCGGGAAGAGGGAGTTGAGCATGGAGCCGAAGAGCCACTGCGATCCGGTGTTCCCGGACCTGGTCCAGGACATCCGGAGCGGATCGCCGTCCGGATCGGAGGCGCTCGCCGTGAGGTTGACGAGGCTTCCCGCGGCGGCGAACACGTCCGGCCCGATCGTCAGAGTTGGGAAGCCGTTCAGCACGATGGGGCTGGAGAGACGAGGATTTGCGAGGGTCTTCGGAAAGTTCAAGCGTCCACCGGTCGAAGTGGTCTGAGCCCTCGGGTCGCTCAACGCGTCGAAGCTTCCCGGATCGAGGACGATGTCGCGCGCCTCGTAAGCGGTGAGCGCGGGATTCTGGTGCGCGAGTGCCGCCATCACGCCGGAGACGTGCGGCGTGGCCATCGAGGTTCCGGAGAGGAGCTTGTAACCGCTCGCATCGCAGATCGCGATGGGCGGAGCAGGCGGAGTAGTGCAGAGCGGGACGGTCGAGAGAGTGCTCACTCCCGGCGCCGCGATGTCGACGTTGAAGAGTCCATAGTTCGTGAAGCCCGCGCCGACGTCGTTCTGGTCGGAGGCGAGGACGGAAATGATTCCGCGGTTGTCGAACCCCGCGGGATACATCGGAGAGACGTCTGCATTCAGCCCGCTGTTTCCCGCCGCACACACGTTCACGACGCCCAGAGCCTCGACGTCGGCCATCGCGTTCTTGAGTTCCTGGCTGAAGCCTCCGCCCCCCCAGGAATTGCTGGTGAGGCGGATGTTCACGCCTCCCTGTTTCAACGCCTTGACTTGTTGGAAGCAGAGGACGGCGTCCGAGGTATACCCGCTCCCGTTCGAACCCAGGAACTTGCACGAAATGAGCTTGACCTGCCAGTTGAGCCCGGCGATGCCGATCCCGTCGTTGGCGACTGCGCCGATCGTCCCGGCGCAGTGGGTGCCGTGCCCGAAGTCGTCCGCCCCTCCGGGTGAGCAGCTGTTGTTCATGCAGGTCAGGCTATCTGCGCTGTCCAGGTTGCCCTGGAGGTCCGGGTGTGTGAAATCGATTCCCGTATCGATGACGACGGCGTACACGTCACTGGAATTCGTCTGAGTGTCCCAGGCTGTGGGCGCGGCAATCTTCGCCATGTCCCACTGCTGGCTCCAGAGCGGGTCGGTCGGGATGGCGACGGCTTGTTGGACGTAGTCGGGCTCGGCGTGAAGGACGTTCGGCTTCGCCCGGTACCGCCGCACCACCTCTCTGACCGAGAGCCCCGGCGGGTTCGGGACCAGGAAGAGACGGGAATCTCTCGGGAAGGCGCGGGCCGGACCGGAGCCGGGGAGAAAATCGACCGCGGCTCCGCTTCGGAAGCGAACGAGCGCCCGCGAGGGGTGATAGGCGGGAGTGTCGAGACCCACGGTAACCGACGCGGCGCCCCGCCCGTCCTGCGAGACGGACGTCGACACCCGGTGCTCCTGGGCGACGGCCGGAGCGGGGAAAGTGGCCAGAACTCCGAGCGGAAGAAGAGCCGCCCAGAACCGGAGACAGGACATGACGCGCCTCCTCCCGCCGAAAGGACTAGGACTTTAGTCTAATAGACTTTCGTCGGGAGGAGCACGCTAAATGACGCTGAGCGAATTATTTAGGGAAAAGGGCTCCGGGCCCGCTGATCCGAAGAACCTACGTCGAATTGACGCCCCGCTCTCGCGGCGGTCGAGCCGAGAGAATTCTTCGGCCGAGCCGGGTGACGCGCGCCCGGATTTCTCCGGTATCGAGCGTGCGCAGGCGCCGCCTCTCCATGAGCACGCGGCCCTCGACGATCACCGTGTCGACGGCGTCGGATCTGGCCGAGTAAACGACGTGCGAGATCGGGTCGTAGAGCGGCAGCGCCGCCGGCGCCGACAGGTCGACCACAATCAGGTCCGCCCGCTTTCCCGCCTCGAGCGAACCGATGCGATCCTCCATATGGAGCGCGCTCGCGCCGCCCGCGGTCGCCATCCGCAGGACCGTCCGCGCCGGAACAGCAGTCGGGTCGAGCGACGCGACCTTGTGGAGCCGGGCCGCCGATCCCATCTCGCCGATCAGGTCGAGGTCATTGTTGCTCGCGGCGCCGTCCGTGCCGAGGCCCACGCGGACGCCGGCTGCGAGCATCGCGGTCACCGGCGCGACGCCGCTCGCGAGCTTCATGTTGCTCTCGGGACAGTGCACGACTCCGACGCTTGATGCCGCGAGCAGCGCGATCTCCTCCTCGTCCACGCGGACGCAGTGCGCCGCGGTCAGCGAAGGCCGGAGAAGCCCCTGCGCGGCGAGGTGGCGGACCGGCGTCGTTCCGTAAAGCTCGCCGACCATCGCGAGCTCTCCGTCGGACTCCGCGAGGTGCGTCAGGACCGGCGCAGCGAAGCGCTCGGCCAGGTCGACCGCCCGCCGGAAAGTCTCCGGAGCCACGGTGTAGCAGGCGTGCGGCGCGAGCGCCGCGACGACGCGCGGATGGCCGGCCCAGTCGGAGAGGAACCTCTGGGCGCGGGCGAGACCCTCCGTCGCGTTCTTCGAGTCGGCCGTCGGGACGTCGAAGATCCCCTGCCCGGCGACGACGCGGAGGCCCACCTCGTCCGCGGCGCGCGCCACCTCCTCTTCGAAGAAATACCCGTCGGCGAACGTCGTCGTTCCAGATGCGATCATTTCCCAGCACGCGAGCCGCGTCCCCCAGCGCACGAAGTCGCGGTTCACGAAACGGCGCTCCAGCGGGAACATGTATTTCTCGAGCCACGTCATCAGGTCCACGTCGTCCCGGACGCCGCGCAGGAGCGTCATCGCCGCGTGGGTGTGCGCGTTGACGAGGCCGGGAAGGACGATCCGACCCCGGGCGTCGATGGACCGCCGCGCCCGGAAGCGTTTCTCGAGGCGGGAGCGCGTACCGACCGCGACGATTGCGCCGTCGCGGACCGCCACCGCCCCGTCGGCGTAGACGGTATCGCGCAGGTCGACGGTGACGACCGTGCCGCCGGAGACGAGCAGGTCCGCGCGCTCGGCGCGGGAACCGGAGGTCAGCGGCGAGCGGTCCCGCACGGGCGCAGCTGCCCGCGGATCGCGCCTCCCGGGAACTTCAGGCTGTGGAGCTTGACGTAGTACTGCGACGGATTCGCGAGGACCCGGCTCGAGAGGTCGGACTCGATCGGGATCGATCCGTCGAGCGTCTCTCCGCTGAAGCCGGGGTTCAGCTCGACGGCCATGGGCCCGTTGACTCCGGCCGGGCCCTGGTGGAGGTGCGTGGCGACCACCTTGCCGAGGTTTGCCGACGTCCGGATGTGAAACCGGATCGACGAGCCGGTGAGCTCGAGCCGCGCGGACCCGCTCGCGTCCGGGTCGAGCGCGTCGGAGCCGGGTCCCGCGCCGCGGAGTTCGGCGCAGTAGACCGGAGCGCGCGGCGCCGTCGCGCAGCCGAGCCCCGCGGCGAGGAGCAGGATCGCGGCGACGGATCTCACTGCCAGCGGCGGCGCATCTCGATCTGCTCCGGCGTCAAGGAATCGATCGAGACTCCCAGGGTTTCGAGCTTGATCGCCGCGATCTCGCGGTCGATCTCGGCGGGCAGCGGGTGAACGCCCGGCGGCAGCTCGCCGCGGTGGCGCGCGAGATAGTGGATCGCCAGAGCCTGCACAGTGAACGAGAGGTCCATGATCTCGACCGGGTGCCCATCTCCCCCGGCGATGTTGACGAGCCGGCCCTCCGCGAGCAGGTGGAGTCGCCGGCCGTCCGCGAGCCGATACTCCGTGATCTGGCGGCGGACCTCGCGCTTCTCCACGGCCATTTCTTCGAGCGCCGGCACGTCGATCTCGGTGTCGAGCCCTCCCGCGTTCGAGAGCACGGCGCCGTCCTTCATCCGTGCGAAGTGCTCCCGCCCGTAGACGGCGTGCGTTCCAGTCGACGTGATGAAGAAGTCTCCGATCTCGGCGGCCTTTGCGAGCGGCATGACCGCGAAGCCGTCCGCCACCGCCTCGAGCGCGCGCACGGGATCCACTTCGCACACCACGACGCGCGATTGAAGTCCCGCGGCGCGCCGCGCCAGCCCTTTTCCGCACCAGCCGTAGCCGGCGATGACGACGGTCTTGCCCCCCAGGTAGAGGTTGGTCAGAGCGAGGATGGCCGTGAACACGGACTGCCCGGTGCCGTAGCGGTTGTCGAAGAGGTGCTTGCACATCGCGTCGTTCCCGGCGATGACGGGAAAGCGCAGGATCCCCTCCCGCTCCATGTTCTTCAACTTCGTCACGCCCGACGTGGTCTGCTCGGTGGCGCCCCAGACCCCTGCGACGCGCGCGGTCTCCTTCGTCGAGAGGATCCGGGTGAGCTCCGCCCGGTCGTCGACGAGAAGCGCCGGATTCGTTCGGATGGCGCCGATCAGGTGCTCCTCGAATTCCGCGGCCGAGGCTTGCGCGACCGCGAACACGGTGACGCCCTCCTCCGCGATCGCCGCCGCGACGTCGTCCTGGACGTAGCCGGGCGCGGTGCCCGCGAGCGCGACGTTCGCGCCCGCGCGCTTCAAGAGCAGGGTCAGGTAAGCCGTCTTCGCCTCGAGCGGCACGCACACGGCGACGTTGACGCCCCGGAGCGATCCGTCGCAGAGATGGCGATCGAAAACGGCGTTCAGCACCGGCGCGTGCTGCGCGACCCAGCGGATCTTCTTCGCTCCCTCTGGCGCGAGCCGGAAGTCGGCGACGACCGAGGAGGACGACGACGCGCTCATCGCCAGCTCCGAGCGTACTCCTGCTGCTCCGGCGTCGACTCCTCGAGGCGCATGCCGAGAAGCTCGAGCCGGGCGCGCGCGATCGCCTCGTCCACGTCCGCCGGGAGCGCGTGAACTCCGGGCGCGAGCTCGGCCGCGTGATTCGCGAGGTGGTGAATCGAGAGCGCCTGGACCGAGAAGGAGAGGTCCATGATCTCGACCGGGTGTCCGTCGGACGCCGCGATGTTCACGAGCGCGCCCTGCGCCAGGAGGTGGATTCGCCGGCCGTCCGCCAGGACGTATTCGGTGACGTGGCGGCGTGCGTCGCGCTCCTCGACAGCGAGCTTCGACAGCGCGGCCACGTCGATCTCGTGGGCGTAGTTGCCCGAGTTGGCGAGGAGCGCTCCGTCCTTCATCGCCTCGAAGTGCTCGCGCCGCAGAATTCCGATCGAGCCCGTGCCGGTCAGAAAAACGTCTCCGACGGGAGCCGCCTCCGTCATCGGGCGCACCTCGAAGCCGTTCGACGCCGCTTCGAGACCTTTGAACGGATCGGTTTCGACGACCACGACGCGCGCCCCGAAACCGCGGCAGTAGAGCGCGAGACCCTGGCCGACCCAGCCGTAACCCGCCACGACGACGGTCTTTCCCGCGAGCAGCAGGTTCGTCGCCGCCAGGATCGCGGTGAGCGTGGACTGGCCGGTCCCGTAGCGGTTGTCGAACAGGTGCTTGCAGCGCGCGTCGTTCGCGGCGATCACGGGGATCTCGAGCGCTCCCTCCCGCTCCATCGCACGCAGGCGCAGGATTCCGCTCGTCGTCTCCTCGGACGCGCCGCGGACCGCCGGGAGCAGGTCGCGGCGGTACTGGTGCAGGCGGGCAACGAGCTCCGCTCCATCGTCCACGATCAGGTCGGGTCCGAAGTCGAGCGTCGCGAGTAGGTGCTCGTCGAAAGCCCTCGGGTCCGCGCCATGGATGGCGTGCACGGTCAACCCGCGTCCGACGAGCGCGGCGCAGACGTCGTCCTGGGTCGAAAACGGGTTGCTCCCGGTCACCGCGACCTCCGCACCCGCTTCGCGAAAGAGCCAGGCGAGGTAAGCCGTCTTCGCCTCGAGATGAACGGCGATCGCAATCCGGCGACCCTTCAGCGATCCGTCGGAAAGCCGGCTCCGCGCGAAAGAATTCAGGGTGTGCGCATGCTGCGCGACCCACTCGATCTTGCGCTCGCCCTCCGGCGCGAGAGAAAGGTCGCGGATCGTGGACGCGGAGCCCATTCGAAGGCGGCGATCGTAACAGGGTCTCCGCGAATGACTCGGCGCCATGTGGCAAGTGGAGACCTGACCCTCGATGTGGCAAGTGGAGACCTGACCCCATTAGACTCCGCCCGCCGGAGGATCCCATGAAGAGATCCCGCATTTTCCGAGCGGGGGTTGCCCTTGCGGTTTCCGTCACTCTTTCCGGTCCCGGGATGCAGGCCCAGATGAAATCCCGCGTCCAGAAATCCGCCGCGAAGCGGACGGCTGCGGCTCCCGCGCTGGCCGGGTCGACCGCCGCGCTCGAAAAGGAGCTGCTCGCAAAGTACGGCGAGGGCCAGAAGGTCCGGCTCGCGCGCGGGCTGAAGCAGGTCGCTCAATTCTGGAGAGCCGAGGACGGTGACTCGAAGGCGTTCGAGGAGTTCGTCCGGACGAACTTCGCCGGCGACGCGGCAACGCTCGACGCGCTGTTTACGCGGATGGAGTTCGC
>Ga0114129_10002630_pt1 | contig 24990 bp, 26 predicted proteins | sample RhiMetdeltSRZDD1_FD_80071 | JGI IMG/M metagenome (GOLD analysis project Ga0114129, IMG submission 80071) | Populus rhizosphere microbial communities from Tennessee, USA - Rhizosphere MetaG P. deltoides SRZDD1 (version 2) (version 2) | ecosystem: Host-associated > Plants > Roots > Rhizosphere >...
GACGGCGGAGTACGTCCGCCGGAAGTCCGCGCGCCTCAGCAGGTCGACGGCGCGCCGCGGCGGGATCGTCGCGTCGAGGTCTTCCTCCGGCCAAGCGGTGACGGGATCGGCCACCGCGAGGGAGACTAGAGTGACCGCCGATGGCTCAGGCGACGGCGATCCGCCTGACCGGAGACGACCTCCGGGTCGACGACGTCTGCGCGGTCGCGTACGGCAACGCATCGGCGGCGCTGTCGGACGAGGCGCGGACGAAGATGCGTGCCGCGCGTGAGCTCGTGGAACGGGCCGCACATGGCACGCGCGAGCACACCTACGGCATCAACACGGGCTTCGGGCGCTTCGTCTCGAAGTCGATCCCCGAGGAGCAGACCGAGGAGCTGCAGCTGCGGCTGCTGCGGAGTCACGCGTGCGGCGTCGGCGACCCGTATCCGACGGAGATCGTGCGGGCCGCGATGCTGCTGCGCGCGAACGCGCTGGCCAAGGGGACGTCGGGCGCGCGGGTCGAGACGGTCGAGCTCCTGCTCGAATGCCTCGCCCACGGCGTCGTCCCGCGCGTGCCGAGCCGCGGATCGGTCGGCGCGAGCGGCGACCTCGCACCGCTTGCCCACCTCGCCCTGCCGCTCGTCGGCGAGGGCGAGGCCGTGTATGACGGGGAGCTGCTTGCCGGCGCGGATGCTCTCGCGGCGGCCGGGCTCGAACCGACGCGGCTGGCGGCGAAGGAAGGGCTTTCGCTGATCAACGGCACGCAGTTCATGGCCGCCTACGGCGCGCTCGGGCTCGTGCGCGCGCGGCGGCTTGCGCTGGCCGCGGATCTTGCCTGCGCCCTGTCGCTCGAGGCGCTGCAGGGATCGCGCACGAGCTTCCTGCCGCAGATCCATGCGCTGCGGCCGCTCCGCGGTCAGGCGGCGTCCGCGTCGAACGTCCTCCGGCTGATCGAAGGGTCGGCGATCAACGAGGCGCACAGGTGGTGCGACAAGGTGCAAGACGCGTACTCGTTGCGCTGCGCGCCGCAGGTGCACGGCGCCTCGCGTGACCTGCTCGACTACGTCGAGGGCACGGTCGCCGTCGAGCTCAACGCTGCGACGGACAACCCCCTCGTGCTCGTCGACGACGAGCTGCTCGTCTCGAACGGCAATTTCCACGGACAGCCGCTCGCGTTTGCGCTCGACGCCATGGCGATGGCGAGCTCCGAGCTCGCGAGCATCTCCGAGCGCCGCGTCGAGCGCCTCGTCAACCCGAACCTCTCCGACGGCCTGCCTGCGTTCCTGACCTCGGACGGCGGCCTCAACTCGGGCTTCATGATCCCGCAGTACGTGGCGGCTTCGCTCGTCAGCGAGAACAAGTCGTTGTGCCATCCCGCGAGCGTCGACTCGATCCCGACGAGCGCCGGGCAGGAAGATCACGTCTCGATGGGGAACGCCGCCGGGTTGAAGGCGTGGCAGGTGCTCGCGAACTCCGAGCGCGCGCTCGCGATCGAGTTGCTTGCAGGTGCGCAGGGCGTGGAGTTCCTCGCGCCGCTCGAGCCTGGGGCGGGCGTCCGTGCGACGCACGCCTTCGTGCGGTCGCTCTCGCCACGGCTCGGCGACGACCGGCCGCTTGCCGCGGACATCGAAGCCGTTGCGGAGGCGATACGCGACGGCTCGCTGATCGCGGCGGTCCAGTCAGACGTCGGTGAGCTGGCATGAGTGTGGCTCGTTCGCTCAACGCCGTCGTCGAGGAGCTGTGCGGCGATCTCTCGCGCATCCGCGCTCCCCGCGGAATAGAGTTACACGCGCGCGCATGGTCGACCGAGGCGCCGCTGCGGATGTTGCTGAACAACCTCGACCAGGAGGTGGCCGAGCGGCCCGAGGAGCTGGTCGTCTACGGCGGGTCGGGGAAGGCGGCGCGCGACCCCGAGGCACTGCGCGCGATCGTCCGGTCGCTGCTCGAGCTCCGCGAGGACGAGACGCTGCTCGTCCAGAGCGGGAAGCCCGTCGCCGTCTTCCGCACACACGCCGGTGCGCCCCGCGTGCTGATCGCGAACTCGCTGCTCGTGCCGCGCTGGGCGACCTGGGAGGAGTTCCGCCGGCTCGAGGCGCTGGGGCTGACGATGTACGGGCAGATGACCGCCGGGAGCTGGATCTACATCGGCTCGCAGGGGATCCTCCAGGGGACGTTCCAGACGTTCGCTGCAGCCGGTGAGAAGCACTTCGGCTCGCCCGACCTCTCGGGCCGGACGGTCCTGACGGCCGGCCTCGGCGGGATGGGCGGAGCGCAGCCGCTCGCGGGGACGATGGCCGGCGCGGCGATCCTCTGCGTCGAGGTCGACCCGTCCCGGATCGAGCGCCGGCTCGAGACGCGCTATCTCGACGAGTCGACGGACTCGCTCGACGACGCAGTGCAGCGGATCCGTGCCGCGGCGGCCGAGGGGCGTGCGCTGTCGGTCGGGCTGCTGGGGAACGCCGCGGAGGTCGTCCCCGAGCTGGCACGCCGCGGCGAGCATTTCGATCTGGTCACGGATCAGACCGCAGCGCACGATCCACTCACCGGCTACATACCCACGGGGCTGTCCGTCGGAGACGCCGCTGCGTTGCGCGAGTCCGACCCCGACGAGTACCTACGGCGCGTACGTGTGTCGATTGTGCAACACGTCGAAGCGCTGCTCGAATACGCTCGCGCGGGCAGCTATGTTTTCGATTATGGCAACAACCTTCGAGGTGAGGCGCGTGAAGGTGGCGTAACGGAGGCGTTCTCATACCCGGGCTTCGTCCCGGCCTATATCCGGCCGCTCTTCTGTCGGGGTGTCGGCCCGTTCCGCTGGGCGGCGCTGTCGGGAGAGGCGGCGGACATCGCGGCGATCGACGCGACGCTCCGCGACCTCTTTCCCGACGACGTGCTCCTCCAGCGGTGGCTGGAGCTCGCGCCGGAGCGTGTCGCGTTCCAGGGCTTGCCGGCTCGGATCTGTTGGCTCGGCTTCGGCGACCGTGCGCGCGCGGGCCTCGCGATCAACGAACTGGTGCGTTCCGGCGAGGTGAAGGCGCCCGTCGTGATCGGGCGGGATCACCTCGACTCCGGCTCCGTCGCCTCGCCGTACCGCGAGACGGAGGCGATGCGTGACGGCTCCGATGCAATCGCCGACTGGCCGATCCTGAACGCGCTGCTCAACGTCGCCGCGGGCGCGACGTGGGTGAGCGTGCACCACGGCGGCGGCGTCGGCATCGGCAACTCGATCCACGCGGGCATGGTCGTGGTCGCCGACGGGACGGACGACGCGGCCGAGCGGCTCGAGCGGGTGCTCACGACCGATCCGGGCACGGGCGTCATGCGGCACGTAGACGCGGGGTACCCGGAGGCCGAGGCAGCGGCCCGAGCGCACGGCCTCGTCGCGCCGATGTCGGGCTCCGAGACGGAATGAGCTCCACGGGCGGCGGGCGCCGCCTGCTCATCCGCGATCTCGCACAGCTGGCGACGCCGCGCGGGACCGAGGCCCCTCTGCGAGGACACGCCCTCGGCGACGTCGAGGTGCTGGAAGACGCGTACGTCCTCTGCGTGGACGGCAACGTCGAAGCGATCGGGCGCATGCAGGACCTGCGCTCGGTCGAGGGCGAGGTCGAGGAGCTCGATGCGCGCGGCCTCTGCGCCGTGCCGGGGCTCGTCGATTGCCACACGCATGCGTGCTTCGCGGGCGACCGCGTCGAGGAGTTCGCGCTGCGGGCCGGCGGCGCGACGTACGAGGAGCTGCACGCGGCGGGAGGCGGGATCATGGCGACCGTCAGCGCGACGCGGGCGGCGAGCGAGGCAGAGCTCGCCGACGCCGTCCGCACGCATCGCACGTGGATGCTGCGTGCCGGCACGACGACCTTCGAGTCGAAGTCCGGGTACGGCCTCGACCGCGCCACGGAGCTGGCGTCCCTGAAGGCGATCGCCGCAGCGGGCGGCGTCCCGACGTGGCTGGGCGCCCACGCGGTGCCGCCCGAGTTCCCCGACGCGGACGCGTACGTCGACTTCATGGTGGCCGAGGTCTTGCCGGATGCAGCCGAGCTCGCGGAGGCTGCCGACGTCTTCCTCGAGCGCGGCGCCTTCGACGTTGCGCAAGCGCGCCGCTACCTCGAAGCCTGTGGCGCTGCGGGCCTCGCGCTCCGCCTGCACGGCGACCAGTTCACCCAGCAGGGGGCGGTGGCGCTCGCGATCGAGCTGGGCGCACGCTCGGTCGACCACCTCGAGGCGACCGGCGACGACGGCGTCCGCGCGCTGGCCGCTGGCGCGGTCGTCGCCGTGCTGCTCCCCGCGAGCGCGCTCTTCCTCGGCCGGCCGATGCCGCCGGCGCGCGCGCTCGTCGATTCAGGCGCGGCCGTCGCGCTCGCGACCGACTTCAACCCGGGCAGCGCGTTCTGCGAGAGCCTCCCGCTCGTCTGCTCGCTGGCGGCGACGCAGCTGAAGCTGTCCCCGTCCGAGGCGCTCTCCGCCTGCACGGTTAACGCCGCGCACGTGCTCGGCCGGGCGGACCGCGTGGGTCGCCTCGGGCCGGGCTATGCGGCCGACATCCTGCTGCTCGATGCCCCCGACTGGCGCTACCTCGCCTATCACTTGGGCGGCGCCGTCGTGAGCCGTGTCGTGGCCGGCGGCAGCCCGGCGGCGTTACCCTAGAGGCGATGCCCACGAAGAAGCAGCGCCGGCGTCAGCAAAAGTCACGCCGGCACGATTACGAGTACGTCTACGTCGACGGCGAGGGGAACGAGGTCGAGGTCGACCCCGAAGATCTCCCGGCCGAGAAGCAGAACGCCAAGGTCGACGCACGCGCGGCGAAGAGCACGAACAAGCGGGCCCCGGCTCGCGCCGGCCAGCGCGTGATCGAGCCGCCGTCGTGGCGGCGCGCTCTGAAACGCGCCGTGATCTGGGCGCCGTTGCTCGTCGTCGCGATGATGCTGATCAACCGGAACGTGTCGCCGATGCAGTGGGTGACATCGGCGCTGTTCCTGGTCGCCTTCTTCATCCCGATCAGCTATTTCACGGACTCGATCGCGTACCGCATGTACCGCAAGCGCATCGACAGGCCGACGACGCCGAAAGCGCGCTAGGGCGAGGGTCGCTCGCCGCGGTAATGCCCCTCGCCGGGCCACGGCGAGAACACCATCAGCAGCCGCGCGCCCGACTCGCTCTTGATCGAGCGGCGCTCGTCCGCCTCGAAGGAGAAGAAGCACCCGGCCGTCCCTTCGATCGTCTCGCCGCCGGACTCGACGCGCACGGCGCCGTCGACCACCGAGACGAGGGCGCCTTCCTTGACCTGGTGGTCGCCGAGCGCCTGGCCGGGCTCGAGCACGATCAACACCGCGCGCGCGCCCGGATCGGACCGCAGCACCACCGGAGAACGGCTGCCGCCCGGCGTCTGGATCTCGCTCAGGTTCCAGCTCTGCACCGCGCGGATCCTAAGCGAAACCCGTCGTTAGACTCGATCGCCCGTGAGCCTCGTCGTCGACGCATACCCACTCGGCCGTGCCGGGACCAACTGTTACGTCGTGCGCGCCGAGCGCGGGGCGCACGAGGCCGTCGTCGTCGACCCGGGCGCAGACGCGGCGCGCCTCCGCCTCGAGCTCGCCGGCTTTGGGACGCGCTGCGCGGCAATCCTGATCACGCACGGGCACTGGGACCATCTCGGCGGCGTCGCCGATCTCGCGGAGGGGACGGGCGCACCCGTGCACATGGCCGAGGACGAGCGCATGCTGCTCGAAGACATCAACAGCTTCGTCCCGCCGGGCGTCCACCTGAGGCCGTACACGCCGGACGTCCTGCTGCAGGGCGACGAGACGCTCCAGCTCGCGGGCATCGCCTTCGAGACGCTGCGCGTCCCGGGGCACTCTCCTGCCCACCTCGCGTATCACGCCGACGGCTGCCTGTTCTCGGGCGACGTCCTCTTCGCCGGGTCGGTCGGCCGTGTCGACCTACCCGGCGCCGATTGGGACACGCTCGTCGCGTCGATCCGCATGCTCGCCGAGCGTTATCCGCCGGAGACCGTCGTCTACCCGGGTCACGGCCCCGAGACGACGCTCGGCGCCGAGCTCGCGCGCAATCCGTTCCTCGCGGAGCTGCGCGCGTGACGCGCTTCGAGGCGCCGCGCGGCACGCACGACATCCTCCCGTCCGAGCAGCCGCTCTGGCAGTGGGTGACGCGGCAGATGGAGGAGGTTTGCGCCCTCTACGGCTACCGCCGCATAGACACGCCCGCGATCGAGGACACAGAGCTGATCGTCCGCACGTCGGGCGGCGGCTCGGACGTCGTGCAGAAGGAGACCTATACGTTCCACGACCGCGGCGGCCGCTCGCTCACGCTGCGGCCCGAGGCGACGGCGCCGATCTGCCGCGCCTACATCCAGCATGGGCTGCATCGCGAGCCGCAGCCGCAGAAGCTCTACACGATCGGGCCGATGTGGCGATACGACCGTCCGCAGAAGGGCCGCTACCGCGAGCACTGGCAGCTGTCGGTCGAGGCGATCGGGAGCGACGACCCGGCCGTCGACGCCGAGGTGATCCAGCTGTACGCCGAGCTGCTGCGGCGGCTCGGCGTCAAGCGCTACACGCTCGAGCTGAACTCGATCGGGGATCTGAACTGTCGGCCCGCGTACGTCGAGCGCCTCTCGGCGTGGCTGGACGACCACGATTCGGAGCTCGACGAGGAGGCGCGCGCGAAGCGCGCCACGACGCCGCTCCGCGTCTTCGACGTCAAGAGCGAGCGGGTGCAGGCCGTCCTCGCGGACGCACCGAAGATCGGCGACTCCCTGTGCGACGCCTGCCGGGAGCACTTCGAGCGCGTGCGCGCCTTCCTCGACGCCTACGGCGTGCAGTACGAGCTCCTGCCGACGCTTGTCCGCGGGCTGGACTACTACACACGCACGACCTTCGAGTTCAAGAGCGAGGATCTCGGCGCGAAGGACACGATCTGCGGCGGGGGGCGCTACGACGGGCTGATCGAGGAGATCGGCGGCGCGCCGACGCCGGGCATCGGGTTCGGAGCCGGCGTCGAGCGGCTGATCCTCTCGGTCCCCGGAGGCGAGCGCGATGAGAAGCCGGTCGACGTCTACTTCGTCGCCGCCGACAGTGCCGACCGGGCGCGTGTCGCGCCGCTGCTGGCGGAGCTACGGCGACGCGGTCTGCGGGCGGACATGGACTACGGCGGCCGGTCGCAGAAGGGGCAGCTCGGCCAGGCCGGGCGGCAGCGCGCGGGCTGGACGGTGATCGTCGAAGGGGATCGCGCGACGGTGCGCGAGCCCGGCCGGGACGACTGGACGGCGCAGCTCGGCGAGCTGGTCGAGCGGATCTCCGGATGAGGTGGCGCGACCTCTATTGCGGTGAGCTCCGGCCGGACGACGTCGGGCGCACCGTCGCCGTCGCCGGCTGGGTCGCGCGGCGCCGAGACCACGGCGGCCTGATCTTCATCGACCTGCGCGACCACACGGGCCTCGTCCAGCTCGTCGTCAACCCGGAGCGCTCGCCGGATGCCGCGCAGGCCGCGCACGCAATCCGCTCGGAGTTCGTCGTCCGTGCGAGCGGCGAGGTCGTTGCGCGAGCGCCCGACGCAGTCAATCCGAACATCGCGACCGGCGCCGTCGAGATCCAGGTGGATGAGCTGGAGATCGTCGCCCGCTCCGAGCCACTGCCGTTCCAGCTCGACGACGACAACGTCGAAGAGCCGCTCCGGCTGCGCTACCGCTACCTCGACCTGCGCCGCGACCGGATGCAGCGCAACCTGCGCCTGTCGGCGACCGTGATCCGTGCGATTCGCGACTCGATGGAGGAGCAGGGCTTCATCGACATCTGGACTCCGACGATGACGCTCGGCACGCCCGAAGGCGCACGCGATTTCCTCGTTCCGGTGCGGCTGCAGCCCGGCAGGTTCTTCGCGCTGGCCCAGTCGCCGCAGCTGTTCAAGCAGACGTTCATGATCGGCGGGCTCGACCGCTACTACCAGATCGCGACGTGCTGGCGCGACGAGGATCTCCGCGCCGACCGGCAGTTCGAGTTCCGCCAGCTCGACCTCGAGCTCGCGTTCCCCACGCGCGAGGAGGTCATGGATGTGCTCGAGCGCGTCGTCGTGGGGTCGTTCGAAGCTGTCGGGCGGCCCGCGCCCGAACGGCCGTTCCACCGACTTTCGTACGCGGACGCCATGCGCCGTTACGGGTCCGACAAGCCCGACACGCGCTTCGGCCTCGAGATCCAGGACGCGACCGACGTCACGCGTGGTTCCGAGTTCGGCGTGTTCAAGAACGCCGAGTGCGTTCGCTTCCTCGTGGCGCCCGCCGTCTTCTCCCGCGCGGAGCTACAGCGGCTCGAGGAATTCGCGAAGGAGTGGGGCGCAAAAGGGCTCGCATATGTCGTCGTGGACGAGTCGGGCGAGCTCCGCTCGCCGATCGCGAAGTTCCTCTCGGCAGACGAGCTTGCCGCATTCGCTGCGCCGCCCGGCTCGACGGTCCTCTTCGCGGCCGACAAGCAGGCGATGGTCGAGCGTGTCCTCGGGGCGCTGCGCAGCGAGCTCGGCGAACGGCTCGGCCTGATCGACATCGACAGGAACGACCTGCTGTGGGTGATCGACTTCCCGCTTTTCCTCGAGGACGAGGAGACCGGTCAATGGACGTTCGTCCACCACCCGTTCACGAGCCCGCTCGACGGCCACGAGGACCTGATCGAGAGCGATCCGGGCACGGCGCTCAGCCAGCACTACGACCTGATCTGGAACGGGTGGGAGCTCGGCTCCGGCTCGATCAGGATCCATCGTCAGGACATCCAGGAGCGCGTCTTTCGCGCGATGGGGATGACGGACGAGGAGGCGCAGGCGAAGTTCGGCTGGTTCCTCGAGGCGCTCCAGATGGGCGCGCCGCCGCACGGCGGCTTCGCGCTCGGGATCGAGCGCTTCGTCGCGCTCTTCGCCGGCGAGGCGAACATCCGCGAGATCATCCCGTTCCCGAAGACGGCGAGCGGATCCGACCCACTCACGGGTGCGCCCTCGCCGACGACGGAGGAACGACTGTCCGAGCTCGGAATCAGACTGGGAACACCGCCGCCGCCTAAAGATCGTTAGGGCACGGCCGATGAAACCTGTACTTTTCTTGAACAGATGGCAGCACAGGAACCCGGACAACAACCGTCGCTGACCGCTCTCCCGCGGCTGGAAGACCTGCCGCAGAAGGGCGACGGCTACGACGTCGACGCCGTCCAGGGCGCCTTCGAGGCGTTTCGTCGCCACTCGGCGCAATTGCAGGCGCAGCTGCGCGTGCTGCAGGCGGCGAGCCGCAGTGGCCAGACGGTGGAGCCGACTGGTCACGCAGTGCGAATGGACGCGCTGCACCTGATCCGCTCCGCCGCCGAGTTTGCCGACACGGTCGAGGCCGACGCACAGCGCGCGTCCGAGGTCCAGCTGGCGAAGACGGAGGAAGAGGTCCGCCGCCGGCGCCGGGAACAGCAGGACCGCGACGCCGAGATCGAGCGCTACCGCCAGGAGAGCGAGCGTCAGCGTGCCGAGGTGCTCAACGCCGCGCGGAACGAGGCGCGCGAGCTGCTCGCGAACGCGAACCGCGACGCGACGCAGGAGCTGCGCGAGGCCGAGGCGAAGGGCAACCGCCTGCTCGAGCAATCCCGGCACCAGGCGACGGAGCTGACGAACGCGACGCGCGCCGAGGTCGAGCAAACTCTCGAGTGGGCGCGTGCGCAGGCCGGGGCGATCCTCAGCCGCGCACAGACGGGTACTGAGCAGCTGCTCGCTGCGGCGGGGCTCGGCGAGCAGGAGATCAAGCGTGTCGCCGAGTCGATCGTCGAGGCGGCGAAGGGATCCATCGAAGCAACGCGCACGCCGCCCGCGGCGGCTGCGCGCCCGGCGGCACCCGTTGCAGCGCCGCCGGTCTCGTCCGAGCCGGCCGAGGAAGCGGAAGCGCCCCCGGCCGTGGAAGACGAGTCGCAGCACGAAGAGCAGCCGTAGGATCCGCACGTGGTCCTCGGGCCCCGGTTCCTGATAGAGGCCGGATTCATCGTTGCCGTCGCCGTCGTCGCGGGAGTCGCCGATCTCTCCACTTGGGCGATCATCGGCGCCGTCGCGGCCGCGTGGATCCTCGTCGCCCTCGTCGAGATGGCGGTCTGGGCGCGGCACGCGAGCCGACGAAAGGCCGTGGGGCCGACCCCGGCCGCCGAGCCGCCGGTCCTCGCCGAGCGCGAGCCCATGGACGTGGTTCCGCAGAGCCGCGAGGCTCCCCCGGCGCCGAAGATCGCCGCCGCTCCTCCGCCGCCGGAGCCTGAACCGGCGCCCGAGGAGCCGGAGCCCGAGACGACGCCCGGCCCCGAGCCGGAGGTCGCATACCTCCCGGCGGCCGAGGCCCCGCGCGAGTGGAACCTCTGGGAGCTCGAGCGCGTCGCACGCGACAACGCGACCGACGACGTCGCCAAGAACGAGGAGCGGGCGTACCTCCTCATGTACCTGCGCGAGTTCGCAGGGCCGGACGGCATGCTGCCGGCCGACTTCGACGGCCTCGTGCGCGACGCCTTCGGCGACCTGCTCCGCGTTGTGGCCCTGTGAGCCCGGCGCTCGTCCAGCGCGGCGTCTGGCTCGTCGGCATCTGCTTCGTCGCAGTGATCGCGGCGGTCGCGATTGCGCGGCGAGGGGACGACAGCTCCGACCAGAACCTCCCGGGCGCGGTTGCGGTGCCCGGCACGAAGAACGGCTACTACACCGGACGCGCGGCGCCGTATTCACCGTCGGCCGATCATCCGCGCACCGCGTGCGGGCAGCCGTTCACGGACAGGACGCAGGGCGTCGCCCATCCCGTCCTCCCCTGCGGCGTGCGCGTGTACATCCGCTTCCACGGCAAGGAGGTGCTGACGCAGGTGATCGACCGGGGCCCGACCCTCCCGGGCCGTGATTTCGACATCACCAAGGCGCTCGCGAACCGGCTCGACCTCCACGGCCCGCAGACGATCCAGTGGCGATTTGCGAAGTAGCGGCTACTGTGAGCGAGCCCGATCCTGTTCGTGGCTCGCGCATTCCAACGTAGAACCAACACCACTGCTGAGGGAGCCCGCGTCCGGCGAGGCGGTACGCCGAAACCGGCAGGGCACCCACCTGGCAAGTCCAGGTTCACAGCGGGCGCGGGTCACGGCAGGATGGGGCGCTAACGTGACCCCGTGATCCAGCTGCTCGGAGACTCCGCGCGGGGCGCCGACTTCGCGCTCGTCCGCCTCACGGTCGACGGCGACCGAATCGTGGCCGCCGACGCGCCGGGTCTCGACCGACCGCTGGTCGGGCTGACGCTGCTCGAAGCCGCCGCGGTCGGCGGCGAGACACTCGCGGTCGACGCGCTCGCGAACGCGATCGGGCCGGCGTTCAGCGCGCCGCGCTCACCCGGGCGCGTCGCGGTCGCGATGAGCGGCGGAGTCGATAGCGCCGTCGTCCTAGTGCGCTCGCTTCCCGACGCGATCGGGGTGACGCTCCGCCTATGGCTCGATCCCGACGGGCCAGACGCCGAGCGCGCGTGCTGCTCGCCTGAAGCGGTGATCGCGGCCCGCGAGACGTGCCACGCGCTCGGCGTCCCGCACGTCACGCTCGACCTGCGCGAGGACTTCCGTCGCGCCGTCGTCGATCCGTTCGTGCGCGGCTACGAGCGCGGCGAGACGCCGAATCCGTGCATGCGCTGCAACGGCGCATTCCGCTTCGGCCGGCTGCTCGCGTTCACCCGCCGTGCGGGCGCCGACGTGCTCGCGACCGGGCACTACGCGCGCATCGTCGAGCACCGCGGTCAGCGGCTGCTCGCGCGCGCGGCCGATCCGAACAAGGACCAGTCGTACATGCTCGCGCGGCTTGATCCGGTGAAGCTCGATCGCATCGTCTTCCCCCTCGGCGAGCAGCCGAAGGCCGAGACCCGCGCCGAGGCGGAGCGCGCCGGCCTCACGGTCGCGCGACGAAAGGAAAGTCAGGAGGCGTGCTTCCTCGCCGGAGACGACTATCGCGCGTTCCTCGAGCGTCGTGGGCTCGAGGCACGCGAGGGCGCGATCGTGGACGAGGAGGGCCGCGAGCTCGGCCGCCACAGAGGGCACTGGCGCTTCACCCCGGGGCAGCGGAAGGGGCTCGGCGTCTCGTCGGCGCAGCCGCTCTATGCGCTCCGCTCCGATACGCGCACCAACACGGTCGTCGTCGGGCCCCGCCCGGCTCTCGCCCGCACGTCGGTCGACGCGACCGGTCGGCTGTACGTGCCGGTCGAGCGCGCAGAGGTCAAGCTCCGTTACCGCTCCGAGGCTGTCTCCGCCCGCGTCGAGCCGACCGCGCACGGCTTCCGGCTGGAGCTCGACGAGCCGGCGTACGGTGTCGCACACGGTCAGGCAGCCGTCCTCTACGACGGGGACGTCGTCGTCGGCGCCGGACAGATCCGACGCAGTGCCTAGCATTCCAACCGGAACCACGGCGCGCGCTTCCTCGTTGTACCTAGGGGTCGGACTGGAGGGACACGGTGAGCGGTGACGAGATTCAGCTGACGCTGCCTGCGGACGACGCATTCCATCACGTCGCCCACCTCGTGCTGGGCGGGTTGGCTGCGCGGCTGAACCTCAGCGTCGAGAGCCTCGAGGACCTCGAGCTGGCGCTTGATGCGTTGCTCGAGCACGCGCAGACCGATGACGGGGTGACACTACGCGTCCGCGTTCTGGACGGCGAGTTGCGCACGGTGGTCGGCCCGTTTGCGTCAGTGCGCTCGGAGCTCGAGCAAGGCGACGCCGATGCGCTCGACCTCTCGCGCATCCTCGGCGCCGTCTGTGACAGCGTCGAGATCTCCGACCGCAACGGATCGGAGTGGGTCGAGCTGACGAAGCGCGTGCAAACGACGAACGGCACTGCCGTATGAACGAGTCCGACAAGGTTCTCCTGCGGCGCTACCACGAGGAGGGCGACCTCCAGGCGCGCGAGCAGCTGATCGAGCAGTACATGTCGCTCGTGCGCTCGCTCGCCCGGCGCTACTCGTACCGCGGCGAGCAGCTCGAGGATCTCGTCCAGATCGGCGCCATCGGCCTGATCAAGGCGATCGACCGCTTCGACCTCAACCGGGGCGTCGAGCTGACGACCTACGCGACGCCGAACATCATCGGCGAGATCAAGCGGCACTTCCGCGACAAGGGCTGGTCGGTGCGGGTGCCGCGCGGGCTCCAGGAGCTGAACGTCCAGCTGTCGCGCCTGGTCGAGCAGCTGACCGTCCAGCTCGGACGCTCGCCGACGATCAGTGAGCTCGCGAAGGCGGCCGGCACCGAGGAGGAAGAGGTGCTCGAGGCGCTCGAGTCGGGTCGTGCGTACTCCTCGCTCTCGCTTTCCTCGGGCGGTGGGCAGGAGGACGGCGAGGAGCTCGACCCGCTCGAATCGATCGGGACCGAGGAGCACCAGTACGACGTGTCCGAGGACCGTGCAGTGCTCGCGCCGGGCTTCCGGGTGCTAGACGAGCGCGAGCGAAAGATCCTCCACCTGCGCTTCTTCGAAGGGCTGACGCAGTCGCAGATCGCCCAGCAGGTGGGCATCTCGCAGATGCACGTCTCGCGGCTGATTCGCCGCTCGCTCGAGAAGATCCGCGAGGAGATCGCCGCCGAGGAGGAGGAGCCGGAGCGCAAGGCCGCGCGACGGTGAGCGACGACGACGCGTCGTTCGTTCGCGAGCAATACGCCGCGCCCGACAACCTCCGCGCCCGTAAGTCGGCCTACGAGAACGCCGAGGGCGACGACCCCCGCCAGCTCGTGTTCGAGGCGGTCGTCGCCGCGAAGCCCCAACGGGTGCTCGAGGTGGGCGGCGGCGAAGGCGAGCTCGCCGAGCGCCTCGTCGGCGAGCTCGGCGTCGAGCTCGTCGGCATCGACCAGTCGCAAGCGATGGTCGAGATCCAGCGCGCGCAGGGCATCGAGGCACGCGTCGGGGACGTCCAGGACCTCCCCTTCGCGGATGGAGAGTTCGATCTCGTCGTCGCGGCCTGGATGCTCTACCACGTGGCGGACCTCGATCGCGGGCTCGCCGAGATCGCACGCGTGCTTCGGCCCGGAGGCGTGCTCGTCGCCGCCACGAACTCGCGTGAGCACATGCAGGAGCTCTGGGGCCTCGCACAGCGCGAACGTTCGTCGCATGCGCGAACGTTTCGGAGCGAAAACGGCGACGCAGCGCTCCGACGACATTTCGCGAAGGTGGCTCGCCGCGACGCGCGCGGCACCGTGACGCTGGACGATGCCGCCATACGCCGCTTCGGTGCGAGCTGGCGGCCGCTCGGCTCCCTCGCGACGATGCCGCCTCTCCAGGCGCCCCTTCTGGCGCACATGCACGCAACGATCTTCGTCGCAGAGAAGGCCGTCTTCTAGCCGCACCTACAATCGGCTGCATGCAGACCTCGGCCGAGTTGCGCGCCGGCTTCCGTGCCTACTTCGAGTCGAAGGGCCACGTCTTCCGGCCCTCCGCGTCGCTGATCCCGCGCGCCGACGACCGTACGACCCTGCTGACGACGGCCGGGATGCAGCCCCTGATGCCGTACTTCCTCGGCCGCGAGCAGCCGCCTGCGCCCCTCCTGACGACGGTGCAGAAGTGTTTCCGCACGCCCGACATCGACGACGTCGGGCTCGACGGCTCCCACCTCACGTTCTTCGAGATGCTGGGGAACTTCTCGTTCGGGCAGTACTTCAAGGAAGGCGCGATCGAGCTCGCTTGGGAATTCGTCTTCGAGCACCTGAAGCTCGACCCGGAGCGGTTCTGGGTGAGTGTTTTCGCCGGCGACGCGGAGCTCGGGCTCGGCGAGGACGAGGTCGCGTATGAGAAGTGGCTGGCGATCGGACAACCGATCGAGCGCCTCGTCCATCTGCCTCGCTCGGAGAACTTCTGGTCCGTCGGCGGCCCTGGTCCGTGCGGGCCCGACACCGAGATGTACTACGACTGGGGCGAGGAACACGGGTGCGGCGAGCCCGACTGCAAGCCGAGTTGCACGCGCTGCGAGCGCTTCCTCGAGTTCTGGAACCTCGTGTTCATGGAGTTCGAGCAGCACGCGGACGGCCGGCTGACGCCGCTGCCGAAGCAGAACGTCGACACGGGCATGGGCGTCGAGCGGACTGCCGCGATCCTGCAGAACGTGATGAGCGTCTACGAGACGGACGGCTACCAGGCGATCATGCGCTGGATCGCCGAAGAGAGCGGCGTCGCGTACGGCGACTCGCCTGAGGCGACGAAGGCCCATCGCATCCTCGCCGACCACGGACGCGGCATGACGTTCCTCGCAGCCGACGGCGTCGCGCCGTCGAACGAAGGCCGCGGCTACGTCATGCGCCGAATCGTGCGGCGCGCGGTGCAGCAGGCGGGGCGCGTCGGGCTCGAGCCGCCGTACCTGGCGCGTCTCGCCGACGTCGTGATCGAGCAGCTGGCGTCCGGCTATCCCGAGCTCGAGGAACACCGTGACGACATCCACCGCATCCTCTCGGCCGAGGAGGAGCGCTTCGGCCAGACGCTCGCGCGGGGCATTCGGCTGTTCGAGGAGGTCGCACAGAGGGGCGGCGACATCTCCGGCGAGGAGGCGTTCCGCCTGCACGACACCTACGGCTTCCCGCTCGAACTGACGCAGGAGCTCGCGCGCGAGCGCGGGCTCGGCGTGAACGAGGAGGAGTTCACCAAGCTGATGGAGCGGCAGCGCGAGCGGTCGCGCGCGGCCGGCTCGACGGCGGAGTTCACCGTCGAAGGGCCGAAGACGGAGTTCGTCGGCTACGAGAAGACGGACGTCCTGACGGCGATCTCCGCGTTCCACGACCGCGGCGACGGCACGTTCGAGGTCAAGCTCCACGAGTCGCCGTTCTACGCGGCCGGCGGAGGACAGGTCTCGGACGAGGGTGTCCTGATCCACGAGGAGAGCGGGGTCGAGGCGACGCTGCGCGAGGCGATTCGCCTCGAAGGCGACGACCAGGTGCTCGTGTTCGAGGGCAGCGGCTTCGCCGACGGCGACCGGGTGCGCGCGGTGGTCGCCTGGTCGCACCGGTTCCCGACGATGGCGAACCACACCGCGACGCATCTCCTGCACAAGGCGCTACAGGACGTGCTCGGCGACCACGTGCGGCAGGCCGGGTCGGCCGTGCGGCCCGACAAGCTGCGCTTCGACTTCACGCATCCGCAGGCGTTGAGCTCGGAGGAGCGCGGGGAGATCGAGCGCCGTGTCAACGAAAAGATCTTCGAGAACCTGCCCGTGCACGCGTTCGTGACTCCGATCGAGGAGGCGCGCAAGCTGGGCGCGATGATGCTGTTCGGCGAGAAGTACGGCGAGCAGGTGCGGGTGATCGAGATCCCAGGCTACTCGCGCGAGCTCTGTGGCGGCACGCACGTGCGCTGGACGGCGGAGATCGGCCCGTTCGCGATTCTGTCCGAGGCATCGGTCGGGGCGGGCTCCCGACGCATCGAGGCCGTCACCTCCAGCGAGGCGTACGCGCTGCTCCACGGCGCGCTGCACGAGTCGGAGGAGCTGCGCCGCGAGCTCGAGGCCGTGCGCAAGGAAGCACGCAGGCCGAAGGCCGACGCAACGGCGGACTTCACCATCGTCGAGCGCGAGAGCGACGTCGTCCTCGTCGAGGCCAAGGGTGCGAAGGGTGCGCAGCTGCGCGACCTCTCGGACCGCGTGCGGCAGCAGGAGAAGGCGGCGGGGGTGATCGTCGGCTCCGTCGACGACGGGCGCGCCTATCTCGTGGTCAACCTCGACGACTCGCTGGTCGGCAAGGGGCTCGACGCGGCGCAGCTCGTGCGCGAGCTCGGCCGGCATATCGGCGGCGGCGGTGGCGGACGGCCGACGCTTGCAGAGGCCGGAGGGAAGAATCCCGCAGGTCTGCGCGACGCGCTCGAGGCGGGCAAGCAGGCGATCGCCGCGGCCCTGGAGTGAGGGTGCTGGCGCTGGACTACGGCCGGGCGCGCACCGGCGTCGCCGTCTCGGACCCGACCGGCACGATCGCGCGGCCCGTCGGCGTCGTCGAAGGCGCGGACCTTGCGCGCATCGTCGAGCTGATTCGGGAGCACGAGGTCGAGCGCGTCGTCGTGGGGTTGCCGTTGACGCTCCGCGGGGAGGTGGGCGAGCAGGCCCGTGAGACGCAGTCGTTCATCGATCGGCTTGCCTCGGCGAGCGGGGTCGAGGTCGTCCCGTTCGACGAGCGCTTCACGACGAACCTCGCCGAGCAGATGGCGTCGGCGTCGGCGGACGAAGACGCGCGCGCGGCTGCCCATCTCCTGTCGAGCTACCTGACGTGGTCGAGCGCAAAGGCGTAATCCCCCCGGTACAGGGACGGCCGCCGAAGCGGCCGGACTCCCGCAAGGTCGCGAGACGCCGGTTGCTCGCGCTCCTCGTCCTGCTCCTGCTGCTGGGCGGGCTCGGCTGGCTCGCGGTTGCGGCGATCGGCGGCGGGAACGACAGCGCGAGCCTGCCGCCGACGACGAGCTCGAGCACGTTGCTCTACCGCACCGTCACGAAGACGACCGCAACAGGGACCGTCGAGACGGTGATCGCGATGGCGAAGCCGTTCCACATCGTCTTCCCCGAGGGGTTCACGCGCGACCAGATGGCGGACCGCGTCGCGGCCGTCGCGAAGATCGCGCAGCGCGAGCGCCACGCGCGGACGCGGCTCGCGAAGCGCACGTACCTCCGCGCGACGCGCGCCCCGCACGTCCCGCTGTGCTTCCACGCGGGCGTGAAGGTCCCGTCCATCGAGGGCTTTCTCTTCCCGGCGACGTACGAGTTCTTCCGGGCGACGACATCCGCGGAGCTCGTCGCCAGTCAGCTCGACGCGTTCTGCCAGAGCTGGAAGAAGCTGGACCTCGGATACGCGCGCTCGAAGCACCTGACGCCGTATGACGTCCTGATCATCGCGTCGATGGTCGAGAAGGAGACGCTCTCTCCGGACGAGCGGCAGCTCGTGGCCGCCGTGATCTACAACCGGCTGCACGCGCGCATGCCGCTCGGAATCGACGCGACGCTCCGCTACGGGTTGAACATCCCGCCGACGGAGTCGATCCACCAGTCGCAGCTCGAGAGCGATTCTCCGTACAACACCCGGAAGCAGCTCGGGCTGCCGCCGACGCCGATCGCGAGCCCCGGCCTCGCCTCGCTGCAGGCGGCGGCGCATCCGGCGCACGTCAACTACCTCTACTTCGTACGCAAGCCGGACAAGAAGCACCACTTCTTCACGGCGAGCTACAAGGCGTTCCAGGACTACGCCAACGCGCACGGCTACGGCGGGCCGTGATCGTCGCGCTCCTCGGCGACCCGGTCTCCGCCTCGCTCTCCCCGTTGATGCAGAACGCCGCGTTCGCGGCACGCGGCCTCGACTGGACCTACGTCGCGCTCCGCGTGCGCGCCGAAGCCCTGGAAGAGGCGCTGCGCGGGCTGGTCGCGCTCGGCTTCGCAGGCGCGAACGTCACGACGCCCCACAAGCTCGCCGCGGCGAGGCTCGTCGACGCGGACGTCGAGTCGGTGAACACGCTCGTCGTGCGTGACGGCCGCTTGCACGGCTCGAGCACGGACGCGGCCATCCTCGCGGGCATCGAGCTCGAGCGCGCCGCGATCCTCGGCGACGGCGGCGCCGCGCGGGCCTTCGCGGCGTCGCTCCCCGAGGCGGCCCGCTTCTCACGCCACGGGACGTGGCCGCCCGACGTCGCCGGCGTCGACCTCGTCGTCAACGCGACGTCCGAGCGCGACGAGGTGCTCGTCGAGCTCGGCGCCGGGCAGACCCTGATCGACTTGCCGTACCCGGCGACCGCGACGGGCCGCGAGGCCGAGCGTCGAGGAGCGCATGTGATCGACGGCCTCGACGTGCTCGTCGCGCAGGGCGCAGCCTCGTTCGAGCTCTGGACGGGGGTGCCGGCGCCGGTTGACGTCATGCAGGCGGCAGTACGCTCCGCCTGATGGCGCTCCAGCTCGTCACTGCGGGCGAGTCCCACGGCCCGGCGCTCGTCGCGATCGTGAGCGGCCTGCCCGCCGGTCTCCTGCTCGAGCGCGACGCGATCGACGCCGACCTGCGACGCCGGCAGGAAGGCTACGGGCGAAGTCCGCGCCAGCGCATCGAGTCGGACGCCGTCGAGGTGCTCGCCGGCCTCCGGCACGGCCGCACGCTCGGGACACCGCTCGCGCTCGTCGTGGGCAACCGCGACCACGAGAACTGGAAGTGGGGGATGAGCCCGTGGCCGCCGGAAGGCGCGCCTGCGGGAAAGGGCTCGAGGCCGGTCACGCTGCCGCGCCCGGGCCACGCCGATCTCGCGGGGGCGCTGAAGTACGGGCTCACCGACGTGCGCGACGCGCTCGAGCGCGCGAGCGCGCGCCACACGGCGGCGATCGTCGCCGCAGGCGCCGTCGCGAAGGCCCTGCTCCGTGAGCTCGGCGTGGGCGTGGAGGGCCGCGTGCTCGGCGACGATATCGAGCAGCGCGTCGACGACGCACGCGCTGACCGCGACACCGTGGGCGGCGTCGTCGAGGTTCGCGCACGAGGCGTGCCGCCGGGGCTCGGCTCGTACGCGACGAAGGACGATCGGCTCGATGCGCGGCTGGCCGCGACCCTGATGGGGACGCAGGCGGTGAAGGGCGTGGAGATCGGCGACGGCTTCGCGCTGGCGAAGCTGCGCGGGTCGGAGGCGCACGACGAGATCCACCGCGACGAGCGAGGGCTGTACCGAGAGACGAACCACGCAGGCGGCATCGAGGGCGGCGTCTCGAACGGCGAGGAGATCGTCGTGCGCGCCGCGATGAAGCCGCTGCCCACGCTGATGCGCCCGCTCGCCTCCGTCGACCTGCACACCGGCGAGACCGGCGAGGCGCTCGTCGAGCGCAGCGACACGGCCGCGGTCGAGGCGCTCGCGGTCGTCGCGGAGGCGTGTGTTGCGTGGGAGCTCGCCGCTGCCGCGCGCGACAAGTTCGGGGGCGACGCGCTCGTCGACTTCGTCGCCGCCCATCACGCATACCTGGAGCGGATCGACTGGCAGCCCAGAACGCGTTAGGCAGGCATCTCGCGCTCGTCGGCTTCATGGGCGCCGGCAAGTCCACACTTGGGCCCCGGGTTGCGGAGCTGCTCGGCCGTCCGTTCATCGACCTCGACCGCGACCTCGAGCAGGACCTCGGCACGACGATCCCGGAGTTCTTCGAGCGGCGCGGGGAGACGGCATTCCGGATGCAGGAGGAGGGTCATGCGATCGCCGCGCTGCGGCTACCCGATCCTGCCGTGATCGCGCTCGGCGGCGGCGCGGTGCAGACGCCGTCGATCCGGCACGAGCTCCGCGATCGCGCGTTCACCGTGCTGCTCGAGGTCGATGCGGAGACGGCGTGGAGGCGCAGCGCCGGCAGCGGCCGTCCACTCGCGCAAGACGAATCGGAGTTCCATGCGCTCTACGAGCGGCGGCGCCGGCTGTACGACGAGATCGCGGACGCGCATGTCCACGACCTGGACGACGTCCTGCTCGCGGCGGCGGGCGTGCACGTCCACGTGGGCGCGCTCGAATCGCTTGGCTCGCTCGTCCCCGGCGACGGCTCGGTGGTGCTCGTGTCGGATCCACACGTCGGCGGCATCTACGGCGCCGCGGCACAGGTCGCGCTCGGTTCGCGACTGGCGTCGGTGCACGAGGTGCCGCAGGGCGAGGACGCGAAGACCGCGGCGGTCGCCGAGCGCCTGTGGAGTGAGCTCCGCCTCGACCGCGACGGCGTCGTCGTCGCGCTCGGCGGAGGGAGCACGACCGACGTCACGGGCTTCGTTGCAGCGACGTACCTCCGCAGCGTCGCGTGGGTCGCAGTGCCGACCACCCTCGTCGGACAAGTCGACGCCGCGATCGGCGGCAAGACCGCGATCGACCTTCCACAGGGCAAGAACCTCGTCGGCGCGTTTCACTGGCCGGTGCGCGCCGTGATCGACCCCGCAACGCTCGAGACGCTGCCCGAGGACCAGCGGCTCGAGGGGATGGCGGAGGTCGTGAAGACCGGATTGCTTGCGGGCGAGCCGCTGTGGGAGCTGCCGGCGCCTCAGCTGGTCCAGCGCTGCGCGGCCTACAAGGCGGCCGTCTGCCTGCGCGACCCGGCCGACCGTGGCGACCGCGCCGTCTTGAACCTCGGCCACACCTTCGCGCACGCGCTCGAAGCCGCGGCCGGGTACGAAGGCTTGACGCACGGCCGAGCCGTCGCACTCGGCCTGCTCGCCGCCCTGCGCCTGTCGGGCCGGCCGGTGGACGTCGTCGAGCAGCTGCTCCAGCCGAAGCCCGTCCGTGTCGACCGCGAGCGAGCATGGGAGGCGCTGCGGCGCGACAAGAAAGCCCGCCGGGGGGAGCTCCGCCTCGTCTTGCTGAGCGAGCATGGGCCGGTTGTCGAGCCGCGGCCCGACGCCGAGATTCGCTCAGCGCTCGACGAGCTGATCGCCGAGTAGAGTCCCGCGCCATGCAGGTGGTCGTTCTGAACGGCGTCAATCTCGACGTGCTCGCACGGCGCGACCCGGCCGTGTACGGCGGCCTGTCCCTGTCCGAGCTCGAGACGCGGATCTACGAGTGGGCATCGGAGCTGGGCTGCCACGTGCGCTGCCGGCAGACGAACCACGAGGGCGAGTACGTCGGCTGGTGCCACGACGCGATGGAGGCCGACGGCATCATCGTCAACCCCGGCGCATGGTCGCACTACTCATATGCGATCCGCGACGCCCTGGAGCTCGTGCCGGCGCCGATCGTCGAGGTTCACCTCTCCGACATCGAAGCTCGTGAGGACTGGCGTAAGCAGTCCGTGCTCGCGGATCTCGCGGCGAAGCGCGTGATCGGGAAAGGGCCCGACGGATATCGCGAAGCGCTCGAGTTCCTCGTCTCGCAGACAGGGAAGAAGCGGTGACCGAGCGCATCGACCGGCTGCGTGCCTCGCTCGAGGAGCCGCTGCTCGTCACGAACCCGACGAACGTCTACTACCTGTTCGGATTCAAAAGCTCGAACGCCGCGTTGCTCGTGGAGCCCGACGGCGTGCGCCTGTTCACCGACTTCAGGTACGCCGAGGCCGCCCGTGCCGTCGACGGGGTCCGCTTCGAGGAGACGAGGCGCGCCTTGCTCTGGGACATCGCCGAGCGGCTGTCCGGGCGTATCGGTTTCGAGGCGGACTACATGTCGTACTCGGCCTGGGAGACGCTCGGCTCGGGGTCGGTGGAGCCGGTGCCGAGGCGCGGTCTCGTCGAGCGTCTGCGCGCCGTCAAGGAAGAGCACGAGCTGGCGGCGATCAGGCGGGCGTGCGAGATCACGGACCGCATGTTCGAGCGTCTGACGGAGGAGCGCTTCGTCGGGCGCAGTGAGCGGGAGGTTGCGTGGACGATCGAGCAGCTCTTCCGTGAGGAAGGCGCCGATCGGGTCGCCTTCGAGAGCATCGTCGCGTCGGGCCCCAACTCCGCCCGGCCGCATGCCCGGGCCACCGCCCGCGAGATCCGGGCGGGCGAGACGGTGGTGATCGACACGGGCTGCACCGTCGACGCGTACAGCTCCGACTACACGCGAACCTTCGTGACCGGACCGACGGACGGGGTGGTCAAGGAAGCCTACGCGGTCGTGCTGGCGGCGCAGGAGGCAGGGTTGGAGGCAATCCGCGCAGGCATCGCAGGAGTCGACGCGGACGCCGCGGCGCGGAGCGTCATCGATGCGACGCCCTTTGCCGGGATGTTCGGCCACGGACTGGGGCACGGTCTCGGGCTCGAGATCCACGAGGCGCCGCGGATGTCGACGGAGTCGACGGACACGCTCGCACGCGGGAACGTCGTCACCGTCGAGCCGGGCGTCTATCTGGAGGGCCGCGCGGGGATCCGCATCGAGGACAACGTCGTCGTCACAGACGCCGGCGCCGAGAACTTCACCGGCTTCCGCAAGGACCTGATCACCGTCGGCTAGCCTCCTGCCAGATGGCCGAGACCGTCAACACGAACCAGTTCAAGAACGGGATGCACATCGAGCTCGAGGGCGGCGTCTGGCGCATTGTCGAGTTCCAGCACGTCAAGCCGGGCAAAGGCGGCGCCTTCGTCAGGACGAAGCTGAAGTCGCTCGGCAGCGGCGCGGTCGTCGACCGCACCTTCCGCGCCGGCGAGAAGTTCTCGCGCGTCCGCACGGAGACGAAGGACATGCAGTACCTCTACGACGCGGGGGACGAGGTCGTCTTCATGGACCAGGACACGTACGAGCAGACGTCGCTGCCGCACAGCGTCGTCGAGGACGCGCTCGAGTTCATGCTGCCGTCGGGGTCGATCCAGATGCTCCTCGTGAACGGCGAGCCGTCCGGCGTGCAGTTGCCGGCCTCCGTCGAGCTGGCCGTGTCGGAGACGGAGCCAGGCGTGAAGGGCGACACCGTTTCGAACGTCACGAAGCCGGCGACGCTCGAGACCGGCGCCGTCGTGCAGGTCCCGCTCTTCGTGAACACGGGCGATCGCATCAAGGTCGACCCGCGCGAGAAGCGGTATATCTCGCGCGCATAGGCCGCTTTTTCAACAGCTTCGAGGAGGCGTGGGCGCACTTCCTCGCGCGCCGGGACCCGCTCGAGTCGTTCTGGGACTCCCTGTCGAACGTCTCGGACGAGACTGCGCGGTGCTGGCTCGTCGTGCCGCCGACTCAGGTGAAGGAGGCCGCGCGCGGCGCGCAGCAATCCCTCGCGGGTCTCGACTGGGTCGCGGGGGTGCCCGGGCACTTCCTGCACGTCAGCGCGCCGCCGAGCGCGGAGGAGTGGCGCGACGTCCCGCCGTTCACGATCACCTACCGCCGCGTGAATTGCTTCCACGACGCTGCGGTCGTGGAGGCGCATCCGGAGCCTGAGGCGCCGTTCCCGCCCTCGCCGTTCCTGCCGCACCTGAGCATCGGTTACTTCCGCCGGGCGGAGCGGCCCGACGCGTTGCGCGATGCGCTCCTGCCGCACCGTGAGGTCGAGCTCGGCAGCGGGCTGGTCGAAGAGGTGGTCGTCTGCGACGTCCCGGTCGCGAAGTCACGGTTCTTCGAACCGTGGCTGGTCGTCGACCGGATACGGCTCTCCGGCTGAGGCCGAGATCGCGTCGCGAAGCTTTGACGCGAGCTCGTTCAGCTCCGCGTCGGACAGATCGAGACAGACGTTCGTGTCGAGCGCCGCGAGCTGCTGCCGGTCGAACGGCACGCCGGGCGGCAGCGGAGCGAGGTGCCAATGGACGTGCCGGTTTCCCTGCCGGCTGCCGAGGCTCAGGACGTACAGCCGTTCCGTCGGGACGACCCGGCGGATCGCCTCGCCGACGCGATGAACGAGTGCCTGCAGGCGCAGGTACTCGGCGCGCGTGAAATCGCCCGTCACCTCCTCCCGGTGCTCCCGTGGCGCGACGAGGACGTAGCCGTATAGCGCCGGGTAGCGGTTGAGGAACGCGATCGCATGGTCGTCCTCGTAGACGACGTGGTGCGCGAACTCGGGGTTGCCGGCGAGCAGTTCACAGATGAAGCAGCGACCCGCGAGCTCCTCGCGCACGGTGCCGAAGTCGACGGTGCGCGTCTTCACGACAGCGCCGCGCGGACGGCCTCGGCGCCGTTCGAGAGAACGGGATCGCCGTGGGAGACGAGCACGAGCTCGATCGGCAGCGCGCCGAGCCGCTCCCGTAGCTCGGGCTTCAGCTCGTTCTCGGCCCAGTCGCGCTCGTCCTTCGGGAACCAGTCGAGCGGCAGCTCGACGCCGCCGGCGGTCCCGATCAGCAGGTCGCCGGCGACGAGCGCGCGGTGCGGCTCGAGGAAGAAGAGCGCCTCGACCCAGTCGCTGCCCGTCACCGTTTCTGCGCGCACTCCGTTCGGGAGCTCGCCTTTGTCCTCGGGCCGCCACAGCCGGGCGTGATAGCGATCGAGCACCGCCGCGACGCTCCGCTCGTGCCAGTGCACCGTGAGCAACACGTGGAGCGGCCGGCCGCTCCGCTCGACGTCGCGGTCGAGCGCGGCCCAGAAGCGGTCCTCCTCCTCTTCCGGCACGAGCGGATCGACGACGACGACGGCGTCGTCGAGCTCGGCGTAGACCGAGGCGACCTCCGGCCC
>Ga0114129_10002631_pt1 | contig 24980 bp, 21 predicted proteins | sample RhiMetdeltSRZDD1_FD_80071 | JGI IMG/M metagenome (GOLD analysis project Ga0114129, IMG submission 80071) | Populus rhizosphere microbial communities from Tennessee, USA - Rhizosphere MetaG P. deltoides SRZDD1 (version 2) (version 2) | ecosystem: Host-associated > Plants > Roots > Rhizosphere >...
TGCGCGCCGCGAGGGACACGGCTGGTCACTTCTACTTCAGGATCGGAAGAGCGGCGAACAATCGCGCATCAGTGCAAAGGCGCTCGTCAATGCGGGCGGGCCCTGGGTTGCGGACGTGCTCGAACGCGTCGCCGGCCGTCGCGTTCCCTTGAGGGTGCGGCTTGTGAAGGGAAGCCATATCGTGGTTCCGAGGCTCTTCGATCACGATCGCAGCTATATTTTCCAAAACACCGACCAAAGGGTGTGCTTTGCCATTCCCTATGAGGAGGAGTTCACCCTCATCGGCACGACGGACGTGGATTTCGAAGGAGACCTGACCAGGGCATCGATCTCGGAGGCCGAGATCGCCTATCTTCTCCAAGCCGTTAACGAGTATTTCCGCGTGCCGGTCACAAAGGAACAGATTAGATGGAGCTATGCGGGGGTGAGGCCGCTCCACGATGATGGCGCCAACAAAGCGCAGGAAGCGACGCGCGACTATGAACTGAAGCTCGACGAAGAGCAGGGCGGGGCGCCACTCCTGTCCGTGTTCGGCGGCAAGATCACGACCTATCGACGGCTCGCCGAACAAGTGATGGATCTGCTCGCCCCACATTTTCCGAGCATGGGCGAATCCTGGACGAAATCGGCCGTGCTTCCCGGTGGGGATTTCGCACCCGAGGAGAGCGGCAGGAGAATTGCCGAGATCGCGAGGAGCATTCCGGGCCTTGAGGTAAAGCAAGCTGCTAGGCTCTTCCGTTCCTATGGGACGCGGTGCGGTTTGATCCTGGAGGGCGTTCGACGGCTCGAGGAACTTGGCGATGACTTCGGCTTTGGATTGAGCGAGCGCGAGGTCGACTATCTCATCGGCGCAGAGTGGGCGAAGAGTGCCGAGGACATACTGTGGCGGCGCACGAAGCTCGGGCTCCAATTCAGTCCAGAACAATCGGCGCGACTCGAAGCCTATGTCGCGGGGCGGAAAGGGGGAAACTACCGACAGACGCGATATAGAAGCGGTGTCGGGTGAGCCATTTCGATTGACATTCGTTTTGGTTCACTTGATATTCGATTGCCTTTTAAAGCTTAAAAGTAAGGTACGGGAGGAAAACAATGCGAAAATGCCTTTTGGCATCCATCGCCTTCGCGGCGATGATGTCCTTTGCCGTTCCCGGATTCGCGGGAGTGGAGGAAGCGAGGCGCTGGGTCGACAGCGAGTTCCAGCCCTCGACACTGTCGAAGGAGGACCAGCTCAAGGAAATGGAGTGGTTCATCAAGGCAGCAGAGCCCTTCCGTGGAATGGAAGTCAACGTGCTGTCGGAGACGATTCCCACACACACCTATGAGTCCGAGGTTCTCACCAAAGCGTTCGAGGAAATCACCGGCATCAAGGTGAACCATCAATTGCTGGGTGAAGGCGAGGTCGTGCAGGCGGTGCAGACCCAGATGCAGACCAACCGCAATCTGTACGATGCCTATATCAACGACTCCGACCTGATCGGAACGCATTCGCGCCTGCAGAGTGCGGTCAATCTCACGGACTGGATGGGGGGCGAAGGCCAGGATGTGACACTGCCGACGCTCGACGTCGATGATTTCATCGGCAAGTCCTTCACCACCGGGCCGGACGGCAAGCTGTGGCAGCTGCCTGACCAGCAGTTCGCCAATCTCTACTGGTTCCGCAAGGACTGGTTCGACCGGCAGGATTTGAAGGACAAGTTCAAGGCCAAGTACGGCTACGAGCTGGGCGTTCCGGTAAACTGGTCGGCCTATGAGGACATCGCCGATTTCTTCACCAACGACGTGAAGGAGATCGACGGCGTTCGCGTCTATGGGCACATGGACTATGGCAAGCGCGCACCCGACCTCGGCTGGCGCATGACGGACGCATGGCTGTCGATGGCAGGCTCGACCTCCAAGGGACTGCCGAATGGAAGGCCCATCGACGAATGGGGCATTCGCATGGAGGAAGGTTCGTGCAATCCAGCCGGCGCGTCGGTCACACGCGGCGGGGGCACGAACGCTCCGGCTTCGGTCTATGCCATCGCGAAATGGGACGAGTGGCTGCGCAAATATGCACCCCCTGGCGCTGCCGACCTCGACTTCTACCAGTCGCTGCCGGCTCTGAGCCAAGGCAATGTGGCGCAGCAGATCTTCTGGTACACCGCGTTCACCTCGGACATGGTGAAGCCCAAGAGCCAAGGCAACAACACGGCAGACGAGGAAGGAACGCCTCTGTGGCGGATGGCGCCATCGCCGCATGGTCCCTACTGGCAGGAGGGAATGAAGCTCGGCTATCAGGATGCGGGTTCATGGACGCTGTTCAAATCAACGCCCGTCGACCGGCGGAAAGCTGCATGGCTTTATGCGCAGTTCACGGTGTCGAAGACGGTGTCGCTCAAGAAGAGCCATGTCGGACTGACGATCATCCGGGATTCCGACATCGATCATGAATCCTTCACCGAACGCGCGCCGAAGCTCGGCGGGCTCGTCGAGTTCTACCGGTCGCCCGACCGCGTGCTGTGGACGCCGACGGGCATCAACGTTCCCGACTATCCGAAGCTTGCACAGCTGTGGTGGCAGCAAATCGGCGATGTGAACTCTGGTGCGTTCACACCGCAGGAAGCCATGGACCGTCTCGCCAGCGAGATGGACCAGATCATGGCGCGCATGCAGGCAGCCGACGAGCAGGCCAAGACTTATGGCGGCTGCGGTCCGCGGCTCAATGAGGAGAAGGATGCCGCCGAATGGCTCGGCAAAGAGAACGGGCCGGCGGCAAAGCTCGACAACGAGAAGCCCAAGGGCGAGACAATCGCCTATGACGAGCTGATCAAGCGCTGGACCACGCAGCAGTAGGCTCCGTTACGCCTTGCGCCTCCGGGATATTAGCGCCTTCGCTGGCGCTTCCCGGAGGCAACCGCTAAGCTTGAGCGTCGAAGGCGAAACTTCGTTTAAGACTGATGCGGGAGCGCAATGCCGCTTGAGCTGCAAAAGGTGACGAAGCGTGTCGGGGCGGAAACTTACATTCACGACACCAGCCTTGTGCTTGAAGAGGGGAGTTTCAACATCCTGCTCGGCAGCACGCTCGCGGGCAAGACAACTCTGATGCAACTCATGGCCGGCATCCAGGCGCCGACGTCGGGCAGGATCGTTTTCAACGGCAAGGATGTGACAGGCGTTCCGGTGCAGAAGCGGAACGTTTCGATGGTCTATCAGCAGTTCATCAATTACCCGAATTTCACGGTCTATGAAAATATCGCCTCGCCCTTGCGGGTGGCAGGGGAGGCTGAGGAAAATATCGACCGCAAAGTACGCAAGTCGGCGGAGCTCCTGAGGCTCACGCCGATGCTCACCCGGAGGCCCGGAGAGCTCTCGGGAGGCCAGCAGCAGCGGACGGCAATCGCGCGGGCAATCATCAAGGATTCCGACCTCATCCTGCTCGACGAGCCGCTCGCCAATCTGGATTACAAGCTGCGCGAGGAAATGCGCGACGAACTGCCGCGGCTGTTCATGGACCGCAAGCGTATCGTGGTCTATGCAACGACGGAGCCGGCCGAGGCCCTCCTGTTCGGCGGGCAGACGGCGACGCTATTCCAGGGCCGTGTCACGCAGTTCGGGCCGACATCTCATATCTACCGCTACCCTTGCGACCTCACCAGCGCGCAGGTGTTCTCCGACCCGCCCCTCAACACGGCGGAGATCGAGAAGCGGGGGCAGCGCATCGTATTGACCGAGTCCATCGAATGGCCGGCCGGCAAGGGGGCGGAGAAGCTCGCCGACGGGCGCTACATGATCGGCATCAGGCCCCATCACATCACGCCCGAGGCGCAGGAGAACGGAGCGGCGACAATCAGCGGCCGCGTGCTGGTCACCGAGATCTCGGGCTCGGAAAGCGTCATCCATTTCGATATGAAGGGCCAAACCTGGGTATCGCAATCCCATGGCGTGCATCCCTTCGATATCGGCTCGCTGGCCAAGCTCTACGTCGACATCGACCGTGCGTTCTTCTTCGACTCATCGCTGCGCTTCGTCGGCGGAGGCGGTTGATGGCCAAGATCCTGGTCGATAACGTGAGACATTCCTATTTCGCAGAGCCCAAGGGCGAGGAGGACTGGGCGCTCAAAAAGATCACGCTCGAGTGCGAGGACGGAGGCGCCTATGCGCTGCTGGGCCCCTCCGGATGCGGCAAGACCACGCTGCTCAATCTTATTTCGGGGCTGCTCAGGCCAACGGAGGGCCGCATATATTTCGACGGCAAGGACGCGACGGAGGCTAGCCCTGAGCAGCGGAACATCGCGCAGGTGTTCCAGTTTCCCGTGATCTACGACACGATGACCATCTATGACAATCTGGCCTTTCCCCTGCGCAACCGTCGGCTGGGCGAGGCCGAGGTCGACCAGCGCGTGCGGGAGATTGCGCGGATGCTCGAGCTTGACACCATCCTCAAGCGGCGGGCTTCGGGCCTCACCGCGGATGGCAAGCAGAAGATTTCGCTCGGACGCGGGCTCGTCAGAACCGACGTCAATGTCATCATGTTCGACGAACCGCTGACCGTGATTGATCCACATCTCAAATGGCAGCTTCGATCGAAGCTCAAGGAGCTCCACCACCGCATCAGGCGAACGATGATCTATGTCACGCACGACCAGACGGAGGCTTTGACCTTCGCCGACCAGGTGGTGGTGATGAAGGATGGGGAGATCGTGCAGATTGGCACGCCCATCGAGCTGTTCGAGCGGCCGCGCCATACGTTCGTTGGCCATTTCATCGGGTCACCGGGGATGAATCTGCTGCCCTGCGAGATTAAGTCGGCAACGGCCTATGTCGCAGGCAAAGCAGTGAAGACGCTGAAGAGCAGACGTGAGTCGGGCGACCATCTGGAACTCGGAGTGAGGCCCGAGTTCGTGAGCTTCGCTGAGGAGGGCATCCCCGTCGATGTGACCAAGGTGGCGGATGCGGGGCGGTTCCGCATCGTCGAGACGCGTTACAATGGCAACGCCATCAAGCTCCTGGTGGCCGAGGGCCGCGACATTCCCAGCGGCAAAGCGCATGTAAGTTTCGACCCCGAACATACGCAGATCTACCAGAACGGATGGATGATCGAGTGAGCCTTACGTGAACAAGACGTTCAACCATAAGGGCTGGCTGTTCGTTCTGCCGGTGGTCGTGCTCGTCGCGTTCAACGCCATCATCCCATTGATGACCGTCGTCAATTTTTCGGTTCAGGAGAGCTTCGGCGACAATGTGTTCTTCTGGTCCGGCATGCAATGGTTCGAGCAGGTGCTGCATTCGGACAGGTTTCATGCAGCGCTGCTCAGACAGCTCCTTTTCACCGCCATCGTTCTGGCCATCGAGGTTCCGCTTGGTCTTGCAATCGCGCTCGCCATGCCCCGGCGGGGACCTTGGGTTTCGGTCTGCCTCGTGCTCATGGCCCTGCCACTCCTCATCCCGTGGAATGTTGTCGGGGCCATGTGGAACATTTTTGCACTCCCGGATCTCGGATTGCTCGGGAGGCTGATCAACGGCATCGGTTTCCATTACAATTACACGCGCCAGCCGTTGGGAGCCTGGTTCACCGTGGTCCTCATGGACGTGTGGCACTGGACATCGCTCGTGGCGCTCCTCTGCTACGCGGGCCTCGTCGCTATTCCCGACGCCTATTATCAGGCGGCGAAGATCGACGGTGCCAGGCCTTGGGCCGTGTTCCGCTACATCCAACTGCCCAAGCTCAAGCATGTGCTCACCATCGCCATACTCCTGCGCTTCATGGACTCCTTCATGATCTACACGGAGGTGGTGGTGCTCACGGGCGGGGGGCCCGGCAACGCCACCACCTTCCTTTCCATCGATCTCGTGAAGATGGCGCTCGGGCAGTTCGATTTGGGACCGGCGGCGGCCATGTCGATCGTCTACTTCCTCATCATCCTTTTCCTGAGCTGGCTCTTCTATACGCTGATGATGCAAAAGGAGGAGACATAGAATGCGGCTCAAGTTTCTGTTGCCAGCGATCTACATTCTGTTCCTCCTTCTGCCGATCTACTGGCTCCTCAATATGTCGTTCAAGACAACGAACGAGATCCTCGGCGCCTTCACCCTGTGGCCGCGCAATTTCACCTTCGACAATTACAGAAAGATATTCACCGATCCGACGTGGTACTGGGGCTACATCAATTCGCTGATCTACGTGCTGATGAACACGGTGCTGTCGGTTCTGGTAGCGCTGCCGGCTGCTTACGCCTTTTCGCGCTACCGTTTCCTGGGCGACAAGCATCTGTTCTTCTGGCTGTTATCGAACCGCATGGCGCCGCCCGCCGTTTTCGCCCTGCCATTCCTGCAGCTTTACTCCGCCGTCGGCCTATTCGACACGCACATCGCCGTGGCGCTGGCGCATACGCTGTTCAACGTGCCTTTGGCAGTCTGGATTCTCGAGGGGTTCATGTCGGGGGTGCCGAAAGAGCTCGACGAAACGGCTTATGTCGACGGCTATTCCTTCTGGGGATTTTTCCTCAAAATCTTCATACCGACCATCGCAGCGGGCGTGGGCGTGGCCTGCTTCTTCTGTTTCATGTTCTCGTGGGTCGAGCTGCTCCTGGCCAAGACGCTGACCTCGGTCGAGGCCAAGCCCATCGCCGCGACGATGACGCGCACCGCCAGCACGTCGGGCTATGAGCTGGGGCTCCTGGCGGCAGCCGGTGTGCTCACCATCGTGCCTGGAGCCTTCGTCATCTACTTCGTGCGCAATTACATCGCCAAGGGTTTCGCCCTCGGGCGCGTCTAGGGAGAGGGAAAGATGGAAGGTGCTGCGCCTTTGTCATGGATGGCTTGGACATGGCCGACGGCAGCGTTCTTCGCATTCATTTTTCTAAGCCTTGTCGCGATGTCGATTTGGGAATGGTACTCGCCGGGCGGGGCACCGCGGCACGGACTTCTGGGCCTCGATACGACGCGCGGCGACAGGCTGTTCATCTCGCTGCTCGGCAGCGCCTTCATCTATCTCGCCTGGCTCGGCGTGATGGGTACGCCATTGTGGGGAGCGCTGGCGATTTCGCTCATCTATGCTTTCATCGTGTTTCGCTGGGTCTAGGCTGCCCGCTCCAGCGCTACATCACGGCGCCGACCTGCCAGGGCACAAATTCATTGTCCCCATAGCCCAGGCTTTCCGATTTGCTTCGCTGGCCCGAGGCCACGCGCAAGATGAGATCGAAAATCTCTTTGCCCTTATCCTCGATTGAAACGCCGTCGAGTATGTCGCCGCAGTTGATGTCCATGTCGTCGGTCATGCGGCGATAGATGTCGGAATTGGTGGCCAGCTTGATGGACGGCGTGGGCTTGCAGCCATAGGCGGAGCCACGGCCGGTGGTGAAGCAGAGGACGTTGGCGCCGCCGGCGACCTGTCCCGTGGCGGAGACAGGATCATAACCCGGGGTGTCCATGAAGACGAAGCCCTTGGTGCGCACGGGTTCGGCATATTCATAGACAGCGGCGAGTGGCGTCGTGCCACCCTTGGCGGCGGCACCCAAGGATTTCTCCAGGATGGTGGTGAGGCCGCCAGCCTTGTTGCCGGGGGAGGGATTGTTGTTCATCTCACCGTGATTGCGCGCCGTATAATCCTCCCACCAGCGGATACGGGCGATGAGCTTCTCGCCGACCTCGCGGCTCACCGCCCGGCGGGTCAGGAGATGTTCGGCGCCGTAGATTTCCGGTGTTTCGGAGAGGATGGCGGTGCCGCCATGGCGGACGAGCAGATCGGCAGCGGCGCCGAGGGCCGGATTGGCCGTGATGCCGGAATAACCGTCCGAGCCGCCGCACTGCAGGGCGAGGACGAGCTCGGAGGCGGCAATGGTCTCACGTCGCGCGGCATTGGCGATGGGGAGCATGTCGCGGATACGCGCGAGGCCCGCTTCGACGGTTTTGCGGGTGCCGCCCGTATCCTGAATGGTCATGGTCTGGAAGGTGTCGCCCTCGGCGATACCATAGAGCTCCTTCATGCGGCCGATCTGGAAGACCTCGCAGCCGAGACCGACGAGCAGCACGCCTGCCAGATTTGGATTGGAGGCATAACCCCATTGGGTGCGCTTCAAAATGTCGAAACCTTCGCCGAGAGAGGCCATGCCGCAGCCGGTGCCGTGGACAAAGGAGACGACACCGTCGACATTGGGATAATCGGCGAGCATGTCGGAACGGTTCACCGCTTCGGCCATGAAACGGGCGACGGAGGCCGAGCAATTCACGCTCGTCAGAATGCCGATATAGTTGCGGGTGCCGGCCTTACCGTTGGCACGCCTGAAGCCCTCAAAGGTGGCGCGCTCCCGCTCGGGAACCATGTCGACAGGAACGGCAGAAGAGCCGATCGCATAATCGCGCTCGAATTCCGCCATGCCGACATTGTGCTCATGCAGCCAATCGCCCGGCGCGATGGCGCTCTTCGCCACGCCGATGACCTGGCCGAATTTGATGATGGGACCGCCGGCCGGGATCGGCTTGATCGCCATTTTGTGGCCTTTGGGGACACGGACAAGGGACGTCAAGCCCGCAACGGCGACGCCCTTGTCGATGTGGTCGACGGCGACGATGAGATTGTCGGCGGGATTGAGCTTGACGGTGCGCGGCTCAACCGGCGGTACGGAGCGAATGTTCATGAACCCTGACCAAAAATCAGTTGCCTTGGGAATAATTCATTCTAACATGTTAGCATGAAACTGAAAGAGGAGTTTTACCCGTTTCTGGGCAGTGTGAACGGTTCCCGAGGCGGCGCAACGTCGCGGGTATGCCAGGCCTTGCGCGAGGCAATCGTTTCGCTGGAGCTGCCGCCGGGCGCCGTCATCGACAAGAGCGCTCTGTGCGAGCGACTAGGAGTGTCGCGCTTTCCGGTATCGGAGGCCCTGTCACGACTGCAGAGCGAAGGGCTCGTGGACGTGCAGCCGCAGCGCGGCTCGAACGTGGCGCTGATACGGCTTTCCGATGCCGATGAAAACATGTTCCTGAGGCGGGCGCTCGAGGCGGCGGCCGTCAGGGCGCTTGCTCCGATAATAACCCAGGAGGCGCTCGCGGCCCTGCAGCGAAACATACGCTATCAGCGCGCCGCCGTAAAAGCGGATGACCGTCCCGGTTTCCATAAGCTCGATCTCGAGTTTCACGAGATCCTGCTCGATGCGCTGAAATTCCCGCGTGTGAAGGCGGCGGCGGAGAGCGCAAGGCTGGCGCTGGAACGCGTGCGGCGACTCCTGGCTTCGCCGCGGCGGCATGCGCTGACGCTCGAAGAACACGAAAAAATACTCGCTGGGCTCGAAGCGGGAGACGGCGAGCGGGCAGCGAAGGCGATGATGCGGCATCTCGATGCGGTCAACCGCGAACTGAAGGCGCTCGCCAGAAAGAAGCCGGGAATCTTCGCGGATCGCGACCAGTGGAAGAGCAGAGCCGGGACGAGATGAAAGTCAGACGCTTCAAGGCGCCATCGGGCGCTGAAATCGCCTTCAGCGAGATCGGCTTCGGCGCGGCGCCCTTGGGAAATCTCTATCGCTCCTTGAGCGAGGAGGAGGCGCAGGCAACGCTGGCCGCAGCGTGGAGTGCCGGCATTCGCTATTTCGACACGGCGCCGCTCTACGGGCTGGGGCTGTCTGAAACACGACTCAATCATTTTCTGCGTGGCCGGAAGCGCAGCGATTATCTGCTGTCGACCAAGGTCGGGCGCCTGCTCAAGGTCTCGAAACCAGAAGATCGCACCGGCATCGGCAAGTTCTTCGATACGCCTTCGCGAAGAGAAATCTATGATTACAGCTATGACGGCGTCATGCGCTCCTTCGAAGACTCCCTTGAACGGCTTGGGGTCGACAGGATCGATATTCTCTATGCGCACGATCTCGACGTGTTCAATCACAGGACCGTCGGGGCGCGCGATGAAAAGCTCGATGAGTTGATGGCGGAGAGGAGCGGAGGCTATTACGCTTTGAGGCGCCTGCGCGATGAAAAGGTGATCAAGGCTTTCGGGGCCGGGATCAACGAATGGGAAGCGGCCGAAATTCTGGCAAAACGGGGAGATTTCGACCTTTTTCTGCTCGCGGGACGCTACACGCTGCTCGAACAGGAGGCGCTGACAAGCTTTCTGCCACTGTGCATCCAGCGCGGGATCGGCATCGTCATCGGCGGGGCATTCAATTCGGGTATCCTGGCAACGGGAGCGAAGCCCGGCGCCTTCTACAACTATGATGTCGCGCCACAGGCCATCCTCGAGCGGGTGAAGTCGATCGAGGAGGTGTGCCGGAACCACGAGGTCGAACTGGCACAAGCAGCCCTGCATTTCGTCCTGGCACATCCCGCGGTGGTCAGCGTCATTCTGGGCATGTGCCGACCCGAAGAGGTGGCGCGCAACCTCGGAACGATCGAAACCGAGGTGCCGGACGTGTTCTGGGATGAGCTGAAGGCGCGGAAGCTCGTAAGGCAGGGGGCTCCGGTGCCGCGGGCCGATCGCGATTGCATGGGGAATAACAACAAGAGAAGAGTCAATTTGTAGAAAGTGGAGGAAAGCAAATGAGTATCAGAAAATTCCTGACCGGCCTTACAGCAGGAGCAGGTATTTGCGCGCTCGCTGCACTCGCCCCGGCGGCGGCTGCGGAATTCGACGGTGTTACGATCAACGTCATGACGTTCACCGGGCCACAGATTGCAGAGCCGTTGCAGAGGCGTGCGCCCGATTTCGAGAAGGCCACAGGTGCGAAGGTGAATGTGATCACCGTGCCGTTCTCGGATCTCTATCAGAAATTGCTGACAGACTGGACGACGGGAACCAATTCGGTCGATGCGGCGGTATTCGCGCCGCAGTGGATGGTCGATTATGTCACGCCGGGACTTTTGGAAGACATCAGCGACCGCGTTGCCAAAGATGAGGCGATCAAGCTTGACGATATCGCGCCGTTCTTCCGCGAGTTCTCGCAGAAGTTCAACGGTAAGACCTATATGCTGACGCTCGATGGCGACTTTCAGATGGTGTATTACCGGACGGACGTCGCAAAGGATCTTGGTCTCAATCCGCCGCAGACCTGGGACGACTATCTGGCCTTTGCCAAGGCGGCGCATGGGAAGGATCTCAACGGCGACGGCAAGGCCGATTTTGGCTCATGCATCGCCAAGAAGCGCAATGCGCAGTCTTATTGGATGATCATCTCGGTGGCGTCCGCCTTCCTGCAGTCGAAGGGGACATCGCAAGGAGCTTTCTTCAAGACGGAAGACCTGCAGCCGCTGTACGGCCAAAACGAAGCTTTTGCCGAAGCTTTGCGAATCTACTCGGAAACGACCAAATACGGTCCGCCCGATGAGATCAATCTCGATGTGGGGGACACGCGCAACTTGTTCACCTCCGGGCAATGCGCCCTGAGCATCGATTGGGGCGATATCGGCACCCTTGCCATCGACAAGGAAAAGTCGAAGGTCATCGACAAGGTGGGTGCAGTAGTGCTGCCGGGCTCGAAGCGGGTTCTCGACCGGGAAACTGGCAAACTCGTCGATTGCACGCCGGAAATCTGTCCGCACGCCAAAGACGGCATCAATCATGCGCCGTTTGCAGCGTTCGGCGGCTGGTCGGGGGGAATCAATGCCAAGGCCGACCCCAAGGTGAAGGACGCAGCCTATGCCTTCTTTTCGTGGATGAGCCAGCCTGAGCATTCCAACGAGGACGTGACCATCGGCATCACCGGGTTCAATCCCTACCGGCTGTCGCAGTTCCAGAACCTGGAATTGTGGACCAAGGCGGGGATGAGCGAGCAGGCCGCGAAGGACTACCTCGGGGCCATTCAGGAGAGCCTCAACTCACCCAATATGGTGCTGGATCTGCGCATTCCGCAGAACCAACGGTACGAGCAGGTGGCTCTCGACACGGCAATCGCGCGCCTCCTAGCGGGCGAACTCGACATCGAGGGTGCCATGAAGGATGTGGCCGCCAGCTGGAACGAGATCACCGACGAGCTCAGCCGCGACGAGCAACTGTCGGCATACAAGAGCACGATCGGGGCGCAATAAGGCAAGTGAGCGAGCTGCCGCTGCGTTCGGAGCCCGCCCTGACTGCCGAGGCAGACAGGGCGGGGGCATCGTCGGGCGAGCGGATAAGGCATATCACCGCGGTCGGCATCACCGAATGGCTCGACCGCCACAGCGGCCGGCTGTTCGTGCTGCCGGCCGTATTGCTGATTCTGTCATTCTCGATCTTTCCCTTAATCATTTCGGCGTGGCTGTCGCTGTCGCGGTTCAAGCTGGTGACCACCGGCTTCGAACTGAAGTACATCGGATTGGCCAATTTCAGGAAGCTGCTGTTTGGATCGCAACAGTTTCATTTCCTGGGAACGTTCACCGAGATATCGCCCTTCGGGGGGTTGATCATGCTTGCGGGTTTCGGAGCGATCGCCTGGACGCTCTATCGCTATCTCGCCAGCGGATCGATCTCGGTTCTCGGACTTATCGGACGGCTCATCGCATTTTCGCTGCTTGGCGGAATCGTACTGATGTTCGGCACGACGATCGGTGGCAAAAGCCAGATCGGATCGCTGTCCACCACCATCTTCTACGTTACGGCGGGCGTGGCTGTGCAGTTCCTTATCGGAATGGGGCTGGCGTTCCTGTGCTCGCAGAAAATCGCCGGCCGATCGTTCTTCCGGGTGGTGTTCTTCATCCCCCTGATGGTGACCCCGGTGGGCATCGCCTATACCTTCCGAATGCTGGCCGATATGAAGTTCGGTCCATTTGCGCCCCTGTGGTCGGCCATGGGGCTCGGGCAGTTCGCCTGGGCGGCCAATCCCTGGTCGGCGCGATGGGTCGTGGTGATCGGCGATTCCTGGCAGTGGATTCCCTTCGTGTTCATCGTAATGCTGGCGGCCTTCGAGAGCCAACCGCGCGATGAAGTGGAAGCAGCCGAACTCGACGGCGCATCGCCGTTGCAAATCTTCCGTGACATCACGTGGCCGAGCGTAGCGCCGGTGGCGGCGACGGTCGTGCTCATCCGGGTCATCGAGGCCTTCAAGATGGTCGACCTGCCGAATGTGCTCACCAACGGCGGGCCAGGCATCGCGTCGGAATCGCTGACACTGCATGCGTTCATGGAATGGCGGGCGCTCAATCTCGGCGGGTCGGCGGCGATTGCCTATTCGCTGTTGTTCGTGTCCACCATCCTCTGCGTGGCCTTCTTCAATCTCATCGTCCAGCCGATGCGCAGGGAACGAGCATGAAGCTGTTCGAACCAGCAAAGCTTGGCAGCATGGCGCCCGCCTCAAAGCTCATCATCTACGGGCTGCTCGGCTTGTGGACCTTCATCGTGCTGTTTCCCCTTTACTGGCTGATCGTCACATCGGTGAAGCTGCCGATCCATGTGGCGGACGGGCCGGTCTATCTGCCGTTCGTCGACTACACGCCGTCGCTGCACGCCTGGAGGTACATATTCGTCGATCTGGGCCGCGACACTTTCAGGCCCTATCTCAACTCGGTGATCGTGGCCGTGCTTTCGAGCATTCTCGCGGTCGGCGCCGGCTCGATGGCGGCTTATGCGCTGAGCCGCCTGGAGTTTCGCCCGAGGCTCATCTCGATCGGACTGTTCATCCTTGGTGTGGCGGGGACGGTTGTGGCGGTGACGCTCGCCGGGGTGAACTGGCGCGTTGCCGCCGCCGCTGGCCTGGCTCTGACCCTCATCGTCATCAGGGCGGCGCGAGGCGTGCCGTCCCCTGAGCTCGGCAATTCCGACATTTTGTTCTGGATGATCTCGCAGAGGATTCTTCCTCCGGTGGTAGCGGCAATACCAATCTATGTCATGTTTCAGCAGGTTGGCATGCTGGATACGCATTTCGCCCTGATCGTCACCTATACGACGGTCAATTTGCCGATCGTCGTGTGGCTCATGTATGATTTCTTCAGCACAGTGCCGAAAGATCTCGAAGAATCGGCCGAGCTCGATGGGGCATCGCGATTCCGCGTCTTTTTCGAGATCGTTCTTCCCTTGGCGAAGCCAGGCCTGGTCGCCACCTCGCTTCTGGTTCTCATCCTCGCCTGGAACGAATATCTGCTGGCGCTTTTTCTTTCCACCGCCAATGCGCAAACCATTCCAATCCTGGTGGCGGCGCAGAATGCCACGCGCGGACCGCAGTGGTGGTACATGAGCGTGCTGATCATCATCATGATCCTTCCCGTCATCCTGCTCACCTTGCTTCTGCAGCGCTTCATCGCCAAGGGCCTGCTTCTGGGGGCCGTCAAGGGCTGACATGCGATGACCATCGAGCTGGAAAAGGTGGCGAAGTCCTTCGGGCCGGTGAAGGTGCTGCACGAACTCGACCTCAAGGTGAAGCCCGGCGAATTCCTGGTCCTGCTCGGGGCGTCGGGATCAGGAAAGACGACGGCGCTCAGAATGGTGGCGGGGCTTGAAACCGTGTCGAGCGGCAGAATTCTGATCGGGGGAAGGGACGTCACCGAAACGCTGCCGAAGAATCGCGACGTGGCGATGGTGTTCCAGTCCTATGCGCTTTATCCGCACAAGACGGTGTTCGACAACATCGGCTATCCGCTGAAGGTCAGGGGCCTGGACAAAGGCCAGATCGCGGCGCGGGTCAAGGAAGTGGCCGAGCAGGTGCAGCTACAAGCCTTTCTCGACCGTTACCCGCGGCAGCTGTCGGGGGGACAAAAGCAGCGGGTGGCGCTGGCGCGGGCGATCGTGCGCCGACCGGTGGCGTTCCTGATGGACGAGCCCCTGTCCAATCTCGATGCAAAGCTGCGCGGGCATATGCGGGCTGAGCTCAAGCACATGCAGCAGGAGCTCGGCATCACGACGCTCTATGTCACGCATGACCAGGTCGAGGCGATGACCCTGGCACACCGGATTGCGCTCCTCGAAGGGGGCAAGCTGCAACAGCTCGACGCGCCGGCGATGATCTACAATGATCCCGCCAATTTGTTCGTGGCTCAGTTCATCGGTTCGCCGCCCATGAACGTGGTGACGGGCGAGCTCACGGAGGGCAAGTTCAGCGCGCGCAGCCAGGCGATCAATACGAAGTTCAGGCGGTCGCACAAAAAGACGGTGCTGGGGGTGAGACCGGAGGACTGCAGCATCACCAATGCGGAAAACGGCAAATTCAGAGCGAATATTTACGCAACGGAACTCATCGGCGATCATGTTCTGGTGACGGCAAAGACGGATGGAGAGCTTCTGACCATCAAGGCCAACAAAAATTTCAGCGCGCCCATGGGTGCGACGATCGGGGTCGATTTTCCGGAAGACAGGCTGTTCCTTTTTGATGCAGAAACGGGAGTGCGGCTGCGCGCTTAATTCGAGGGATCAATGGCAGGACGTTTGGCGGGAAAGACGGCGGTGGTCACCGCGGCCGCTCAAGGGATCGGCCGGGCCACGGCCATCGCATTCGCGCGGGAGGGTGCAAATGTGCATGCGACCGACATCGCGGTCGACAAGCTCGAAGCGCTCAAGACAGAGGGCCAAGTCCTGGTTTCCCGGCTCGACGTGACCGACGGCAGGGCGGTGGCGGAGTTCGCCGTGAAGACGGGAGGGTGCGACGTCCTCTTCAACTGCGCCGGTTTCGTTCATCATGGGACGGTGCTCGACTGCGACGACAAAACCTGGGACTTTTCTTTCGATCTCAACGTCAAGTCGATGTACCGCACGATCAGGAGCTTCCTGCCGGGCATGATCGAAAGAGGCGGCGGATCGATCATCAATGTCGCCTCGGTGGCATCATCGATCAAGGCTGCACCCAACCGTTTCGTCTACGGCGCAACCAAGGCGGCGGTGATCGGACTCACCAAGTCGGTCGCTGCCGATTTCATCACCAAGAACATCCGCGCCAATGCCATCTGTCCCGGAACGATCGACTCACCGTCGCTGCAGGATCGCATGCGGGCGCAGGGCGATTATGAAAAGGCGCGGGCGCAGTTCATTGCAAGGCAGCCCATGGGACGCATGGGCGAGCCGCAGGAAGTTGCAGCACTCGCCGTTTATCTCGCCAGCGATGAGTCCGCCTTCATGACGGGGGCGGCGCTGCCGATCGACGGCGGGTGGACCATTTAACGGCAAGGGAAAGAGATGAAGCTCGTACGCTACGGTTCGAAAGGTCAGGAGAAGCCAGGAATCGTCGATGGAAACGGAAAGCTGCGCGATCTGTCCGGTCTCGTCGACGACATCGCCGGGGCAACGCTGTCGGCGCAGGGGCTCGAAAAGCTCAAGGCTGTCGATGTCTCGAAACTTCCGGAAGCGAGGGCCGAGAGGCTCGGACCCTGCGTCGGCAAGGTGGGCAAGTTCATCTGCGTCGGGCTCAACTATGCCGATCACGCGCGGGAGTCGGGACAGGAGCCGCCGAAGGAGCCGGTGCTGTTTATGAAGGCGACGAGCGCCATTTGCGGCCCCAACGACGATGTCATCATTCCGCGCAACTCCAAGAAGACCGATTGGGAAGTGGAACTCGGCGTCGTGATCGGCAAGGAAGCCCGCTATGCGGACCCCAAGGATGCGCTCGCCCATGTCGCCGGCTATTGCATCGTCAACGACGTCTCGGAGCGCGAGTTCCAGATCGAGCGCGGCGGCCAGTGGGTGAAGGGGAAGTCCGCCGACACCTTCGGGCCCATCGGGCCGTGGCTGGTGACGCGCGAGGAGATTGCCGATCCGCAGGCGCTGTCCATGTGGCTCGAGGTCGACGGGCACCGCTACCAGAACGGCTCGACGGCGACGATGATCTTTGGGGTGGCGCAACTCGTGAGCTACATCTCCCAGTTCATGAGCCTGCAGCCGGGCGACATCATTTCGACGGGCACGCCGCCGGGCGTCGGTCTCGGCCAGAAGCCTCAGCCCATCTATCTCAAGCCCGGGCAGACTATGCGGCTCGGAATCAAGGGTCTGGGCGAGCAGCGGCAGCGCTTGGTGGCGGCGGGATAGGGTTCCTCTCGACATTTCTTTTGATGTCATGCGCGGGCTTGACCCCGCGCATCTGCGTGCGGCGGGCCAGTCCTCACTCGTCACCCCGGCGGAGGCCGGGGTCCAGCTCATCGGTGCTGTGCGAAGTGAAGCTGGATTCCGGCGTTCGCCGGAATGACGATGGTGGAGAGTCCGTGCAGGCGGCAGATGGCCGGATCAAGTCCGGCCATGACGTTTGCTTCGGCGTCATGCGCGGGCTTGACCCCGCGCATCTGGACTTTACTCCGCCGCTTCGCGGGCGATGAAGCCGCCGGATTGGCGCGTCCAGAGATCGGCATAGAGGCCACCCCGCTGCAGAAGCTCATGGTGCGAGCCCTGCTCGATAATGCGGCCCTCATCCATGACGACGAGGCGGTCCATCGCGGCGATGGTTGACAGCCGGTGGGCGATGGCGATCACGGTCTTGCCCTCCATGAGATCGTAAAGGCTCTCCTGGATCGCCGATTCGACTTCGGAGTCGAGAGCGCTCGTAGCCTCGTCGAGCACGAGAATGGGAGCATTCTTCAGGAGAACGCGGGCAATGGCGATGCGCTGGCGCTGGCCGCCGGAGAGCTTGACGCCGCGCTCGCCAACATGGGCATCATAACCGCGGCGGCCGTTCAAATCTTCGAGGCGTTGGATGAAATCGTCGGCGTGGGCCTTTCTCGCGGCGGCGGCAACGGCTTCAAAACTCGCATCCGGATTGCCATAGCGGATGTTGTCGGCGACGGAGCGGTGCAGCAGGGACGTATCCTGGGTCACCATGCCGATCTCGGCACGCAGGCTCTCCTGCGTCACATGGGCGATATCCTGGCCATCGATCAGAATGCGGCCGGACTCAAGATCGAAAAAACGCAGAAGCAGGCTGACGATGGTCGACTTGCCGGCGCCCGAACGGCCAACGATGCCGACCTTTTCGCCCGGAGCTATGGTCAGGGAGAGATCGTCGATGATGCCGCGGCCGTCTTCGAGCTTGTGCTTGCCGTAGTTGAAGCCGATGTTCTGGTAGCGGATCTCGCCCTTCGTGACCTTCAGCGGACCGGCGGCGGCGCGGTCGACCACGTCACGGTCGCGGGCGACCGTCTCGATGCCGTCCTGAACGATGCCGATGTTCTCGAAGAGGCTCGAGACCTCCCACAGGATCCAATGCGCCATTCCCTGCATGCGCAGGACGAGGCCGATGGAGAAGGCGACCGAGCCCGGCGTAACGGCGCCGATGTACCAGAGCCAGATGGACAAGCTCGAGACCGAGAACAGAAGCAGGCTGTTCATGCAATTGAGGATGATGGTCAACTGCGTGACGAGACGCATCTGCGCATGGACGCGATCGAGGAACCATTCCATGCCGTCCTTGGCGTAGGCATCCTCGCGCTCGGCGTGAGCGAACATCTTGACGGTGGTGATGTTGGTGTAGCTGTCGACGATGCGGCCGGTGACGGCGGAGCGGGCGTCGGCCTGCTGCTTGGAAAGCGCCTTCAGCTTCGGAACGAAGTAGTAGAGTGTGGAAATGTAGCCGCACAACCACAGGAGCAAAGGCGCCGTCATGCGCAGGTCGCTCGAGCCGAAGAGGAAAAGCGCGCCGCTGAAGTAGATCGCAACGTAGAGGAGCACCTCGGTTGCAGTCATGATCGTGTCGCGGACGCCGAGTGCGGTCTGCATGACCTTGGTGGCGACGCGGCCGGCAAAATCGTTCTGGAAGAACTCGAGGCTCTGGCGCAGCACGTAACGGTGGGCCTGCCAGCGGGTCCGCATGGCAAAATTGCCGAGAAGCCCGACATGAACGACGGACTCATACAAAAGCTTGAGGGCCGGCAGAACAATCAGAATGAGGAGACCCATGGCGGCGAGACGCGTGCCATGGGTTTGCCAGAAATTGGCGCGGTCGGCCGTACCCAGCCAATCGACGAGCTTGCCGACAAAGCCGAAAAGCGACACCTCGATCAGAGCGACCGCCGTAGACAGCAGGGAGCTCGCGAGCAGCATGGGCCAGAAGGGGCGGGCGTAATGGAATATGAAGCCCATGAGCGAGGGCGGCGGTTTTGCCGGTTGCTCGGGCGGGAAGGGCGTGCGCCAAGTTTCCAGCCAATGAAAAAGGGAGAATAGCACCTCGATCATCTCCGCAATGCAAAGCTGCCCGCACGGCACTCCAGCATGCCGATGTCAGCGCGGAGCATAGGGGACAGCAGTTCGGACCGTCTTATACAGGAGCTATCGAGGGAAGACAAAGACCCCGGGATTCGCGCTCCTGAAAGAAAATGATCTGAATTGAAAAAAGTCCTTGACAGCGTGACGCTCGAGTGGCATGTTTTGGATATTGTCCCCGAGGTGGGCGAGCACAGGAAGGCCGGAGGAATTCCGGCCTGACGCTTTTTAGATGGCCGGGTCTTCGCCCGGCCTTTTGTTTGGATTGTCCTTCTCCGTCATGCGCGGACTTGATCCGCGCATCTGCCAAGGGCGAAGGAGATGGCCGGGTCTTCGCCCGGCCATGACGATAGAGGAGATCACATTAGAGACGTCATCACCGGGCTTGACCCGGTGATCTATTGTCCGGGGTACGAGATGGCCGGGTCTTCGCCCGGGCCATGACGCATTGATGGAGGCGCCGATGAATGGGGGCGTTGCGCGCCCGAGCTCACTCATGCGAGCATCGGAATTGTTGGGAGGATCGCTTTATCGTGAGCACCATGCTCGGCATCGATGTCGGCACGTCATCGGTCAAAGTCGTGCTGATCGACGACACGCAAAGAGTGCTGGCCAGCGCCACCTCTCCCCTCAAGCTTGCGCGGCCTGAGGAAGGCTGGTCGGAGCAGAATCCGGAAGATTGGTGGAAGGCGACGCTCGCCGCGGTCGGGGCCGTCCAAAAGCAGAAGCGCAAGAGCTTCGAGGCGGTGGAAGCCATCGGACTTTCAGGGCAGATGCATGGCGCAACGCTGATCGATGCGGCGGACAAGCCGATCCGGCCCGCCATTCTGTGGAACGACGGGCGGTCGGAGAAGGAGTGCCGGGCGCTCGAGGAGAAGGAGCCGAGCTTGCGCAAGATCGCCGGCAATATCGCCATGCCGGGGTTTACCGCGCCCAAGCTGCTGTGGGTCAAGGCGCATGAGCCCCAAAATTTCAAGAAAACCGCCAAGGTGCTCTTGCCCAAGGATTATATCCGGCTCAAGCTCAGCGGAGATTACGCGAGCGACATGTCGGATTCCTCCGGCACGCTGTGGATGGATGTGGGCCGGCGCAAATGGTCCGAAAAGCTCCTCGCGGCAACGGATCTCGGCCTCGATCACATGCCCAAGCTCTATGAAGGTACGGCGCCGACGGGGGAGCTCTCGGCTGCGCTTCAGAAAAAATGGGGCCTCACCAGACGTCCGGCGATTGCGGGCGGCGGGGGCGACAATGCCGCGGCGGCCTGCGGCATCGGAGCGGTCAAACCGAATGAGAGCTTCATTTCGATTGGAACGTCGGGCGTGCTGTTCGTGACCAATGACAAATTCTCCCCCAACACCGGCAATGCGGTGCACGCCTTCTGCCATGCCGTGCCCGATACATGGCACCAGATGGGGGTGATGCTGTCGGCGGCGGCGAGCATGGAATGGCTGAGCGGAATTCTTGGGAAGCCCGTGCAGCGGCTCATGGCATCGCTCAAGGAGAAACTCGAAGGACCGGCGCCGGTGACGTTCCTGCCCTATCTTTCGGGCGAGCGCACGCCCGTGAACGATGCGCGCGCCAGGGGCGTGTTCATCGGGCTCGGTCATGACAGCGACAGGAGGGTTTTGACCCAGGCGGTGCTCGAAGGCGTGGCCTTCGGCTTCCGCGACTGTCTCGAGGCGCTCAAGACGGCCGGTACGAGGATCGAGAGGGCAACGGCGGTCGGCGGGGGGTCGAAGTCGAAGCTCTGGCTCAAGATCATCGCGACGGTGCTCGGCATCGACATCGAGGTTCCGGCGGCCGGCGATTTCGGCGCGGCCTTCGGGGCGGCGCGGCTCGGGCTTGCAGCGCTCGACAAAGGTTCCGATCTTAACGCGCTGTCGCGGCCGAAGATGGCCCTTCGCATTGCACCCGATGATCGCCTCAGGAGCTCTTATGAGGCGGGTTATGAGCGCTACCGAAAGATTTATCCAGCAGTGAAAGGTTTCGACTTCGCATGAGCAATTTCTTTCCGTTACGCGAGCCCATCCGCTACGAGGGGCCGAAGAGCCGCAAGGCGCTCTCCTACCGCTGGTATGACGCCAAGCGAAAGATCAGGGGCAAGACGCTTGCCGAACACCTGCGATTCTCGGTCGCCTATTGGCATTCCTTCGTGTGGACGGGCACCGATCCCTTCGGCGGGGAGACCTTCCTCAGGCCCTGGCACAGGGGCCATGACGAGATGGCCAATGCGCGGATGAAGGCGGATGTCGCCTTCGAAATGTTCGAGCTTCTCGGCGTGCCCTTCTTCGCCTTTCACGACCGCGATATCGCGCCTGAAGGCGACACGCTCGAAGAGTCGAACCGAAACGTATGGGACATCGCCAAGATCTTCGAGAAGAAGATGCAGGCCAGCGGTGTGAAGCTTTTGTGGGGCACGGCCAATCTCTTCTCGCACCGGCGCTACATGGCGGGTGCGGCGACCAATCCCGACCCCCAAGTCTTCGCCTATGCCGCGGCCCAGGTGAAGAACGCCATGGACGTGACCAAGGCGCTGAAAGGGGAAGGCTATGTGCTGTGGGGCGGCCGGGAAGGCTATGAGACGATCCTCAATACGGACATGAAGCGCGAATTGCAGCAGCTTGGACGCTTCCTCAATCTCGTCGTCGACTACAAGCACAGAATCGGATTCAAGGGGGGCATCTATATCGAGCCCAAGCCCAGGGAGCCGACCAAGCACCAGTATGATTACGATGTCGCCTCGGTGTACGGCCTGCTCAAGGCGCACGGGCTTGAGGGCGAGATCAAGGTCAATATCGAACAGAACCACGCGCTCTTAGCCGGGCACAGTTTCGAACACGAGATCGCGCTTGCCCATGCGCTGGGGATTTTCGGCTCGATCGACATTAATCGCGGAGACGAGCTTCTCGGCTGGGATACGGACCAGTTCGCCATGGATGTGAAAGAGCTGGTGCTCGCCTTCCATCACATCATCAAGGCGGGAGGCTTCATCACCGGCGGGCTCAATTTCGACGCCAAGATCAGGCGGCAGTCGATCGATCCAGAGGACCTGCTGCAGGCGCATGTAGGAAGCATGGACGCCTGCGCGCGGGCGTTTCTGGCAGCTTGCGACATGATCGAGGACAAGGCGCTCGAGGAACCGCTCGAGCAGCGCTATGCCGGATGGGAGACGCCTGAAGCCAAGAAGATGCTCTTGGGCAAGATGGGACTTGAGCAGGTTTCACGACATGTGGAGAAGGACAGGATCAATCCCAAGCCCAAATCCGGGCGGCAGGAATATCTCGAAAGCATCCTCAACCGTTACGTCTAGGGAGAGACAGAGTGGCCAAGACCATAAAAGGACCCGCGATTTTTCTGGCGCAATTCACGGGCGACGCGCCGCCGTTCAACTCGCTCGACTCGATCTGCAAATGGGCGGCTTCGCTTGGCTACAAGGGCGTGCAAATCGCAAGCTGGGATCCAAGGCTCATCGATCTCAAGAAGGCGGCCGAATCCAAGACGTACTGCGAGGAAGTTAAGGGTACCGCCAAGAAGCATGGCGTCGAGATCACCGAGTTGTCGACGCATCTCCAGGGACAGCTCGTGGCCGTGCATCCGGCCTATGACGAGGCCTTCGACGCTTTCGCGCCGGCCAAGGTGCACGGCAATCCCAAGGAGCGCCAGAAATGGGCGGTGGAGCAGGTGATGCATGGGGCCAAGGCCTCGCAGAATTTGGGGCTCAAATCGCATGTTACTTTCTCGGGCGCGCTTGCCTGGCCCTTCACCTATCCCTGGCCGCAGAGACCGGAAGGGTTCATCGACACGGCCTTCGGCGAGCTTGCCAAAAGGTGGAGGCCTATTCTCGATGCCTATGACGCGGCGGGGGTGGATGTTTGTTTCGAAATCCATCCAGGGGAGGACCTGTTCGACGGGGCGACCTTCGAAATGTTCCTCGACAAGGTGAAGGGCCACAAGCGCTGCTGCATCAACTACGATCCATCGCACTTCCTGCTCATGCAGCTCGACTATCTGGCCTTCATCGACATCTATCACGAGCGCATCAAGGCCTTTCACGTGAAGGACGCTGAGTTCAATCCCGACGGCCGGCAGGGCGTCCATTCGGGGTACCAACCCTGGATCAAGCGGGCGGCGCGTTTCCGCTCGCTCGGTGACGGGCAAGTCGATTTCGGGGCAATCTTCTCCAAGCTCGCCGCTTACGATTACGACAGCTGGGCGGTGCTCGAATGGGAGTGCTGCCTCAAGGATTCGGCGCAGGGAGCCAGGGAAGGGGCGCCTTTCATCGCCGATCACATCATCAAGGTGACGGAGAAATCCTTCGACGATTTCACGGCACGCAAGGTCAATCAGCAGCAAATCAACCGGATGCTGGGACTCTGAGGGGAGGGAGAGATGGCAATCGAGGGACGCAGCGACGCCATTCACGGGGGTCGCATCAGGCTCGGCATGGTGGGAGGCGGCCAGGGCGCCTTCATTGGCGCGGTGCACAGACTCGCAGCGCGGATGGATGATCAGTATGTGCTGGTGGCGGGCGCCCTGTCGAGCGATCCAGCCCGTTCCAAGGCTTCGGGCGAGGAGCTCGGGCTCGATTCCCAGCGCATCTATACGGACTATCGGGTGATGGCGAAGGAGGAGGCCAGGCGCAACGACGGCATCGAAGCGGTGTCCATCGTGACACCCAATCATCTGCACTTCCCGGTGTCGAAAGCCTTCATGGAGGCGGGCATCCACGTCATCTGCGACAAGCCGCTCGTGCATACCTCGCGAGAGGCCAAGGCGCTCCAGGCGCTGGAAAAGAAATCGGGCGTGATCTTCGCCCTTACCCACAATTATTCGGGATATCCGATGATCCGCCAGGCCAAGGAGATGGTGGAGGCCGGAGATCTCGGCACGATCCAGGTGATCCAGGCCGAATATCCGCAGGACTGGCTCACCACCAAGCTTGAGGACGAGGGCCACAAACAGGCGGGCTGGCGCACCGATCCCAAGTTCACCGGCATCGGCGGCTGTGTCGGCGACATCGGCACCCATGCCTATCAGCTTGCGTGTTTCGTCTCGGGGCTCGAACTCGATTCGCTCAGCGCGGATCTTTCGACCTTCGTCAAGGGACGGCAGGTGGACGATAACGTCAACATCATGCTGCGCTTCAGGGGCGGTGCCAAAGGCATGCTGTGGGCGAGCCAGGTTGCGCCCGGCAACGAGAACGGTCTTCGCCTCAGGGTCTATGGAACCAAGGGCGGCATCGACTGGGTGCAGGCCGATCCCAATTATCTCTGGTTCACGCCTTTCGGGAAGCCCAAGCAGCTTATCACGCGCGGGGGTGCAGGCTCGGGCAAGGCGGCAGCCCGGGTGACGCGCGTGCCGCCTGGACATCCTGAGGGATATCTCGAAGGTTTCGCCAACATCTATTCGGAGGTGGCGCGCGCGATCAAGGCGCGGCGCAACGGAAAGAAGAGCTGGGACAGGGCCATCCAGTTCCCGGGTCTCGAGGACGGGGCACGGGGCGTGGCATTCATCGAGGCGGCGGTCAAATCCTCGAAGTCGAACGGGCGCTGGGTCAAGGTGTGAGGGCTTAAGGGATGAAGGCAGGGTTCAATCTCCTTCTGTGGACGGCGCATGTCACGGCGAAGCACAGAGGGATCATGGAGAGCATCAAGAAGGCCGGCTACGACGGGGTGGAAATCCCGATGTTCGAGGGCGATCCTCAGCATTACGCCAGCCTCGGCGAGCTGTTGGACCAGATCGGACTCGAGCGCACGGTCGTTTCGGTGGTACCGACGCGCGACAAAAATCCGATTTCGGCGGACAAGGACACGCGCGAGGCAGGACTCGATTATCTCAAATGGGTCATCGATTGTTCGTCGGCACTCGGCGCCAAGATCGCCGGCGGGCCCTTGCATTCGACGCTCGGCGAATTCAGTGGCACGGGGCCGACGCCGCA
>Ga0114129_10002632_pt1 | contig 24977 bp, 23 predicted proteins | sample RhiMetdeltSRZDD1_FD_80071 | JGI IMG/M metagenome (GOLD analysis project Ga0114129, IMG submission 80071) | Populus rhizosphere microbial communities from Tennessee, USA - Rhizosphere MetaG P. deltoides SRZDD1 (version 2) (version 2) | ecosystem: Host-associated > Plants > Roots > Rhizosphere >...
ACCATCTGGGCGCCCATGTTCTCGAGCGGATCCTTCAGGTCGATCTCCTTGGCGACGGTCACGCCGTCCTTGGTGATGGTGGGGGAGCCGAACTTCTTGTCGAGCACGACGTTGCGGCCCTTGGGGCCGAGGGTCACCTTGACCGCGTTGGCGAGGCTGTTGACGCCGCGCAGGATGGCCTGGCGCGACTCCTCACCGTAAATGATCTGTTTTGCCATGTTGATTCAATCTCCGTTATTCAGAATCACGATCTTGCCGATCCGGGGACGCCCGACGATCTTGCTGACTCGGGCACGCCCGACCTTAAGGTCGGGCCTACAGGTACCGCTGGCGTTTACGTATTGATCACGCCGAGGATCTCTTCCTCGCGCATGATCAGATATTCCTCGCCATCGAGCTTGATCTCCTGGCCGGAGTACTTGCCGAAGAGGACCGTGTCGCCGTCCTTCACGTCGAGCGGCGTCACCTTGCCGTCCTTCTCGACCTTGCCCTTGCCGACCGCGATCACCTTGCCCTGCTGCGGCTTCTCTTTGGCCGAGTCGGGAATGATGATCCCGCCGACCTTCTGTTCGCCTTCGTCAATCCGCTGCACGATGACGCGATCGTGCAGGGGACGGATCCGGACCTTCGTCTGCGTTGCTGCCATGGTGTTTCTACTCCCAGTTTGCTGAAAGGGCGGGGTCTACCCGCTGGCTGTTGCGCGGCCCCGGCCCGACCGCCGGAGGGTATCCGGGGTAAGGCCGTCACCGCCTGAAACCGGCGTAAAACCGGTGTAAATAAAGCCTGTTGGCCATGCGGCTTAGCAATCAGCCTGGCCGACTGCTAATTGTATAGGAAGGGCCTCTGGGGTTGTCAAGCAGTCGCGGCAGTTGACTGCTAATTGCCGTGGTTCGTCGCTGGTCGCTCGTCGCTCGAAGGGCCTATGCCTCGCTCGTAGCTCTACGAGCCACGAGCTACGGACCACGAACTACGGCACGCGCAGCGCGGAGACTCAGGCGCGACGTTTGATGCGATATTCGACCATCTTCCTCGCCACCGTGTTGCGGTGGAGCCCGAGCAGCTCCGCGGCGTCGCCGACGCTGCCGTTCGATCGCTGCAGCGCGCGCGTGATGAACATCTTCTCGAACTCACGCCGCGCGTCGTCGTACAGCACGCCCTTGTCGAGCATTTCCTGTACGATCTTTTCGAGTTGATCCCGCACGGCCGCTAGACGAGCTCACGTCCGGACATCAGGCGATAGGCTTCGACGTACTTCTCACGCGTGCGTCGCACGACAGGGTCGGGAAGCGACGGCACCGGCGGCTGCTTGTTCCACTTGATCTCTTCGAGGTAGTCGCGCACGTACTGCTTGTCGAAGCTGGGCTGGCCGTGTCCGGGCTCGTATTGATCCTGCGGCCAGAAGCGCGACGAGTCGGGCGTGAGCACTTCGTCGATGAGCACGACGTCCGTGTCGCCGATTGCGGCGACTTCCGATCGGGCCGCCTCCGCGCCTTCGTCGCTACGGCGGGCCAGGCCGAACTCGAATTTCGTATCGGCGATGATGATGCCGCGTGCCTCTGCGTGTTTCACGGCGCGTGAGTAGATATCGAGCGTCAGCGACTTGAGCCGCGAGATGAGCTCGGGGCTGGTGATGCGGCCCGCTTCCTCTTCGCTGATGTTGATGTCGTGGCCCGTTTCAGCCTTGGTCGCCGGCGTGAAAATGGGCTCGGGCAGACGGTCGGACTCGCGCAGCCCCGCCGGGAGCTTGATGCCGCAGACGCTGCCGGTCTGCTGGTATTCCTTCCAGCCCGATCCCGACAGGTATCCGCGCGCCACGCACTCGACCTGGACCGGATTGGTGCGGCGGACGAGCATCGAGCGGCCCCGGAGGAGATCGGCGTGCCGCCGTGCAGGAGCCGGGAACGCATCGACGTCCCACGAGATCATGTGATGCGGCACGAGGCCGCCGATCCAGTCGAACCAGAACGCCGATAACTGTGTCAGCACCTTGCCCTTGTCGGGAATGCCGGAGCCGAGCACGTAGTCGAACGCCGAGATGCGATCGGTTGCGACGATCATCAGATCGTCGCCGATCTCGTACACGTCGCGGACTTTTCCGCGGCGATGGAGCGTCAGACCTTCGAGGGAAGTGTCGATGAGCGGTGCGGTGGATATCACGGGTAGCCTCGCGAAAGAAAGCGAAGGGTATCACACCACACGAGGGTTCAGGATCCTGGTTCGGTCGAGGCGGACATTAGTCTGATGTCGGCACGCGTGGCGCGCAGCGTGATCGTCGGGCCGCCGCCGTTGATTTTGCCGGTTGCAGTCTGATCTTTGTCCGGCTCGGCGTTGGCGAGCTTGATCTGAGACTGAAGTTCGGGTGCAAGCGTGATCTGGCCGCTGGTGGCGACGGCATCGAGTTCGACACCACCGGCCGGCAACGTCACTTCGATCGGTTCGTTGCTGTTGTAAATGGAAAGAGCCGTGGGCCGATCGAGCCGGACGTCGATCTCGGCGCCGCGACCGTCGATGCGCGCTTCGCTGCGCAGGTCTCGCACCCTCAGCTGACCGGACACGGCGTTGATCCGCATCACGCCCTTGATGTCTCCCAGCTTCTCGAGCGTGACGTCGCAATCGTTCGAATCGATCTCGAGCGGACCGACGATCGCCTCGGCCCGGAGGTCGCCGGCCTGCAGACGCAGCGTGGCTTCTCCCCGGACCTTGCTCAGCTTGACGTCGCTGCCGCGGGTCTCGAGGCGCAGCGAGCCGACGTCCTCGATGACGAGGTCGCCGCCGCGGTGGGTGATCGTCAAGCGGTCGGCGATGTTCTTGACGATGGTCTCGCCGCGAGAGGTCATGACTTCGGCGGCGGCGACGTTCTGGATCTCGAGCCGGCCGCTGTTGGGCTCTATCCGAACTCGAAGCCTGGACGGAACACGCAGCACCAGCGTCGCGCGCTGTGTGCCCGGATTCGGAAATTTCATTGTCGCGGTTACGGCGTCGGCGGCTGCGCCGAGGACGAGCTGGACCTCCTTGGCGAGCGCCTGAGCCTCAGCATCGTCGACGCCATCCGAGGTCGCCGTGAGCTCGGTCGCGATGTCGGCCCGATCCTCACCCAGGACGGTGACCCGGGCCTGGTTGATGTTGATTCGAAGCTCGTTGGTCGCCGGTTTCAGGGCCTGCTCAGCTTTCGTCACGAGCTCAGCGCGGGCAGGCCGTCCGCGAACTTCGCGCCTCACCGAGTCGATGATCCGGGACAGGGAGAAGCCCTGTTGGCCGGGCGCGGACTCGGTCTTGGTGAGCTGGTAAATCAGCGTCCCGAAGACGACGAAGCCGGCGATGAGCAGTAACTCACGTTTTCCCATAGACTTGGCGCAGTTTTCGTAGTAAAGTTCGGCGGGTACTGACGACCGGCAGCGGCCAGATCCCGCGCGTCACACCCCACTCGAATATCCCGGATTCTAAACCGTTACCGCCCAGAGCATGCGTCAACGAGCGCGTCACGTCCTGATAGTTTTCCTGACGATCGGCCTGCTGGCGTTCTTTCTCCGGGATGCGAACATGAGCGAGGTCTGGGCCGAGACCCGACGGGCCGATGCCCGCCTGCTCCTGCTCGCCCTCATCACCACGGGCCTCACGTACGTCCTGCGCGCGTATCGCTGGCAGTATCTCCTGGCGCCTATCGGCCCGACGCATTTTAGAAACGCATTCCGAACCACCGTCATCGGCTTTGCCGCCACGTCGCTGTTGCCGGCCCGGGCAGGGGAGGTCATCCGACCTTATCTCTTGGCGCGGCGCGAGGGGCTAAGCGCCACTGCGGCATTTGCCACGATCATCCTCGAGCGATTGCTCGACCTCCTGACGGTGCTGATCCTGTTTGCCTTGTTCGTGCTGCTCGGTGCCTCGGGTGTCGTCTCCGGAGATCCAGCCCAGTTCGCACGCGTGAAGTTCGGTGGTCTGCTCGCCGCGGGCGGCGCCGTTGTGGCGTCGGCCGTGTTCTTTGCCCTTGCCGGTCATCCGGAGCGTCTCGGGCGCCTGACGCTCAGCGTCGAGCGCGTCCTTCCCGGCGCAATCGCTCGGGCCGCCTCCCGGTTCGTCGAAACGTTCGCGCAGGGATTAGCAGTGATGCGGCAACCGGGTCAGCTGGCCTTGGCGCTGGTGCTGTCGTTCCCCTTGTGGATCTCGATTGCGGCCGGGATCTGGCTGACTTCGCGGGCATTTCATATTACGTTTCCCTTTACGGCTTCGTTCCTGGTGATGACCATCCTGGTGGTGGGCGTGGCCATGCCGACCCCGGGGGCGATCGGCGGTTTCCACGCCGCCTACCAGATTGCCGTGACGACGTTCTTTGCCGCGCCGACGGATCGGGCCATCGGGGGGGCCATCGTTCTACACGCCATTTCGTTTCTCCCGGTGGCAGTGGTGGGTGTCTTGTTCATGATGAGCGAGGGGATTACGCTGTCGGGTGCCCGGAAGCTTGCGGAAGCGGCTGAGGAGGGCGAAGCAGCCGGGGCCGACGTCGGCGAGAGGCGCGTCCTCGAGACGAGACAGGCCGGCCATGGCTCCCCTGCGGTGGGTCATGGAGTGCCTGAGGCAGCGCCTGCACGGCGAGGCCATCGGTGAAGTGTCCTTATTGCGGGCATCTGGGTGACAAGGTCGTCGATTCCCGCGAAAGTAAGGAAGGGGAAGTCATCCGGCGGCGTCGCGAGTGCCTGGTCTGTGCCCGGCGATTCACCAGTTATGAGCGGATCGACGAGATCCCGTATATGGTGGTCAAGAAGGACGGCAGCCGAGAGCGATTTGAACGGCAGAAGCTGCTGGCCGGCCTGCTGAAGGCGTGCGAGAAGCGTCCGGTGAGCGTGGCGTCGCTCGAGGCCGTCGCGGATCGCGTCGAGTCCGCGCTTCAGGACAAACCGGAGCGCGAGATGAGTACGGAGGAAGTGGGGGCCTTCGTCATGAACGAACTGCGGCGGCTCGATAAGGTCGCCTATGTTCGGTTCGCGTCGGTCTACCGCCACTTCCGTGATATCGGGGAGTTCATGTCCGAATTGAAGGACCTCCTCAACACGAAAGAGTGATCGTCATGCGCCATGTTTGCGCCGCGCTCGCACTGGGGGCATTCGTACTCGTCGGGGCAGCCCAGGCGTCCGCTCAGACAATTCAGGTCACCCCGCTGACGCGCGAAGACCACGTCCTCGTGACGTTCCGGTTGACCGACGCCTTCACCGAAGAAGTCCGGGCCGCAATTCACAGCGGGCTGCCTATCACCTTCGTCTACGACGTGCAGTTGAAGCGTGGGGTGTCGTTGTGGCTCGATCGCACGATAGATTCGGCGACGGTGACCGCAACGGTTCGCTACGACCCGCTGACGCGGCGCTACCTGCTCACCCGCCGGGAGGATGGGCGAATCGACAGGACGCAGACCGTCGAGCGGGAAGAAGCGGTTCACCAGTGGCTGACGGAGTTCGAGCGGCTCCCGCTCTTCAGCGCCGGCTCACTCGAGGCGAACGCCGAGTACTACCTGCGGGTCAGGGCGCATACGACACCCCGGAACACCTCGTTCGTGTGGCCATGGGGCAGCGATATCGCCGGGCTCGCCAAGTTCACATTCCTCAAGTAGCGCTCAGCCCGATCGCTGAGAGCTCATCGCTGACAGCCGACGTGTCATGACATCCGTCCGCGAAGCGGCCTCGCCTCGGCTCCCGGCAGAAGCGGTCCACGCCGAACGTCGTCCGTTCCGCGACAACCCGCGCCTGATCCTCTTCGGGATCCTCATCCTGCTCGCGGCGCTCGTCGCGATGCTGCGGCTCGCCGATCGCTCGACCGAGCTGAACCCCGACTTCTTGAGCGAGGTCGTTCTTTACGCCCTGTCGGCGGCCGACCTGACGATGGTTGTGGTGCTGGTGTTCGTGCTGGCGCGCAACATCGTCAAGCTGGTGGTGGAGCGCCGCCGGGGACTGCCGTTCTCGAGGTTCCGCGCCAAGCTCGTGCTCGCGTTGCTCGGGCTGACGATCGTGCCCTCCCTGCTCGTCCTCATCGTTGGTGGTGAGCTGATTCGCAGCAGCACGCAATGGTGGTTCAGCCCGCCGATCGACGAGGTGTTGCGGTCGGCCACTCAGATCGCTGGCGACTACTATGGTGAGCGTCTGGCGCGCGTCAAGGCTCACGCCGAACGGATCGCGCAGGCGATCCCCGCGGCCGCCGTTCAGCATGGTGACGCCGGCGCCGTCCAGCGCGCGATCGGCCAGGAGATCCGCGAAGGGCGCGTCGGGCTCGTGGAGGTCTACCGGCTCGAAGAGCGGAACGGCGCCCGGCCGGAAGTCGTGCCCGTTGCGGACATGCAGTCGCCCGCCTTGCCGCGTGGATACCTCCGCGCGACGGCGGACATGCTGGCGGCGAGGGTCGCTTCGAACACGGGCGAATTGCAGACACTCGAGCCTCTGGACGAAGGCGGCGAGCTCGTCCGAGCCGGCGCAAGCATCAAGGGCCCAGGGGACCGTGTGATCGGCGTCGTGGTGGCGAGCGATCACCTGTCGGGGGAGCTGGCGATGCACTCCCGGCGGATCCGGGACGCCTACGAGGGCTACAACAAGCTGCGCGTGATGACGCGTCCGTTGCAGGGCGTGTATCTATCCGTGTTCCTCATGACCACGCTCATGATTCTGGTGAGCGCAACGTGGACAGGTCTATACCTGGCCAAGCGGATCACCCGTCCCGTGCAGCGGCTCGCTGCTGGCGCGCGCGAGATCGGCGCGGGCCATCTCGATCATCGCATCGAGCCGGAGACGAGGGACGAGTTCGGCTCGCTGGTCGAAGCCTTCAACGCGATGGCCGGTGAGCTGGCCGCGAGCCAGCGCAAGCTCGAACACTCCAGGGTCGACCTCGAACGCAAGAACGACCAGCTCGACGAGCGTCGCCGATACATAGAAACGGTGCTCGAACGCATCGCGACGGGCGTCATCTCGCTCGGACCCGACGGGCGAATCGAGACGGTCAACTCGGCGGCGCTGCGCTTGCTCGAAGTCGATCGCGCAGTGATTGGTGCGCGCGCCTCAGAAATGTTTCAACGCGCGGACCTGCGGCCGCTGGAGGCCGTACTGAAACACGCTGCCAGTGGAGGTGCGCCCCCGTCCGCTCAGGAAGTGGCCGTCGCGCGTGAAGGACGTGAATTGCACCTCGCCGCGGCCGCGACGCCGCTGATGGGGGAGGATGGCGGGTACGCCGGCGCGGTCCTCGTGTTCGACGACGTCACCCCGCTGATTCGGACGCAGAGGGTCGCCGCGTGGCGCGATGTCGCCCGCCGTCTGGCGCACGAGATCAAGAATCCGCTGACGCCAATTCAGCTCTGCGCGGAACGCCTGCGCCGTCATTTTTCGTCCGCACCCCAGGCGACACACGAACTGGTCGAGGAGTGCACGACCACAATCGTCGGGGAGGTCGAATCTCTGAAGGCACTGGTTGACGAGTTCGCGCAGTTCGCGAGGATGCCTGCCCCGCGGACGGTGCCGTCGGATCTCAACGCGCTGCTGACGGACACGCTGATGCTCTACAACGGCCTGTTTCGCGAGATTCAGATCGAGAAGCAGTTCGTCGACGGTCTTCCTCCGGTTCGTGTGGACGTCGAGCAGGTACGCCGCGTGATCATCAACCTCGTGGACAACGCGGTCGAGGCGCTCGCCAATCGACAGGCTCATGGCGACCTCGACCCAGGTCGAGCCGTCGGTGGCAGCAGCGCGCGCGCACGGCCGGACGGCGGTGCGCCACGGATTGTCGTCGCGACCCAGCACGACCCGATCAACGCCGTCGCGCGCATTGTCGTGTCCGACAACGGCCCCGGGATTCCCGCCGGCGACCGCGACAAGCTGTTCATGCCGTACTATTCGACGAAGAAACGCGGCAGCGGCCTGGGGCTGGCGATCGTGCGCCGAATCATCGCCGAGCACGGCGGCAGCATCGAGGTCGAGGACAACGCGCCGGCGGGGACGCGGTTTACCATTGAATTGCCACTATAGGACCTCCAGCAGCGCGCCGCTTTAGCGGCGCATCAGACTGCTTCGAGCCAGGGTGACGCGCGGCTCAAGCCGCGCGCTGCTGGAGAATCAAGAATGAAACCCACCGTCCTCATCGTCGACGACGAAGCTGGTGTGCGAAGCGCGCTGAGCGGCGTGCTGCGCGACGAGGGGTATGCGGTTGATGCCGTCGACAGCGGAGAAGCCTGCCTGGATCGGGTTGCCCGGGTGCCTTACGACGTGGTGGTGCTCGACATCTGGCTTCCCGGAATGGACGGCCTGGCGACGCTCGCGCGGCTGCGTGAGCGGCGCATGGATTCACCGGTCGTCATGATCTCGGGCCACGGCAACATCGAGTCTGCCGTGCGGGCAATCAAGTTGGGGGCGTTCGATTTCGTCGAAAAGCCACTCTCGCTCGAGAAAACCGTCCTCGTGGTCGGCAATGCGGTGCGGCAACGCCGCCTCGAAGCGGAAAACCGGGCACTGCGAGCGCACGTCGACAAGCGGCTGACGATGGTGGGGGAGAGCTACCTGATGGCGCAGCTGCGCGAGCAGATCGCCATGGCGGCGCCGACGAATGGTCGTGTCCTGATTTACGGCGAGAACGGCACCGGCAAGGAGATGGTTGCGCGCAGCATCCACGCGCTTAGCCGGCGTCGTGGCGGGCCCTTCGTTGAAGTCAATTGCGCGGCAATCCCCGAGGAGCTGATCGAGAGCGAGCTGTTCGGGCACATGAAGGGCGCTTTCACCGGCGCCGTTTCCGATCGTCGCGGAAAGTTCGAGCTGGCTGACGGCGGCACGCTCTTCCTCGACGAAATCGGTGACATGAGCCTGAAGACCCAGGCCAAGGTGCTGCGCGCGCTTCAGGAACAGGTCGTGGAGCCGGTTGGCGGTGCAAACAGTGTCCGCGTCGACGTCCGGGTGCTGGCGGCGACGAACAAGGATCTGACGGCGGAGATCCGCGCTGCGCGGTTCCGTGAGGATCTCTATTTCCGCCTGAATGTCATCCCGATTTTCGTCCCGCCGCTGCGCGATCGCGCGGATGACATCCCTCTGCTTGCCGACCACTTCATGGCGGAGCTCGCGCGTGAATACGGCCGGAGACCGAAGAAACTCGATGGCGCTGCCGCGGTGTCGCTGCAGGCCTACCGTTGGCCCGGCAACGTCCGCGAGCTGAGGAACGTCATCGAGCGGCTCATGATCATGGCCCCCGGCGACACGATCGGCGCCGGCGACCTGCCATTCCTCGACAGCGCCGCGCTGGTGGTCAGCGAGGCGGGAAGCCCGGAGCCCCTCCCGCTTCACGAGGCACGCGAGCGCTTCGAGCGCGACTACATCCTGCGCGCCCTGGCCGCCCAGCACGGCAACATCTCCCGGACCGCCGACGCGCTCGGCGTCGAGCGCAGCAACCTCTATAGAAAGATGCGCGCGTTCGGGATTGCACCTGCCAGACGGGTGGAGGGCGAGGACGAAGGGGTCCTCTCCTGAGCGGCGGCTGTCGCGTGAGATTTCAGACTTGCGAGCTACGAACCACGATCCACGAACCACGGCTGTCTTCAGTCTCTCAGCTTGTTCTCCAATATCTGATTGACCCCAAACCGTTCCAGCTGCAGGTAGAACTCCGCGGCGCCGACGAGCGCTGCTGACGGGACGAGGCCGACGATCTCGCTCTCGAGGATCGTGACGCCATAACGATCGGCCTCCCGCTTCACCATCTCGAACACCCGGAACATGGGGGTCTTCTCGTAGTTCGTCAGGTTGATCGAGACCTGGGCGAGGTTCCGGTCCTCGACTTTTACACCCATCGCTTTCACATACCTCAGGCCGCCCGTGCTGTGACGGATTGCCGCGGCGATCTTCTTGGCGACGTCCAGCCGATCGGTGTTCAGGTTGATGTTGTAGGCGATGAGCGGCATGCGCGCGCCGATCACCGATGCGCCGGCGCTCGGATGGGGAGCGGCCGGGCCGAAGTCGGGAGCCCAGCCTGGCGACGACATCTTGGCGGCCAGTCCCTCGAATTCCCCGCGTCGGATGTCTTCGAGATTCCTGCGAACCGGGTTCGCCGAGGCCTCTTCGTACAAGAAGACGGGGACTGCGAAGCGCTCGGCAACGAGCGCGCCGACCTCTTTCGCGAGTGTCACGCAATCCGCCATGGTCGCCCCCTCGATGGGGACGAACGGCACGACATCGACGGCGCCGACACGCGGATGCTCACCGGAGTGCTGACGAAGGTCGATGGCGGCCGTTGCCTGCTCGAAGAGCGCGAGCGTGGCGGTCTTCAGCGGTCCCGCGTCGCCGACGAGGGTGAAAACAGACCTGTTGTGCGAGGCATCCGACGAGTAATCGAGGAGGCGAACGCCGGGAACGGCCTGGACGGCTTTCACCATGCGCTCGATGACATCGGCGCGTCGGCCTTCGCTGATATTGGGGATGGATTCGATGATGGCCATGCGACTGAAAGTTGTAGCACACCACCCGCGATGCGCGCGAAAGATCCAATTCGGCGGATAACCGGGTCCAAGGTACCAGTAGCGATAGTGACGAAGCACACTTTTACAGGTGCGCAAGAACCTGATACCGCGTTTGACCGCCTGAAACTCGGGCTCATCTCGCGTGCATTTTAGTGTGACCAGTGACGAAATCAGGGACAACTCCTTGCAAAGCCGCACCGAGCCGGGGCGAGTGCCCGGTCCAAACGGATACGCGAGGAGGAACGAATGAGAGCATGGCTTCGAGTCGCGAGTGCGTTGCTCGCGCTGTGGGTGTGTGCGACGCCCGCGGCCGCGCAGACGGCGCAGGTCGGCCAGGTGGCCGGCGAAGTGAAAGATGCCAGCGGAGCAATCTTGCCCGGTGCGACGGTGACCTTGACGAGCGAGGAACGCGGGTTCAGCCGGACGACGGTGAGCGATGCGCAGGGACGCTATCTGTTTCCGGTCGTGCCGCTCGGCAAGTACAGCGTCGAAATCAGCCTGGCTGGATTCGAGAGGGTGCTGCTGACCAACAACCTCGTCGAATCCGAACGGACGACGAACGTCCCGGTGTCGCTGAAGCTGGCGACGCAGGAAGTCGCGGTCACGGTTACGGGGGAGACACCAATCGTCGATGCGACGAATCAAACGGTCCAGACTCGCCTGCGCTCGGAGGAGTACAACAAGATCCCGATGGCGCGGTCGTATCTGAACCTGATCGGTCAGGCGCCCGGAGTGGTCGGCACGGGCAACGTGAACTCGCACGGCGGGCTCACGAGCAACAACCAGTTCCTCATGGACGGCGTCGACACCACCGACCCGACGACCGGCACGTTCGGTACCAACCTCGCCTTCGAGACGATTCAGGAAGTCGTGGTGCAGACCTCCGGTGTGTCCGCCGAGTACGGCCGTGCGATCGGTGCGGTGGTCAACGTCATCACCAAGTCCGGCACGAACAAACTTGAAGGTCTGTTCAAGTACATCGCGACCAACGACGAGTGGAACACGCAGAACACCGCCGTAAACGAGGTCACCAACGCCTCGCTCGAGCGTGTGAAGTTCGATCAGGTCAATCCCACGTACAGCTTCGCTGGCGGTGGCCCGATCGTGCGTGATAAAGCCTGGTTCTTTGGAACCTACGAGCGCGCGGAAAACACGACGGCCCAGCAGCAGACGTTGCTCGGGGAGAACTTCCAGCAAAGTACCGTCAACGACTACTGGACAATGCGCCTGACCGGACAGCTCTCGCCGACGCAGAACGTGTGGTTCAAGTACTCAGACGCGCCCACTACTGGCTTTGTCATTGACTATACCGTCAACAACAACGGTGCTCGTGGTGCCGCGGAGCGATACGCGCTGACGGGGCAGGATCAGGGCTCCGACCAGTGGGCCGCGCAGTGGAGCGGCGTATTCGGATCGAGCTGGACCGGAGAGGCGATGTATGCCGACTACAGCTCGCTCATCACGGTGGCCCCGTTCGAGATCAGCCCCCTTCACGATGGCGCGGCGCATCTCAGCCAGGCTGACAGCTTCTACTACAACGGCGGACAGTTCGACGGATTCGTCAACCGGCCGAGAAAGCAGGCCGCTCTCGCCGCGACACACTACCGAAACATCGGAAGCAACAGCCACAACTTCAAGATCGGGTTCGACTGGCAGAACACCAACTCGTCGAATCTGTTTCAATATCCGAACGGCCAACTGTACATCGATACGTCGTTCGATCTGGCCAGCCGCGCGTTCGTGCCGAACATCCGTCAGGACTATCAGGGTGGGCCGTCGACGTCGAAGGGCAATACCTATTCGCTCTACGGGCGCGATAAGTTCGACGTCGGATCGCGCGTGTTCATCGAGGCCGGCCTGCGCTTTGAGTACCAGACCGGCGTCAGCGACGTGAATGCGGACACCGTCGACACCAAGACGTTGTCGCCCCGCATCTCGAGCAGCTACGACGTGCGTGGCAACGGCAAGACCCTCATGGTCGGATCGTACGGCCGGTTCTATCAGGGCCTTCTGCAGGGCTTCTCGGACTCGTTCGCGAGCGTTCCGCAGCAGACCAACTACGACAACTTCGTGTGGAACGGGTCGTCGTATGTGTTCAGCAACCGCGTCGAGCTGGGCGCATCGGAGTTCCAGCCGAATCTGGACCTCAAACCCACGTACACCGACGAGTTCACCGTGGGCGCCGAGCAGCAGATCGGCCAGACCATCGGCGTTGGCGTGCGCTACATCCATCGCGACTGGGGGAATCTGATCGACGACGTCTTGCGGTTCCGTGCCGACAACACCATCGACCGCGCCGTCGTCAACGTCGATGAGGCGGAGCGCACCTATCGCGGAATAGAGTTCACGTTCAACAAGCGGTTCTCGAACAACTGGAATGGTGCGGTGAACTACACCTACTCGCAGACGCGCGGGAACAACTTCCAGAACAACTTCTCGGCGCTGGACGACTACGAGGATGCGATGTGTCGGTCGGCGGCGGACACGGCGCTGGGCGTCAACGGCATCTTCCCGTGCAGCGATCTGCAGCCGAACTTGTATGGAAGCCCTGCCTTCGATCGGCCGCACCTCTTCAAATACAGTGGCGCATACAGCCGCCCGATTGGCCCGGTCCGCGCGACGATCGGATTCGTCGGACAGGCAACGTCGAAGACTACGTTCACGCGTTCCCGCAGCGTCAACGTGCTCACACCTGGGACGACGACGAACGCGGGACCGACGCTCACGTACCTCTACGAACCGGCCGGCAACAACCGCGTGGGTGGCCTGTTGACCACGACCGATCTGCTGCTCGAAGGCACCTTCCGAATGTTCAGAACGGCCGAGGCGGGGATCCGGTTCGAGAGCTTCAACCTCTTCAACACCGAGGAGAAAATCAACATCGGAAACACCGCTTGGTGCGAGCTGACGACTGGGGCGACCTGCTCGACGGCACGTGCCAACTTCGGTACCGCGACGACGCGCGCGCACTACCAGGCGCCGCGGACGATCCGGTTCTCGGGCGTCTTCCGCTTCTAACCGCGGATTCTGGAGCGGCGCAGAGCCATTGGGCCCTGCGCCGCTTTTTGTTTGACGGCACCCCCGCCACGTTTCATAATCCTGCATACTTCTTCTGCGTAAGTATTTGCATCGATGAGCGATCCGCTGCGTCACGACCGTCCTCCCGTCTCGGGAGACGTACCCGAGCGCGATCGCGACGCGCGCGTCGAAGAGCTCCTCCTCATCGGCCTCGACCACTATTTCGCCGGACAGCACGAGCTCGCCATCAGCGTCTGGACGCGGGTGTTGTTCCTCGATCGGGGTCACGCGCGGGCCAGGGCCTACATTGAACGTGCGCGTGGCGCGGTTTCCGAACGGCAGCGGGAAAGCGAAGAGCTGCTGCACTCCGGCGTCGCCGCATTCAATCGTGGAGACTCCGGCGCTGCGCGGCGCTTGCTCAAATCAGCAGTGGAGCGGGGGGCCGCATCCGAAGAAGCGATCGCACTGCTCGAGCGGCTCGACCGCCTGGAGGCCGCCACGTCGCCCGCTGACCGCGCGTTTGTCCGGCGCGCCGTCCTGTCCGCATCGGATCGTCAGAGCGAGGCGGACCCCGCGCACGGCGGACAATCGAGGCTCGCCTGGATTGCTACCGGCCTCGTGTCTGGCCTTGCAGTCGCGGCGGCCGCCGCCTGGTTGTGGACCGGCGCCCACGCGTGGCAGCCCGCTGGAGAAGCGCCGCCGCCGGTCAGCGTCAGCCCGACGAAGCTCGAGCCGCTGCTGGTCCCGAGTGCGGCCGAAGCGTCGATCAATCGCGCCGAGCGGTTGCACTCGAGCGGACGCCTGCACGATGCGCTGGACTCGCTCGACGCCGTTCGCCAGGGCGATCCCCTGCGGGGCCGCGCCGATGCGTTGCGCGCCACGATCCAGCGGCAGTTGCTCGAGGCGGGGCGTGCCTTGCGACGCCAGCGCAGCCAGACTACGGGGGCCCCGCGTCAATGAGATGTCCCAAGTGTCACTACATCAGCTTCGGATCTGCGACGCGCTGCCGGAACTGCGGGTACGACTTCTCACTCTCCGAGGAAGTTCTTCCGATCGATCTCCCGATCCAGGGCGGTAACGAGCCCATCGGCCCGCTCGGCGATCTGCCGCTCAGCGCGAGCGCGCTTGTCGCCGCCGACACGCAAGTCCGGCCGGCGGCCGAGCGCGAAGCCTCTCCCGCCGAAGCCCTGGCGAAGGCGGAACCGGGCCCAGCGGCCCGCGCCGCCGTGTCGCGCTTCGACCTGCCGCTCTTCACGTCGGACGATGCGCCCCTTGTGACGCCGCCAGCGGTGCCGCGAGCACCGCTTTCGGTGCGGCGCCCGGCGCCAGTGCTCGCCAAGCCGAAACCCGAACATCCATCCCCGCTTGAGGTGCCGCAACTCGACCTCGATGACGACGATCCGCTGCCGCAAGGACCGCGACCCATCATCATGCCGCGGCGGGACCCACTGCCAGCAGCCGTTCGCGAGCCAGAGCCTGTCGCCGTCGCCACCACGGCGTCGGCTTTCCGGCGTCTGTTTGCCGGCGCAATCGATCTCGCGATCCTGGCGGCGATAAGCGCGGGGGTTCTCTATTTCACGACCCGCGTCCTCGGCCTGCAGTTCGAGAATGCGTGGGCTCTGCCAAAGATGCCGCTCACGGCGTTCCTGCTGCTGCTCAACGGCGGATACTTCGTGCTGTTCACTGCTGCGGGCGGACAGACGATCGGGAAAATGATCGCCGGCATCCGCGTCGTCATGCATACCGGCGATGAGCGGACCGCGCGCGTCGGCTTCGGGACCGCAGTGGTGCGCGCCGCTGCGTATTTTGCATCGCTGCTGCCTGCGGGTCTCGGCTTCGTGCCGATTCTGATAAGTCCGGACGGGCGAACCGTCCACGACCGCCTCGCGGACACGCGCGTCGTCAAAGCGTGACGCGTCTTGCCGTTTTCATTGCCTCGTTCGGCTACTGCGGGTACTTTCCGATCGCTCCCGGCACTGTGGGGTCGGCCGCAGGTCTCGTCGTCTATTTGCTGGTGTGGTGGACGCAGTCACTCGCGGTCGAGATCGGGCTGATCCTGTTGCTGTTCGCGGCCGGCGTGTGGTCGGGCACGGCCGCGGAGCGGTACTTCGGGGGCATCGATCCCGGTCCGATCGTGATCGACGAGGTCGTCGGTATGTTGATCACGCTGGCGTTCATCCCGGTTGGTCTCTCCGGGGCACTGCTCGGATTCTTCATCTTCCGGGTGTTCGACGTCATCAAGCCCTACCCGGCAGGCCGCTTCGAAGCGATGCACGGCGGTCTCGGCGTGATGGCTGACGACGCGATGGCGGCGATCTATTCGAACCTCGTCCTGCGTGGCGTGCTGTGGCTCTTTCCCGGCTGGGTAGCATGAGCAGCGATCGCCCACTCAGGACGGCGGAGATCATCGCGGTTGGTTCGGAGCTTCTGGGTTCGAAGCGGCTCGATACGAACTCGTTGTTCCTGTCGGAGCGACTCGGGTCGTTGGGGATTGAGTTGCGGACCAAGGCTGTCATCGGTGACGACAGAGCAGGCCTCGCGACGCTCTTCCGCGCCGCGGTCGAACGGTCGGATGTGATCATCCTGACCGGCGGGCTGGGGCCGACCGACGACGACCTGACGCGCGATGCGGTGTCGGATGTCCTGCTGTTGCCGCTCGAAGAGCACCCCGAGATCATCACGAAGATCGAGCAGCGATTCGCACGGCGCGGACTCCAGATGCCCGCCGTGAACCGGAAGCAGGCGCAGGTCCTCCGCGGTGCGACCGTCCTGGACAATCCGCACGGAAGCGCGCCCGGTCAGTTCCTCGAGCATCAGGGCAGGGTCATCGTCCTGCTTCCGGGGCCGCCTCGCGAGCTGCAGCCGATGATGGACAACTTCGTCGCAGGCCCCCTCGGCGCGCGCGCGACGCAGGAGCGGCTGTACCGCGCGCAGTTTTTCGTCGCCGGACGGTCCGAGTCTCACGTCGAAGAACTGACGCAGCCCATCTACTCGCGCTGGCGGGACAGCGACCCGAAGATCGAGACCACGATCCTCGCGGGGCCCGGGCAGATCGAGCTGCACCTGACGATGCGATCGGACGACCCCGTCAGGGCGGAAGCGACCGTCACCAGGGCGCGCGATGAGCTGATTGCAGCAGTCGGTCCCGACGTCTTCAGCAAGGACGGCCGGCACATGGAGCAGGTGGTCGGGGACCTGCTGAAGGATCGCGGCCTGACGATCGCGGTGGCGGAGTCGTGCACTGGTGGCTTGCTCCTGTCGCGACTGACGGATGTGGCAGGGAGCTCCGCGTGGGTTCGAGGCGGCGCCGTCGCGTACAGCAACGACGTGAAAACACTGTTCGCCGATGTCGCGACAGACCTGATCGCTGCACACGGTGCGGTGAGCGAACCCGTCGCCGTTGCGCTCGCGGAAGGCATCAAGAAGAAGCTCGGCTCTGACATCGGCATCGGGGTGACGGGCATTGCCGGTCCATCAGGCGGGACCCCGGCGAAGCCGGTCGGCACCGTGGCGATCGCGGTGGCCGTGACGGCCGTCCCGGCAAAGGTCAGGACGTTCTCATTTCCTGGCGGCCGCGCCCAGGTGAAGTTCCAGTCAACGCAGACCGCCCTCGACATGGTGAGGCGGATGGTGGGGTGAGGGGGGAGGGACCCCCGACACTGATGCGCGTGTTCTTCGGCGTCGAGCTGGCGGAGGATATCAAGGCCGGCGTCGGGCAGCTGGCTGATCGGGTCCGCCGGCGCGTCGAGCAGGCTGCGCCGCGAGCGGCTATCCGGTGGGTTGATCCAGAGAACCTGCACATCACGCTCTGGTTCGTCGGCGAAGTGAAGGACGATCGGCTGGAGGCGCTGACGTCCGCGACGCAGGCGCAATATGCGACCGAGGCGTTTCGTCTGGAGCTCTCCGGAACGGGCGCGTTTCCGCCATCAGGGTCGCCGCGCGTGTTGTGGATCGGGTTGACCGCTGGGGTTGAACACCTGCGCTCGATTTACGCCGAACTTGGACGCCGTCTCGCTGCGCTCGGTCTCGAGCCGGAACGGCGCGAGTACTCGCCACACCTCACGATCGCACGCATCAAGGACATAGAGAGGCGCGACGCGGCGTCTATGCGCGGCGCGCTCAAAATGCCCACGGACCTCTTCGCAACTGACGTCAGGGCGGTGACCTTGTTCAGAAGCCGGCTCTCTCCGAAGGGTGCACGGTACGAGGCGCTGTTGCGAGTACCATTGTCATGATGCTCGCCGTGCTGCTGGGGTACCTTGCCGGCTCGGTCCCGTTCGCCTTTCTGCTGGCGCGGCGGGCGGGCATCGACGTCCGGGTCGTCGGCAGCGGGAATGTCGGCGCGGCCAATGTGATGCGCGCCACCGGTATCGGCCGGGCGATTGCCGTCATGGCGCTCGATGTGGCGAAGGGTGCGGCAGCCGTGGCGCTCGCGCAGTTGACGAGCGGAGGCGCGGCGCTGGCGGCGATGACCGGCGCCGCGGCGATCGTCGGACACATCTATCCGGTCTGGCTCAGATTTCACGGCGGCAAAGGCGTCGCCGTCGCCGCCGGTGTCTTCGCGGTGCTGGCTCCGATGGCGACGGCTGTTGCGGCGGTGATGTTCGTCGTCACCGTCTGGGCAACCCGGTATGTGTCTCTCGGGTCGGTTGCTGCAACATTGGCCCTTCCGCCAGCCGCGTGGCTCATCGGTGCACCAGCGGGTGTCGTCGGTGCGGCATCCGGCAGCGCCGCGTTGATCCTCTTCCGTCACCGGACCAACCTTCGACGGCTGCGCGAGGGAACCGAGCGCCGCATTGGCGCACGGCTCGACAAGCACCACCAGCAACTCGGACGTTGAACACGATGAGCGAGCGCGAGCAGATTGCGGTGCTGGGTGCCGGCAGCTGGGGAACGGCGCTCGCCGTGCACCTGGGGAAGCAGGGGCACGATGTCCGGCTGTGGGCCCGTGACGGGCGGCTCGTCGATGAGATGACCAAGCAGGGGACGAATGCCAGGTACCTTCCCCGGCTGCGGCTGCCCGAAATGGTGACGTCCACGGGTAACATCGCTGCCGCCATCAAGGGTGCTCGCTTCGTTGTGTTTGCCGTCCCTTCCCACGGCCTGCGCGCGGTCGCGAGCGACGCGGCCGAATCCGTCGAACGCAATGCCGTCCTCGTCAGTGCGACGAAGGGTTTGGAAACGAACTCCCTGAGCCGCATGTCCAGAGTGATTGACGAAGAGGTCGGAGGCTCCAGTCCCATTGTCGTCTTGTCGGGACCGAGCTTCGCCGCGGAAGTGGCTCAGGGCCTGCCGACAGCCGTCGTCGCCGCATCATCCGACGCGGATGCATCAGCGCAGGTGCAGCACAGCTTTCGTGGGAACACGTTTCGCCTGTATGCGAGCGACGACGTCGCGGGCGTCGAGATGGGTGGTGCGATGAAGAACATCATCGCGATTGCCGCGGGCGCCGTCGAAGGTCTCGGCCTCGGTCACAACTCGATGGCCGCGCTGATCACGCGCGGCCTCACGGAGATCTCGCGGCTCGCGTGCGCCGAAGGCGGACGGCGCGAAACGCTGTCCGGTCTGAGTGGACTCGGCGATCTCGTCCTCACGTGCACCGGCGATCTGAGCCGGAACCGGCACGTGGGCATCGAGCTCGGACGCGGGCGGCCGCTCGACGAGATCATCACGGGCATGCGCATGGTCGCCGAGGGCGTCAGAACGACCGGCGCGGCGCTCGCGCTCGGCGCGCGCCACGGGATCGAGCTGCCAATCACCGCCGAGATGGCGGCAGTCCTCGACGGCCGGCGATCGCCGAAAGCAGCGGTCGAAGCGCTCATGGGACGGAGACAGAGGCTTGAAGTCGATGGCTGAATATCCCGTAGTTCGTAATTCGTAGCTCGTCGCTCGAAGGGCAGCTCGAGCGCCGGTTGTGTTCTTCGAGCAACGAGCGACGAGCCACGAACCACGGCCAGGAGCCTTCTCAACCGGACTTGCTGTTAGTGGAGAAAATGAGTTTTTTCGACAAGATCAAACAATCGCTTACGCGCACGACGCAGCAGTTCGTCGAACGGTTCGACGAGGTCGTCAAGCGGGCGGATTCACCGGACCAGCGCAGCAGGCCGGTCGACGTCGATACGATCGAAGCGCTCGAGGAAGCGCTGATTTCGGCTGACGTCGGGGTGGCGGCAACGGAACGGATCATCGACGCGGTTCGCTCGCGCCGCAGCCGCGGCGAGTCGCTGCGCGATCTGGTGAAGGCGGAGATTCTCTCGATCCTCAAAGGCGCGGATCAACCCGCAGCGAACGGCCACCGGCCGCACGTAGTGATGATCGTCGGCGTCAACGGCACCGGAAAGACGACGACGGTCGGCAAACTGGCGCGGCTCATCAAGGACTCGGGCAAGGCGCCGCTGATTTGTGCGGCGGATACATTCAGGGCGGCAGCCGTCGAGCAGCTCGAGATCTGGGCGAATCGCGCCGGCGTCGATTTCATCCGCGCCCGCACGGGCGCCGATCCCGCGGCGGTGGTCTTCGACGCGATCGCCGCCGGCAGGGCCCGGAACCGGGACATCGTGCTCGTGGACACCGCCGGCCGGCTGCACACGCGGGTCAACCTGATGACCGAGCTCGACAAGATCCGCCGGGTCGCCTCGCGCGAGGTCGAAGGCGCTCCGCACGAAGTCCTGCTCGTCCTGGACGCCACCGTCGGCCAGAACGGCCTCGCGCAGGCGCGCGAGTTCATGGCCGTCGCCGGTGTCAACGGGATCGTCCTCGCGAAACTTGACGGCACCGCCAAGGGCGGCATCGCCGTCGCAATCGCAAACGACCTTCGTCTGCCAATCAGATACGTCGGTGTCGGCGAGGGCATCGACGACCTGATCCCGTTTTCACCAGAAGAGTACGTAGAAGCATTGTTTCAGGAGAAATGGTAGGCCGCCCCGGCGATATCCTCCACATGACCCGTGCCCTCGCGCTCGCCGAGCGCGGGCGGGGACGTACCAGCCCGAACCCGATGGTTGGCGCGGTGGTCGTGGACGATGAGGGCGTGATCGTCGGCCGCGGCGCGCACGAGTTCGCGGGCGGTCCGCACGCCGAGATTCACGCCCTGGCCGATGCGGGTTCCCGCGCGCGCGGCGCGACGCTCTACTGCACGCTCGAGCCCTGTAGCCACACCGGCCGCACCGGCCCCTGTGCGCCGCGCGTCGTCGAGTCCCGCGTGAGGCGTGTCGTCATCTGCACTGAGGATCCGAATCCCCGCGTGGCCGGGCGCGGCATCGAGCATCTGCGCGCGAATGGTATCGACGTGACCGTCGGCGTTCTCGCTGACGAGGCCGAAGAACTGAATCATTCGTTCTTCAGCAGGATGCGTCTTGGCAGACCACTGATAACGCTGAAGGCGGCGCTCAGCCTCGATGCACGCGTGGCGAAGGCGCGGGGAGTACGCACGGCGATGACCGGCCCGGCTGCGAACCGCCACATCCATCGGGAACGGGCAGAGATAGATGCCATCGGGATCGGTTCGGGCACGCTCCTCGTCGACGATCCCATCCTGACGGCACGCGGCGCGTATCGCTACCGGCCGATGACTCGCGTCGTCTTCGACCGCCGGCTTCGGACGCCGCTCACAGCGCGGCTCCTCTCGACCCTGTCCGCAGGCCCGGTCATAATCATGAGTACGGCCGACGCAATGGAGAGGGCAGAGGAGCACGCACGCGCGCTCGAAGCGCGTGGAGCGGTTGTCGAGTCTCTGCCGGCGTCGAATTCAAGCACGTTTCTCGAGGGAGCCGTTCGCAGGCTGTCCAGCTGCGAGTGCAACTCGCTGCTGGTCGAAGGGGGCCCGGCGCTTCACACGGCACTCTGGAATGCGGGCCTCGTCGATCGAATCGAGTTGTTCGTGACACCACACGTGTTCGGGCCTGAGGCGCCGGCATGGGATGCGGTACCGCTGGGCGCCGTTGCAAATCTGAAGAACCGCTCGGCCCAGCCGCTGGGCGACGACGTGGTCATACAGGGGTATGTTCACAGGGCTGATTGAGTCCGTCGGCGAAGTCGATCGCGTCGTGCCTTCGGCGGCCGGTCAGCGCATTCGCGTCCGCACCTCGCTGGCCAGCGAGCTGGCTCAGGGCGACAGCGTGAGCGTCAACGGTGTCTGCCTGACCGTCGTGTCAACGGACGACGGCGCCGTCGCTGCCGATGTCTCGCCCGAGACGATCAAGGTCACGACCCTTGGCCAGCTGCGGCCTGCGACACTCGTCAATCTCGAGCGCTCACTGCGCGCCGATGCCCGCCTGGGCGGTCATTTCGTTCAGGGACACGTGGACGCAACGGCGGCCATTCTCGGCCTGGAACAACAGGGCGACGCTTACTGGTTGACCGTCTCGTATCCGCCGTCGGTCGCGGCGCTGATCGTCCACAAGGGTTCGATCGCTGTCGATGGCATCAGCCTGACCGTCGCGGGCGTGGGAATCGACAGGTTCAGTGTGCAGATTGTTCCTTTCACGTTTCAGCACACCAACCTGCGCAGCGCGCGCGTTCGCGATCAGGTCAATCTCGAGTGCGACATACTGGGGAAGTACGTCGCGCGAGCGCTCGAGGTCAAAGCTGAACTTCCAACTTCCAACTCCCAATTCCCAAGGTCCGGCTGAAGCCGGACACTACGAGAATTGGGAGTTGTCGAGTCGCAGCGCCAGGAAAGACCTATGGCAAAAGAGAAGAAGCGTCGCACGAGTCCGTTCGCATCAATCGAAGACGCGGTTGATGCCTTTCGCCGCGGCGAGATGATCATCGTCGTCGACGACGAGGACCGCGAGAACGAAGGGGACCTGACGATTGCCGCCGACAAGGTGACCCCGGCAGCGATCAACTTCATGGCTACGCACGGCCGCGGGCTGATCTGCATGCCGATGACGGAAGAACGGCTCGCAGAGCTCGATATTCCGCTGATGGTGTCCAGGAACACCGCGCGGTTCGATACTGCGTTCTGCGTGTCGGTCGAGGCCGTCGGGGTCACGAGCACTGGCATCTCGGCGAGCGATCGGGCGGCGACGGTGCTCGTCGCGATCGATCCGTCGACGCGGCCCACCGATCTCGCGCGCCCCGGGCACATGTTCCCGCTCAGGGCTCGAACCGGCGGCGTGCTGGTGCGCGCCGGGCAGACCGAGGCGGCCGTGGACCTGGCGCGTATCGCGGGTCTGTATCCGGCCGGTGTGATCTGCGAAATCATGAATCCCGACGGAACGATGTCGCGCGTGCCGGAGCTGACGAAGTTCGCGAAGCGGCACAAGCTGCTGATGATCACGATCGCAGACCTGATTCAGTACCGCATGCGCACCGAGGCACTCGTCAGGCGGGTCGCGTCCGCGGACCTCCCGACTGATCACGGCGAGTTCAAGGTGATTGCATACGAAAGCGTCATCGACCGCGAGACGCACGTGGCGCTGGTGAAGGGCGACATCGCCGACGGCGAGCAAGTGCTCGTGCGGGTCCATTCACGCTGCCTGACCGGCGACGTGTTTCACTCCTCCCGGTGCGACTGCGGTCCGCAGCTCGACGCTGCGCTCGACCGCATTGGCCAGGAGGGCAGAGGCGTATTGCTCTACCTCAATCAGGAAGGGCGCGGAATCGGCCTCGCCAACAAGATCCGCGCGTACGAGCTCCAGGACCAGGGGCTTGATACCGTCGAGGCCAACGAGCGTCTCGGTTTCAAGCCCGATCAGCGGGACTACGGCATCGGCGTCCAGATCTTGAAGGACCTGGGCGTTTCGTCGATGCGCCTGCTCTCGAACAATCCTCGCAAGCTCGTCGGTATCGAAGGGTACAAGCTGTCCGTCGTCGAATGGATTCCACTCGAAATCCCGCCGTCAGAGCACACGCGGCGGTATCTGAAGACGAAAAAGGACAAGCTGGGGCACAAACTGTCGTCTGTTTGAGTTGAGGAACGCCCTCGAAACCCTGCCAAGCCGTTCGGCGAGACACGAGCTACGAGCTACGAACCACGGGGGTGTGCACTCCCGGATGGACCCCCGGCCGACCCCTTTGTCAGTGAGTTTCGTGTTACTATAACCGTTTGCGTCTGAACCCCTTAGGGCTCCCCGGTCAGTGACCCGGAACCGCTCGGGGCCTCCGGCGTTCCAGAGACATCCATGTTCGACTCGCTCAGCACACGCCTGCAGGACGTTTTCCGGTCGCTGCGTGGTGAGGCTCGCCTCACCGAGCAGACCGTCGAGGCGGCGTTGCGCGAGATCCGGATGGCGCTGCTCGAGGCGGATGTCAATTTCAAGGTCGCCAAGGCGTTCATCGATCGCGTGCGGGATCGTGCGGTCGATCAGGAGGTGCTGCGGAGCCTGACGCCCGCACAGCAGGTCGTCCGGATCGTTCGGGACGAAATGCTCGCGCTGTTCGGCGACACGACTGGCGGGCTGCCGTCGTCGCAGGCGCGGCCGCGCATCATCCTGATCCTCGGCCTCCAGGGATCCGGCAAGACGACGACCTCGGGCAAGCTGGGACGATGGTTGGCGAAGCAGGGACGGCATCCGCTGCTGGTGTCGACCGACGTGCGGCGCCCGGCGGCGATTCATCAGTTGTCGGTGGTGGCGAAACAGGCTGGCGTGAAGGTCTACGAGCCAGAAGGCGAGATGGACCCGGTACGCCGCACCACTGGCGCCGTGGCCGAAGCGAAGAACAGCGGCTTCGACGTCGTCATCGTGGATACGGCCGGCCGACTGCACATCGACGATGAGCTGATGGACGAGCTGCAAGCGATCAAGGCGGCTGCGCAGCCGACCGATCTCTTGTACGTCGCGGACGCCATGACCGGCCAGGACGCAATCAAGAGTGCGGGCGAATTCAACCGGCGGATCGGCGTGTCGGGCGTCGTACTGTCGAAGATGGACGGTGATGCCAGGGGTGGCGCCGCACTGTCGGTCGTTGGCGTCGTCGGCGTGCCGATCGCGTTCGTAGGCAGCGGCGAGCGGCTCCAGGATCTCGAACCGTTTCATCCGGATCGTGTGGTGTCTCGCGTGCTCGGCATGGGCGACGTGCTGTCGCTCATCGAAAAGGCCGAGGAAGCGGTTTCCGTCGAGGATGCGGAGAAGCTCGAGCGCAAAATCCGCGAGGATGATTTCACACTCGAAGACTTCCGCGACCAGCTGCGGACGATCAAGAAGATGGGTCCGATCGAGCAGATCCTCGGGATGCTTCCGGGCATGGGCAACTTGAAGGAGGCGCTGGCGCAGCGCGACGCCGTGGATGAAGGGCAGCTGGGGCGCATTGAGGCGATCATCAATTCGATGACCGCGAAGGAACGGCGCAACCATGCCATCATCAACGGCAGCCGCCGGAAGCGCATCGCCAAGGGCAGCGGGACCAAGGTCGAGGAAGTCAACCGCCTTTTGAAGCAGTTCGTGCAAATGAAGAAGATGCTGAAACAGCTCGGCGGCATGGCCGGTCTCGGAAAGAAACGCGGCGGCCTGGGGATGATGAAGTCGTTGATGCGATAAAAGCACGTGCCACGTGC
>Ga0114129_10002633_pt1 | contig 24977 bp, 16 predicted proteins | sample RhiMetdeltSRZDD1_FD_80071 | JGI IMG/M metagenome (GOLD analysis project Ga0114129, IMG submission 80071) | Populus rhizosphere microbial communities from Tennessee, USA - Rhizosphere MetaG P. deltoides SRZDD1 (version 2) (version 2) | ecosystem: Host-associated > Plants > Roots > Rhizosphere >...
AGATCCGGCAGGAACAGGAACTGCCATCCACGGAGCTGCGCGCGGTAGCTGAGATCGAGATCTTCGGTCAGCGTATCGTGTTGCCAGCCGCCCGCGTCGCCGATCGCCACGCGCCGCCACACGCCCGCCGTGCCGTTGAAGTTGAAGAAGCAGCCGGACCGGTTGCGGCCGCCGTGCTCGAGCACGAAGTGCCCGTCGAGCAGGATGGCCTGCATGCGCGTGAGCAGAGAGTAATCGTGATTCAGATGGCCCCAGCGCGCCTGGACGAGCGCGATCTTCTCGTCGACGAAGTACGGGACCGTCCGCCGCAGGAAGTCCGGCGTCGGCACGAAATCCGCGTCGAAAATCGCGATGAACTCGCCGCGCGCGACCTGCAGCGCCTCGTCGAGCGCGCCGGCCTTGTAGCCGACGCGGTCCGTGCGATGCAGATACTTGATGTCGAACCCGCGCGCCGCCTGCCGGCGGACCGCCAGCTCCGCGATGTCGCACGTCTCGTCGGTCGAGTCGTCGAGCACCTGGATCTCCAGGCGGTCCTTCGGATAATCCAACGCGCACACGGAGTCGATCAGCCGATCGACCACGTACATTTCGTTGTAGATCGGCAGCTGCACGGTCACGATCGGCCACTCCGCGACCGGCGGCGGCGGTCCCGGGACGCGATCCTTGTGCTTCATGTACTGAAAGACGAGGAAGTACCGGTGCCACCCGTAGATGCCTAAAATGCTGAGGACAAAGAAGTAGGCGAGGAGGACGAGTGTGTCGAGGGACATCATAAAATGAGGGATGGCCGCCTCGGCACGACCCGCCATTCTATGGACGGGATCTTGCCGGAGTCAAACGTGAATCCGTGAAGAAGCCTTCCCAGGACCCGATCGGTGCAGTCGATTCGCTGCGCGCGCTGTTCGACGCCGTCCGCGAGGGACGCCTCGATCCGGCGGATGCCGAGCGGCACGCGCGGCGGCTCCCCGGCGTCGGCGAGACGTTCGAGGACCTGGGATTCGCGCGCGTCGATCATGACCGCGCCGTCCGTCAAGGGTTTCCTGAGGTTGTGTTTGGCCAGGGCAAGACCTCCGAACAAATAGCCCTCATTGCGAGAGCGATCGTTGACCGCGGTCACAGCCTGCTTGTCACGCGGACGGACGCCACCGCCTATGCCGACGTAGCGAAAGTCGTACCGGATGCGCGATTTCACGAACAGGCCCGAATAATCGAGCGGCGCGTGCCCACGCCGGCCGGGCATGGTGTCATCCTGGTAGTGGCAGCGGGAACTTCTGACATACCAGTGGCAGAGGAAGCCTCAGTCTCGGCAGAGGTCATGGGCAACGTCGTCGATCGCCTGTACGACGTCGGCGTTGCCGGTCTCCATCGCCTGCTCGCCGAGCGTGAACGGCTGCGGACCGCGCGCGTGATCATCACGGTCGCCGGCATGGAGGGCGCGCTTGCCAGTGTCGTCGGCGGCCTGGTGCGTGCGCCGGTCGTCGCGGTCCCCACCAGTGTGGGGTATGGCGCGAGCTTCGGCGGAATCACCGCGCTGCTGGCGATGCTCAATTCGTGCGCAACCGGCGTGTCGGTCGTGAACATCGACAACGGGTTCGGCGCGGCGGCCGTCGCGAGCTCGATCAATCACATTGAAGTGAGAAAGCCGGAGCGCCTGGAAGCTCGGAAGCCCGGAAGCTAGGAAGCCTTTTCTTCTTCCAGGCTCCCTGGCTTCCCAGCTTCCCGGCTGTTCTTGTGTCATAATGATTGATTGCCTCTGGTCCTGAGGCGCCTCCCATGCAATCGGCCGTGTTCCGGGCTCTCGAGTTCGATCGCATCCGCGAGTCGCTGGCGCGCGAAGCGCTGACGCCGTTCGGGCGCGAGCGCGCCCTCGCGCTCGAGCCGTCGACGGAACCGTCGGCCGTCCGGAAGCGGCTCGATCAGACCAGCGAGGCGGCCGCCTGGCTCCAGGCCGGAGGGTCGCTGTCGATCGATGCGACCGACGAGCTGCCGGCGGTGCTGGAGGCGGTCGCGGTCGCCGCCGAGCCGCTGGCTCCGCTGCAGCTGCTTGCCCTCGCGCGGTTCGTGGACTCGGCCGAATCGGTCGCAAAAGCCATTGGGGCGAATTCGACTTCAAACCTGCTCGGTGAAATCGCCGCGAGGGTCGTGTCGTTCGCTCGCGAGGCCGCTTCCGTCCAACGGGCGATCCTGCCGTCTGGCGACATCGCCGACGATGCCAGTCAGGCGCTGCGGGATATTCGCGACGCGCTTCGTCGTCAGCGCACGAAGCTTCGATCGACGCTCGAGGGGCTCACGCGCGGCCGCGACACGGCGAAGTACCTGCAGGATCAGATCGTCACCGATCGGAACGGCCGATATGTGGTCGTCGTGCGCTCCGAGCATCGCGGCGCCATTCCCGGCATCGTGCACGGCACGTCGGCAAGCGGCGCCAGCCTGTACCTCGAGCCGCTCACGACCGTCGAGTTGAACAACGACATCGTGGCGCTCGTCGAGCGGGAGAAAGAAGAGATTCTCCGCATTCTCGGCGCGCTGACCGAGGCATTCCGGGTCCGGTTGCCGGATCTCGACGCGCTGGTGGGCGCGGCAGCCGAGATCGACGAACTGCAAGCCAAGGCCCGCCTCGCCACGCGCGTCGATGGCACGGCGCCTGCCCTCGCCACGGACGGGCGCATCGAATTCCGCGACGCGCGGCATCCGTTAGTGGGGACGGGGCTTTTTTCCACAGACTTCAACAGGTCCGGGACGGAGGTCACTGCGGTCCCCAGCGATCTCGTCATCGTCCCGCCGACGCGCGCGCTTGTGATTTCAGGGCCTAATACCGGCGGCAAGACCGTCGCGCTGAAAGCTGTCGGCCTGTTGTCGTTGATGGCGCAGTCGGGTCTGCTGATTCCGGTCGAGGCGAGCAGCACGTTCACGCCGTTCCGCTCGATCTTCGCCGACATCGGCGACGACCAGTCGATCGCGGCGAGCCTCAGCACGTTCTCGGCGCGCATTGCCAACCTCGTCGAAATGGACCGCGCGCTGGAGCTGCCGGCGCTCATCCTTCTCGACGAAGTCGGCAGCGGAACCGACCCGGTCGAAGGCGGCGCGCTCGGAACGGCCGTGATCGATCATTTCCGCCGGCGCGGCGCGATCGTCGTCGCCACGACGCACGACGATGCGCTGAAGTCATTCGCGGCCACGACGCCGGAGATCGCCGCGGCCGCGTTCGGATTCGATCCGCAGACGTACGCGCCGACGTATCGGCTGGTCTACGGCGCGCCAGGACGCAGCCTGGCGCTGGAGATCGCGGAACGGCTGGGAATGCCGGCCGGCGTCATCGCGGACGCGCGCGCCCGGCGATCCGGCCGCGAATCGCAGCTCGCGGCGCACCTCGCCCGCGTCGACGCGGAACTGGCGGCGCTCGAGCGCCAGAAGCGCCTGACCGAAGACGAGCGCGCCACCCTGACGCGCGAGCGCGGCGCGCTGCTCGAGCGTGAGATGCGCCTCGCCGAGCGTGAAGCCGTCTTGAAAAAGCGGCTCGACGACAAGCTGAACGAGCGGCTCCGCGAGGCGCGGGCCGAGGTCGACGCCGTTGTCGCGGAGCTGAAGAATCGAGCGGGCGCGCTCGTCGGCCAGGCGGAGCGCCAGGCCCGTACGCGCGGACCGGTGCTCTCGACGGGCGACGTTGGCGGGCTACGCGCGCAGGCGCGGGCCGCGCTCGACACAATCAGCGCATCGATCGACAGCGACGATCCGCGAGAGGCTCGCGGCGGTCGCCCTCTCGACGAGCCGCCGGCCGTCGGCACGCACGTCTTCGTCTCGCCATTCGGCGAGGCCATCGTCCGCGACGTGTCAGAACGAAACGTCGAGGTCGAGATTCGCGGCAAGCGGATGAGAGTCTCGCTCGACGACTTGAGAAGCCTGGAAGCCGGAAAGTCAGGCGGCCGGGAAGCGCGGAAATCTCAAAGCCGTGACGTCCGGCAACCGGGGACGCGCGATCCAATCCACTTGCCGTCGGCCGAGCTCATTCTGATCGGCGCGACAGTCGAGGACGCAGTGGCCCGCGCGGAGAAATTTCTGGATACGGCGCTGCTCGCCGACGAGCGGCGTCTGCGCGTCGTGCACGGTCACGGGACCGGCCGGCTGCGTGAGGCGTTGCGGGCATTCTTCCGCGACCACGCGCTGGTGGCCAGCGTCTCCCCTGCTCCGGAAAATGAAGGCGGGCAAGGCGCGACGATCGTTGAACTAAAGGAGTGACCGAAAGGAAGGACATGAAGCACACGAAGAACGTGAAGGCCCATGAAGAAAAAAAGACAAACAAAACTCAAGAGGTTTTTCTTCATGATCTTCATGTCCTTCATGCCCTTCATGTGTGCTTTTACGCTCTTGGCTCTTGAGCTCCTGGTTTTCTGATGGCTCTTTTTCCACAATCCTTTCTCGACGACCTGAAGGCGCAGACGGACATCGCCTCCGTCATCGGGGACGTCGTGCCGCTGAAGAAGGCGGGCGCCACGATGAAGGGGCTGTGCCCCTTCCATCAGGAAAAGACGCCGTCATTCACCGTGAACCGCGACAAGGGCGTGTTCCACTGCTTCGGGTGCGGCGTGGGCGGCGACGTCGTGAGCTTTGTCGAGATGCACCAGAAGATCGCGTTCCCGGAGGCGATCCGGTATCTCGCGCAGCGCGCGGGCATGACCGTTCCCGAGCCGACGGGGGCGCCGGAAGATCGACAAGCGGCGGCCGAGCGCGACGCGATCATCAAGCTTCACGAGCAGGCGGCAGCCTTTTATCGTGAGCAGCTGGGCTCGCCGGCCGGGGCACGCGCCCGCCGCGAACTGGAGTCGCGCGGGCTCAAGCCGGAGACGATGGAAACCTGGCGATACGGCTATGCGCCTGCCGGGGGACGCGAGACGCTGCACGGGCGATTCGCCGACCAGCGGGTGCCGCTCGACCTCCAGCTCAAGAGCCGGCTGGTCGCGCAGCGAGACGACGGCCGGGTGGTGGATTTCTTTCGGAACCGGCTGATGATTCCGATTGCGCGCGATACGGGCACCATCGTGGCGTTCGGGGGACGGGCGCTTGATGCCGGTCAAGTGCCCAAGTATTTGAACTCCCCGGAAACCCCGATCTACGTCAAGGGGCGCACGCTCTACGGTTTGGACGTGACGAAGGGGGCCGTCAGGAAGCACAATTATTGTGTGCTGGTCGAGGGATACTTCGACCTAGCACAGGTCTGGCAGGCCGGCGTCCAGCCCGTCGTTGCGTCATGCGGCACGGCGCTCACCACCGCCCAGGCCCGTACCCTGAAACGGTTTACGTCGAAAGTCGTTCTCAGTTTTGATCCTGACGCAGCCGGGCAAGGCGCTGCCGTGCGCTCCTCCGAGCTGCTCGTGACAGAGGGGTTCCAGGTCAACGTTGCGCTGCTCCCGGAGGGGACGGATCCCGATACGTACGTCAGGAACACGGGGGCCAGCGCCTACGTCGAACGGCTGACGGGGTCCCGTCCGTATCTTGAGTTTGTGCTCGATCGCGCCGCAGAAAGGCTGGATTTGAGCCGGCCGGACAGCCGGCGGACCTTCTTGAACCAGATGTTGACGGTGGCCGCAGGCATTCCCGACGCGGCCGCCCGGGACCAGTTTGCCGACCGGCTCGCCCACAAGGCGCGGATTACGGAGACTGTTATCCGCGACGAGATCCGCAAGGCCGCGGCTGAGCGCCGACGGGAGGCCCCAGCCGTGGCCGTACCCCCTGTGGCCCGGGTCACCCCGGCGGAGCAGGGGCTGCTCTGGGCCCTGGTCCATCGGCCGGTCGAAGGCCTGGCGGCCGTCGCCAGGCTCGATGCCGGCGATCTCGAGGGGCTGGTAGCCTCGCCCGTCTACCGGCTGGCCGCAAATCTTGCGGATGTGCCGCCGGACGTGCTGCCGAACCTGCTCCGCGAGCGTCTAAATGAAGGAGAGCGCGCTCTCCTCGAGCGGGCGGCAAATGCCGACGCCCCCGTGGCGGCGGCGGCCGATTGTGTCAACACGCTCCGACGGCGGCGGTACGACCGCGAACGCGCCGCGATCCAGGAGGAAATCGATCGGCTCCAGGACCGGTCGCCGGCCGGGGACGACCCGGCGCTCGCCGCCCTGTGGGAGCGGAAAATGGTGATTTTGAGGCGGCTCGAGGAATTGAGCGCGTAGGGGTCTGGCGGGGCGAAGCCCCCCAGCTAAGTAAGGAGATTGGCATTGTCCATTGAAGAAAAGTACGACGAGATTCGACAGCTGATCACGCTCGGCAAGGAGAAGGGCTATCTCCTCTACGACGAGGTGAACGAGCTGCTGCCTGCCGACATCACCTCGTCGGAGGAGCTGGACGATCTGTTCAGCACCTTCGGAAGCGCCGGCATCGAGGTCGTCGACTCGGAAAAGACCTATCGCGACGAGAAGCTGCAGGGCGAGGGCGGAGACGAGATGGATCTCGATCTCACGCCCGGCGCGCTCGACAAGACGAACGACCCCGTCCGCATGTACCTGCGCGAGATGGGCACCGTGCCGCTCCTCACCCGCGAAGGCGAAGTCGCGATTGCGAAGCGGATCGAGCAGGGCAAGCTGGCGGTCATCAAGTCGATCTCCCGAACGCCCAAGATCACGCAGGAAGTGATTGAGATGGGCGAGCAGCTGAAGCGCGGCGAGCGCACCGTACGCGAGCTCGTCGTCTTCAACGAGGAAGAGATCACCGACGAGAAGATCGCGGCGCGCCAGCGCGACTTCCTGAAGCAGATTGATCGGGTCAAGGTCGCGCTCGAGGCCGTCAAGAAGCTCGAAGAGAAGTACAAGGACGTGCCGAAGGCCGAGAAGCGCAAGTACCGCCGGGCGCGCTGGAAGATCGGCCGCGCGCGCGTCGAGCTCTCGCGGGCCATCCGCAAGATCGAGTTCACCGAGATGGTCAAGCGCCGGCTCATCGACGGCATGAAGACGGCCGTCGAGGAGGTGCAGGCCAAGCAGCGTGAAGTGCGCATCATCGATCAGAAGCTCGAGTCGAAGGGCAAGCGGAAGCTGCGCGAAGAAGAAAAGAAGATTCTGCTCAAGCACAAGGACGACTCGCGGAAGGAAATCCGCGCGCTGGCCCAGCGTCTCGAGCAGCCCGTCGAGGAGCTGACCCGGACGCTCCGGACGATTCTCGAGGGCGAGGCGCAGGCCGAGCAGGCGAAGAAGGAGCTGGTCGAAGCGAACCTCCGGCTCGTCGTGTCGATCGCGAAGAAGTACACGAATCGTGGTCTGCAGTTCCTGGATCTCATTCAGGAAGGCAACATCGGCCTGATGAAGGCGGTCGACAAGTTCGAGTACCGCCGCGGCTACAAGTTCTCGACGTACGCGACGTGGTGGATCCGCCAGGCCATCACCCGGGCGATCGCCGATCAGGCGCGCACGATCCGGATCCCGGTGCACATGATCGAGACCATCAACAAGCTCATCCGCACCTCGCGCGCGCTCGTCCAGGAGCTCGGCCGTGAGCCGACCTCGGAGGAGATCGCGCAGCGGATGGACATCCCGGTCTCGAAGGTCCGCAAGGTGCTGAAGATCGCGCAGGAGCCGATCTCGCTCGAAACGCCGATCGGGGAGGAGGAAGATTCGCATCTGGGCGACTTCATCCCCGACACGAACGTCGTGTCGCCGTCCGAGGCGGTGATCAACCTGAACCTGAAGGAGCAGACCGACTCGGTGCTGAAGACGCTGACGCCGCGCGAGGAGCGCGTCATCAAGATGCGCTTCGGCGTGGGTGAAGGATCGGAGCACACGCTCGAAGAGGTCGGTCAGAGCTTCGCGGTCACCCGCGAGCGCATCCGTCAGATCGAAGCGAAAGCGCTCCGGAAGCTCCGCCATCCGTCCCGCAGCCGGCGTCTGAAGCCGTTCCTCGAGGGACGATAGGCGGAGCTCGCGAAACTTAGAACTGAGAACTCAGAACTTAAAACTCAGGAGCACACTAGCGCTGGCCATCTTTCTTTGATGAGAAAAGATGATTCGCGTCAGTTCGTTCCTGAGTTCGAAGTTCGAAGTTCTGAGTTCGAAGTTAACAAGCGCTTTCAATCCCGTGAGGGCCCCTAGCTCAGCGGTCTAGAGCTGCCGGCTCATAACCGGTTGGTCCCAGGTTCGAATCCTGGGGGGCCCACTTCAAAACTTAGAACTTAGAACTTAGAACTTAGAACTTCGAGCTTGGAAACCGCACCACCGAGCCGCCAAGCGGCAGGGCCCGCGTTCGGGTCGCCGGCGGTTCCCGGGACCGCCAGGGTCCCGGCTCGCCAGCCACCGCCTGTTCGGCCGTCGTCGTCCCCATCCCGTCGAAGGTCTCGAAGGCGTACGGGAGACCTTCGGAGGTTTCCGGCGACGTGGTGTCCGTGACGTTGAAATGCAGATGCGGCGCGTTCGTGTTCCCTGAATTGCCGAGCCGCCCGAGGAGCTGTCCCCGCCTGATTCGGTCGCCGGACTTGACGGTGACGGAGCCGCGCTGAAGATGGGCGTAATGCGCGAAGGTGCCGCCGCCGAGCTCCAGGATCACGTAATTCCCGTACGTTGCCTCGACCGAGGGCGAGGTGGGCTGGCCGGGCTCGGTCATCGCGGCATTGTCGGCGACGCCGTCGCGCATCGCGTGAACGACGCCGTCGCCGACCGCGATGACGTCGGCGGCGAAGCCGACCCAGTCTTCATTCGCGGATTTCTGAAAATCGCCGCGGACCGCGCGGCCGTTGGCGTCCACTCCGATGAAATCGATCGCGAAGCGCTGCGGGATTCTCGCGCGCCCGTGGTCGGCGAGCGCGCTGCCCCAATGGGCCGAGCGGTGGTCCCCCGGACCGTTGTGGACGAACCACAGACCGCTGCCAAGCGGAGGACCGAGCACCAGTTTCGCCTTCCGTCCGACGTCGATCCGCAGATCACGGATCGGAACGGGCGACCCGTCGCGCGCGGTCACGTCGAGAGCATTTCGCAGATGCGCAGGCAGAGGACGCCCCTCGGGCAGCGTCAGCCAGATGTAAATGACGGCCGTGGTGCCGTTGCGAACGAGCCGGCCGCGGCGCGCGCCGGGATCCGCGTCCGGGCTCATGACGCGGTCGTCAAGCTCACCGCTGGTCGCATAGCTCGCCAGCGGCTCTGCATCGGATTCGCCAAACACCTGCACCCGGTTCACACGCGCGTCGCCCGTGCCGCTGGCGGTGACGTCGAGCTCGTAGGCCAGATGGGTCAGGCCATCGCCGCCGACGAACGGCGCGGGCGCCGCACCCACGCGCACATCGAGGCGAACCTGCGGGAGTTGTGCAACATTGGCCGCAACGGCGACAACCGCGAGGAGCAGCGCCGGGATTCGCCATTCAGCCAACGCCCGCCATACACTTCGCGCGATCGTCATGACCGTGCAGACATTCTATCGGCTGTCCGTTTGGCTGCCGCTCGTGATTCCAGGCGTCGTCGCGTTCGTCGGGCACGGTCTTGGTATGCCGATCGGCGTGCCCGGCGTTGGGATGCTGTTGGCGTCGCTGCTCTACGGCGGGATCCCGTACGCGCCGATCGCGATCTGGGCATCGTTCTGGATCGACAGCCGCCCGGAACCCGAGATCCGGCGGCGCGCTCTGCAGGCGCCGCTCTGGATGGTCGCCACGTTCGCGGTGTTTTGCGTGGTTCTGGCAATCAGGAGCCAGTTGCTCGTGATGCCAATCGTCGTGTTCGTGCTCGGCGCGGTGATGAGTCTCGCCTTCGGCTATTTCTACGTGGTCATCGTCTTCATCCTGCGTGACTCCTTGTTCGGGCCCTACCAGTCGGCGCGGTCAGAATCGAAATGGCGCTGGTGAGCCTCCATGGCGACGGTGGCGATCGGTGACATCCACGGCAATCTCGCGGCGCTCCTCGATTTGCTGGAGCCGGTAGGCCGACTGATCACGCCGGACGATGTCGTCGTATTCCTCGGCGACTACGTCGACCGCGGTCCCGATTCCCGCGCCTGCATCGAGTCGATTCTTCGGTTCCGGGATGAATGTCCCGCCGAGGTGGTTCGTCTGCGAGGCAATCACGAAGATTGGCTGTTGCGGACGCGAGCCGATCACTCACGACATTCGTGGCTGCTCGGAATGGACGCTTTTGAGACCGTTCGAAGCTACTCGCCTGCCGCCGAGCGCGAGCTGCGCGACGCGATCGAGCAGGCCGGCATCTCGTTTTTCCTCAAACGTACGCCACTGCCGTACGAGAGGTTCTTCGATTCGATGCCGGACTCGCATCACAGATTCTTTCGGGAACTGACGCTGTCATGGAGCGGTGATGATTGCATCTGTACCCACGCAGGACTCGACCCTCGCGTCGTGCGGTTGGCCGATCAGCTGGCCGAATCGTTCATGTGGGGAGCCGCCGGATTCCCGGGAGAGTACTCGGGAGACGCGACGGTTGTGTATGGTCACTGGAACAATGCGGATATCGATTCAGCAGGATGGCCGAGGCCGCGCGTCATCGGCAATACCATCGGCATTGACACCATCGCTCACGGCGTGCTGACAGCCATCCGGCTGCCCGATCACGAAGTGATCCAGAGCCGTCACCACGCGCCGGCCGGCGGCAACATCTGAAATCTGAATCTGAAATTCGAAATCCGGCTGTCGGAATTGCCGATCCGCCGCCGGGAATCGACGCATTGAGGTTGGCCCGGCTCTCGCACCGGAGCTTGTGGAATGAAGCTGCTGTGGGCGGGACTCTTCGTCGTCGGCGGGATGTTCGGCCTCGTCGTGCTGCTCGACTCCGTGAACGTGCTGACCTATCTGCCGGTCTGGCTCGTCGGCGCCTTTATGGCCCTCGCGCTGCTCGGGTTCGGCGTGGTGGCGCTGGGCCTCTTCGGACAGAAGCCGCCGGACGCGCCGGAGATCACGCCGGAGGAACACCGGCGCCGGCTCGAGGCGCAGGGGCTCGTCGAACCGACGGACTTCTGGGCGACGCGGTCGTTTGGCGTGGAGGAGTTCGAGGACGAAGGGCTCCACTATTACCTCCAGCTGAAGGACGGGAGCGTTCTCTTCCTGAGTGGCCAGTACCTGTACGACTACGAACCCGATCCGAAATTGGACCGTCCTCGATCTTTTCCGTGCACCGAATTCACGGTGCGGCGGCACAAGCGCGATGGCTACGTCGTCGCGATCGAATGCCGCGGCGAAGTCCTGCAGCCCGAGCTGATGGCGCCGCCCTTCAGGACCATGGATTGGGAACACAAGGTGCCGAGCGATGGCGAGATCTTGACGGATGTGCCGTACGAGACGTTGAAGCAGCAACGAGCCGCGCCCCAGCCGCCGCGCTGACCGCCGGACCGATTGCGCGCGGCGAGATCAGCGGCTGCGCGACAGCGTCAACACCGGCTTGAGATCCTCGGAGACCACGCCGGTCAGCTCCCACCGGATCAGCGAAATCGGAATGAGTCCTGCGGCGTTGAACTCGTCCATGAAGCGACGCATCGTGAACCCGCTGCCGAGCTGCCGTCGCCTGTCTGCGAGCAGACGCTCGATCTGGAATTTGCCCAGGAGATAGCTGGTCCCGTACGCCGGCTGTCGAAGATACAAGTGCTGCTCGCCGCGAACGAGCTGCCCCTCGAGGCTGAGCCAGCCCCGCGGGGTGTTCGCCGAGGTGAATGCCGCCGCCTGTTCGAGCGTGGCCTGACGCGCGTGCATCCGCAGATCGCCCTGCGCCCGCGCGGCGCGTTGAGCGAGCAGGATATAGATCAGCTCGCGCGAACGCGGATGGCGATCGAACATTCCGGCCTGCAGCATCATCTCTTCCCAACCGGTCGCGTGTCCCTCCGTTCGCGTGATGAAGATGTTGTAGAGGAGCGGCCCGCGGCGAATCGCGCTCGCGTGCGGCTCGTTCGCCATGCGCGCCTTGTCGAACCAGTGATAGCCGTGGGTCCGCATGACTTGCGGATCGTGATGATCGACCTCGGTAAAAAATTCCCGCGGGCCGGGAACGTAGCGGCCAATCCGGGCGCGCAGCGCCGGCTCGAGGTAGTCGCGAATCGTCAGCAGATCGCGATCTTTGAGGAAGATCATGTAATCGGTCACGGCCGCCTGCGCGCGGGTGTCGAACTCGGCGGCCGTCGCGATGGCGGATGAGCGCGGCTCGGCCGCGTTGCGCATTTCCTCGAGCGCGAGCGCGGCGTGCGCGCGCGCGAGCTCCCGCTGCATCAGGAGCATGACTTCCTGCCACGTGTACGGCAGCAGCTGGACGTTCCGCAGGTACCAGTCGTAGTTCTCGATCCCGATGCCGGACGGCGCGGTCTTCGAGGGAAGCTGTCCGTCGAGCCACGCGGCGAACGCGTCCGTGGCCGCCCGGGCTCGCGCGACATCCGCCACGAGATCCTGCGGACCGGCCTCCGTCAGCCGTGCGGCCAATCGCTGGAGTTCGGTGCTTTGATCGCGGACGTCGCGGATGCCGAACGTCCAGAGGTCCTGCCCGGTACCGACGAGATTCACGCGAGCCTGGTCCAGCAGCGGCGGAATGATCGCCAGGCCCGCACGAATCTCTTTCACGCTCGCCTCGTCCGGGGGCCAGTTGTATTTCCACAACTCGAGCGAACCGCGCGCGTTGTGGCCTTCACGCGCGGGTTGATCGCTCTCATCGGAAAACAGCGTGACGTAGAAGGACGGATCGTTTGCCCACGGCCGGATGACGCGATGGTCGAAGTCGAGGCCATTCATCTCGGCGCGAACGATGTGGTAGTCGACCTGCTGCGGAATCGGCCACGCCGCCGGATCGATCGCTTCGAGGCGCCCTCGGTACGTGGCGAGCTCACGGTGCTGTGCCGCCATCGCCCCAGCGCGATAGTCAGGCACGCCGTTCACCAGCCTGGGCGGTTGAAACCCGCGCCAGTCTTTGAAGAGCGCGACGAGATCCGCGTACGTGCCGGTGCCGGTTGGCGCGGCTTCGCGGCCACATGCGGTGGCGAGTGCGACGACGAGAATCAGGAGCCGCCCGGCCCACGCAGACCCGGCAGCGGAACGTGGATGGGATACGCCTTCTCGCCCGCCAGAATCTTGACGGGCAGCCGGTTCTCTTTCAGCGGGATCGGACATGTGGTGTAGGGATTGAAGGCGCACGGCGGATTGTACGCCTGGTTGAAATCGACGATCGTCGTCCCATCATCGAGCAGCGTCGAGTAGACGAATCGCGCCGCCTCGTACGTCTCCTGCCCGCTCGACGCATCGCGAAAGACGAAGTAGAAGCGTTTGGGCCGCGTCGTGAACGGGCGAAGCCGCAGCGCCCGGCCGAGCAGCGTGAACTCGACCACGCCCTCGGTCGAATACGTGTCGGTGTCGCCGAAGGTGTTCGCGACGGGCAGTTTGCGCGGCTCCGCGTCTTTGATGAACCGGCCGACGACGCGGTACTGCGCGTCGATTGGGAACCAGGAAAATCCGAGAAACCCGCGTGCCTGCTCGCCGTTCGGATCCCGGACGCGGATCGATCGCCGTTCCCCGCTCAGGTGGACGACGAGTCGCACGTCGCCGGTGACCAGCTCGTCTGAGCCCGATCCACCGTCGTCCTTGAGATCGATTGGAGTGGTGACGGCCGTATCTTGCGTCGCGCCGCTCTTTGCTTTGAGGAACACCGCCGCACCCTTTGCCGGCTCGAAGCGCACGCGCTGCCCGTCCATGACAAATCGACCGAGCGCCGCTGGAACTGAGGGCGGGAGCACGATGTCGTTCGCCTTGTCGCTCCCCGCGGTGTTCGTCCCCGGCTTCAGATCGTGCAGTCCGGCGATCGACACCCAGTCGCGCCGGTAATCGACTTCGTGTTTTGCGCGCCAGTCGGTGATCTCCTTGACGACCTCAGGAGTAAGCGGCGGCGGATCGGGTGCACGTGAGCTGCAGGCGCTCGACGAGAGCACAGCCACCGCAAACGTCGCCGTCAGAGTGTGACGCGATCTCACGTCTCCAGCGTCCTCTTGGCCTTGGGCCTGCGCCTACTTCCCGGCAATCCGATACAGCTTCGTCATCGTCCGCACGAACATGGCGTCAGGCGCGAGCGCCGGCGTCGCGAGGCTCATTTCACCGAGATCGTTTTTCGCCAACTCGACGTACTTGTCGCCGGCCTCGATGACGACCGTGAGCCCGTCTTCGCTCAGAAAGAAGATCTTGCCATCGATCGCCCAGGGTGACGCCGAGAACGTGTTGCCCAAGCCGCCGACCCGTTCCTTGTAAATCTCGCGGCCGGTCTCGGCGTCGAGCACCATCAGGATGCCGTTGTCGTTCACGATATACACGCGTCCACGATAAAGAAGCGGCGAGGACGTGTACGCAGAGGCGCGCGGATGCGTCCACGCGACCCACTCGTTCGCCGCCGAGCCGGTGGCGAGCGAGAGGTCCCCTGCTCCACCAGGCCGCACGGCAAACACCGGCCGGTTCGACTCGCCCTGCGATCCGGTGCTGACGTACAGCATCGTGTCCGACGCGACGGGACTCGGCGTGGATTGGCCGATCAACCCGCGCAGCCGCCAGAGCTCTTTGCCGTCGAGGGAGTAGGCGACGGCCGTCCGGCGTCCGATGACGACGAGCTCGGTACGATCGGCGCGCTTCCAGATGAACGGCGTGGACCAGCCCGATCCGCGCTCGACCGGCATGTCGCGCTTCACACGCCACAGAACCTTCCCGGTCCGCGCATCGACCGCCGCCACGAACGACTCGCCGTCGTTGTCGTGCAGCACGAAGACGCGGCCATCGTGGACGACGGGCGAGGACGCGGTGCCGAAATTCAAGTACATCGGCTGCGGATCGAATCGCGCCGACCAGAGCGGCTTGCCATCGAGTGAGTAGCAGAACAATCCGACGTTCCCGAAATACACGTACAGCCGCTCTCCGTCGGTGGCCGGCGTCTCGGACGCGAACGTGTTCTTGCGATGCCGCCCGCCGAACGGCGCGCCCGTGTGTGCCTCGCGCTCCCATCGCAGTGCGCCTGTGCCGGCATCGAACGCATCAACCATGTAACGGATGTCGCCGCTCTCTTCTCCCGTCTCGATGTCACGGGCGGACACGCGTTTGATCACTTCGTCCATCGAGAGCCCTTGCGCGACAAGCTCGGCGGCGTAGTCGTTCCCAAAAATCCCCGTCGACGGCGCCTTGAACGTCCCGGGGCTGATGGCCGACGTCACGAACACCTGATCCTTCCAGAGCACAGGAGACGACCAGCCGCGGCCCCGGACGTCGACGCGCCAGGCGACATTTGTGGACGCCGACCACGTCAGAGGGATCCGGGCGCCGTCGAGGACGCCGGCCCCTGCGGGCCCGCGAAACTGCGGCCAGGCGCCGTCCACCGCGACCCGGGCCTGCACCGGAATCAACACGGCGGCGGCCGCGAGGCCCGCCAAGAACCCGCCAACTCGTCGCATGCCGCGATGCTAACATTCAGCACCGCCAATCAGTCTGGAGTTCGTCATGACCTATCGACCGTTCGTCATTGCCACGATGAGTCTGATGCTCGCGACGGCAGCCGGACCGCTTACGCCGGCACCGCTTGCCGCCCGCGCGGGCCAGGCACCGAAACCGCGCCTGATGACCGTCAAAGACACCCAGAACTTCGTGAACGTCGGCTCGCCGGCGATCTCGCCCGACGACAGCTGGGTCCTCTATACGCAAACGGTTCGCGACTGGGACGATGCGCAGCTGCGGACGAAGACGCACATCTGGCGGGTCCGGATGGACGGCACCGGCGCGCGCCGCCTCACCTTCGGCGACGCCAACACGACGTCGCCCGCCTGGTTCCCTGATGGGGCGAAGATCGCGTTCCTGTCGTCACGGAACACCGGCGCACCCGCGGGCAGCAGCGCGCCGCAGCCAGCCGCCGGAGCCGAGAGCGATGGTCCCGGCAATCAGGTCTTCTTCATGTACATCGACGGTGGCGAGGCCTGGGCAGCAACGAAGCACGAAGGCGGCGTCAGCAGCTTCACGATCTCACCCGACGGGAAGAAAGTGTTGTTCCTCGCCCAGGACCCATTGACCGCCGACGATCAGCGGCGGCGCCGCGAGCGTGACGACGCCCTCGTCGTCGACGAGACCTTTCGATGGACGCACATCTGGTACCTCGACATCGAGTCGGGGAAAGAAAAGCGGCTGACCGAGGGCAAGTTCGTGGTGAGCGATCCGCAGTGGTCGCCGGACTCGCAGACGATTGCGTTCGTGACGCGGCCGACGACGAAGGTCGACGACTCCGCGTGGGCGGATGTGTGGCTGACCGATCTCGAAGGCAAGACGCGCAAGTTCTACGACAACTCCGGTCCCGACACGACGCCGCGATGGTCGCCGGACGGCAAGACGCTCGCCATCGCCTCCAAGCGGCAATCGGGCAATACGCAGTGGTACGACAAGCTGCACCTGTTCCCCGCGGCGGGCGGCGCGCCGAAGGTGCTCCTCCAGAATTTCGATCTCGATTTCGGCGAGCCGATGTGGTCGCACGACGGCAAGATCGTGTATTGGTCGACGGGTCAGGGCACGCGCTCCGCGCTCTTCGGTGTCGACATCATCACCGGCGAGCTCACGACGACCCGGCCGCCGGTCGCCGGCGTCAACGGCGGATACGAGCTGTCGCACGACGACACGACGTGGGTTTTCAGTCACAGCACCGGCACGCAGTCGACCGATCTCTGGGCGGCGAAGCGCCAGGGCAATGCGTTTGCGACGCCCGTCAGGCTGACGAACTCGAACCCGTGGATCGAGAAGGAGCAGGTCCAGCTCGGCCGCGTGGAAACGATCAAGTGGACGAACTCGGATGGCGGGACGATCGAGGGAGTGCTCACGCGACCCGTCGGCTACACGTCCGGCACACGGTATCCGCTCATCGTGAATCCGCACGGCGGACCGAGCGGCGCGTCGACCGAAGCGTTCAGCTCGACGAACCAGCTCCTGGCGGCCAACGGCTTCCTGGTACTGCAGGTCAACTTCCGCGGCAGCACCGGCTACGGCCAGAAGTTTCTGAACGCGAACCAGAACACCTGGGGCATCACCGACTACGACGACATCATGAAAGGCGTGGACTACGTGATCGCCCAGGGATGGGCTGATCCCGCTCGCATGGTCGCGTACGGCTGGAGCTACGGCGGCTACATGACGTTCTGGATGTCGACGCAGACCGATCGGTTCAAGCTCATCTCGCCGGGCGCCGGGCTGACCAATCTCTACTCGATGTATTCGACGACCGACATTCCGGCGTATCTCGGCTGGTTCTTCGGCACGCCCTGGGAGAATCCCGCCATCTACCAGAAGCTGTCGCCGATCCAGCACGTGAAGAACGTGAAGTCCAAGATCCTCATCATGCACGGCGCGAGCGACGCGCGCGTGCCGCCGACGCAGGCCGACGAGTTCTACAAGGCGCTCAAAGATCTCGGCAAGGACGTGACCTACGTGCGCTATCCGCGACAGGGTCACGGCATCACGGAAACGCGTTTGGCGATGGATCGCCTGCGCCGCTACGTCTGCGCCTTCACGGACGCGGTCGGCATCGCGTCGACAACGGAGTCGTGTAAAGGCGGAGTGCCGGTGGCCGATGAGGCTGGAAGCAAGTCTGGAAGCCAGGAAGCCGGCAAGCTTGAAAGCCGGAAAGCCGGAGAGCTTGAAAGCCTGAAAGGCGGCGTCATCACGGTGGACTTGCCGCCGAGTGGACTCGCAAACCGGAGCGACGAGTTCTTCGATCGCGGCGTGTTCGAAGTGATCGAAAGCCGCAAGGCAGAAGGACGATAGAAGTTCGAAGTTCGAAGTTTGAAGTTAGATCTTACATGGCGTCGGCCACGTCTTGCATGAGCCGACGCTGGTGGCGCGCGTGTAGACGAACGTACTCTCGCTCTTTTCGGGACCTCCGAACGTCACGGTCACGGTGAGCGTGGTGCTGTCGTTGCCGAGCGCGAAGACTTCTTTCAGCGGGATCTTCGCGCCGCCCCCATCCTGGTTGCCCTCGCTGACCAGCATCCGCCCTTCCCAGCGCGACGTCGCGGTCACCGCGCCGGTCGGCCACATTGGCGTCGTCGTCGAGCTCCCCGGCTTGAACAGACGCGCGTGACTTTCGTTGATCTGACTCTCGACGATGACGGTGCCATTCGCGGCATGCGTGATGTGCAGTACCTGCGGTGCGCCGGATTTGATCAATCCGGGCAGCGTCGCCGAGGAGACCGTGCTGCGTGCCGGATCGAGCTTCCACGTGCCGGACAGGTCCGTCGTCAGTGCGCGAGTGGCGGGCAGGACTGGTGCACGGACTTCCCGCACCGAATCGAGGACCTCGTTCGCCCGCGCGCCGAGGTCGAGCGCAACGATCTTCTCCCGGTCGCGCGCGTAGAGCGTCGCCCCGATGAGCGTCGGCGCGGTCCATGACATCGTGTCGAAGAGTTTGGACTGGGCGAGGACGGTGACCCCTTCAGGGGTCAGCCTTGCCATCACGAGATCCCCGTCTTCTTCGAGCAGGATGGCTTTGCCGTCCGCGTACAGCATGCTCGCGCGGCCGATCCCGCGATGCTGCCAGACCATCTCACCGGTCTTGATGTTGAGCGCTGTCAGGAAAGAGGGTCCAAGGTCCCCGGCCGTGCCGTAAGCGTAGTCACCGATACGGAGCGCACTAAGAAACATGTACCGGACGCGATTGCTGAACCAGAGCTCCTCCGTTTCGGTGACATCGCCGTTCTGTTTGAGACGGATCGCGCGGCTGCCGGCCTTGTACGCGGAGGAGAGCAGCAGGATGTTGTCGGTGTCCGAGAAGATCGGCGTGTTGATGTTCAGGTCGTTGCCGGGATCGTGCGGGTGCGACCAGAGCACCGCGCCGGTCGCCGGGTTGAGCCCGTGGACCGCGCCGCCTCCAAAGACAACCAGCTGGCGGCGTCCGTCGACGGTAATCAGAATCGGGGCCGCTTCCGACACCAGAAAGTGTCCGCTCTTCCAGACGACGCCGCCGTCGGCCTGACGAAACGCGACCACCGACTGCCCCGGCCCGCCGACCGAGCAGATGATCGTGTCGCCGTAGGCGATCGGACTGCAGCCATAGCCCGCTTTCACCACCGGCCGAATCAACAGCGACGGGGCGTCCAGCTCCGCGACGAGGTCGTGCGACCAGAGAACCTTGCCGCTCTTCTTGTCGAACGCGAAGAGCTGCTTGTTCGTGCCGATCGTAAAAAGTCGATCGCCGACGATGAGCGGCGTCGAATGCGGACCGGCGCCGTAACTGAAGTCTTCGATCTTCGACGCGTACTTGTGTTCCCAGATCGTCTTGCCTGTCGCCGCATCCAGCGCGATGACCGACTCGGCCGCATCCCACGGGCCTTGTCGCGCGCGGCCGTTGCCCACCCGGTACATCGTGAACAACAGCCCCGCGTCGAACAGGATCGACGAATGCCCCGGGCCGAGCGGCCGGCTCCAGATCGTACGCGGACCGCCTTCAGGCCACGAGTCTGCCAGACCGGAGCTGCGGACGGTGAAATCGCGGGCCGGACCGCCCCACTGGCGCCAGGCAGCTGAAGACGCCGGCGTTTGATCGGCCGCAGCCGTTGCGGTGGGCAGCTGTGAGCCGAGCAGCAGCGCACCGCCGATCAACGCGACCGCGAGGCGGAGATGCAACCGAATCACGACGGGATACTACAACTTAACTTCGAACTTCAAACTTCGAACTTTGAAACTTCGAACTCATCTGGAAGCGAGCGGGTGCACCCGGCCGTCGCTGTAGAAGTAGAAATGGGCGGCCCGGACGCGGTCGGCAAGTGTCAGGCGGAAAACCCGCGTGTTTCCCTCGGGCATGCTCTCGAGCCGGCCGATTGGCGTATCGATGCGCACGGACTCGTCGCCGGTTAGAGGCGCATCGAAGTGCCGTAGATCGCGTGACGCCACGAAATTGCCCGCGTACTCCGGCACGCGCAGCTCGATGACGTCACCGTGTCGCGTCACGTCGACGTGAGCGTCCGTTCGCACGACGCGCAGCAGAGGCGTCCACGACGCGGGCTTGCACCCCGCAACGTCGAACGCGACCTCGTTGAGGTTCGAGAACACGCCGCGAATGCCGACGGGCGTGGTGAGGACGACGACGTCCTGCGTCCCACACGGCACCAGCGCCGACTGAATCATCGTCAACGCGTCGCTGGTCATGTCGGATGCCCATTTCCACGATCGGCCCGCGGCCATGAGCTGGATGACGGCAAGGACCAACACGAGAGCGAGCGCCGCGCGAGCCTGCGATTGGAACGCGCGGGGCACGGATCGAAACACGAGTCCGCCGAGCAGCGACACGGCCGCCGACGCGAGGTACAGGTACCGGGGTCCGCTCGTCATCGACGACACCGGCGCCAGCGCGGCCGCGGTACAGATCAACAGAAAGATCGCCGGCCGACGACGCGCAACCCATTGGCGGCTTCGCCACGCAAGAACGACGAGCGCGGCGAGAACGGCGAGCTCGATCGCGGCGATCGAGACGGAGGGCCGATCGAATAGACTCGGCGGTGGCGATGGCACGGTGACGGGACTTACGAGATAGAACACGCTGAAGCTCGCGAAGCCGATCTTCTCGCGGAGCCAGTCTGACGACGCCGGAAGAGCGAGAAGAATGGCGACCACAGCGAGGCCGGAAAGAAACGCGGCAGCGACGCGGCGTTCCGGCAACTTGGTAACGGCGGTCGGTCTTCGCGCCGCAAACAACAGGCCCGCGACGAGCGTCGCCAGGATCAAGAGCTTGGGCAGTCTCGCCGCTCCGCCGGCGGCTTCGAGCGCGCCAACCTGCGATCGCAGCACGGCGTACATCGCTGCAACCAGAAAAAGTGGCACCAGACGCCCTGCCGCCTGTCGCCAGCCGAGCCGCCGGATGATGACGTCGTAAGCGACGACCATGACGGGCAGCGCGAGCGCGGATTCCTTGGCCAGCAAGGCGAGCCCGAAGACGAGAAGACCGAAGAGATATCCGCGCGGCGGGCCGCACACGAGGACGAACGCTGCGAGGGTCAGACACGTCGCCAGCAGGTCGAACCGGGCGGATATCCAGTAGACCGCTTCATGACTCGCCGGGTGCAACGCAAAGAGCAACCCGGCGGCGAGCCCCGTCACGCTGCCGTCGAGCCGGCGGCCGAGCACGAACACTAGCACCGCGTTGACCGCGTGCAGCAAAACGTTCGTCAGATGGAACCCGGCGGGATCCGTCCGCCAGATCTGCCAGTCGAGCGCGTGAGAAAGAAACGTCAGCGGCCGGTAGTACTCGAAGAACTCGAGCGCGCCGAAATATCCGAGCGGATGGTCGAGACCGCCGAGCTGTTTGAGGCGCGCGAGAATGAAGAAGTCGTCGGCCGTGAAGCCGGTCCACAGTGCCGGCAGATACGCGACACAGGCGGCCGCGCCGACGATGGCGGCGATCGCCAGGTCGCGGCCGGCAACAGGACGCGGGGCATCACTCCGCATCGTCGACGTCAGGTCAGATCTTTCTGCGCCACACCGCGAACATAGGCGTCTCGCGATCGAGAACGTATCCGGCTTCGAGCCAGGTCCGCAGCGGCTCGCGGCCCATGAAGAACGCTTCCGACTGCCACTGCTCCCGCTGCAGCGCGACCACAACCGGCGGCCGTCGCCGAAGGTCTTCGAGAAGCCCCGCCGATCCATAGCCCGGCTGATCGGCGGCGAACTCGATAATCACCGGATAACTCCAGAAGAATCGCGACGCGCTGACCCGCTCGCTCTTCCAGCCGACACTGCCGCCCGAGAAGCCGAAGACGAAGACTGGATCCGACGGTGTCGTGGTCTCGCGCAGATATCGCGACAGTTCGTCGATCTCCAACGCATCGTGCTTCGCGCCCTTGAACCGGCCGAGATACGTCGAGCGATCGACTGCGCCTCGCGCGTACGTCAGATCGTAGTTGAGGTTCTGAATCAAGCCGGGCAAGCCGGCCCACCGCAGCCCGGCAACCGGCGCGTCGGCTCCTACACGCCAGATCCCGACGAGCAACAGGGCACCGACCGCATATCGAACCCACGTCGCGCGGCTGACGACGGTCGCGAGACCGGCCGCGGCCGCCAGCCCCAGCGCGGGGTTGGCCTGCACGAAGTAGTTCGGCAAGTCTCGCTGGCCGTTGATGGCGATCGACAACACGACCGCGGCGAGCCAGCTCAACGACACGACTGCCGATCCATTCGACCGGACGTGCCACAACAGCAGCAGCGATCCGATACCGCCGAGAAACCACAGCATGTCGACTCTCGCGCGAACGATCGGCAGCTTCAGCAGGTACAGCGGCACGCTCGCGGGACTCGCGTAAGTCTCGTCCGAGTAGCGGATGTTGTAGTCGATGGTGGCCAGTCGAAAATCGTGCAACGCGCCGTTCGCCACGATGTAACCAAGAACGACACTGATGGCGATCGCGAAGCCAAGCCCCATCCAGGCCAGATCGCGCGCGGCAGCCGGCAACTCGCGGCGGCCGCTGTTTGCCTGCCAGGTGTAGACGGCCAGTGTCAACGGGAGAAGGTACGCCGCGGCGTTGTACTTCAGCCAGAACGCGGCGCCGAGTGCAATCCCCGCGAGGATGAAGTGCCATCGGCGCCGGTCGCGGCTGGCGATCAGCACGAGAGCGGCGGTGACAGCCAACGCGATGAACGGCTCACATTGGCCACGGACGTAGATCCCGCTCAGCCGCTGGAGCGCCGGGTCGCCAAACAACAGGAACAGGCCGGCGGCGGCATAGCCGATCGACGCCGAAAACCGCCGCCGGCCAAGAACGACGAGCAGCCAGGCGACAATCGCCGCCGCCACGAGATCGGCGGCCGGAACGATCGATTCATGCGGCCAGAACGTCTGGAGTCCCGCGTAGAGAAGCGCGATCCCCGGCGGTTTCTGATCCCACACGTCACGGTAGAGCACGTCTCCGTGCAGGATCCGCTGGGCTTCGTAGCCGTACAGACCCTGATCGCCGCCGGCAGGCTGGACGAGGGATGGAATGCGGAGCGCGAGAAGACAGACGAGGAGAAACAGCCGCATCAACGGGAGGCGCAACGGACCGTCGCGCCGGATTCTACCGCGACCGCTTCATTCCTCTTTTGATTCCGGTAATTCCGGCGTTGTGCCGCCCCCGACGCGGATGATGAATCCCGGCGGCAGCCAGCCGCCATTGATGCACGTGCCACCGCCCAGCGAGACGAACGGATCCGGTGCCGTACAACCACCCGTCGAGGGAAGGGGCGGCGGTGTCGGAGCTGGTGGCGGCGGAGTTGGGTTCCCACCTGGCGGCGCGAGGCCGGGCGGCAGCCAGCCGCCGTTTGAGCAGAAGCCGCCGCCCAGAGACGCGAACGGATCCGGCGTCGTGCAGCCGCCCGACGACGGTGGCGGCGGTGCGGGCGGAGTTGGTGGTGGCGGCGCCGGAGGTGCCGGCGGATTCGGATTCACACCTGGCGGCGCGAGGCCCGGTGGCAGCCAACCGCCGTTGACGCAGGTGCCGCCGCCGAGCGACGCAAATGGATCAGGCGCGAGGCACCCTCCGGGCGTGGAGTTCAGATTCACTCTGTAGACCGAGCCGCTGTAGCTGACGATGTAGAGCTCGCCCGACGCGTCCAGTCCGAAGCTCGACGGCAGAAATCCGGGACCCACTCCGAGCTCAGCCGTGTGCTCGACGAGATCCGCTGCTGTCGCTTCCCCGGTCTGAGGATTGACGTCGAGGCGAATCGACCAGATGCGGCTGAAGCTGAAGTCGCCGAAAAAGTACCGGCCTCTATACACATTGCCGAGGGCTGTGCCGCGGTAGACAAACCCGCCGGTGATGGACGCGCCGTCGGAGTGAGAGTACTGAAGGATCGGATCGATGAGCGGGAACGAGAACGGCGGGAGTGTGCCGACGTTCGGGTTCGCGCCCTCGCGATTCCGCCAGCCGTAATTCCTGCCTCCGACACCCGGCGGTTGATAATCGACCTCTTCCCACGCTCCCTGACCGACATCCCCAATCAGCAGGGCGCCGCTTCCGCCGCGGGCCGGATCGTCGAAGTTGTACCGCCACGGGTTTCGCAGCCCGAATGCCCAGATCTCGGGGAACACGCCGGGAACACCCACATACGGATTGCCGGGCGGCACGCGGTAGCCGATGGAATCGGATGAGGCCACCGAAACGTCAATCCGCAGCATCTTTCCGAGGAGCGACATCGGATTCTGCGCGTTGTGAAATGGATCGTTGGCCGAGCCGCCATCGCCGAGCCCGATGTACAGGAACCCGTCCGGTCCGAAGGCCAGATGGCCGCCGTTGTGATTTGCGAACGGCTGCGGGATGAACGCCGCGCCGACGGGCCAGACGAGGTCGAATCGAGACGCGGGGTTGACGCGGAGCGGATTAGCCGGATCGCGCGTAAAACGCGCCACGACGGTGTTGCCGGCGGGATCCGTGAAATTCACGAACACCCGGCCGCTGGACGCGTAGTTGGGCGCGAACGCCAGGCCGAGCAATCCTCGCTCTCCGCCTGACGTGATCTGACCGATCAGATTGAGAAAGTCCGTTGCGAGGAGGACGCCGTTCTGGACGACGCGGATGCGCCCGCCCTGTTCAACGACGTACTGAACGTTGGGCTGCGTAGGATCTTGGACGAACGCAACCGGTTGCTGCAAACCGCCGACCACCAGGTCGGCGTGAAGTTGAGCGAATGCTGAAGCAGCCGGGCTGAGACTGCAGATGACCGCAGCCAGAACCGCCTGCCGGATCAGGTTGAATCGTCCGGACACAGCGTTTTCTACTTCAGGAAAGCGCTATGGTCGGCCCTTGGGGCGCCACCCGCCGTTGATGCAGACGCCGCCGCCGATCGAGACGAACGGATCCGGTGTTCCACCGCATGTCATGTTGGCAGGCTGCCATCCGCCATTCACGCAGACGCCGCCGCCAATGGCCGCGAATGGATCGGCGCCGCTGCAGCCTCCTGTTGGAGCCGGAGCCCCGGTGCTCGGACCTGGACCTGGGACCCAGCCGCCGTTCACGCAGTGGCCGCCACCAAGTGCCACAAATGGATCCGAGCCGGAGCATCCGGTGCCGCCGCCACC
>Ga0114129_10002635_pt1 | contig 24972 bp, 18 predicted proteins | sample RhiMetdeltSRZDD1_FD_80071 | JGI IMG/M metagenome (GOLD analysis project Ga0114129, IMG submission 80071) | Populus rhizosphere microbial communities from Tennessee, USA - Rhizosphere MetaG P. deltoides SRZDD1 (version 2) (version 2) | ecosystem: Host-associated > Plants > Roots > Rhizosphere >...
CTACAACGCCGACGGTGGCCACAAGGACTGGGTCGACGCGACCTGCAACCAGCTCAAGACCAACCTGGGCGTCGAGTGCGTCGGCCAGCCCGAGGCGAAGTTCGCCGACCTGCTGACCAAGGTGCAGAACAAGGAAGCCGTGGGCATGTTCCGCATGGGCTGGGTCATGGACTACCCGTCCATGGAGAACTACCTGGGCCCGCTGTACACCACCAACGGCTCGTCGAACTACTACGGCTACAGCAACGCCGAGTTCGACAAGCTGGTCCAGGAGGGCCGTGAGGCCAAGACCTCCGACGAGGCCATCGCCAAGTGGCAGCAGGCCGAGGATCTTCTGGCCAAGGACATGCCGGTGCTGCCGTTGCGGTTCGGCCAGAACAACTTCGGCATCTCCGAAAACGTCCAGAACGTCGAGATCGACCTGTTCAACCGGGTCGACCTCAACAAGATCGAGACTGCGAACAACTGACGTTCGCTCGGCGGCGGCGCCGGCTCCCGTTCGGGGGGCCGGCGCCGTCGTTTCCGTGTTGAAGGCGTCCGTTCAGAGCTGGTTGAAGGCTCGCAGCGTGACCAGCTTGTCGACGATCAGCTTGCCCTTCCAGTCCCGCTCGGCCTGATCCCAGGCGTCGGCGTCCACCTCGGCCCACTCCCACGTCAACGGCCACGAGCCGTCCGGCAGCTGAGCGTCGATCCAGTGTTCGAGGTTGGCCTCGACGACGCCGGTCGGGATCGCCGGGGCGAGGAACGAATCGGGCCGGCCGAGGGCTTCCAGGGGCTGCAGCGTGTAGTCCAGCCAGCGCGACGGCTCCAGCGCCACCGAGTGCGGCGCGGCGTCGGCAAGCTTGCTGCGCAACGGTTCCCGCGTCGCTTCGGGCAGATTCGCGGCCTCGGCCAAGCGCAGCAAGGCCACGAAGAGGTCGTGGACGATGGATTGGGGCTCTGCCGCGGCCCGTGCGGCCACCACCGGCGTCAGGTCGTTCAGGAGATCAGCGGGCACCTGGCCGGCGTAGTCGTACAGCGCGCCGAGGATCTCCGCCGTCGGGTTGACGAGGCAGCCGGCGAAGGTCTTCTCGATCTCCGCGTACGTCCACCATGGCGCGTGCGGCGCATCCTCCACCGCCGGAGGAACCATGCCCCAGGCCGAGCGCACCCGGTCGAACGTGGTCGTGAAGTACGCCAGTCCGCCCCGGGCGACCTCGGAATCGGGCACACCGATCTCCCGCAGGATGCGGAACGCCATCGCCGTGGCGATCGGGGACGAGGCGTCCACCCGGATGTCGGCTTCCAGCCCGTGGCCGAACCCGCCGTCACCGTTCTGGTACGCGGCCAGCTCGGCCAGCACGGCCGCGGCCGGACCGGATTCGAAGTGGAAACGGAAGCGCTCGCGGTCGAGCGGGCGGCCGAACTCGAAGAGGTAGGCCCGAGCCCGTTCGAAGGCATCACCGGTCAGCATGAGTCCGACCCTAGACCGGGGGTATGACACCCGCACGCGATCTCGGCGTACGCCTCAACGGCCGCACGGTCTGGCAGGTCCCGAGGTCAACGCCCGGATGGTCAACGCGTTGCAGCGCCACGCCACCGTGGTGGTGCAGAAGAGCCTGGCGGAGGGGTTCGGCCTGACCGTCGCCGAGGCGATGTGGAAGGGCAAGCCCGTGGTGGGCGGCGCGGTCGGCGGGATCGTCGACCAGATCGGGGACGGCTGCGGGATCCTCGTCGACCCCACCGACGCGGTCGCATTCGGCAAGGCGGTACGCCCGCAGTCATGTGCACGAACGGCTGCTGGCCGACACGCACCTGCTGCGCTGGATCCACCTGTTCGCCACGCTCCTCACCCCCCGCTGACCGGCCCGCACGTGGCCGGAGGGTCAGCCGGCGGAGGAGCCGGAGAGGCTGCCGGAGCCGCTGACGCTGGCGGGCGGCGCGCTGGTCGCCGGGGGCGCGGAAGTGCCCGGCCCGGACGAGGACGCCGGCCCGGACGAGGTGCCGGGCTCCGGAGCGGGCGTACTCCCGGAACCGGAGGTCCCCGGCGAGGGAAGCGTCGACGGCTCCGAAGAAGCACCCGGCGACGGCGGCACCGTCTGCGTCGGAGCCGGGTTGCGCGGCTGGATCAGCGGCGGTGGCCGTAGCTGCGGCGCCGGTGCGGTCAGCAATGCAGCGGCGAGCGCCACCAAGGCGACCGCGGCGAAGGACGCCACGCCGGCCGTCGTACCGGCGATGATGGCGTGCCGGTCGCGCTGCCACTCGCTGCGCCGGCGCGCTGCCAGCTCCGGCGGGAGCAGGGCCCGTTGCGCCGCAATGCTGTTGGCCGGGGCGGCGGCCATGCCGAGCGTGGGTACGACCAGCAACGCGGCGAGCATCGGACCGCTGTAAGTGTCCAATCTGGTCAGTGAGACGGCGATGCCGGCCAGGCCCAGTGCCGCCAGGAGCGTCTCGGCCCAGTTGGCTCGCAGTGCCTGCCAAATCGAGGCGTGCTCGCCGGTTTTGGGCGTACGCAAAAACTCGGCCCGGCGGGCGAACAGGCCCATGACCGACGCGCGGGCCACGACCAGCGACGTGGATTGCCAGATCAGGAACGCTCCCACGGCATCGCGCCAGGACGCGCCGGTTCCGCGCCGCAGCAGGGCGACGGCGCGCACGAGGCCGAGCGCCACGAGCACCGGGACGGTGGCGACGAGGAAGGCCGACAGCTTGCGGAACAGCTGATCGCCGCCGAGGCCGAGGTTGACCGCGCCGATCAGCAGGAAGACGAAGAAGATCAGGCCGAGCAGGTCGCCGTACCACTGCAACGCCCCGGACAGGTACGCCCACCGCTGCCCGAGGGTGAGCCGGCGGTCGAACAGCAGCGAGCCGAAGTGCATCCGCATGATCTGGATGCCGCCGAAGCACCAGCGGTACCGCTGGCTCTTGAGCGCCTCGAAGGTCAGCGGCATGACGCCGTGTCCCATGGAAGCGTCGACGTGTACGCCGGACCAGCCGCCCCGCAGCAGCCGCAGCGAAAGCTCGGCGTCTTCGGTGATGCACCACTCGTCCCAGCCGCCGACGGCTTCGAGGGCGCGGCGGCGGATGAGCCCCATCGTGCCGGCGAAGATGGCGCCGTCGCGTTCATTGCGCGAGGGCTGCGACACCGCGAAGAAGTACTTGTAGGAGTAGTACAGCCGGCGCAGGTACGGTACGCGCTGCCAGTCGCGGTAGTCCTGGGGCGCCTGGATGAAGCCGACGCGCTCGTCGTCGAAGAGCGGTACGCACCGGCGCAGGAATCCCGGTTCAATCTGGTAATCCGAGTCGACCACTCCGATGATCTCGGTACGCGGGTCCATAAGGGACGACAGCGCGTAGTTGAGCGCGCCGGACTTGTAGCCGGGCCAGTCGGCCAGGTGGGCGAACTTCACGCCGTTGGCCGCGCACCACTGCTCCACCGGCCGCCACAGCGCCTCGTCCTCGGTGTTGTCGTCGATCGCGACGATCTCGTAGTTGGGGTAGTCGATACGGCGTAACGAGGTCAGGGTCTCGATGACCATCTCGGGCGGTTCGTTGTGCGCCGGCACGTGCAGGCTCACGAACGGCAGGCCGGTCTCGCGCAGGCTCTCCTCGGCCAGGCGGGCGGCCTGCTTGGCCGTCACGCGCCGGCGCCACTGCTCGGTGCCGAGCGCGTCGCACAGCTCCCACAGGTACGCGCCGGCCATCACCGCAGCGATCACCTCGAAGATCCACAGCAGGATGCCGGCGGCCGTACCCCAGGCGCTCAGCCCGCTGTTCAGCGTCCAGTCCAAGATGAACACGAGGTACGCCGCGAACAGGAAGGTGCTGGCGGCCCAGGCGATATGACCGCGGGCGTTCCACCGCCGGGTGGCCGGCAGCCACAGCAGGCTGACCGCACCGAACACGCCGACGGCGACGGTCGCCCGCCAGATCGAGACATCCAGCAGCCGCAGGACCGCGAACGTGATCGCTCCCACGACGACGGTGCCGAGCAGCGCCAGGACCAGCCGCCGGGTGGCCGGCCAGGCCCCGGAGACCCGCTTGGGATGGGGCGTACGCAGGAACAGGGCGACGGATGTGAGTGGTGCGGTGATGATCCCGGCCAGCAGCAGGGCAGCAAGCATCGGTCGAACCTCCCCATGGCACCTACCCACGCCGCGCCGGCCTAAATCCCCCAGCCGCCGGGCCGGGCCAGAACCGGCAAGGATCAGCCGCTGTCCGGGGGTTGCTATGTCACCACACCTGGGTAGGGAGGGGGTGCGAGGGGACGAACCCGGAAGGTCCGGCGATGGTGGTGACGGAAAAGGTCGGCGAACCCGATGCGGTGGTTGCCGCGTTTGATCAGTCGCCCGCCCTGGCGATCGCGTGCGAAGGCCCGGATCTGCGGGTCGCCGCACTCAACGCCACGGCTCGCGAGATCGTCGGGCACCTGGTCCCGGTCGGGACCATGCTGTCCGGCGAGTCGACCGTGCTCACCGCCTGGCACCTGCTGGAACGCATGCGCGATGTGTGGACCGGTGGCCGGCCCTTCAGCGCCACCGGCTGGCGGTTCGAGGTACCCGGCCCGCTCGGCGACATGGTCGAGTACTTCGCCGACTTCAGCCTTACGCCCTGGAGGTACGCCGACGGCCGCATGCGCGGCGTCTTAGCTCAAGGAGTCGACGTGACCGACCAGGTACGCCGCGGGCGTGAAACCAAGGAAATGACGGAAACGGTCCAGCACGCACTGCTCCCTCACGACCTGCCTTTGCTGCCGGGCGTACGCCTGGCCGCGCGGTACGCCGGCGCCGATGCGAGGGTCAGCGGCGGGGACTGGTTCGATGCGGTCCCGCTCAGCAACGGCCGCGTGGCCCTGATCGTCGGCGACGTGGCCGGGCACGGCATCAGCGCCTCGGTGGTAATGAGCCGGCTACGCGCGGTGCTGCGCGACCATCTCACCGACGGCACCGACCCCGACGACGTCCTGCGGGCGCTCGACCGGTACGCCGGCTGGGAAGCCGGAGCACAGGCGGCCAGCGTCTGCATCGCCGTGCTCGATCCGGGCAACGGCGCGGTGGCGTACTGCACCGCTGGGCATGCACCGCCGTTGATCGCCGGCCGCAACGGGCGATCCCGATTCCTGCGGCCGACCGGTGCGGGTCCGCTGTCGACCGGTGCGGACTACGTCTGCGGCCAAGACGTCATGGACGTCGACGACGTGCTGGTGCTGTATAGCGACGGCCTGCTCGGCCGCCCCGGGCGTACGCCCGCCGAGGCGGTCGGCGAACTGCTGGCGGTGAGCACCGAAGCGCTCCAGCTGAAGGGTACGCACAGCGACGCCGCCGACCGGGTGTGCGCGCTGGCCCTGGAGCGGCTGACCGGATCGGGGTACGCCGACGACGTCACGCTGCTCGCGGCGCAGCGCGTACGCCCACCGCAGGTGCTGCGCCTGCGCCTGCCGGCCGAGCCCGAGACCCTCCGCAAGGTGCGCCGCCAGTTCGGTGCCTGGCTGTCCGCGATCGCGGTGGCCGCGCAGGACGTGTTCGCGTTGCAGCACGCGGTCGGCGAGGTGGTGACCAACGCCATCGAGCACTCCCCCGTGGCCGGTCAGGAGGCCCACGTCGGCTTCTCCGCGGAGCTGGACGAGTCCGGCGCGGTCGAGGCGGTGGTGACCGACGACGGCCGCTGGCGCGAACCGGTGGCGGGCGCGTCCTTCCGGGGCCGGGGCCTGGCGATGGCGACCAAACTCGTCGACGAGGTCCGCGTACGCCCCGGCGCCAGCGGCACGACCGTGCGGCTGACCCACCGGCTGCGCCACCCGGTCAGCATGGATAGCGGGGTGGCCGCCCGCGCGGTCGCGGCCGCCGACGCGCCCTTCGCGCTGGATGTGTCCTATCCGGACGGTCCACTGCTGACCGTCAGCGGCAGTGTCGACGCCGACGGGGCCGAGCGCCTCGGCGACATCCTGCTGCGGGAGTCGCGGGGCGGGACGATCACCGCCACCGTCGACCTGACCCGGATCACCCGGCTCAGCAGCGCGGCGATCGGCATGCTGCACATCGCGGTGGAGCGGTCCGCGCGGCGGGGACGGCCGCTGCGGCTGGTGGCGGCGCCGGGGACGATCGCACGCCAGGTCATGGAGCACGCCGCCCTGCCCGACGGAGCACCCAGCCCGGGTTGATCAACGCTGCGGAGCTGGGTCAGCATCCGGAGGCTAGGTGAGCATGTCGTAGAGGCCGAGGATGTGCAGGATGCGCTCGACCATCGCGTTGGGCTTGATGACCCGGAAGGCGATCCCGTCGCCGTCGAGGGCCTCCTTGGCTCGCAGCAGCGACCGTACGCCGGAGGAGTCGAGGAAGTCCACGGCGCTCAGATCGGCCACGACCGCGGCGGCACCGGATCCGCGCCCGGCGTCGTAGAGCCACTTCTCGACCGTGTCGGCGGACAGCATGTCGATCTCACCGGAGAGGTCGACGACGCACGTGTCGCCGGCCATGCGCATCGCGTGGGTCGCCACCGCCACCTCCTCGTCCATCTCCTCGCCGGCCCGATCCCTTGATCAGCGCGACCGGGACCCCTCGGCCCCGGCGCCACCCATTGTTCCATCCGGCTGGGGTCTTCTGGGAGTCACAAGATGCTCGCGTCAGCGGCTGCGCGCCCATCGTTGCGCAGTGCAACCACCGTGATGTCGTCCTGGGGGGCATCGTCCGAAAAGTCCAGAACCGCCGTAACCAATCCGTCGGCGATCACATCGGCGGTATGCGCGGCGAGCTGGGCGGCGCAGCGGCTGACCCGGTCGGGTCCGTAGAACTCCTTGCCGGCTCGGCGCTCGGTGATCCCGTCGGTGAACATCACCAGGGTGTCGCCCGGGTGCAGCAGCACCGTCTCGGGAACGCAGTGGACATGGGCGCGTACGCCCAAAGCGGTGCCCCAGTTGCCCGCCGTGGCGACGGCGCCGTCTCGGCGTACGACCAGGGGTTGTTCATGGCCGGCGAGGTAAACGATGGCGGACAGGTCACCGGAGCGCGCGGGGCGGATCTCGGCGACCGCCATGGTGCAGTAGCGCTGGGACTGGCTGAGGATGAGGTCGTTGAGCTGCTGGAAGATCTGCGTGACCGGCTTGCCGTCGGCGATGAGCAGGCGCAGGACCACTCGCACGATGCCGGTGACCGCAGCAGCCTGTACGCCCTTGCCCGCGACGTCGCCGAGGACCGCGAGGCAGCCGCCCTCCGGCAGCGGGATGATGTCGTACATGTCGCCGCCGACCTGGGTCTGCCAGCCGGCCGGCAGGTAGGCGGCGCCGATGCCGACCCCCTCGATCTGCGACGGCTCGGCCGGCAGCAACGCCTCCTGCAACGTGCGGGCGACGTGCTGGCGTTCGGCGTGGACGCGCGCGTTGTCCAGAGCGGTGGCCGCCCGCCGGCCCACCTCCTCCGCGATGCTCACGGTCTCGGGCTCGGCGGTGCCGTGGCGGCCCAGCAGCAGCGCGCCGATCCGCTGGCCGTGCGAGCGCAGCGGGATCATCAGCGCGGGCGGGCCGTCGAACACCGCCGGCCCGGCCGATTCGCGTACCGCCGCCCGGATGTCGTCGGCCTGCAGCCGCACCCCGAAGAAGTGCTGATCCGACAACATGTTCACGACCATCGCCTCGTCCACGTGGGCCGCCGCGGCGATGCGTACCGAGGGATCGTCGTGGATGTAGAGCACGCACCACGGCGCCAGCCGGGGCACGATCAGGCGCGGGATCAGCGCCTCGGTCAGCGTCGTGTCGAGCGAGTGCGCCAGCAGGTTGCCGACCTCTACCAGGTAGCTCATCCAGGCCTGGCGGCGCAGGTCCGCGCCGCGCAGCCGCTCGTACTCCAGCGCCGTCGAGATCCGCTGGGCGGCCAGCGCCCCGATCAGGTCCACGTGCGTACCGTCCGTGGTCAGCATCAGGTAACCGCTCCACGGCGCGACAAGATCCAGTGGTACGCGCAGCGCAGTGCTCGTCTTCCCCCGGTCGGCACCGGCGGTGGCCAGGACGGCGGTGCCGCGCCCGTCGTCGCGGTCGACGACGGCGCTGGCCGAACGTCCCGTACGCCGGACTACGGCATCGAGAACGTCGGCGGCGAAGTTCTGCACGCTGCGTCCGGTTCCATGCGGTGCGGGCAGCGCCAGGATCTCGGCCAGCACGGCGTCCTGGCTCGTGGCGGTGCTGATCTCACTCGACACGGACGTAGTCTCGCCTGATCGGCCACGTAACGCCAGCCGTTCCACTCGACGAACCCGCCCAGCTGGACGACTATGGGCACAGACGGAAATGGGGAAGGCGTGCGGAGCCAACGCCATCGGCCACGACCCGCGAGGACAGCGCCATGACGATAACGGAGAAGACCGACAGCCCGGCGGTGCACGGCGAGCCGGAGGACGATGCGCTGTGGCGCGATTTCGCGGACGCGCTTCGCGAGGTGAACGCGGGCAACTTCGATGTACGCCTGCGGCGTACCAGCCGCGGCGGCGCCGAGGCGGTCGACGCGTTCAACGACGTCGTGGCCCTGCTCGGCCGGCGTAATCGCGACATCAAGCGCATCTCCCGGGTCGTCGGCCGGGAGGGCCGGGTTACCGAGCGCCTCGACGAGGAGGCGTACGAGGGCGCGTGGCAGGACGGCATCAAGGCGATCAACAACCTCATCGACGATCTGGGCCGGCCCACGACCGAGATCGCGCGCGTGATCGTCGCCGTGGCCGAGGGCGACCTGAGCCAGCACATGGCGCTCGACATCGACGGGCGGCCGCTGCGCGGCGAGTTCCAGACCATCGGCCGCACCGTGAACAAGATGGTGGATCAGCTGTCGTCGTTCGCGGCCGAGGTGACCCGGGTGTCCCGGGAGGTCGGCACCGAAGGAAAGCTCGGCGGCCAGGCCGACGTCCGCGGAGTCTCGGGAACCTGGCGCGACCTTACCGACAGCGTCAACGTCATGGCGTACAACCTGACCAACCAGGTGCGCTCGATCTCCCAGGTGACGACGGCGATCGCGCAGGGCGACCTGTCGCAGAAGATCACGATCGCCGCCCAGGGCGAGGTCGCCGATCTGGCCGACACCGTCAACTCGCTCATCAATACCCTGCGGGTGTTCGCCGAGCAGGTGACCCGGGTGGCCCGCGAGGTCGGCACCGAGGGCAACCTGGGCGGGCAGGCGCAGGTGCCCAATGTGGCCGGTACGTGGAAGGACCTCACCGACGCCGTGAACTATATGGCGTCCAACCTGACCGCTCAGGTCCGCAACATCGCCCAGGTGGCGACCGCGGTGGCCGAGGGCGACCTGTCGCAGAAGATCACGGTCAACGCGCTCGGTGAGATCCTGGAGCTGAAGAACACCGTCAACACGATGGTCGACCAGCTGTCCTCGTTCGCCGACGAGGTCACCCGCGTGGCCCGCGAGGTCGGCACCGAAGGAAAACTCGGCGGCCAGGCGCAGGTGTCCGGCGTCTCCGGCACCTGGCGCGACCTCACCGAGAACGTCAACCAGCTCGCCGGCAACCTGACCGCTCAGGTCCGCAACATCGCTCAGGTGACCACGGCCGTGGCCAAGGGCGACCTGTCCCAGAAGATCACCGTTGACGCCCGCGGCGAGATCCTGGAGCTGAAGAACACCGTCAACACGATGGTCGACCAGCTGTCCTCGTTCGCCGACGAGGTCACCCGCGTGGCCCGCGAGGTCGGTACGGAAGGAAAACTCGGCGGCCAGGCCCAGGTACGCGGGGTCGCAGGTACCTGGCGCGACCTCACCGACAACGTCAACTTCATGGCGTCCAACCTGACCGCTCAGGTCCGCAACATCGCCCAGGTGGCGACCGCGGTGGCCAAGGGCGACCTGTCGCAGAAGATCACCGTTGCCGCGCAGGGCGAGATCCTGGAGCTGAAGAACACCGTCAACACGATGGTGGATCAGCTGTCGGGCTTCGCCGACGAGGTCACCCGCGTGGCCCGCGAGGTCGGTACGGAAGGGAAACTCGGCGGCCAGGCCCAGGTGAGCGGGGTCGCGGGTACCTGGCGCGACCTCACCGACAACGTCAACTTCATGGCGTCCAACCTGACCGCTCAGGTCCGCAACATCGCCCAGGTGACCACCGCCGTGGCCAAGGGCGACCTCAAGCAGAAGATCACGGTCAACGCCCAGGGCGAGATCCTCGAACTCAAGAACACCGTCAACACGATGGTCGACCAGCTGTCCTCGTTCGCCGATGAGGTCACCCGCGTGGCCCGCGAGGTCGGCACCGAAGGAAAACTCGGCGGCCAGGCCCAGGTGCACGGCGTGTCCGGCACCTGGCGGCACCTCACCGAGAACGTCAACCGGCTGGCGTCGACGCTCACCACGCAGCTGCGCGCGATCGCTCAAGTGTCCACGGCCGTGACCCGCGGCGACCTGACCCAGCGCATCGCGGTCGAGGCCCAGGGCGAGGTGGCCGACCTCAAGGACAACATCAATCAGATGATCATCACACTCGGCGAGACCACCGCGAAGAACGCTGAGCAGGGCTGGCTGGAGTCCAACCTGGCCCGAGCCAGCGGCCTGCTGCAGGGCCAGCGCGACCTGGCCGAGGTCGGCAAGATGATCATGAGTGAGGTCACTCCGCTGGTCAACGCCCAGTTGGGCGCGTTCTTCCTGGCCGATGCCGACGCCACCAGCGACGTGCGGTTGCAGCGCTCGGCGGCGTACGGGCTCGGACCGGTGTCCGAGGCGCTGACCTTGACCGTCGGCGAGGGGCTCGTCGGCCAGGCCGCCGCCGACCTGCGAGCGATTCGCGTACCGGGAGCGCACGGGCTCGGCGTCAACTCGGGCACCAGCGCCATCGCCGTACGCGACCTCATCGTGCTGCCGGTCGTCTTCGAGGGCACGCTGCTCGGCGTCATCGAGTTCGGCAGCGGGACCGCGTTCTCCGAGCTGCACCTGGAGTTCCTCGACCGGCTGGTCGGCACGATCGGCGTCGCGCTCAACACGATCCTGGCCAACCGGCGTACCGAGGAGCTGCTCGACCAGTCCCAGCGCCTGGCCCACGAGCTGCGCGAGCAGTCGGCCGAACTTCAGCGCACCAACGCCGAGCTGGAGGAGAAGGCCGAACAGCTGTCGGAGCAGAACCGCAACATCGAGATCAAGAACCGCGAGATCGAGCTGGCCCGGCTCGGCCTGGAGGAGAAGGCCCAGCAGCTCACCGCGGCGTCGCAGTACAAGTCGGAGTTCCTGGCCAACATGTCGCACGAGCTGCGTACGCCGCTCAACTCGCTGCTGCTGCTGGCCCGCCTGCTCGCCGACAACCCGGACGACAACCTGACCGCCAAGCAGATCGAGTTCGCCCGGACCATCCACAACGCCGGATCGGACCTGATGGCCCTCATCGACGACATCCTCGACCTGTCCAAGATCGAGGCCGGCCGGATGGACGTCGAGTTCGGCGACGTCGAGTTCGACGGCGTACGCGCCTATGTGGAGCAGGCGTTCCGGCCCCAGGCCGAGGACAAGGACCTCGAACTGTCGGTACGCCTTGCGCCCGACCTGCCGCCGTCGATGGCCACCGACGCCCAGCGCCTGCAGCAGGTGCTGCGCAACCTGATGTCCAACGCGGTCAAGTTCACCGACTCCGGCTCGGTACGCCTGGACATCGGGCTGGCGCCGGACACGCAGGCGTACGAGGAGCCGACGCTGCGCAACGCCGCGCACGTGGTGCGGTTCGCCGTCGCGGACACCGGGATCGGCATCCCGCCGGACAAGCTGGCCGTCATCTTCGACGAGTTCAAGCAGGCCGACGGCACGACCAGCCGCAAGTACGGCGGCACCGGGCTGGGCCTGTCGATCAGCCGCGAGCTGGCCCGGCTGCTCGGCGGGGCCATCACGGTCACGTCCACGCCCCATGAGGGGTCGGTGTTCACGCTGCACCTGCCCGGCCTGGCCAGCGAGCCGGTCGACCCGTCGGCGGCGGCTCGGCCGGTCGCGGCCTATCCTCCGGCGCTGGCCGCCGCCCCGGAGATCCTGACCGGTTCGGCGCGGATGCTGCGAGCTGCCCAGCCGCCGGTCGGCTCGGCCCACCTCAGCGGCGCGACCGTGCTCATCGTCGACGACGACGTCCGCAACGTCTTCGCTCTCACCAGCGCGCTGGAGCTTTACGGCATGCGCGTCCTGTACGCCGACAACGGCATGGACGGCGTACGCCTGCTGGCCGGGCACCCCGAGATCGACATCGTGCTGATGGACGCGATGATGCCGGAGCAGGACGGCTACGAGACGACGCGGATCATCCGCGGCAACCCGCATCTGGCCGATCTTCCGGTGATCTTCCTGACCGCCAAAGCGATGCCGGGCGACCGGGAGGCAGCGGTGGCCGCCGGAGCCAGCGACTACATCACCAAGCCCGTCGATCTCGACGAGCTGTTGCAGCTCATGGGGGCGTGGATACGCCTGGAGGAGGCGGGCTCATGATCGATCGCAGTGAGATCATCAGGCAGCACAGGCCCCTTGGTCATGTGACCGCCGACCGGCCGGGGAGGCGCTTGCGCCGAACCGCCAGCAGTGCAGTCAGGGAGGCGGGCGCATGACCGGTCCTTTACGGCGTGGATCACACGCCGAACGCCAGGCCGTGAAGATCCTGCTCGTCGACGACCGCACCGACAACCTGGTGGCGTTGCAGGCCATCCTGCAGGGCATGCCGGTCGAGACGGTGGCGGTGACCAGCGGCGAGGCGGCCCTCAAACAGCTGCTGCTGGACGACTTCGCCCTGATCCTGCTGGACGCGACGATGCCCGGCATGGACGGCTTCGAGACGGCGACGCACGTCAAGAGCCGTGAGCGTACGCGCAACATCCCGATCATCTTCCTGACCGCGGCCGACCGCGATGCCCGGCTGGCCTTACGCGGGTACGCGGCCGGCGCGGTCGACTACCTCACCAAGCCGTTCGATCCGTGGATCCTGCGGGCGAAGGTGACGGTGTTCGTGGACATGTGGGTGCAGGCCCGTCAGATCCTGAAGCAGGCCGAGCAGATGCACAAGCTCACCGCCGCGGTGCGCAGTGCATTGGGGGCGCTGGAGACCGGCGATGTGGCGTACGCGACCGCGGTGCTGACCGACGCGACGGCGGCGTACCCGAAGGGCGAGCGGCTGACCGTGGACGTGACCGCGCGCCCTTCGTGACACGTCCAAGATCCGAGCGGACGACTAGCCGCGCAGGTGGCTCTCGCTGGGCTGCGGGCAGCCCAGCAGGTACGCCAGCACCTCGTCGAGGTCGGCGCTGGCCATGGCGACGGAAGTGTCGGCGGCGCCGTAGTAGAGCCGCAGCTGGTTGGTGTCCGGGTCGTGCACCAGACCGGTCGGGAAGACCACGTTGCCGACGTCGCCGATGAGTTCATACGGCTCGGCGGGCCCGAGGACCCATTCGTCGCACCGCCGAATGACCCGGGCCGGGTTGTCCCGGTCGAGCAGGACCAGGCCGACACGGTAGATCGCGCCGCCGACCGTCTCCTTCACCCCGTGATAGATGGTGAGCCAGCCGTGCTCGGTCTCCAGCGGCGCCGGCCCGATGCCGACGCGCAGCGAGTCCCACCAGGCGCCGCTGCGGGCCCCGAACACCGGCTCGGGCGCGCTCCACGAGTTCATGTCGGCCGAGCGCGACAGCCAGACGTCGGCCCGCCCGGAGACGCGCGAGGCCGGCCGGTGGAACAGGATCCACTTGCCGTCCAGCCGGCGCGGCAGCATCGAGGCGTTCTTGTCCTCCGGCGTCATCACCACGCCGAAGCGCTTGGCCGTGCGGAAATCCTGCGTCATCGCGATCGCCACGCACGGCCCCTGCGGCCCGTACGCCGTGTAGAGGATGACCCAGCCGTCGAGTTCGTCGACGCGCGTGATCCGGGCGTCCTCGACCCCCCACATCGACGTGTGGTCGTCAGGATCCTCGGTCAGCAACGGCTCACGGTCCACCCGCCATCCGCTGACACCGTCGCGGCTGCGGGCCACGGTCAGATGGGACAGTCCGCGGCGGTCTTCGACGCGGACCAGCAGGACCGTGTCGTCACCGACGCGGGTCGCGCCGGGGTTGAACACGGTGTTGACCGGATAGGGCCAATCCGCCGCGGTGAGCAGCGGATTGGCCGGACTGCGCTGGAAGAGTTCGCCGGGAGCGGCGTTCAGATCACTCACTCCTTAACCGTCGCATCGATCCGGCGATAACGCGAGGCGATCCGCTTCTGGACCGGTCGTGGCGCGGACGTGTCGATCGCGCCGATCGCCGCGGCCGCGTACCGAGCCTGGTAGTAGGCGAGCGTCGACTCGGCACCGCGGTTGGCGTTGACGCCGGTGCGGCCCAGCCCGTCGTGGCAGGCGCCGGTGGCGGCGTCGTAAAGCAGACGGCCATAGCGGTTGGCGCCGTAGAACCAGGCGAACGCCCGTCCGCACAGGCGGCGATAGCGCTCCTCGCCAGTCGCCGACCACGCCTGGGCCAGCGCCTCGACCACGGCTGCAGCGTCGAGCGGCTGCTCGTCACCCTCGTCGAGATCCAGGCTCCACCGGCTCGTCGAGCGCGTCGGACCCGGCCGCAGGCTCAGGTGGGCTGGTGCGGCACTGCGCCGGGGGGCGGCCCGGCGGCGCCAGTGGTTGCCGACCAATCGCAGCACCCCGGCCCCGTCGCGGGCGATGCCGACCTGGCGCAGGTACCACTCCAACGTGGACAGACCCAGCTTCACCAATTCGGGGCGGTCCAGCCGCAGGCCCGCGGCGACGAGCGCCTGCGGCAGCCGGGCGTTGTCGTAGGTCAGCTTCGGCTCGAACCAGTGCCATCCGGGGCGGTCGTCGAACGCCTCGATCAGCCGGTCGCCCAGCGCCGTCGTCAGCTCCCGCTCGTTAGTGTGGACCAGGCCCAGGATGGCGTACGCCACGGTACGCAGATCGCGTACCTCCGACAGGGCCGGCAGCGACCGCTGAAGGACGGCGTACGCGTGCTCGCGCAGTTCGGCCGAGTCGGCGGTGCCGGCGACGACCCCCAGGGACCAGACGGCCCGGCCGAGGTGGTCGCCCAGGTGTGGCTCGTCCAGCCACCGGCCGCCGTAGTCGAGGAAGTTACGCGATCCGGACTCGGTGACCGCGGCGTCGACGAACCGCAACGACGAGCGCAGCCACTGCGTGGGCAGAGCGTCCTCGGTGCTCTCCCGCAGTCCACATGCGACGATCGCGAGGCGGGCGACGTCGTCCACGCAGTAGCCGGAGTCCGTGTCGGCGTCGGCCTGGCGCGCGAACTGCACGATGCCGATGTCGTCCACGAGGCTGTCCAGGTGCGACAGCACCAGCTTGTACGCCCGCGGTCGCGGCACCGGCGCGGTGACGGCGAGCAGCTGCGCGAATTGCTGGCCGACCGATGGCCAGGTCAGCTGGGCGCCGATGGCGTCGGCCGCCTTGCGCAGGCGCTCCAGGTGCTCCCGGTCGCGCAGCAGGCCGCCGATCGCGGTCGCCATCGACTGCGCGTTGCCGACCGGCGTCAGTACGCCCGCCGGCGCCTCGCCCTTGGTGAGCATGTCCACGGCGTACCGGTAGGCTGTGGAAACCGTCGGTACCCCGGCGGCGAGCGCGAAGGTCAGCGTGCCCGAGCACGCCTGCTGCATGGACAGGTAGGGCGTGACATAGATGTCGGTACGGGCCAGCAGCGCCGCCAGCTCGGCATCGGTGAGGAAGGCGTCGACGAACCGCACGTTGTGACCCACGCCGAGGGCGTTCGCGCGCTCGATGATCCGTTCGCGATAGCTCTCACCCTCGTTGCGGATGACGTCCGGATGCGTCGCACCGGCGATCACGTACCGGACGTCCGGGTTCTCGGCCACGATCGCGGGCAGCGCCTCGATCACGGTCTCCAGGCCCTTGCCCGCGCTCAGCAGCCCGAAGGTGCTCAGGACCGGGCCGTCGCCGAGGCTGTCGAGGTCACCGGCGAGCGCCTGCGGGTCGATCGGCTCGCGCAGCACCGGCGGGGCGCCGTGCGGCATGATCACCAGCCGCGCCGGATCCGCCACTCCGGTCGCCGCAGCCAGCTGCCGGGCGCTGTCGGTGAAGACGGTCACCCGCGCCGCGCCGCGGCACAGCGCTCGCAGCGTCGCGGCTTGCCCGCGCGTCGGCGTATCCAGCACGGTGTGCAAAGTGACGACATACGGTACGCCCAACCGGCGCAGCTCCCGGGCCATGTGCAGGACGTACGCGCCGTCGGCGCCGCCGAAGATCCCATACTCGTGTTCGAATACGACGATGTCCACGCCGGACTGGGCCAGAGCCCGAGCCGCCCGGCGATAGTCGCCCGGCGAGTCGTGCCGGACGATCTCCACTACCTCCGGGCCGTAGGACAGGCCATCCCGATCGATTGCGCACACGTCCACCGACCATCCCGCCGAAGCGAGCGCGCCGCGCAGGTCACTCGTGAAAGTGGCCAGACCACAGCGGCGCGGTAAGAAGGTGGAGACGATGACGGCACGAGGCTTGGGCGCCAAGGGCGCCCCGGATCGGTGGACCTCCAACGGGCTGGACATCTGTTTTTCCTCCGCTCTACGAGCTTCATACCAGGACTAACGTTGGCGTACCCACGTGTCGCCCGGTTACGCTCCATGTTTCGAAACCGGAAACGGCCGGTCGGGCTTGGCCGCCGTACCTGCGGGTAGCAGGCAGGCATCACCGCCCGGCATGGACGGTTTTGCACCATTGCGGGGTTTCACCGGCAGGGTGGCCGGGTACGCGCCGGGCATGAGCGAGACACCGGTCAGCCCGGAGGACGACGGCATCCCGAAGTACGCCGACGACACCTCGTACGCGTACGACGTCGGCGATCGGCCGTCGTTCGAAGATTCGCCCACGGCACTGCCGGCCGACGAACCGGCGGTGCTCCCGCCGGAGGAGATCGGCCCCGAGGAGGAGGCCGACCTCAGTGAACTTCCCGCGAGCCAGGACGCGGCCACAGCAGATCACGAGACCTACGTTGACTCGGAGTCCGGGATCGGAGTGAGCGACGACGACATCGGCGTGGTCGTCGAGGTCGCGCCGGTTGACGCAAGTGTAGACGTGCCGCCGCCGGATGCACCAGCGGAAGCCGGGGACGTCACACTCTACGATGTCGATGAACCGGGCGACCCGGTCACCCGGCTCGTCGAGTCCACTTCGGACGTCGACGGCGTACCCTCGGATGACGGCATGGTCGCCTTCGAGAGCGGCGAGGTCGAGGGGCTGACCCAGGAAGAAGCGGCCATGCACATCGTCGACGATCAACGGCGGCCGCTCGCGGACTAATCCTTTCCCTTTCCGCCCTTGTTCTTGCCCCTCCCGCTGTGACCGCCGTCGTCGCCGCCGCTGTCTTGCGGCGGCGATTGCGGTGCCACCACCACGGGGACGGCCGGACCGCCGGCCAGGCCGAGCAGGCCGGCCGAGCAGCGCCGCTCGCCGAGCAGGAAGGTCGTCGGGAACGGGTTGGCATCGGTGTACCGCCCGGCGAAGGCGAGGTTCACTTCGCCGCCCGGTATCAGCTCGCCGGATTGCGGCTGCGAGGTCACGACGCCGTCGCGATCGCTCCAGCCCGGCGTCCGCCGCGGATCGAGCCGCTGCTCGCCGGGCAGGCCGAAGACCAGGCGCCAATCGGCGTACGCCCGGTCGCCGGTGTTACGGACCGTGATTCGGGCGGCGAAACGTTCGCCGGTGTCCTCGGTCAGCTGGTAGTCAACGTGGCAGTCCGCCTCCATGGCCACTTCATGCGCGGCGTTGGCCGGTGGCGGCGTCGAATGCGCCATCCAGGTCGTGGCGATGCCGGTCAGCGCCACCAACCCGGCCGCCGACGCGGCCAGCGCGACCGGCCTCGGTACGCTCAGCCGCACCCGCTGGATCGCCACCGTCGGCAAGCCTTCGTCCACAATGGTCGGTTCCCCGGCCGCCGGAGCGCCTTCACCGGAGCCGGCCTGCTCCAGCGCGGTCGTCAGCGCGGATGCGACCTCGGCCGCCGCCGGCCGGTCCGCCGGATCCTTGGCCAGGCAGCGCTCGCACATCCGCGCCACCGCACCGGGTACGCCCTTCACACCCAGCGGCGGCGGCGGAAGACTGCGGTGGGCACCGAGCAGTTGCACCAGCGACTCCGTCGGCCACGGCAGCCGATCGGCCAGGGCTCGGTAGAGGACGACGCCGAGGGCGTACACGTCGGACGCCGGGCGCACCGGCTCGCCGTCGATGCGCTCGGGCGCCATGTAGGCGGGCGTACCGAGCAAGCCGTCGGTCTCTTCGGGGTCACCCGTGGATGCGCACAGGCCGAAGTCGATGACCTTCACACCGCCCCGGGTCCACAGGATGTTGGCCGGGCTGATGTCACGGTGGACGAGCCCGAGCTCGTGTGCGGCGTCGAGGGCCTCGGCGACCTGGGCGCAGATGCGTACCGCGAGCCGCCAGTCCAAGCCGCCCTCGCGCAGCAGGCTCGTCAGCGTCTCGCCGTCGACAAGCTCCATGACCAGGTAAGGAACGTCGCCGACGAGGCCGAAGTCGTAGACGGAGGCGACCCGCGGATGGCTCAGCCGAGCCAGAATCCGGGCCTCCTCGTGCAGCCGGACGCGGGCGTGCTCGTCCTCGGCGAGCTTGCCGTCGAGCACCTTGACGGCGACGGTACGCCCGAGCACCTCGTCCTCGGCCCGCCAGACACTGGCCATCCCGCCGGTACCCAGCCGTTCCTGGATGCGATACCGGTCTTGGAGCAAGTCGTCGCGAGCCACGGGGTCGCCGCTCATGGCCGCTGACTACCCACCGGTCCTTACGCATAACCGGGCGGAAGGCGCCGTTTCCAGGTTTGCCGCACCCGATCCGGGGTAGGCCACAGGTCAGGCAGTTCGGGCTGCCGAAGGCGTGGCGGGTGGCAAACCAGACCTCCCCCTTCTGTCGCCGTCCGCTGCGCTTCCGCGCCGGGAGGTGGACTCCCACCATCACTCCTCCCCCTCCCGGCGTGGAAAGGCCCCCGCGAGGTGCGTGGCGCCGCGCCCCTCCGGTGTGGGTGGAGTCAGGAGTTCAGCGCGAATCGCAACCGCTGCAAGGACTTGGCCAGCAGCCGCGATACGTGCATCTGCGACAGCCCGACCATCCGGGCGATCTCGGCCTGCGTCATGCAGTCCCAGAAACGCAGTACGAGAATCCGCCGCTCCCGGTCGGGCAGCGTGGCCAGGGCGGCGCGCAGGGCGTACCGGTCGGCGACGCGTTCGAGGTCCGGATCGGGTCCGCCGACGACCTCGGCCAGCTCGACCTCGGCATCGCCGACCATGACCGGGGCGTTGAGCGAATACGCCCGGTACGCCATCGCGCAGCCGAGTCCCTCGTCGACCTCGGCCCGGGTGACCCCCAGGTGAGTGGCGAAGTCCTGGGCGGTCGGGGTGCGGCCGAGGCTCTGGCTCAGCTCCGGTTCGGCCTTGCGGATCCGCAGATGCAGCTCCTGCAGATGGCGGCGTACGCGCACCATCCAGCCGTGGTCCCGGAAGTGCCGCTTGAGCTCGCCGGTCATCGTCGGCACGACGTAGTTCTCGAAGTTGACACCGCGGCCCGGCTCGAACCGGTCGACCGCCTTGCACGCGGCCAGCAAAGCGACCTGGACCAGGTCGGAGCGGTCCTCGCCGCGGCGGGCGAAACGAGACGCGATCGCCCGCGCCAGCGGTACGCAGCCCTCCAGGACCAGCGCACGCAGGCGGGCGTATTCGGGATCGTCTGGGTGGAGCCGGTTCATCCGCGTCAGATAAGTGGTTGCGACATCACCGGAGTACATGATGGTTCACCCTCAAGCGGCACCGCGTCGGCGCGACCTCGGTCACGCCCGGCACCGGGAGGTGGAACGGCAAAGGCACCCAGCTGCTTGAGCGCCGGGCAATCATTTTACCCGGCCAAATCCGACAAATCAATCGCAGCCCCGAGAAGGACGCCAGCCCTCAGAAGGAGGCCAGCCAGGGAGGCGGGACTCAGCTCGCGGCGCGGGCCGACGGGGCCGGCGACGCCGCAGCCGAAACGGTGCCGACCGGGACCGCGTGAACCGCCGTGCCGTACGCGCAGATCTCGTTCCACTTCATCGTGACCTGGCGATGGTCGAACCGCATCGCGATGACCGCGTTGGCGCCGAGCTGGCGGGCGTGGGCGGCCATCCGCTCGACGGCTTCCTCGCGGCTGCGCTGCATGACGGTGAGCTTCTGGGCCAGCGTGGAGTACGATCCGTCGGCCAGCGACCGCAGCCCTTCCAGATACGACACATTGGAGTGGGCGGCGACGCCCATGACCTCGCCGACCGTTGCGGCGATGTCGTAGCCGGCGATCCAGTCGGTGGTGACGACGACGATTCCCTGGCGCATTCCCGGCAGTGCCACGGCGTTCTCCTTACGGTCGGAACCCGTGAAGGACGGCTCGGAAACCGTGAAGGCCGGCCGGCGGGCCATACGCGCCCGCGTCAGCAGGTCTTTCCGGCGCGTATTCCTCGCTGGGCCGCATCCGGCCGGCCTCCACGGGTCCACCCCCTACTGCGCGCTCCACCCCTCAGCCGGAGCGTTGCGAGCGGCTTACCCGCCTGTCCCAATGGCAAACCCTGATTCACCTCGTAAGGTTTTCGCTGGTGCAGGCCGGGTAGCACGAAAGCATGACCGCACTCTCCGACCTTCTGGACCGCCACCCACAGCGTCGGACGGCGGACAACCGCCTGCTGGCCGACACGATCGCGGCATTGCAGGAATGCGCCCAGATCTGCACATCGTGCGCCGATGCGTGCTTGTCCGAGCCGGACGCCGCCGATCTCGCGACGTGCGTACGCCGGGATCTCGACTGTGCCGATGTCTGCCTGGCAACGGCCCGGGTGCTCAGCCGCGCCGGTGGCGCGACCGAGGTCCTGCTCGACGTGTGCGCCCAGATCTGCCGGGCGTGCGCTGACGAATGTGGCCGCCACAGCGCTCACCATGAGCACTGCCGGATCTGCGAGCAGGCCTGCCGCGTGGCCGGGCAGGCGTGCTGGGATTACCTGACGGCCTCGTTGGCCGCCCCGGACGGCGTACCGGCCGACGAGCTGGCCGAGGACGATCTGATGCGGGCGCTGGCCCACCTGCACCACACCCGGCACGACACGTTCCTGCATGGATCGCAGTCCGCCGTGGAAAATCACACCCAGCGCATGACCCAGCTGGAAGCCGAGTACCTGAGCCGGCATCCGGACCGCACGGTGGATGCCCGGCGTACCCGGGCCGGCGCGAGGGCGTCGTCATGACGTCGTACTGGCTCGCGACGACGGAGACGACCACCATCGCACCCCTGACCGAGGACGTGTCCGTCGACGTCGCCGTCATCGGAGGCGGCATTACCGGACTGTCCGCGGCATGGGAGCTGCAATCGCGCGGGCTCAGCGTCGCCGTGCTGGAGGCCGACCGCATCGCCGCCGCGACCACCGGCAACACCACCGCCAAGCTCACCTCGCTGCACACCGACGCGTACTCGCGCATCACGTCGACGCACGGCCGCGACACGGCACGCCTGTACGCCGCCTCGCAACAGCACGCCATCGAACGCGTACGCCAGACCGTGTCCGAGCTTGAGATCGACTGCGAATGGGAGACGCTTTCGGCGTACACGTATATGAAGGCTGATAGCGCGCGGCGGGAAGCGGAGGCCGCGCACGACGCGGGCCTGCCCGCCGAGTTCGTGACCGACAGCGGCTTGCCGTTCCCGATCGAGGGTGCGGTCCGCGTGACCGGCCAGGCGCAGTTCCATCCGCGCAAGTACCTGCTGAAGCTCGCCGCGGCGTTCTGCCGGCGCGGCGGGATGGTGTTCGAGCGGACCCGGGCGACCGGGCTGGACGGCTCGCAGGTCAGGACCGACACCGGTCATACCGTCCAGGCGCGCGATGTCGTGGTCGCCACCCACGTGCCGATCTTCGATAAGTCGCTGCTGGTGTCGCGGCTGACCCACCGCCGCGAGTTCGTCGTCGCCGCGCCGATTCCGGCCGGACAGGACCCGCACGGCATGTACATCACGCCCGACCACGGCACGCGATCGGTCCGCACCGCGCCGCTGGCCGACGGCCGGCGCCTGCTCATCGTCACCGGCGAGCATTTCGCGCCGGGCTCAGGCGATGCGCTGCAACGGTTGCAGCGACTGGTCTCCTGGACGACCGAGCACTTCGGCGTCGAGCGGGTGGCCTACCGCTGGGCCGCGCAGGATCCCGCCGCCGCGGACGGGCTGCCGTTCATCGGGCACATGCCGATGGCGTCGGAGCACGTGTGGACGGCCACCGGGTTCGGCGGCTGGGGCATGACCAACGGCGTGATGGCGGGCGAGTTGCTGGCCACCCTGATCGCCGCCGCTGACGTGCCCGAGTGGGCGTCGATCTACTCGCCGACGCGCGTGCATCCGCTCGCCGAAGCGCCGTCGGTCGTGGCCAGCGGGGCCAAGTACGCCTGGCATCTGGTGGCCGACCGGGTCAGCGTCCCCGGCGAAGGCGCCCTGGCCGATCTCGGTCCGGGGCAGGGCGCGGTCGTCCGGCTCGACGGCGAGCACCGGGCCGTCTACCGCGACGATGAGGGTGAGCTGCACGCCGTCTCGGCCACCTGTACGCACATGGGGTGCACGGTCGCGTTCAACGACGCCGAGCGCAGCTGGGACTGCCCGTGCCACGGTTCACGGTTCACTGTGGACGGTTCGGTGCTGGAGGGTCCGGCCAACGCTCCGCTGGCCCCGCACGAACTGCGGGTAAGCCCCTCCGGCAATGGGTAAGGGCGGCCGATGGCCGAAGAAGATGAGTCAGATCGCCGTTTCGTCGAACTGCTGCAAGAACTGCGCGTCGTGCAGACGGGAATCCAGATCCTGTTCGCGTACATGCTGACGCTGCCGTTCTCCAACCGCTTCGGCGAGATCACCGAGGGGCAGAAGGTCATCTACGTGCTGTCGCTGTGCGCTGCGGCGGCGGCGACCGCGTTCCTCATCGCACCGGTCAGCTACCACCGCCTGACCAAGGCGGCGGTGAACAAGCGCCGCGTGGTCCACGTCGCCGCCCTCATGGCCCAGGCCGGGCTGTTCATGCTGCTGCTCGCCGTCGGCGGCGCGGTCTACCTCGTCATGGACATCGTGCTGAACAACGACTGGGCGTCGGGGATCACCGGCCTGCTGGCCGCCCTTTACATCGGCCTGTGGTACGTGCTGCCGCTGGCGTCCCGGCTGTCCAACGGCAGCAACGGCGCCAGCGGCCAGGGCGAGAAGGCTCAGGACAAGTAGATCTCGGCCACGACGTCGCCGCCGTCCCCGTTGCGGTGGATCTCCAGACGGTCAGCGAACCGGGTCACCAGCCACATGCCGCGACCCCCGGCCGATCCGGGCTCGGGCCGGATCGGAGGCTCCACAGTGGAGGGAAGGCCCGGACCGTCGTCGGTGACCCGGCACCGGATCGCGTGGCCCTCCCGCCACAGTTGCAGCCGGCCGTGGCCGCCGCCGTGGCGTACCGCGTTGGTGGCCAACTCGTGAGCGATGAGCACGAGGTCCTCCGTGCGCGGCCGGTCCAGGCCCGCCGCGTCAGCGTGGGCGGCCACCGCCTCGCGCAGGCTGACCAGCTCCGCCTCGGAGAAGGGGAGATCGAGAAGCAGCCGGACGTCCGGAGCCGGCTGCGGACTACTCGTCATCACCGACCGCCATCATCCTCACGCCGCTGACTTCCCTCGCGCCCAGCACGTCGAGCACCTTGTACACCGATCGCCGGCATCGCACGGTCATTCGCTGATCCGGCGCCATACCCAGGGCCGCCTGCAGGAGTACGCCCGCCGCCACGGCGTCGATGAAGCGCAGGTCGACCAGGTTGACCTCGATGTGATCATCGAGTCCCAGCGCCTCGGTCAGCGCCCGCGTGAGCGGCTCGATCGCGCGGTAGTCGATCTCCCCCGCCACGCGTACGCCCGTCGGCACGTACTGGCGGCAGATCCGCAGCAACGCGTCGTCGTGGTAGGTGACCGCCGCGACCGTGAAGGCGTGCACGTCGACGACGCTGGCCAGGGTCACCGTGTCGAAGCACTGGCGGTCGTACTGGCAGACCGACGTGGCCTGCTGCTCGGCCAGCAGCTGGGCGAAGCGCGACTCGTACTCCATCAGCTCGGCGATGCCCTGCACCGGCCGCAGCGCCCAGCACATGTCGCTGGTGATCCGCAGCCCGCGGTAGCCGTCCTGGCGCGCCCGGTCGATCTCGGTACGCAGCCCTTCGAGCATGCGCGAGGCGGCGAAGGTGCCGTCGGGCAGGAACATCTGAGCACTGCCGGTGACCGTCAGCTGCCCGCCGCCGGCCGCACCGGATGCGGCGAGTCCCCGCCGGTTCAGCTCCCCGAGCAGGTGACCATCGGAGATCGCCTCGGTCAGGCAGAGCACCCTCTGATCGGCCTTCAGCCCATCCCGGACGAACGCGGCGACGATGTCGAGCCGCTCCTGCGGATCGGTGAAGGTCAAACATGCATGATCCCCCGGCTGGAGGTCCTCCACCGTCGACGCATCGCCCATGCCCGCTCCTCCCACCCGTCGCATCCGGCCCTGCCGAGCGTAGGTCCCGCAGGCCCGAAAAGGCCCGGCTGACGGCGCCGAGCCGGCCATGTCGACGGATATCCCGCGCGCGGTACCCGCGGTGCGCGAATCTGAAACATCCGCGTCTTCCCAGCTGAGTACCGGGACCCGGGAGTCGTGTTCGCGCTACGGGCGCTCGGGATCGGCGATCCGCTCACCGGCCGGCCGGCGCTGCGAGGGCTGACTCCGGCCGCCAGCGGCTGGAATCTGACCTATGTGGACTGTCTGGTCGTCCGTCACCACCCCGCGGCCGCAGAACCCGACCCGCGACGTGAAGCCGACGAGCGGGCCGGTATGCCCGCAGGCCCGGCGTAGGTCTCAGCGGTGCTCGCGGTCCAGATCGTGCCCGAGCGCCGCCCAGACCTCAGCCACGGTGGCATAGGTCCGGCCCGGTTCGAGCCCGTCGATCAGGGCCAGCACGTCGTCGGGCGCGCTCATCTGGAGCGC
>Ga0114129_10002636_pt1 | contig 24971 bp, 24 predicted proteins | sample RhiMetdeltSRZDD1_FD_80071 | JGI IMG/M metagenome (GOLD analysis project Ga0114129, IMG submission 80071) | Populus rhizosphere microbial communities from Tennessee, USA - Rhizosphere MetaG P. deltoides SRZDD1 (version 2) (version 2) | ecosystem: Host-associated > Plants > Roots > Rhizosphere >...
CGCGCCGGCGGTGCTGATCCTCACCGCCTTCGCCGCCATGGACACCGCAATCGAGGCGATCCGCCGCGGCGCCTACGACTACCTCAGCAAGCCGTTCCGTCTCGACGACATCAAGCGCGCGGTCCGCCGCACTCTCGAGGTGCAGCGCCTGGCCCGAGACAACCAGCGCTACCGCCGCGAGCTTCGCGAGCGATTCGACGCCGACCGGCTCGTCGGCCATTCGCCGGAAATCGTCGCGATCTACAAGCTCATCGCGCGCGTGGCGGCGCTGGACACCACCGTGCTCATCCAGGGCGAAACGGGCACCGGCAAGGAGCTGGTCGCGCGTGCGATCCATTACGCCGGCCCTCGCGCCGAGCGGCCGTTCGTCGTCATCGATTGCGCGGCGATTCCCGAGCCGCTGTTCGAGTCGGAGCTGTTCGGGCACGAGCGCGGAGCTTTCACCGGCGCCGTCACCACCCGGCGCGGCTTGCTCGAGACGGCGCAGGGCGGCACCTGCTTCCTGGACGAGGTGTCCGAGCTGTCCGGCCCGCTGCAGGCCAAGCTCTTGCGCGTGCTTCAAGATCGCGTGCTGCGACGCGTGGGTGGCAACGAGCCCATCCCCGTCGATATTCGTCTCGTCGCCGCGACCAACCGCGATCTGCGCAAGCGCGTCGAGGACGGACTGTTCCGCGAGGACCTCTATTACCGTCTCAACGGCGTCACGGTCGTCGTCCCCGCGCTGCGCGAGCGCGGCGACGATGTGGCGCTGCTGGCGGAGCACTTCGTGCGCAAGTACGCGGCCGCCGCCGGCAAGATCGTCGACGGCTTCGCGCCCGGCACGCTCGACGCGCTCCGCGCGTACACATGGCCCGGCAACGTTCGGGAGCTCGAGCACGCGATCGAGCGCGCGGTCGCCCTCGCACGCTCGCCGCTGCTGTTGCCTGAAGACCTCCCCGCCGATGTTCGCGCGCAGACCGCGAGGGCGCCCGAGCTGCCCGCGACGCGGATGACGCTGGACGAGCTCAAGCACTGGTACGTCGCGCTCATCCTCGACGAGGCCGGCGGCAACAAGGTCCGCGCCGCCGAGCTGCTCGGCATCGATCGTCGCACCCTGTATCGCATCCTCGAGCGCGCGGACGACGCCGACGACGACGCGTGACGGATGGCCGCGGCCGCGCGAGGCGGTGCCGCGTCTGGTGCGCGGCCTCGGCGCCTCGTAGCGCCGTGGCCTCATCGAGTCCTCAGCTCGGCTTGTTCGCGAGTCCGATCGCGCGGCCCGCCTGTGGCGGGCGCGGCAGCGTGTCGTGCACGCGCTGGATCGCGGCCAGGCGCGCGAGAATCTCCGGCGCCATCGGCGCTCCACGACGCGTCGCACGGTCCACGTGCAGCGACATCAGCTCGTTCGTCGCGGCCAGAAAACCCTCCGTCGCGTGGTACATCGCATGGATGTAGTGCAGCCGCTTGGTGTCGTGGCCAAGCAGCGTCGTGGTGAAGCGCAGCGGATCGCCGGCGCGGACCTCACGGTGATACGTCACGTGCGCCTCGAGACAGAACGTGGTGATCTGTCGCGCGGCGCGATGGGATGCGTCCAGTCCCACCCACGCAAAGAATTCATCGGTCGCGTAGTCGAACACCACGAGGTAATACCCAACGTTCATGTGCTCGTTGGCGTCGATCCACTCCAGGCGCACCACGTCACGATAGCGGTCCAGCGGAGCCGCGAGATCAGACATCGAGCGTGACGATCTCCGCCTGCAGCCGGCGCGCGTCGACCCGCAGCCGCGCCACCGAGACCGGCAGGCGAAACCGCCGCGGGCCGGCGCTACCGGGATTGAGGTAGAGCACGCCGTTGCGGCGCTCGACGCGAGGCTGATGGGAGTGGCCCGCGATGACAGCGTCGTAGCCGGCCGCGCGCGGATCGACGTCGAGCTCGTGGATATCGTGCAGCACGTACAGCGCACGGCCGCTCTGCTTCACGACTTCCGTCTCGGCCAGCGCGTTCGCCCAACGACCGCGGTCGTTGTTGCCGCGGACGGCCACCACCGGAGCGATGGCCCGCAGCGCGTCCAGCACCTCGGGCGTGCCGACGTCGCCCGCATGCACGATGAGATCGACGCCGCGGAGGGCGCGCAGCGCTTGGGGACGCACGAGACCGTGGGTATCGGAGATCACACCGATGCGTGGCATCGCCGGGCGAGCGTAGGCTATCATGTCGCTCCATGCTTCAGAGAACCCGCGACCTCCGAGTCGACAGCTTCCGGCCGCTCGTGCCGCCGGCCATCCTGCTCGAGGAGCTGCCGCTGTCCGAGCGCGGCTCGGAGACGGTGAGCCGAAGCCGCGAGGCCGTCGCCCGCGTGCTCAACGGCGAGGACGACCGTCTGGTGGTCGTCGTCGGTCCCTGCTCGATTCACGATCCCGTCGCCGCCATCGACTACGCGCGACGGCTCAAGCGCGCCGCCGACGAGCATGCCGGCACGCTCTGCATCGTCATGCGCGTGTACTTCGAGAAACCGCGCACGACCGTCGGCTGGAAGGGGCTCATCAACGACCCGCGGCTCGATGGCTCCTTCGCGATCAACGAAGGCTTGCGGCTGGCGCGCCGCCTGCTCGTCGATCTCGCCGATCTCGGCCTTCCCGCGGGCTGTGAATTTCTCGATCCGATCTCACCGCAGTACACCACCGACACCGTGTCGTGGGGAGCGATCGGCGCGCGCACGACGGAGAGCCAGGTCCATCGCGAGCTCGCGTCGGGCCTGTCGATGCCGATCGGCTTCAAGAACGGCACGGACGGTGACGTACAGATCGCCATCGACGCGGTGCGCGCGGGTGCGCACCCGCATCGCTTCCTGGGCGTGACCGAGCAGGGGCTCTGCGCGATCGTCTCCACGCGCGGGAATCCCGACTGCCACGTGATCCTGCGCGGCGGACAGAGCGGACCAAATTACGATGCGGCCAGCGTGCGCAAGGCGGCCTCGGCGCTCAGCGACGCGGGACTGCCGCCACGGCTGATGATCGACTGCAGCCACGGTAACAGCGGCAAGGACCACCGCCGCCAGCCCGTCGTCGCGCACGACATCGCCACGCAGGTGGCCGCGGGCGAGTCCGCGATCGTCGGCGTGATGATGGAGAGCTTCCTCGTCGACGGCCGCCAGGACCTCACCAGCACCGCCACGCTTCGCTACGGTCAGTCGATCACCGATGCGTGCATGAGCTGGGACACCACGCTGACGGTGCTCGCGGAGCTCGCCGCCGCCGTCAACGACCGGCGGCGCGCGCTCCGCTGAACCCCCGGATCTTCACGCCAGCGGCTGGCCGCTGATCCACGACGGCGCGACATCGCGCGGCGCGTAGCGCGAGGCGACATCGCGGGCGCGATCGGAGCCGGTGCCGCGCGGCCCCGTGTCGCGATCGCGCGGCGGCGTCCCGCCACCACCGCCACCCGGTCGGCCGCCCCCGTCGTGTCCCTCACCACCACGACCGCGACGTCGACGGCCCCCGCGACGCGAGCGTCGACGACGCCGACCTGCGTCTCCGCCGCCACCCGTCGTCTGCAGATGTGCGCCCTCGCGGTTGAGCGGGTCGGGTGGCTCGCCCTCGGTCTCGACGTCGGCCTCGCCCGTGTCATGCGGCGGTTCGGGCGAGTGGCTCGGCGCAGCATCCTCCACGTCTGGCGTGATCGGCTCGAACGCGTCGGCGACGGCCTCGACCGGCGCTTCGGACTCGACCGGCGCGGGCGCCGGCGTTGCCTCGCTGCCGCCGACCAGCGTGATCACACCCGCTCGGTTGACCTCGATCTCCTTGATGCGGCGCAATCTGGTGATGAGACGCGGCGAGCCCGGCGGGCGGCTGAAGCCGCGTGCCTTCAGCGCATTGGCCAGCGAGTCGAGCGTGACGGTTCCGCGCGACCGCGCGAGATCGCGAATCACGGCGACGATTTCGTCGTGCGGTGCGGTGTGCGGCTCGGACCCGGCCGCGACGAACGGCTTCGGCGCCGGTTGTGGTTGTTGCGGCGGGTGATGCACGGGCTGATGAACGGGCCGTGGCACACCGTGATCACCGCGGCCGCGACCACCGCGCCGGCGGCGGCGGCGGCCGCCGCGATCGCCATGGTCATAATCACGCTCGACTCGCTCGACCTGCGGCGGTTCCGGCGCCGGCATGCCGAGCAGGCCGCGGTACGACAGCCGACGGAACGTGACGCCGAGGCTGGCGGCGACGTCGCCGACGGCATCGAACGCCCGATCGTCGGATACGATCTCGATCACGTCACCCGGTCGTGCGCCCGCAAGCCATACGCCCGACGCCACCGCGATGCGCAGGTCGCTCCAGTCGCGGACGCCGACGGACGGCGCGCTGTGCACCAGCCCTGCACCGTGTCGCGCGAGCAGCCGCGCCGTATCGTGGCCGATGACGCGCCAGTTACCGACGGCGAAGAATTCCGTGCGCCGGCCAGTGCGATCCACGGCCAGGTGCGAGATCACGCGCGCGATGTGCTCCGCGCGGCTCGTGTTCTCGACGTCGAAGAAGATGGCGCGACGACTCGACGGCAGCGGCCGCGCAGGCTCGGGCTCGGGCACGCGTGCGGCGAGCGTTGGCTCCGGCACGCTCAACGGCAAATCGTCGAGCGACTGTTCCGGCATCTCGAGCGCGGGTGCGCTCGGTGGTTCGTCGACGATCGACGGATGAACTTCGATCTCGGGCGCGGGCTGCGGGCGCGCACGCCCGCGGCTCTTGCGCCGTGCAGGACGTCTGGTCTTTCGAGCTGTCGCCACGATACCTCCTCGGGTCCTCGGCGGACCCACGCACGTCAGTGTACGAACGTCATCTCGCGCCGGCGCGGCAAATTTACGCCGCGCCGCTGCTGGCTCGGAGCGTGCGAAACGTGACCGAGTAGCGCTCCTCGCGTCCCGGCGTTATCGCATGCTGCCACTGCCAGCGGGCGGCGCCGGCGAGTACGTACGCCGAGCGCGGCGCGAGCACGATCGCGCGGGCTCGGCGCGCCGTGTCGCGACCTTGCTGAAACCGAAAGCGACACGCGCCCAGCAGCGAGACGCCGACGACCACGCCGAACGCCGGCGCGTCGCGATGCCAGCCGATGCCGGCGCCCGGCGGGTAGTGCGTCACGAGCACTTCCGCCAAGGCCTCGGGCTCCGCCGAAACCAGTGCCGCCGCGCGAGCGCGCAGCCCGAGCAGGAAGTCCGGTATCACCGGCCCCGGCTCGACACGCCACGTCTCGTACCCGTACGTCCAGCCAAAGTGGATCGTACGCCGGCGCGCCACCTGACCGCGCATGCGCACCTCGCCGAAGGCCAGCGAGCGCAGGCCCGCCAGGAGCGTCGCTTCGTCCTCTGGAGAGAGGATATCCCCGTAATAGCGAAATCCCTCCGGAAGATCGGAAGCGTCCGGAAACAGCATCGCCATCGACCTCAGCATACCGGGTCGCTCACACGAGGTCGGTGGCATGTCGTTCGCAGCCCCGCCGGCCCATGAACGACCCCACGCCGAGTGGCTTCACGCCCGAGCAGGAGCAGTTCGTCACCGAAGTCGTTGCGCGTCTCTGCCGGCGTTACGCGGATGTCATCGAAAAGCTCGCCACCGAGATCCACGCGCTCACGATGGTGCTCCTCGAGAAGCGTCTCATCACGCTTGAGCGGCTCGAGGCGGCGCGCCAGCAGCTCGATCTCGCGTACGACCTCAATCAAGTGCTCCAGATCCGTTCGCTCATCAAGGAGATCGACGAGCTCGACGCGGGCTAGACCCATGCGTGGCTTGCGGTAGGATACCGGCCACCAGAGGAGGTTCTCCATGGCCGAGACCGCACGCATGGCGGTGTTCCACGGGACGGGCAAACCGTTCGAGATCCGCGAATACCCGGTGCCGGAGCCCGAGCCGGGCGCCGCGCTGATCAAGATCGCGCTCGCCAACGTGTGCGGCTCCGACCTGCACTACTGGCGGGGCGAACAGGACTATGCGCGCATGGGACGCCCGCTGCCGCTGAACACCGGTCACGAGCACGTCGGCACCATCGCGAAGCTCGGTGACGGCGTCACGACCGACGCGGCGGGGCGGCCACTGAAGGTCGGTGATCGCGTCGCTTATCGTTACTTCTTTCCGTGCGGGCGGTGCAAGGCGTGCCTCGCGCGCCACTTCAAGTCGTGCCCCGTGCGCCAGGCCAACTGGCTGGTGTCGTGCGAGCAATGGCCTCATTTCCAGGGCGGCTTCGGCCAGTACTTCTATCTGCGCCCCAACCACGCGATGTTCCTGTTGCCGCCGGAAATCACCGACGAGATGGCCGCCGGCGTGAACTGCGCCTACACGCAGGTGTACGCGGGGCTCGACGTCGCGGGTTTCAAGGCCGGCCAGACGGTCGTGGTACAGGGCGCGGGCGGGCTTGGCGTCTACGCGTGCGCGGTGGCGCGCGAGATGGGCGCCAGTCGAGTGATCGTGATCGACGGCATCGACGAGCGGCTCGAGCTGGCTCGCGACTTCGGCGCCGACACATTCGTCGACCTGCGCGAATTCACGACTCCCGACGCCCGCGTGAAGCGCGTTCGCGAGCTGACCGATAACTGGGGCGGCGACGTCGTCCTCGAGCTCGTCGGCCATCCCGGAGTGGTCGACGAGGGGCTGCGCATGACGGCTCCCGAGGGCACGTACCTCGAGATCGGCAACATCAACGTCGGATGGAAGGCCGAGTTCGATCCGTCGTGGATCATCTTCGGCAACCGCCGCATCATCGGGCTCGCTCACTACGAGGCCGAGCACCTGCGCGGCGCGCTCGATCTCATGCAGCGCACGCTGACGAAGTATCCGTGGCGTCGTGTCGTCTCTCACAAGTATCCGCTGGAGGAGATCAACCGCGCGTTCGCCGAGCAGGACAAGGGACATGTGACGCGCGCCGCGATCGTCCCCAACTGAAGCGTGACCGAGGAGCGCCCCGATTCACTCGGGGCGCGACGAGCGCTGGCCGGGGAGTCCGAGGGGGCGTAGCCCCTTCGCTCGGTCAACTTGGGGGGCCATGTCGGGGCCCCCCGCGTCCAACAGCCCACCGAATTCGCGCCACGACCAGAGCGCGTTCTGCTCGATGAGCACGTTGGCCGTCACGTACAGCGCCAGGATGCGCTCGATGCGCGGGGCAGCGACCGGGTCGTCGCCCGTGAGACGGCGCGGCGGTCCGGCGAGCGACAGATCGATGTGGTCCAGGGTATGCCGCCCGAAGCCGTAGAACCAGAAACCGTCGCGGTCGGCGAGCCCCGCGCCCTCTTCATAGACCTCGCTCAGATAGGCGGGGCGATCGGAGAGGCAGTCCGCGGCCAGCGCACAGCTGACGTCGCGGCCCCCGAACGACGACACGCGCGGCGTGAGCCCGGCCAGGCCGAGAATCGTCGGCGTGATGTCGAGCTGGCTCACCATACCGTTCACGGCACGCGGCCGATACACGGACGCCGAGCGCAGCGACGGATCGACCCAGACCGCGAGCGGCACGTTGAAGTGTCCCGCGGCGTTCTCGACGTCGTTGTTCGCGATTCGCTCATGCCGACCGTGGTCGCCGAGCACGAACACGACCGTATCGCGGAGGGCGCCGTCGCGCTCCAGCGCGCGGAAGAACCGCTCGAACTCGAGGTCGACGTAGCGGAGCGCCGGCACGTACTGATCGCGCTCCGGCCGCAGCGCGACCACGTCGGGATGATCGCTCGGCATCCCGAACGGATGATGGGTACCCAGCGTCAGCGTGGTGAGGAAATACTGACGCCCGCCGGCACGGAGCTTGTCGATCTCCACCCGCACGCGGTCGAACAGCGCGCCGTCGGCGATCCCGAGGCCGGCGCGTGGTGCGCTCGGCGGAAATCCGCTCTCGTCGATCAGCTCTTCGAGCCCGTTGCGCGCCATGAACAGGCCCAGACGTGAGTGGCTCTGATCGCGGTTTTGACCGAGCACCATCCGTGTTCGATAGCCGGCACGGGCGAGCAGCGTCGGCAGGCAGAGGTAATCGTTGGCGTATCGGGCCTTGGTCGCGGCCGTCCCCTGGCGCGGCAGGTACGAGCACAGCGAGGCGAACAGACCGTGGAACGTCTGCGCGCCGTTGGAGTGGAACTGCGCGAACGTCACGCTGTCCGCGAACAGCGTATCGAGAAACGGCGTGACGCGGACACCGGCGATCGTGCGGCCGAGAAACCGCCGGTCGAGCGCCTCGAGGAAGATCACGAGAACATTCGGGCGACGCGGGAGCCGCGACGGCCGCGGGTCCTCGAGGTGCACGAGCGGAAACCGTGGCGACAGAAACTGCGCGCCCGGCGCCAGCAGCTCGCGCGCGATGGGGATGGCCCGCGACTCCGGCATGAGAGTCTCAACAGCGCGCGGGATGGTGTGGGGCCTGGCCGCTGTCTCCACCGACGTCTTCACGATCCAGATCGGACTCTGCGCCAGCGCGTAGAACGTCGAGCTTCCGATGGGTGCCGCCTGCACCGAGTCGGGGCCATCGGGGTGCAGCCCCCAGGCGCCGACGACGACGAGCACAGGCAGCGCGACGGCGGTGGCCCGCGGCCACGCCCGCAGCGTCGGCGCGACAGCGCGTCGGAAGAACACCCGCCAGACGAAAATCGCCGCCGTCAGCAGGGTCGCGTATCCGGCGACGCGCGCCGCCCACGTGCGGACGTCGCCGAGCTCAGCGGCCGTCTGCGCGCCGACCTGGCTGCCTCCGAGCTGGCCGTGGCGGCCCTGGCCGATCATGTCGGCAACATATTCCATGAAGACCGCGTCGAGGCGCTGTCCGCTATAGAGGTAGTAGCCCATGTCGACGGTCAGGATCGTGATGTACGCGACCGCGAGCACCCCGCCCACGAGGCCAACCGTTCGCGCGAGGACGGCGCCGGCTCGGCGCCGATTACGCAGCGCCACGGACGTGGCGACGAGCGACGCGACGAGCAGTGCGCCAAGCATGCCCACGCTGGCGGTGATGAGATCCGCACGCAATCCGGTGAAGAGCGTCAGCCCGAGCACGCCGGCGGAGGGTATTTCGCGTCTTGCCGTAGCCAAGATGAGGAACACTCGCTGCGCCTGCTGCACGACCACCAGCAGCAGCCACCAGAAGACGAAGCGCTGCGTCAACGAAGACGCCACCTGCGCGGAGGAACATATCACAGCGCGGGTGTAAGATCGCGTCCGCAACGCGAGGAGGACGCATGGAACGCGAGCTGTGGCGGTGGGACGCGGTCGATCTGGCCGCCGCAATTCGAACACGCCGGATCTCGAGCCGCGAGGTCACGCAGGCGGTGCTGGAGCGCCTCGCCGCGGTCAACCCCGCGCTCAACGCGGTCACCGTGCTGCTCGCCGACCAGGCGCTGGCCGCCGCCGACCGCGCCGACGCAGCCGTGCGTCGCGGCGACGCGCTCGGCGTGCTACACGGCGTGCCGGTCACGATCAAGGAGAACGTCGATCAGGAGGGCGCGGCGACGACGAACGGCGTGCCGGCGTTCAAGGACGTCATCGCGTCGAGCGACAGCCCGCCCGTGGCGAACTGGAAGCGCGCGGGCGCCATTGTCGTCGGGCGCACGAATACGCCCGCCTTCAGTCTGCGCTGGGACACCGACAACGAGCTGCGCGGCCGCACGTACAATCCGTGGAATCGCCGCCGAACGCCGGGCGGAAGCAGCGGCGGCGCGGCGGCGTCACTCGCCGTCGGCATCGCGCCGCTCGGACACGGCAACGATCTCGGCGGCTCAGTGCGCTATCCCGCATATTGCTGCGGCATCGCGGGCATCCGGCCGACGCTTGGCCGCGTACCGTCCTACAACCAGACGGCGGCCGACGAGCGGCCACCGGGAACACAGCTCATGTCGGTTCAGGGTCCGCTCGCGCGCCGCGTGCGCGACGTACGGCTGGGCCTGGCCGCGATGAGCGCGCGCGACCCGCGCGATCCATGGTGGGCGCCGGCGCCGCTCGTCGGCGAGCCGGTCGCGCGGCCGATCCGCGTCGCGCTCACCATCGATCCCGCGAAGCTCGGCGTGCACGCCGACGTCGCGGCCGCGGTGCGCGCCGCGGGCAATGCGCTCGCCAACGCGGGCTACGCGGTCGAAGAGGTCGAGCCGCCGGAGGTCGAGGGCGTGGCCACGACGTGGACGACGCTCTGCGTCAACGAGATGCGCCACGTCACCCAGCCGTTCATCCGCAAATATGGCGGCACCGACATCAACCGCTCGCTCGATCTCACGCTGGCGGCGGTGCCCGACGTCGACCTCGACGGCTATCTCAAGGCGCTCGCGCTGCGCAGCAAGCACGTGCGTGACTGGACGCTCTTCATGGAGCGTTATCCGCTCGTCGTTGGGCCCGTGTCGACGGAGCCGCCGTTCGAGATCGGCTTCGACACTGCCGGGCCCGAGCGGCATGCCGAAGTCTCGCGGGCACAGCGTCTGCTCGTGGCCGTCAACCTGCTCGGATTCCCGGCGGTCGCGGTGCCGACCGGGGTGGCCGGTGGCCTGCCGATGGGCGTGCAGATCATCGGTGCGCGCTATCGCGAAGATCTCTGCCTCGACGCCGCCGAGGCCATCGAAGCCCAGCGACCGCTCCCGACGCCGATCGATCCCGTCGTGTGACGACGGAGGAGGACCACCAATGGCCGGCGATAGCATCTATCGGGTAACGGATCTGGTCGGAACCAGCAAAGTGTCGTGGGAAGACGCCGTGAAAAACGCCGTGAGCACCGCGTCCAAGACGCTGCGGGATCTGCGCGTCGCCGAAGTCACGCGCTTCGACGTCACCATCGACGAAGGCAAGGTGACGGCGTTCCGCGCGCGCGTGAACGTATCGTTCAAGTACGAGGCGTAGTCGGCCGGCTCAGCCGGCGGCGACCACGTCGACGAAGCAGGTGTTGAAGGTCGCGGCCGCCGCCGGCGACGCGACATCCGCGGTCAGCACGTTGGCGCACCCGTGCGTGTCCTCGCCGCGCGCGTTCGGCGCGAACCACGCGCCCTCCTTGATGGATACGACGCCCGGCGCCACGCGATCGGTGACGCGTGCCGGCAGCGTGGTGGCGCCCCGCTCGTTGAACACGCGCACCGGCTGACCGTTCGCGATGCCCCGGGCCGCGGCGTCGGTGGTGTTGATCCAGACGTCGTCGTGATCGGCGCGCTTGAGGATCGGCTGGTTGTCGTGGATCGAGTGCGTGCGCGCGCGCGACTTCGGCGTGAGCAGGCGCAGCGGATAGCGCGCGTCGTGCGCGTCGGCGATCCAGGTGGGGATGGGCGGGATCGCCCCGAGGCCGTAGGGATCGGGCTTCGCCGCGATCGCCATCGAGTAGATCTCGATCTTGCCCGACGGGGTGCTGAACCGGTGGCGCTCCGGATCGCGGATCTCGTTCGCGAACGCGACCGCGTCGTCCGGAGCGGGCAGACGGGCGAGGCCGCGCGCGCGGAACGCGTCGAAGTCGTCGATGGTCTCCCGCGTCAGCTCACGCAGCCATTGCTCTTCGTTCTTGTCGCTGTAGTCCTCGATGCCGAGCCGCCGCGCGAGCTCCGCGCAGATGTCGAAGTCGTTGCGGCACTCCGCGACCGGCGCGATGGCCTGCTTCATGTAGATGACGTAGTGCCCCGCGCCCGCCCACGGCGTGTGCACGTCATTGCGCTCCCAGAACGTCGTGGCGGGAAGCACGATGTCTGCATGGCGCGCGGTCGGCGTGATGAAGTGGTCGTGCACGACCATGAATTCCAGCCGCTGCGCGGCGGCCATCGTCTTCGCAACGTTGGGCGCCTGATTGAACAGATCGCCGCCCACCGAGTAGACGAGCTTGATGTCGGCGGGATATCCGCCGGCGCGGCCCCGATCCAGCAGATCGGCGAGCAGCGGCGTGGCGACGCGGGCGTTCGCCGGATTGGGCCCGGGCGGCAGACTCTTGACCCCGTTGCGCCCGGTGGCGCCGTTACTCACGCCGGAGTTGCCGCCAACGACGCCGATGTTGCCGGTGATGGCGGCCAGCGCGTATGCGGCGCGGTGGAATTGCTCACCGTGAGCGGTGCGTCCAGGCGCGTATCCGCACTGCAGGGCCGCGGGTTTCGCCGTCGCGTACTCGATCGCGAGACGCCGGATCGTCTCCGCGGGCACGCCGGTGATCGCGGCTGCCCACTCGGGCGTCTTGCGCACGCCGTCGGCGAGCCCGAGCAGGTACGAACGATAGGAGGCGCCCGCCGGCGCGTCGGCCGGCAGGTGCGCTTCGTCGAAGCCGAGCACGTATCGATCGAGAAAGGCCTGGTCGTGCAGCCTCTCGGTGACGATCACGTAGGCCATCGCGATGAGCGCCGCCGCATCGGTCGACGGCCGGATGAACACGTGCTCATCGGCCAGCTCGTAGCTCGTCCGCGTCCGACGCGGATCGACGCACACGATGCGCACGCCGTGCTTCTTTGCGAGCTTGAGGTATTGCAGCGTTCCGGTGCCGAACGTGCCGTCGCCTGGACTCCAGCCCCACATGAGGATCAGCCGCGAGTTGACGTAGTCACTCGGCTCGCGCCCGGCGCTCTTGTAGTCTGCCTTGGCGCCGTAGGTCATGTGGACGGAAAACACCTCGGCCTCCGCTGAGATGTTCGACCACAGCTCGGTGCAGCCGCCGAAGCGGTGCAGCAGACGCTGAGCCGTGACACGCGCGTTGTGCAGCATCGACAGGCTGCCCGTGCGCGAGCAGTCGAGGATGGCGGCAGGCCCATACGTGTCTCGGACACGGCGCATTTGCCGCGCGACCTCGTCGAGCGCCGCGTCCCAGGAGATGCCCTCGAACTCGCCGGACCCGCGCGGCCCCGTCCGCCGCAGCGGATGGGTCAGCCGGTCGGGGTGATTCACGCGCTCGGCCTGGCCGAAGCCGCGGACACACGCGTGCAGCGGCGGGACTTCGGGCGTCCACTTGCGCGGGTCGGTGCTGATCTTCACGATGCGGCCATCGCGGACGTGGGCGTTCACGACGCACCGCCCGCCGCAGTTGTGTCCGCACGTGCTTGTGACGACGGTCTCGCCCGGTTTCGCGGCAACGCGGGGCGCCTCGTACAGAATGTGCCGAGCCATCGCGTCGCTCAGGATACCATTGCCGTGTGTCACGAATGTCGGGCCGTTTGCGCGCACGCTTCGCCGCCGCTCGGGAGCGGCATCGCGAGCGCCATCGCCCAACCGGTTTCGGCTTCGCCCTCGCCGACTCGATCGACTATCTGGACGGCGCCACGTGGGACACGCTCGCAGCCGGGCACAGCCTCTTCCTGCAGCGCCGTTACCTCAGCGCCCTCGAGCAGGCGCGCCCCGACAATCTCGAGCCGCGCTACGCGCTGATCTTCCGCGCGCGGCAGCCGGTGGCCGCCGTGGTCATGCAGATCGTCACGGTCACCGGGACGCGATTCATGAAGACGCCCGCGCCGGCGGAGGGGCGTTCGCCGCGCACCATGCTGCGCCGGGCGCTGCGCCCGGCGATGCGTCGCGCGGGAGAGGCCGTCCGCGAACGCGTGCTGGTCTGCGGCAACCTGCTGTCGTGGGGTTTCCACGCGGTCGCCTTCGCGCGTGACGAGGAGCCCGCAGCAATCTGGCCGGCGGTCGCCGAGGCGATCTATCGAGTGCGCCGTGGCGAGCGGCTGGCCGGCCAGAGTGACTTCGCGGTCGTCAAGGATCTCTCGGGCGCCGAGCGTGACGGCGCGGAAGCGCTCCGGCGCTTCGGCTACCGTCCCGTGGAGTCGGATCCGAACATGGTCCTCGAGATCCCGGGCGCGTGGCGCACCTATGATGACTATCTCGCCAGTCTCAACGCGAAATACAAGAATGCCGCACGCAAGGTCGCCAGCGACCTCGCGCAGGCGGGTTGCGTCGTGAGCCCGCTGGCCGACGTGGGGGTCGAGGCCAAGCGGGTGCACGAGCTTTATCTCAGCGTGGTCGACCACGCCGCCGTCCGTCCGATCACGATGCCGGTGGACTTCTTCCCCACGCTGGCAGCGGCACTCGGTGACAATTTTCGCGCGACCGTCGTCCGCCGCGACAATCGCCTCGTCGGCTTCATTAACGTGCTGCGCGACGGGGACACGGCGGTGCCGTACTACATCGGCTTCGAGCGCGCGGGCGGGGTCGGCAGCACGGTGTACCTCGCGCTCCTGCATTCGGTCATCGGCGAGGCTATCGCGATGCGCTGCCGCCGCATATCGTTCGGCCGCACCGCGCTCGAGCCGAAGGCCGGGCTGGGCGCACGGCCCGAGCGGCTGTGGCTGTGGGCCCGCCACCGCAATCCCGCGATGAACTTGCTCGTCCGGAATCTGCTGCGGGCCGTGCCGCACGGCCAGGCGCCCGACCGCAACCCGTTCAAGCGCGCGCGGGCGGTTGGCGAATGATCCGACGCGCGAGGCTGCTCTCGATCGTGTTCGCTCTCGCCGCGTGCGCGTCGCCGGCGGCGAACCGGCCGCCTGAGTTCCGCGCCGTCGACGTCCGCGCCATGGACGAGTGCCACGACTTCGCCGAGCAGACGCTGCCGAACTCACCGGTACGTGGCAACGGCGCCGGACGCTTCACCATCTATCCCGCGCGCAGCGCCGAGTCGCTGCAAACACTTTTCGATCTCTGTATGCAGGCCAAGGAGGCGCTAAAGTAACGTCGCCTTGGACATAGCCCTCGCGATGGCGGCTCCCGCCTGCTGCGTGTGCTGCAGGACGGCGATTTTTTCGGCGAGATCGCGCTCATCGACAACGTTCCGCGCACCGCCACGGTCCGCGCGCGTACCGCCTGTCTGCTCCTCGTCCTCACCCGCGACGATTTTCGGCGCGTGCTTGAGGCGTCGCCCGAGCTGCGCGCGTTGTTCGAGCGCGCCGCTCATGCGCGTCGCGAGGCGGACGCTCGCACGCAGCCCGAATAGAACGGGCGCCGAGCCCGGTCTGTTACCTCGGGCGTGCCGGAACTTTGACCCACGCCTCGGAGCACGTCGGCACGCTCGGATAGTAGCCGTTGGCGCTCGGACAGAAGTACCACTGCGCGACTTCACCCGACGAGGCTGTCGGGACTGACGACGATGGCGCGGCACTCACCGGAGGCGGCGGCGCCGACGGTGGAGGCGGCGCCGCGGAGTCGGCAGCAGGCGCGGCTGGGGGAGGTGGTGGCGGCGACGAGCCGACCGGTGCCGAAGGCGCCGAGACAATGGGAGGTGCGGGCGCCGATGCAACCGGCGGCGGTGCGGGTGCCGCGCCAGGCACGATCGGAGGCGGCGGCGGAACAGCGACGGGCACGGCGCTGACCCAGACCCAGTGATACGGCACGTTGAAGCCGTCACCCGCGATCTCGTAGTAGCCCGTCGGATAGCGGACGATGGTCGCGGCCGGAACGGGACGAAGCACGACCTGACCGCCGCTCCACCACCAGACGTAGTACGGCGACCACACACCCGGCGTGATCTCATATCGCCAGCCGAAGCGAGGCGCAAACGCCCATCCGCGCCGTTCGAACCGGCGATCGTCGCGCCGCTCCTCGCGGCGCTCGAATCGCTCATGGCGCTCCTGCGCTACGGCCAGGGCGGGCAAAGTCACGAGACTTGCGAGCAGAACCGACGCCGCGACGACGACCGATCGAGCCACGGGCAGCACCTCCTGAAAAATCCGCGCCACTCACTCGGGATTGAGACGATCGAGCCGACCGATGCATTTAGGAAAACACGCGCGCCCGGTGAAATAGGATGCGGTTCCGCACCGTCTGGGTTGGTGGAGGGATAAAGCCGTGAAACCAATCCACCGTGTGCGCGTCCTTTCGGTAGGGCTTTCAAAGGCCGTCGTGACGCGGTTCACCGCGACAGTGATCCTCGCCACGTTCGTCGCGCTCGGAACCGGCGGTTGCCTGCTCGTACCGTGGCCGGTGCCGGTCGGCGGGGGCGGACACCACCATCACCGATAGCGTTCGCATTATTGCTGCGGTTTCGCCGCTCGGCAGCGGGCGCCGCTGGTCTTCCGCTTGCGTGTGGTGGATGAGGTTCGAGCGAACCGAGTGTAAGCCCTAAACAGGAGGAGAGACTGATGAAGAACCGCAAAATGATGGCCGCCGCGCTGCTGACCGCCGCCGCTCTGGCGCCGGGTTTCGTGTTCGTCGGCGCTGCGTCGGCGCAGGAAACGAAGGAGAAGAGCGGACGCAAGGGCCAGACAATGACCATGGACCAGGTGCCGCAGCCCGTGCAGCAGACGATCACGCAGGAGGCCAAGGGCGGTACGGTCGGCTCCATCAAGCAGGAGACCTCGCGCGGCAAGACGTTCTACGTCGCAGAAGTCACCGACACGAACGGCAAGAAGCACCATGTCCGCGTCAATGAGGACGGCACGCTGATGAGCGGCCGTTCGGCGCGCAGCTCGAAGAGCACCAGCGAGACCACGACCAATACGACAAAGTAACCACTGACCCGCGATCGCGGACGCGGCCCACAAACGTCGCGTCCGCGACCGCGGACTCCTCGCACCACGGGCCGCTCCCCACCATTCTCCGCGCCGATGTAGGCCCGCAGCGCCTTGCCCCTCGGATCAACGGGCGCTACGATCCCCGCAGCCCGGGCAACCAGGACCCCTAGTCGCGAGGCATGTTCGTCCACGAGGGAGGCAACATGATAGGTGCCGTCAAGGTGATCAGCGGCACCGCGCACCCAGAACTCGCGCGGGATATCTGCAAGTATCTGGGGACCGACCTCTGCCGCACGACAGTCGTACGCTTCTCGAACGAGAACATGCTCGTCCAGATCGATGAAAACGTGCGCGAAGCCGATGTCTTCGTGATCCAGCCGTCGTGCCCGCCCGTCTCGGACGGAATCATCGAGCTCTTGATGACGATCGACGCGCTCAAGCACGCCTCGGCGGGGCGCATCACGGCCGTGTTGCCGTATTTCCCCTACGCGCGTTCGGACAAGAAGGATCGGCCTCGCGTCTCCATCAGCGCGCGCCTCATGGCGGACCTGCTGCAAACAGCCGGGGCCGACCGCATCCTCACCATGAACCTTCACTCGCCTCAGGTACAGGGCTTCTTTCGCATTCCGACCGACCAGCTCCAGGCGGCCCCTCTCCTGTGCGACTACCTGCGCGAGAGCCGTGATCTCGCGAACTATGTGCTCGTTGCTGGCGACGTGGGCGAGGCGAAAGACCTCGACCACTACGCGGCCCGTTTGGATTTGCCGATCGCCATCGTGGACAAGCGACGCTACGGAGATGATGAGGTCGCGCGCGCGGTGAACCTGATCGGTGACGTCAAGGGGAAAGTCGCGCTCATCGTGGATGACGAAGTGGCGAGCGGTGGAACTCTTATGGAGGCCGCGCGCTTCGTGCTCGAGCATGGCGCTGTCGCCGTGGAAGCCTGTGTCGTCCACCCCGTGCTATCGGGGAAGGCGGTGAATCGCATCGAGGCCTCGGCGCTTCGCGAGCTCATCGTGACGGATACGATTCCGCTTCCCGCTCCCAAGCGCATCGCCAAGATTCACGTCACGTCGGTGGCGCGACTCTTCGCGGACGCGATTCATGCCATCCACGACGGATCAAGCGTCTCGCGCCTCTTTCGCTGAGTCGTGGTGAGTGATTTGACGCGCTGACGCCGTCAGGCTACCTTCGCTTGCCGTAGCCCCCCGGCCCCGTTTCGAGGAGGCTCGGCATGAAGTGTTCTCAGTGTCTACAGGACAACCTCTCGCACGCTCTGTTTTGTCTGAAGTGTGGTGTCCCCCTTGACGGGCGCACTCCCATTGCGAACTCGTACGCCGATCTGAAACGCGAGATCGAAGGGCTGAAGGGCGAGAACGAGGGGCTGAGGCGCTCGCTTGACGATGCCGTCGAACGCGAGGCAGCGACGGGCGAGGTTCTGCGGGTGATCAGCCAGTCGCCCACCGACGTGCAGCCCGCATTCGACTCTATCGCGTCCAGCGCCCTCCGCCTGTGTGATGGCATTGCGAGCTTCGTGTTCCGTCACGACGGCACGCTGATCCACCTCGCGGCCGTCGATAGCGTCGAAGGCGTCGACTTGGAGCCGCTGCGGCATATCTTCCCGGCGCCTCCGGACCAAGTGACATTTGTCGGCCGCGCAGTCGCGGAGGGACGACTTCTCTATATCGCCGATATCGACAATGACCGGGATGCACCGCCATCGCTCGTCGAGTTCGCGCGCGCGAATGGCTTCCGGAGCATCATCGCCGCGCCCATGCTGCGCCACGGGCATACCATCGGCGGCATCGGGGTCACTCACCGGAACGTGGACGGCTTCACATCCAAGCAAGGCGCGTTGCTCCAGACGTTCGCCGACCAAGCCGTGATCGCGATCGAAAACGTGCGGCTGTTCACCGAGCTGCAGGAGAAGAATCGTGCATTGACGGAGGCTCATGAGCAAGTCTCCGAGGCGCTGGAGCGGCAAACGGCGACGAGCGAGATCCTCCGGGTCATCTCCGGTTCGCCGACAAATCTGCAACCGGTTCTTAACGCAGTCGCGGAGCGAGCGGCCAGGCTGTGCAGCGCCGATGACGTCAAAATCCACCTCGTCGCTGGCGACACGCTGCGATTGGCGGCCCAGGTTGGACCAATTCCTTCCGTCGAAGCGAGACCGATCATCCCGACGAGGCACATCGGTCGAGCGGTTCTCGAACGTCGGACGATTCATCTTCATGACATGCGGATTGCCCTGGATCAGTTCCCGGATGCGGCGGGTGACGTCCGCACCTTCGGTGCTCGTACTGCACTCGCAACGCCGCTCCTTCGAGAAGGCGTGGCGATTGGTGTCATTCAGATTCGTCGGCTAGAGGTCAAGCCGTTCTCTGAGAAGCAGATCGCTCTTCTGGAGACCTTCGCCGACCAGGCCGTCATCGCTATAGAGAATGTGCGGCTGTTCAAGGAGCTGGCGACGCGCAACGGCGAGCTCACCGAGGCGCTCGATCGGCAAACGGCGACGGCCGAGGTTCTGCGTGTGATTAGCCAATCGCAAAGCGAGGTGCAGCCGGTCTTCGATACCATCGTGGACAACGCCATGCGCCTGTTCCGGGCGTGGGCGGTAGCGGTGATGCGATTAGATGGGCAGTTCCTGCATCTCATCGCGGCGCGTGGCGGCTTGCCCGGAACCGAGGAATATCTGCGACGACAGTCTCCCTGGCCGATCCATGGGGTACTCCCCGGCTCGCGCTGCGTCGTCGACCGGACCGTAATCCACATTCCAGACGCCGAGTCAGATCCCACCTTGGATGAGGAAATGCGTGAGCTTGCACGCACGCGAGGGTACCGATCCGTCCTCGCCGCTCCAATGCTGCGTGACGGGCAGCCCATCGGAGCGCTCACGATTACTCGTGCTGAGGGTGGCCCATTTTCGTCAGCCGAGATCGAGTTGCTCCAGACGTTTGCCGATCAGGCCGTGATTGCCGTCGAGAACACACGGCTCCTCGCGGAATTGCGGGCGCGCACCGCCGAGCTCACGCGGTCAGTAGACGAGCTGAAGGCCTTGGCGGACGTGAGCCGTGCTTTGAGCTCGACGCTCGAGCTCGATGCGGTGCTGCAGACCATCGTGACCCGGGCCAGCCAGCTGGCCGTCACCGACGCCTGCTCCGTCTTCGAGTACGACGAGGCGACGGAGGCCTTCTACCTTCGCGCCACCAACAACCTCGATGACGAGGTGGTCACCCTCGCCCGGCAGACACCGACCCGCAAGGGCGAAGGTGTCCAGGGCCGCATGGCGGTGACGCTTCAGCCGGTGCAGGTGCCCGACATTGCAGAGGAGGATGCGTACCACGGTCCGCTTCGCGACATCCTGCTCAAGACGGGGACCCGCGCGGTGCTCGCCATTCCGATGCTGCGCGAGAACGAGCTGATCGGGGGCCTTACGGTGAACAAGCGCACGCCCGGCGAGTTTTCGCCAGAGGTCATCGAGCTGCTCACGACCTTCGCAACTCAGTCCGCGCTGGCCATCCAGAACGCTCGGCTGTTCCGCGAGATCGAGCAGAAGAGTCGTGAGCTGGAGGCAGCCAGCCAGCACAAGTCCGAATTCCTCGCCAACATGTCGCACGAGCTGCGCACGCCGCTGAACGCGGTCATCGGCTTCTCCGAGGTCCTGACCGAACGGATGTTCGGAGAATTGAACGAAAAGCAGGAAGAGTATCTGAAAGACATCCACGCCTCGGGACAACATCTCCTGTCCCTGATCAACGACATCCTCGATCTGTCGAAGATCGAGGCTGGGAAGATGGATCTGGAGCTATCGGAGTTCGACCTCGCCATGACGATCGACAACGCTTTGATGCTCGTCCGCGAGCGGGCCGCACGGCGGAGCATCACGCTCAACACGGCGGTCGACGAGCGGGTCGGGCAGGTCCAGGCCGATGAACGGAAAATCCGCCAGGTCCTGCTGAACTTGTTATCGAATGCGATCAAGTTCACGCCCGAGAGCGGCGGCATCCACGTCGAGGCGAGATCGGTGAACGAATCCATTGAGGTCTCGGTCACCGACACCGGGGTCGGCATCGCGCCGGAGGATCAGGAGGCGGTGTTCGAGGAGTTCCGGCAGGTCGGGACAGCCGACAAGAAGGTAGAGGGCACGGGGCTGGGTCTGGCATTGTCGCGGAAATTCATCGAGCTGCACGGCGGCACGATCTGGGTCGAGAGCCAGGTTGGCGAGGGCTCGACGTTCACGTTCACGGTGCCGGTGCGTCATAGCGAATGAGCTGATCCTGATCGTGGAGGACAATCCCAAAAACCTGAAGCTCGTGCGCGACACGCTTCAAGTGAAGGGATACCAGACCATCGAGACCGAGACCGGCGGAGAAGGCGTGCGGCTGGCCCGCGAGCGACAACCGGCGCTGATCCTCATGGACATCCACCTGCCTGGCATCAGGGGCATCGAAGCGCTCCAACGGCTCCGGGCCGATCCGGTGACGCGCTCGATCCCGGTAGTCGCTGTCACGGCATCGGTAATGGCGCAAGAGCGGCAGAAGGTCATGGCCGCTGGCTTCGACGGCTTCCAGGGCAAGCCGATCAGTGTGCGGGAGCTGCTCGAGACTATCCGACAGATTCTCGACAAGTCAGCGCAGTGATGCGATCTCGGACTCTCACCGCATCGCCAGCCGGGAGGTCGGACGTCGGATTCGGGCCGTTCATGCGTTGGCCCAGCGCTCGCGCGCGCGCGGTCGTGTTGCGCTACGCTCGCCTCCAAGGAGGATCACCATGGCTTCGACGAAAGATGTTCTAGATCATCACTTGAAGTGTTTTGGTGAGGGTGACCTTAAGGGGATTCTTTCTGACTATGCGCCTGATGCCGTCCTGTTCACGCCTAATGGACCGCTGAAGGGTACCGACGCAATCAGGCCGTTGTTCGAGGCAATCTTTGCGGAGTTTGGAAAACCTGGCGCAGGCTTCAAGATGAAGCTGCAATCCGTCGAGAGCGACTATGCGTACATTCTGTGGACCGCAGAGACCGCCGACAACGTGTACGAGGTGGGCACGGACACGTTCGTCGTGCTGAACGGCAAGATAGTCGCCCAGTCGTTCGCCGGAAAGATTACGCCCAAGGGCTGAAAACGCGGCCTCGGCTCGATGGCGAGGTCGTCTGGATCGCGCTGCCGCTACGGGGCTAGCACGGCGCGCCGGTCGGCCGAGGACAGTGCCGAACGAGACCGAGCAGGACGTCTGCGCGCTGCCGTCACGATGATTTCAGCGAACGGCCTCGGTGGACGTAAGCCGCCGCGCCGACCACCAGGCGTCTTGTCCACGGGTGGGCGCTACGATCGCCGGTCATGGCCTTCGGGATGAACGTTCGCGCCTTCGTCACTGGCCTTGGAGCCGCGCTCGCCGCGCCGCACACTGCCGAGGGGAGTGCGATCGGGAGCATGTGCATTTAAAAGGGGGCATCACGATGAAACGACTCATTCCCTTGTTGATTGCAGTTGCAGCTCTGGCCGGCGTTGTTGGCTTCACCGCGCGGGCACCTCGACACGCCCAGGCTCAACAAGCCGCCCTGATCTTTGTAACCGAAATTCCCGCCGGATACCGCGACTGGAGGTTGATCTCCGTCGCGCATGAAGAAGGCGATCTACACAGTTTTGCGGCCGTTTTGGGCAACAATGTCGCGATCAAGGCTTACCGAGAAGGAAAGCTGTTGTTCCCGGACGGCACAATCATTGCCGCTTTGCACTATCGTCACGTTCCGTCCGAGGAAAACAACAAGGTCTTTGGTCGAGACCAATCGTTCGTTGCGGGCCCCCCCACGAACATTCAGTTTATGGTCAAGGACTCAAAGAAGTACGCCGCGACCGGCGGGTGGGGGTTCGGCCACTTCCAAGACGGCAAACCTTCAACCGACGAGCCGATGATGAAAGCCTGCTTCGCCTGCCATCAGCAGATGAAAGCTCGAGACCTTGTCTTCACGCGTTACGCACCATAAAACAGAATGCGGGTCGAAGTCGCTGCTCCTGCGAGCAGATCAATAGAGTGAGCCGCCGCGCGTTCGTCACTGGCGTGGGAGCAGTGATGAGACGTGCCGACTCGAACCGATCGATAACCCGTTCGGCCCGAAAGTGTTACCCATGTCCCCGGAATGAACTGTGTGTCCGGAATAGACTCGCGTGTGGTTGGCTCCCCGGGCTGGGCTCGAACCAGCGACCCCCTGATTAACAGTCAGGTGCTCTACCGACTGAGCTACCGGGGAATAGGTTTGCATTATACGTGACTTCGCTTCGATGTCACCGGAAGCCGCGACTGGAACGGCGGTAGCTCTGTCCGTGGCGGCCTCTACGGCTCTGATCCGTTCAGCGGCCAGCCGATCCGCCCCCCTGATTGTCGATCCACATTTCGGCCATCGCGATAGCAGCGGACTCGGCGGCTTCACGCGATGGAAACGTGCGGTCGCTCTTCGCGACGTGATCCATGACGCCGCCGGCGGCGCGACGACGCTCGAGAAGCTGTATGCGGACATAGACTCGCCACGGCGCGTCGAGGCGTTGAGATCCTTCGGCGTCGGTCGCCTGATCGGTGTGAACGTCGATCCGCCACCCCTTGTATTCAGTGGCCATTTCATCCCTCCTGAGCCACGCGGCTCGCGATCACGCTGAGCCTCTCGGCTAGGCGCTGGATCTGCTGAACGACTGATCAAGAGCGGCGCGATTGGCAACGGCCGCGCCGCGTCGAACACTCTCCACCTCGTTCCTCTCGGTACACCGATAGCATCACACTGCCCCGACGAGCGCCACGAGCAACACGACGGCGGCCGACGAGCAGGACGATTGCCGCGTCGGTCAGTCTCACTTCGCTCTCGTCAGCCGCTCGGACGCCCACGCCGCGCCCGCGACATCGGCGCGCGCAGCGTAGTGCTGACGTGCGCCCCCCAATGGTGGGCTGTGTTGTGGACGGTTAGCACCAACGCGATAAGAGGGTTGCGAACCTCGGATCTCGATCTTGAGAGGGCGGATACACCGCATGGCCTTACCGACACTTAGCGGTGTACTGGCACAAACGATCGCCATCCGAACGCTCGATCGCAGGATTACAACGGCTGCTGTGCCACGCCTCGCCGCCAGACCCCACGCTCCCGGGCCGACTCGCCTCCGGTACTATCCTCTCTTCCGCCAAGCGATTGTTGCCATTGTCGCGAGAAAGCCTAGGACTAAGTAAAGGAGGGCGCTCACAGTTTCAGGGAGGGGATTCCCTGGTGTTGACGCCACGAACGCCAATGGCGAAAACGCGGTTTCAACGCCTATGGATATCGTAGAGGTTAGGTTGGCAGTATCGCTATTATCGAGCCGAAAGGTAAATGTCGGATGCAGAATGGTGCCGAAAGGATTCCCAATTGAGACTGACGGGTCGAAACTAATTTTCCCAAATATGAAATCGAATCGTTCATTTGATTCGAGGATGAGCCCCGCGAACTGAGAAGCAGGGAACAAGAATTCAAAATTGAGCGCATTCAGGCCTTCTCCGGGCCCCGCTTGCACTAATAATCCAAAGGCGCCGCAGGCGGCGGCTGCGCAGTCAAAATCGATGGCGGTGTCGCCGCGGTTAATAATCGCGGCCGGAATCAGGACGTCTACATTTGCGACTACCGTGATCGAAGAACTGAATCCGAAGTCAAACGGATTCGCCAGCGTGGATCCGGGCGCACTGATAAAGAAGATCGTCAGGAATAGGCGCCCCAGAGAGCGATGGAACGCGCCATAGCGCTTCCTCCGCGGCGCGAAGAGTATCACCAAAAGGGTTCGCGGGGCAATGCCGGCACAATGCGGTCGTGAAGATGCACAGATTCGATTTGTGACTATCTGGGAGTTAGACCGCGCTGAGCTAGGACTCATCATGTCCTATGCCGCGGACGACCGGGACCAGTTTCGGCAAGTATGAGTACACCGACAAGATACTTCGGGGCTCCCGATCCGGCGGAGTTGCCCGTCCATCAGCCCACCAAATTCGGTTAGTCATCAATCTGCAGACCGCGAAAGCGCTCGGCCTCACCATCCCGCCATCGCTGCTGCTGCGCGCGAATCGGGTCATCGAGTAAGTCATGCGCGCGCCCACCCACTAAGCTCGTGTCGGTCGTCGCGCCCTCGCTCACCGAAGTCTCAATATCACCTGAGAACGCCAGACGTATTCGTCGACGTCGTCTCTTAGAATCCGTGGCGGCGACATTCGGTGATCGGGATATCTTATAACCCGAGGCCTACTAGCGGCGGCGGTACGAACCGCTGATTGCTTGAGCCAAGTGCTTGAGCCAAGTATTGACGAAACGCGTTAGGTCGAGACCGTTCCTGGTGATCTCCAATCTTTCAGTTGGCTCCTAGAGTGGACTGACGCGTCCTGCGAGAGGTGCCTATGCGATCGTTTCTGGTCCCCGACGGTGCTGGGTCCGCGACCCAACAAGTGTATGCGGAGGTGATCGCCATCCATGCAGCGCTCTTACCGACCAGTAAGATCCTGTATTTCGGTGGTGACGAACATGACCCCGGCCGGCACCACCTCGCCATGGTCGACGCGACGCGGCTGTTCGATTGCACCAGCTTCGCGGTGACCACGCCAATCAGC
>Ga0114129_10002638_pt1 | contig 24966 bp, 21 predicted proteins | sample RhiMetdeltSRZDD1_FD_80071 | JGI IMG/M metagenome (GOLD analysis project Ga0114129, IMG submission 80071) | Populus rhizosphere microbial communities from Tennessee, USA - Rhizosphere MetaG P. deltoides SRZDD1 (version 2) (version 2) | ecosystem: Host-associated > Plants > Roots > Rhizosphere >...
AAGTATAAATCTGAATTCCTGGCGAACATGTCGCACGAGTTGCGAACTCCGCTGAACTCACTGCTCATTCTTGCTCAACAGCTTTATGAGAATGCTGAAGGTAACCTGAACGATAAACAGATACGATACGCAAAAACTATCCATTCGTGCGGTGACGACCTTATCAACCTCATCAACGATATCCTTGATCTTTCGAAGATTGAATCCGGATTCATTTCCGCCAACTTCTCCAAGGTGCGTTTCGCAGAAATTGCGTCGTTCGTTGAAACAACATTTAAACCGATTTCAGAAGCAAGACATCTCAAGTTCAATATTCAAACAGATAAAAAACTTCCTGAGTCTCTCGAAACCGACCAGCAGAGGCTCAACCAGATTCTCAAGAACCTGCTGTCGAACGCGTTTAAATTCACAGAAAAAGGTGAGGTGAAACTGAAGATATACGAGGCAGACAAGTCGAGGAGATTTGGCAATGCAAGTCTTGACAATGCTTCGAAGATCGTTGCATTCGCGATCAGTGATACCGGTATCGGTATTCCGCAGGATAAACAGAATATCATATTCGAAGCATTCCAACAGGCAGAGGGATCAACCAGCCGTAAATACGGTGGAACCGGTCTCGGATTGTCGATCAGCCGCGGACTTGCCGAACTTCTTGGCGGCACAATTGAACTTGAAAGTATTCCGGGAAGCGGAAGCACATTCACATTGTTTGTGCCAATAGAAAACATGTCGGTTGTTACATCGAAAGAAGTTGTTGAAACGATCAACTCTTACCAGCAGATGCAGGTCGGAGATACAGGTGATATCGACACACTGCTTAATTCGATAAGAATCTCCGAAAATTCAGATACGCGCGGACTTGAGATCGTAAATGAAATGATCAATGAAACTGGTGACGACCGGAGTCACTTGTCGGCAAACGATAAAACGATCCTTATCGTTGAAGACGATCTGAGGTTTGCGAAGATCTTAATCGACAAGGCGCACGATGAAAACATGAAAGCCGTGGTTGCTACCAATTACCTTGAAGTGTTCGACTTCATCAACCGGTTCTCTCCTGTTGCCATCACACTAGACGTTAAGCTGCCTGATACAAGCGGATGGAAGGTGCTGGACCTGTTGAGAAATGACCTCAACTACAGGCACATTCCGATTCATCTCATATCGGGAGAAGAAAATGAGGTCCTCGCACTTAAGAGAGGAGCACGAAGCTTCCACCTCAAGCCGCTTGAAAATGCTGGTCTGAATGATCTCTTCACCGATATCATAAAATTTCACAATAAAGAAACCAAGAGCATTCTTGTTGTTGAAGACAATGAGATTGATTCGTCACAGATTGTAAAAATGCTTGAAGGAGAAGGAATCGAAGTTTCAATTGCAGATACTGGTGAGAAGGCATTTCACCTTCTGAACAGCAAAGAATTCGACTGCATCATTCTTGATTATACGTTACCTGACATTTCAGGCACAGACCTTGTGAAGAAAGTAGCTGAGATCAAGAAAAAGATAACTCCTGTTATCGTGTATTCTGCCAAAGAATTCAACAGGAATGAACTCAAGCATCTGAACAACAACTCAAACACTATTCTGCTTAAAGGCGTCAATTCGCTCGAGAATCTTCTCGAGGAAATTGTTCTTCATCTTCATATCAATCACAAGTCTCTTGCTCCTGAAAAGAAAAAGATCATCGAAAACATCAGGAGAAAAGAAGACATTCTTACCGGTAAGAATATTTTAGTTGTGGATGATGATGTAAGAAATCTGTTTGCCCTGACCACTGTGTTCGAAAGATTCAATATTAATGTGATCACAGCAGAAAGCGGACGTGAGGCTATCAATTTGCTGATGAACGACAACCAAAAGATAGATATGGTGCTGATGGATATCATGATGCCGGAAATGGATGGATATGAAACAACTCAGAAGATCAGGAGGGAACATAAGAACAGTTCACTTCCGATCATTGCGGTAACGGCGAAGGCGATGAAAGGCGACCGGCAGAAGTGTATTGAAGCAGGTGCGTCGGATTACATCACCAAACCACTGAAGATAGACCAGCTCCTTTCTCTGATGAGGATGTGGTTTTACAAATAATTTAGTTCCTATACATGCAGCAAAAGATATTACTTGTTGATGACCGGGAAGACAATCTCCTTTCCATAGAAACGATCCTGGAACCCGCCGGCTACACATTTGTCAAGGCACTATCGGGCCGTGAAGCACTCAAAGTTTTGCTAAACGAATTCGATTTCGCCCTGATCCTGATGGACGTAAAGATGCCCAACCTAAACGGATTTGAGACGGCATCACTCATCTACCAGCGCGAAAAACTCAGGCACATCCCCATCATTTTTATAACGGCAAACAACTATGGCGATGAGCAGGTATTCAAAGGATACATGACAGGAGCGGTAGATTATATTTATAAGCCAATCAACCCGGACCTGCTGCGTGCCAAGGTTGGAGTGTTCATAGATCTATACAAAAAGAATCACAGGCTGCTGGCGCAGGAGCAGAAACTCGTTGCCATCAACAAAAATCTTGAGCTTGAGATTCACGAAAGAAAAGTGTCTGAAGAAAAAGTAAAGGAACTTAATCATAAGCTTCTGGAAAATATCGAACGACTCGAATCTGCGAACCGCGACCTTGACCGCTTTGCATTCATGGCCTCCCACGATCTGCAGGAACCATTGAGGAAAATGCTCATGTTCAGCGATCGCCTGGCACACAAATACAGGAACATCCTCGATGACGAAGGTAAAATGTTCATTAGCCGTATTCAGCACGCCGGAGAACGCATGCAGGCATTGATCAAAGACATTCTGCTATTCTCCAAAACATCAATCGAAAAACCGGTTTTCGTTGAAACGAACTTAAATGAAATTCTCAGTGAAGTGCTAAGTGAAATGGAAAATGTGATTAAAGAAAAAAATGCGATCATTAACGCAGAACCATTATCAAATTTATATGTCAATCCTGTGCTGATGCGGCCGTTGTTTCACAACCTGATCAGCAATGCGATTAAATACTCGAAAAAAGATGTTCAGCCCCTTGTAAAGATTTACTCGGAGTTCAGTGCCGGACAGAATGGTCCGGATGCAGAGATAAAGAATAAGTATTGCCGAATTTATGTTGAAGACAACGGCATCGGCTTCGACCAGAAATATTCTGAGCAGATATTCGGAATGTTCAAGCGCCTCCACCTGCACAGCGAATTTGAGGGAACGGGTATCGGCCTGGCCTTATGCAAGAAAATTGTTGAAGAGCACAACGGCTTCATTACTGCCCGCAGCAAGGTAAACGAGGGTTCGACATTTATTATCTCATTACCGGTGCAGCAACCTGAAATGCAACAGCCGGTTCCGGCTCCACAGATACACTAATTCTTTTCAATCACCCAACATTCATTGTTGTAATCGCCACAGGCAAATGCCAGTTTATTGTTATAAACAGCGATGGCTGCGGCATGACGTGCCGTAAATAAATTCGGTGGTGTATACTGCACCCAGCTTCCATCCTTATTCATGTACCAAATATCAGCGAGATTTTGCCCATTGTTCCCTCCTACCATCCACAGCCTGTTATCCCAAACACAAACATTCGCATACTGCCGGCCAGCCCACGGACCATCTTGTTCCTGTCGCCAATTAACTCCGTCAACACTGGTATAAATATGATTTGTCCATTTCACTGTCGAATCGGGATGACGATAATAGCCACCGCCAACCACCCATATCCTGCCGTTGAAAGAAGTAACACAGCCGGCAAGATTTTTACCGAGAAACGTTTTGCCGTCAGCAATCTTTTTCCATGCAAGGCCATTCGCAGATTCCCATACATCATCAAGACCCGCAGCAGTGTCCTCAAGGAAAAGTTGTCCCCCCATTACATAAAGTTTGTTATTATGCACACACGTGCCATAGATTAATCGTCTTTTTACCGTTGCTTCGAGGTTATCGGCCACCTTTTGAAAATTTGTTCCGTCGTTACTTCTCCACACATCGAAAATGTCGTGAAAATAATCGCCGCCAAAAACGAAAAGTCCAGACGACAGCTTACCAAGGCCAAACGTATGGCGCCCTTCCCACGGCGCGTCCGGCATTCGTTCCCATGTGCTCAGGTCGCCGTTGCTTCTATATATGTCGTTCCAGGAACTTTCTGCAGTCCATCCGCCGTATAAATAAAGATAGTCGCCCATCTGAATCATATTCGCGCCGTCGCGTGCAAAATCTGTAACGTGTGTCGACACGCGTGTCATGGAATATTCCGGTTCGTTTGATGCGGTGATAAATGAATATGTTTCCTGGACTGATTTCGGAGATTGTTCCGACTCACGATCCAGAACAAAATTTACAATAGCAGAAACTTCCAGTGTGTAGCTTGTATGTTTTTCGAGTGAGTTGTCGGGAATGAAAGTGATAAGCGTATCGGACGATTCAATTTTACCGGATATAGGTTCATTTCCTTTTTTCAGAACCAGCTTCACCAGGCGGATACGCTCAATGTTCATTAGCTCGTTGGGGCTGATAACAACCCCCGAATTCACATCGACACCTGTGTCGTACTTCGCAGGAGAAATTATCAACACACCTTTTGGCGCAGCAAACGTCTTCAGCGAATCGCCTACCGATTGCTGCTGCATTCCAAATGTCTTGTCAGCCGAGCCTTTCTTACAGCTGTTAATACCAATAAATATCAGCACGCAGCATAATTTCCATATACCGTTAGCTGGAAACTTATGTATTTGAACCACCTTGCCGGTTTTAATGCAGATGTAAAAGCCGTTCTGCGAAGAATATTATAGCCTTACCCCCTGTATAACATTCCTCTGACAGCAGACAGGGTTTTCCTGATCTCGTCGGGAAAGATAAATATTATAAATACAAATATCAAACCAGCCAGTATAACTGTCTGATAAATAATGTTAAGGTATGTTGAAGCCGACAAATTATAGTTCACCGCAACCAGTGAAAGAACAAAGAAAAACAGGTAAATAAATGCGTCTTTGGCATATGAGAATGGAATCTGGTAATACTTTTTAGAAAATATGTAGCCGCTTACAATTATCAGGATATGTCCGATCATCGACGAAAGTGCAGCACCATACTGAAGGTAAATGTGAGTGAGCAGGAGGTTTAATATAAGCACTACCGCAAATCCTATGAAAAGACTGAGTGTGCTAAGGAACGACTTTTTCGCATACACCGTTCCTAGACTGCTAAAGTTGATGAGGCTTACCGGGATGGCGGCAAATAATAATAAAGGGAGAATTTTTTCTGATCCTTCATACTTAGTTCCTCCGAGCAATTGAATTACAACTGGCGAAGCAATACAGATGGCACATGCGATTACCGAAATAATAAACACATAAATGCTTTGCAGGCGCGCAAAGAATTGCTTTGCGCCTTCTTTGTTCCAGATGCTGAATGCAAGAGGAGCGAACGACATCTCAAATGCAGTGATCACAAGAGAAATAAGAGTAGATACCCTTACCGAGAAATTGTACATTCCATACACGTCGTCACGAAGATATTTTGTTAGAAATACCCTGTCGAGGTATGTTCTCGACAGTCCGAATAAAAACACGAGCAACCAGGGGAACCCATATGCCAGCAGCGGCGCCAGCATGCTTGTGCTGAAATATGGGGTTATATAATCGCGTGCAAAAAAACATGACAATATTGCCACGGCCATCTGGCTAAGGAACAGCACTTTGAAAATGAAAACAAATGACACATCGTTCGCCATCAGCAGGGGCACCAGCAACAGTACAATTGTGCCACCTGAATTAATGAGGAAATAAAATTTTTGCCGTTTCCATTTGAACCAACTGAGAAAGAAATTATTAATGGCAACTACAGGTATGCACATCAGCACATAAACAAACGCGTTGCCATAACTGGCAGGAATTCCCAACAGGTGTACAAAGCCTGGAAGAAAAAAATAAAAAGAGGCCGCGCTTAGGGTGCTTACCAGGAGGATAAAGAAAAATGATGTTGAAAAGATCCGCTCATGATATTTTTTATCTTCAGAATCATAAAAAAATCTCGCCACTGCATTGTCGAGGCCGAGTATAAAGAAGCCCGCGCAGAAAGTGTAGAAAATTACGTAGTTCGAATAATAACCAAATTCACTAAGTGTAAGTGCCTTGGTGATGATCGGAAGTATAATAATCTGGAGAAACCTGGATACGCCATATCCGATCCCATATACGAGAGAGTCTTTCCCTAAGCTTTTAACCCAGCCGTTCATGCCTAAAGGTTAAAAATATCTTTGAGATCATTTCTGAAATTGTTGATGTATATATCAGAACCGCTTTTAAGCGAATGAAACTGCGTCACCCATTCACGTGATAATTTTCCATGCTGTTCCCTCTTCTCTTTATCAAAATAGAATTGTGCTATCAGTTCCGCTATCTTTTCGGGCTCTTTGGCGGAAATGATGGGGTGCCATGGATACAGCTGCTTCATAACCTCTTCGTCTACATAACAAAACATAGGTTTGCTGCAGGCCATTCCTTCCAGCACAATTGTACCGAACCAACCTGTTGCGAACTCGTCGGCAACTATGTCGGCAATAGAATAAAAATTTACAAGTTGTTTTCGAGGAAAACCCTGCGGATTAGGTGGTTTCAGCCAAACGATATTCGATTCAATTCCCAGCTCGGATATAATTTGTTTTGCTTTCGGAATGTCGGGAGAATATATCCTGTCGGGCATAGCGATACATGCATCTTCAATCTTATATTTTTTGATGCAGATAGCAAGAGCCCTTAGCAGATTGTCATTGCCTTTCCACTGTCCCGAATCAATTCCGGCTTTCGACGTGTCGAGGTTTATGCGCGAAGGATGCAGGATGATAAATTTGAAAGCCTTAAGCAGCGCTTTGTTGTAACCATCAATGTCGCGCTCAGCGTTTTCATTTTTCGAAAAAACATCTGTATCAAGTAACAGGGGAAAATAGCATTTACTCACTTGCTCCTTATTAACACCAAGTTCCTTCAGGGCATTGGCAAAAGGATAAAAAGGTTGGGTAAGTATCCTGCCCGCTTTTCTAATTCCTCTTCTTTGCATAAAGCCAATATATTCCCATATCAAACGCTCGACAGGGTTGCGGAACTTGTGCCTGAACTTTTTAGGAAATGGAATCTGCGTGAGATCACCACCTGTAACATAAAAGATTGTTTTGCTCTTGATGAACGGTATCAGCGTAACACCGAGCTGAGAAACAAAAACCACATCATAGTTATTGAGCTCGTTAACAAACGACCTGTCGTATCTGCTGAGCATTGGGATGTAATCCCACTTTTTAGAAAGATGTATCCAGTCGGGGTAGTTGTCTTTAAGATGTGGATCGTCACTTTCTGGTCTGTTCTGTATATCCGCTTTATAATTCAGATAAAGGTGCGCGTCAATTCCCATCTCTTTACGCAAAGCCTTGGCCATGTTATAAAAGTTATTGCAAACATTGCCATAAAATGCAACTCTCATCATTCAAGGTTTTTTTCCAGTTCTGCTTTATCAGGAAAGTTTACTAGTACGCCCATTTCTTTTTTCTGGTACACCACCATGCTTCCCAGGCTCACTGCAGATGCATGGCCGGTTTTCACCACGTCTTTAATATGTGAGATATTTCCAGCACCCCCATTAGCGATAACAGGAATCGTTACGGCCTCTGCAACCTTTTTGGTGAGCTCAACGTCGAAGCCTGTCCAGGTACCATCCCGGTCCATGGATGTAAGAAGTATTTCACCTGCTCCGCGCGATTGCATTTCCTGTGCCCACTCGACAGGTTCAAGCGATGTTTTTTCTGTTCCGTCTTTTACAAACACCTGGTATTTGCCCCACAGGTTTCTTTTCACATCAATTGATCCGATCACAGCCTGCGCTCCGAAATGTTCAGCCAGCTTAGTGAGCAATGAAGGATTTCTATAGGCTTCTGTGTTCACAACGATCTTTTCGAAACCTATCGACAAAATTTCTTTTGCAACAGCGAAGTCCTTAACTCCACCTCCATATGAAAGGGGCATAAAACACTCGTCACTGATATGTTTAAGTATAGAAAGATTGGGTGACCTGTTTTCCACTGTTGCCCTGATGTCGAGAAAACAAAGCTCGTCTACTTCCAGTTCATTGAAGATGCGCACAGTGTTTACCGGGTCGCCGATGTAACCGTGGTTGCCGAATTTCACGGTCTTCACGAGACTGTCGCCTATCAGTTGCAAACATGGGATTACGCGTGTTTTGAGCATTATTATAAGCGGGCAAAATTTTCCAACAGCTTCATGCCGAACTTGTGACTTTTTTCCGGATGGAACTGGGCACCAAAAATATTTTCTTTCTGAATGATCGAGTTGAATTCAACGCCATGAACGGTAGTGGTGAGTACGTGTTTTTCATCCTGCGCCGTTACATAATACGAATGCACAAAATAAAAGCGGGGCTCAGGTGGAAGATCACTGATCAGCAAACTCGGGTTCTTTTCGTAAACGCGGTTCCATCCCATGTGAGGCACCTTCAGCTTTGAGTCCTTTGCGAACATAAACCTGGTTGTTTTTGCGGGTATCCAACCCAGTCCGAGCAATCTGCCTTCCTCACTGGAATTGGTGAGCAGCTGCATACCAAGGCATATTCCCAAAACCGGGACTTTCTCCTGCAAAGCCTTCCTGTCGAGGAGTTCTCTGAATCCTCCATCGTTTATTCTTTCCATCGCGGCATCGAATGCACCCACTCCCGGCAGTAAAATTTTTTTTGCTGCGGCAATCTTTTCTTTATCACTGGTAATTTCAGAGTCCACACCAATACGTTTGAACATATTGCTGATTGATCCCAGGTTGCCCATTCCATAATCTATAATTGTGATCATACTACTCACTTGAACGGGTGTGGTGATAATGGCAGGCTTGCAAACGGGTGGTAGTCACCTTTAACTCCAACCGGAGTAACGGTTCGTATATGGTGAACAAGGTCGATCGACTGCATTGCTTCAGATAATCCAAATCCATTACCTGACAGAATATTTTGATAACTCGTTGTATGCAGATCCTTAAAGCCCTCACTGAATTCGATCTCATTCCCTTCCATGGTAAGCGAACGGTATGTTCGCTGGCCCTTTTCTCTTATTTCTTTGGGTAACGTTTGTTCATCAATACTCAGGAACCACCTGACTCTCGCTCTTTCAAGCTGCAGGAACCCGGCGGCACGGTCGTGCTGATGAAGATGAACGATGTTCTGTTTCACTTTGCCAAATATCCATAAAAGCATATCGAAGAAATGTATGCCGATATTCGTAGCAATACCGCCGGACTTCACCAGGTCGCCTTTCCAGCTGGTGTAATACCAGCTGCCGCGGGATGTGATGTAACTCAAATCGATATCAAACATCCTCGAGGGATCTGCCTTCGCCACCTTCTCTTTCAGCGCTATAATATCAGGATGAAGGCGAAGCTGTAATATATTATAGACGTTCTTACCTGTTTCCTTTTGTATTTGTTCCAATGCTTCTACGTTCCAGGGATTCAGTACGAGCGGTTTCTCACAAATCACTGTGGCACCATGCCTTAACCCAAATCGGATATGCGAATCGTGGAGGTAATTAGGCGAACAGATCGACAGATAATCTATCGAATTTCCGTTCCTGTGAAGCTTTTCGATATGCCTGTCGAATCGTTCGAATTCAACAAAGAAACTTGCATCTGGAAAATAGCTATCCATTATGCCAACAGAATCAAACTTATCTAATGCAGCAACCAGCCTATTACCGGTGTCTTTTATTGCCCTGAGGTGCCTTGGAGCGATAAATCCTGCCGCTCCGATAAGTACGAAGTCTTTCATCGGGAGGCAAAGATAAGGCACGTCCGGTGGGGTTAACGAGAAAACTTAATTTCTAAACTTTTGTTAACTAGGTGTTTTTTTGTACATTCAATAAATGAAATCCAATACACGTCATACTGCCGCTAAACCGGACCATGCGCAGGACCTAGAGCAATTACGCTCGACCCTAAATAGAGAGAAGGAGGCACTGGTATCCATGTTTCTCGCAAACGCCCCACTTACGCAGCTCAATGCCCAATACCAGTTGATTGACGAGCTGAACGAAAAAATCCACAAAAGCGGCCGCGACTGATTCCCAGTATTTTATTTTAGTTTCCAATTGTTACTAAATTGTATCTTTGCCTGTCAATTTCTTTACAGTATATACTGATAATCAATTTTCTGTAACAGAAAATATGGAACCAAAACAAAAACCAACACCTCCCGGCAACAGGGAAGATGATGTGGATCTGGGTCACCTTTTCTATCAAACTGGCGGAGCAATCACCAACTTCTTTAACTGGCTTGGTAATGTTTTTTTGGGCCTGGGACATGCACTCCTGCTTTTCCTGTTCTTTCTCAAAAGAAATTTTTTGTGGTTACTGGCTGGACTGCTGCTCGGGATGGGATACGGGCTATTCGTGCTGAGCAAATCAGGCAGCAGCTACTACTCCCAATCGACTATAAGAACCAATTTCAACAGCAGCAGGGCCCTTTACGGAACCATCGATTATTTCAACGCATTGATTAGCAATAAGCAGCTTTCAACCATATCAAAAATATTTTCCCTCACCCCTGCCGAGGCATCGTCAATCACCTATTTCGAAATTGAACCTGTGAAATCGGAAGTGATCGCGGCAGATCTGTACAAGGAAAAATTTCTGAACCTTTATCATAATACCCAGGTGAGGATGGATACATTCTGGGTGAAAACAATTACTTATCGCGAATTCAAAAACTCGCTGACCAACTTCGATTACCCGCTCCATAGAATAATGGTTACCAGCTATAACCCTTTTGTGTTCCCCAAGATCCAGCAGGGGTTAATAAAATTCGTTTCGGAAAACGAAACCCTTCAGAACATTAAAGCAAATGGCGAACAAATTAACAACGAAGAAATAACCCTGCTTGAGTCTTCTATCAGAAGCCTCGATACTTTAAGGAATGCTTACACAAAAAGACTTGCCGCCGGAATAACTTCAAGCGAAAAAGGGAACAATATAACCATGCTGGAAGGAGACATGGTAATGAATCCGCCTGAACTTGAGCTGTACAATAAAGTGCTACAGCTGAAAGATGAGCTTAAGATGGTCAGGAATGAAGCCGTGTTAGAAAAAAATATTCTTGAAGTGTATTCTCCTTTCGCTTCTGTAGGTATTAAGGAAGGATTCCTTAAACAGAAAATAACGCAATATGGATTGGTTGGCTTGCTGATCGCTTTCATAATAACCGCTGCGATAGGGTTGTTCAAAACGCTCACTCACCTCGAAAATGTTTACAAAAAAGAGAAATCGTTAAAGACAGGAAGCTGATCGGTCCTGCCGGCTAAATGGATAAACGCACAATACTATTTATGGCTCAGCTGCCGCCTCCTGTTCACGGAGCGGCGCTTCGTAACAAATCGCTGCTCGACAGCGAGCTGCTTAATAACGAATTCAGGATCATCAATCTTCCCCTCCGTTTTGTAGAAAACATGACGGACATGGGGAAATTTTCATTAAAGAAAATATGGCTGATGATTGTGCATTGCTTCAATATGATCTCCATCATGACAAGCAAACAAGTGGACCTGGTATATTTCACAATGAGTCCCTCTGGCGGCGCCTTTTATCGCGACATACTTTTTATTACAATCATTAAATTATTTCGAAAAAAAAGAATCCTGCATTTCAGGGTAAAAGGAATTAAGAAAACTGCATCATCAGCTTTGGGAAAGTTCCTGGTCAGATACGCTTTCAAAGGCAGTGAGATCGTATGCCTGTCGAAACATCACATGCTCGATACAGAAGGGCTAACAGACCGCCGGCCCTTCCTTGTTCCGAATGGCATCAAAATAGAAACGCAGTTTCTTCATTTGTCAGATGAAAAAAGACCGTCACTTATGCCACGTCTGCTATTTCTATCGAACCTCTCTGCAAAGAAGGGAATTCCCGATCTCATTGACGCCCTTGATATTCTTAAAAATAAAGGATACAGGTTCAATGCAGGCATAATTGGAAACGAATGGGACATGACCTTTGCGCAGGTACAAGAGATGATATCAGGCAGACGACTGGATCATGAAGTGAAACTGGAGGGGCCAAAATTCGGAAAGGAAAAATTCGAAGCTATTGCGCAGGCAGATATTTTTGTATTCCCCACATACTTCGAATTGTTCCCCGGCGTGATTCTCGAGGCCATGCAATTCGGTAAAGCCATAGTAAGTACATTTGAAGGATCGATACCGGAAATGATTGACAACAATGTGAACGGCATCCTTGTTCAGCAACAAAATGTAAATGCACTTGCAGATGCAATAGCATTCTTCCTCGATAACCCGGAAAAGATCATAGAATTCGGAACACTGGCAAAAAAGAAATTTTTTGAAGAATTTACTCTTCAGGCATTCGAGTTAAAAATGCATTCAGTTTTTAAGGAAGTGCTTAACAAATAACAGCATGGATGCAATTAATATAAGTACTGCACCAGAAAGGAAACTGTCTTCACACCACGCTGTGTTGTTTCTTATCGCTCTCATATTCGCCTCGTGGTTCCGCATATCACTGCTGGTAATATATCCGCTGTTCGTTATTTTTCTGTACTATTATTTCAATTGGAAGCTCGAAAAAAAGGCCCTTTACCTGCTGTCAGCTACCATCCTGTTCTGGATATTTTCTTTGCGCAACGGAATATTCTTTAAATACAACCTTGTAAGTCTCTATTTCTACATCCCTTTTATTTTATTGTTATTCGCCTCTCCGTCTAAAAGTACCTCAGAAAAAAATTTTTTGAAGACCCTGATGTACTCACTCACATTCATTGCTATCCTTAATAATTTTTTCGGCGTTGCTCAATATATCAGATATCCAAACGACGACAGCTTCGAAGGGTTCTATGGAACATTTACGGTTTCACAAAACGGGTTGTCGCTCATCAACTCAATTTTGTTTTTTTATCATCTGTGCATGTTCCAGAAATATCAGAGGCCAATATTCATGGTTCTTGCCATTTTCTTTATTGCCAGTGCGGTAATGGGCTTCTATGGAGCAGGACTTATTGCTTTTTTCGGCGCAGTTATCCTCACATATTTCAGGATAAAACTAAGAAATATCATTGTACTGTTGTTTTCACTCGTGTTTATCATGGCGGTGGTATACATCCTGATGAAATCGATCAGCCCTTTAACACTGGATTATAATGTAAACATCATAAAAAGATTTCTTGATCCTGCCGCGGCAAATGCTCCGAGAAAGATCGTCATCTTCAGAAACTATTTCAATGCATACACTGATAATTTTTGGGATCTTCTTTTTGGGTCAGGCCCAGGCACATTTAACAGCCGGTCGGCATTCATGGTTGGCAGTCCTACTTACTTCAATATAGAATTTCTCAAAAGTTCAGAACAGCCGTACTATTTCCGCAACTACGCATATACATTGTGGAACCCTTCGAATACCGGTCCATACGATGGTTTTATGAATCAGCCATTCACTTCCCTGCTTGCGCTGTGTGGTGAATATGGTTTGATAATTACAGCAGGTATCGCATATCTGCTGCTGAAAAATTTCAGGTATTATGTGAAAAAGGGTAAGCTGCTTGCCCAACAAAGTGGATTAACAGTAGAATATAAGATGTTCCGTTTCTGTTTAATTTTTGCCATACTGCTCCTGATCATCGATAACTATATGGAATACCCTGAAATACTCGCGCTGCTTCTGATCATTGTGAAGCTGAGCCAACAAAAAATGAAGTCTGCTTTTTGATATTACGACACCTGTTCTGTCACTCTTTTCTTGAGGCTGTAATACATTTCTTCGAGTGTTTCCCTGATGCCGTAAGTGAATTTCCAGCCGGGATAATGCGATTGAAACTTGCTCACATCGCTGATGTACCAGATGTGATCGCCTATACGGTTGGTGTCGCTATATGAGTATGAAAGTTTGTTGCCGGTAATTTCTTCGCACATGGTGATAGCCTCCAGCATCGAGCAATTCGAAAATCTGCTGCCCCCGGCATTGTACACTTCTCCAAAGAGCGGAGCCTGGTAATAGTGCCAAAACATGTTTACAAGGTCGTAGCTATGTATGTTGTCTCTTACCTGTTTGCCCTTGTAACCGAAAATAGTATAATGATTCCCGGTGATCGCACACTTCATCAGGTACGCCAGGAAGCCATGAAGCTGCGCGCCTGAATGGTTCGGGCCCGTTAAGCAGCCTCCGCGGAAAACGCCGGTGCGCATATTGAAGTATCTTCCATACTCCTGCACCATGATATCGGCTGCCACCTTTGATGCGCCAAATACAGAGTGTTTTGAATGATCGATGCTCATCTGTTCATCGATTCCTTTTTCGTAGTAAGGATGGCGGCTGTCTATTTCCCACCGTGTTTCGAGTTCAACCAGGGGCAAAAGATTTGGATTGTCGCCATATACTTTATTTGTTGAGGTAAAAATGAAAACTGAATCGGGGCAATGAAGCCTGGTGAGCTCGAGCAGATTCAGGGTACCCGTAGCATTTACACTGAAATCTGTTAGCGGCTCCTTCGCCGCCCAGTCGTGGCTTGGTTGCGCTGCGGTATGTATGATCAGCGAAATATCTTTCCCGTATTTTCTGAAAATCGCCTCCAGGTCATCGTAGTTCCTGATGTCGACTGGATAGTCGGTATAATTCTGAAATTTTTCAGAAAGGCGGTTCCTGTTCCAGTCTGTTGAAGCTTCTTTACCAAAAAAATACTGTCTTAGGTTGTTATCAATGCCAATTACCAGATCGAATTTGTCTGCGAAAAACGACACTGCTTCACTTCCGATCAATCCTCCTGATCCGGTTATTAGGGCAATTTTCATCCGTAGGTTATTTGTTTGTCGGATAAAATTATGCAAATGCAACCTTACGGAGACGAAGTTTACAAAGAAGGAATAGAATTATAAAATGTGGATTTGTAGTCAGGTACCTTCTCCAAAGCTTGCGCGGTTCCTGAATCAGCCTAAAGAACCATTCCATACCAGCCTGTTGCATCCAGGCAGGGGCTTGGCTGATGTTGCCCGCATGGAAATCGAATGCGGCGCCTACAGCCATCATTACGGCATTTATCTTTCCAAGGTGGCCCGCAACCCATTTTTCCTGGCGGGGACAACCACGGCCAACAAGAACGATGTGTGCACCGCTTTCATTGATCTTTTTAATATCTGCTGCATCCTCTTCTGGAGTCGCTTCTCTAAACCGGTCGGGATGAATTCCGGCGATATTTACACCCGGGTAGTTTATATTGATGAATGCCACAAATTTTTCAAGTGTTTCCGGCGTGCTGCCATACAGGTACACGCTCAAATTTTCTTCGCTCGCACGTGCAAGTACATATTTGGTTAGGATAGGTCCAGTAACCCTGTCTTCGAGCCCTGCCCCGTAGAAACTATTCAGTGCCCATCTGATCGGCTGGCCGTCGGGTACTATCATGTCGAGTTTGTTAACAAGGGTACGGAACGAAGTATCTTTTACTGTTTCTATCAGTCCATGTACTGCAAGAGCAGAAACCCCATAGCTTTTCCTTACTCTTGCTTTCGATATTATCGTTTCTGATGCACGCAGGTAATCTGTAACGCTGTAATTGGCAGTGAACAGCTGCAGCTTAATATCTTTTTCCTGGTCAAGAAGGGAAGGTGCCGGGATTGGCATCCTCTTACGGAGAAGTGCATACGCAACCTGGCCTGTGGTCTGGCGGATGATCCTGAAATCGAGACCGAAGCTTGCATTTCTTACATAAAATGCATCGTATTCAAACCTGCGGAATATTGTTGCGAATTCTTTAGCCGGACCTCTGTAGCCTTTCACCTGCGATAGTCCTGTTATACCGGGTTTTACCATGTTTCGGAATTTATAGCCACTCACCACTTTCGCAAACTGGCTGCAGTCGTTAATCATATGAGGCCTCGGGCCTACTATGCTCATATTGCCTGCCAGCACATTCAGAAATTGCGGAAATTCGTCAATGTTTGTAAAGCGAAGGAATCTTCCAACTCTTGTAATTCTTACATCGTCAGGCCTGGCTTGCTGCTCATTCGCCTGGGCGTTCTGAACCATCGTCCTGAACTTGATGCAGCGGAATATTCTGCCGCCTTTACCAACGCGGCGCTGAATAAAAAATACCCCTCCCTGGGAGTCGAGCGCAATCAGGATGCCCACCACCGGAACCAACCAGCTGAGAATGCCAATAACTACAATAAGTGAAAAGGTGATGTCAAATAGTCTCTTGAAGAAGAAATACGCCGGTTTTTCATCTACATAATGCCTGAGAGAAACTTTTTCCGTCATCGACCGTGAGGTCAGATGAGCTAACGTTAATGCCGATTTCATACTTCCTAGATGGGGGATAGACCCCGATTGGATTTAAAATAGTTTTTCAGATAAGATGACACAGCTAAGCTGTAAACAATTCCATTCTGACCATTACCGGCAATCAAACGTTGCACCATTCGCAAAATTGCGTTCCTGAAATTAATAACGCATTAATTACCAGTAAATAACCCAAAAACGCGACTCTTATAAAGGATTTTCTTTATATGATCACATTTTGTTGACTGTAAAAGATCGTCTCACAAGCAGATCGGACGAAATTCAACGGGAGGATACCTTAATTTGGCAATATTAATACCAAATATATAGTTTTGCGGTCCTTTTAACTATTTCTGAAAACAGCCGGATGTACGAACAGGATTACCATAAGCAGGATCTGAGCACTTCAAGCTTCCTCATAACTGGGGGTGCCGGATTTATTGGCTCTCATATAGTTGAGTACCTTCTTAAGAAAGGGGCCGCCAGCGTTAAGGTGCTTGATAACTTCAGCACGGGTGCCAGTGAAAATTTGATTCAGTTCAAGTCTTTTAAGGCGCTGGAGATAATAGAAGGCGACATCCGAGACCTCAATACATGCAAAAATGCCATGAAAGAGGTTGAATATGTTCTACACCAGGCAGCACTAGGGTCGGTACCCCGCTCCATTAACGATCCAATCAAAACCAACGAGGTTAATGTTACAGGATTCCTAAATGTGCTTGTTGCGGCAAGGGATAGCGGCATTAAAAGAATGATCTATGCAGCCAGCTCAAGCACATATGGCGACAATCCGGATCTGCCCAAAGTGGAAGAAAATATTGGCAGTCCTCTTTCTCCTTATGCGTGCTCCAAATATATCAACGAGCTCTATGCCAGTGTGTTTTCAAAAACTTATGGCTTCCACACTTTTGGCCTCAGATATTTTAATGTGTTTGGTCCCCGTCAGAATCCGAATGGGCCTTATGCAGCAGTCATCCCGTTGTTTATCAAGGCTGCTCTTGAAAATCAGGCCGCATCAATAAATGGTGACGGCGAAACGGGCCGTGATTTCACTTTTGTTGAAAATGTTGTACAGGCGAATATCAGGGCACTGTTTGCACCCATCGAGAAACACGAGGTGGTAAATGTTGCCTGCGGAGCTATGACAGCGCTCAATGATCTTTGGAAGATGATCTCTCAGAATCTCGGGGTAAATATTGAGGCTATTCATGTACCACAAAGAGTTGGCGACATCAAGCACAGTCTCGCATCAATTAAAAAAGCTTCACGGTTGTTTGGATACGAGCCGTCGGTTTCTATGCAGGATGGCTTAAAAGAGACTATCGAATGGAACAAGAAAAGTGTTCCCGTTTAATATCTTATTTCAACATTAAATTTATTGTTTACGGCCCCAAGTTCTTTGGCAGCCGCATCGCTGATCCGCAATGAAAGGCCTGCACTTTCTTTCATGTCGGGGAGTTCACCGAGCACCTTGGCGTATATGAATTTATTTGTTGAAGGGTAGTTCACTTTAACAATGGTACCTACTGTTACATTGTTCATAAGAGCATAATACTTACCGTCGTTCCATCCGCTGGTGCTTTTGAATATACCTGAAAAGCCGGTGCGGTTCTTACCGTTCTCATCATACTGTGTTTTGAAATAACCGCCATCTTTTGCAGAATATGGATTTGTTGGCGGAGCAGTTCCAATCGCTGCGGGTGTCGGTTTAGCCGGAGCCTGAGCCTGAGCCTTGGGTGTATCATTGACTGCTACTGATTCAACAGGAGGATTTTTGGTGTTAAAAAATCCTACAATCAGCTTTGTGCCAGCTTTTGCCTGGTCACGGCTGATATTATTCCACCTTTCCAGTTTCTCTATAGGCACTTTATTATGATTCACGCTTATGCGGTACATCCATTCCTTTTCCTGAACGATGTGATAAACGGGAACAAGGTCGTCAACGGACCCTGAAGGATCATCCTGTGAAAAATTTGATTTTGTGAGTGGAATCTTGAGTGACTGACCAATTTCCAGCGGCTTATCTATGCTAAGTCTGTTGAATGCAGCGACATCTTTCGGTGTGAGGTTATATTTTTTGCCGATACTAAACCAGGTTTCTTTTGCCGCCACCGTATGAATCACGTGGAGATCAGCAGCAGTGCCGTGCGTATAAAGTTCCTGCCCCCTCACAGTTTGCACAGCAATCACCAAAATCGCCACTAACAATGTTCTGCTTCTGTTCATAGGTATAAAAAATTTCAATGTGCAAAGATAATGTTCAAACCTTTCCGCTCTTTAGTATCCTCCATTCTTTAGGGTAATAATTGTTAATCCTGTTGCCTAACATTTTGATCCATCCGAGGTTTTGGTCCGAGTATTGAACAAGGGCCCAGCCCTGGCCGCCCGCTTTTATTGTAACTTCTTCTTTCCGCAAATATTGCAGTGCATCTTCTTTTTTTAACGAAATAGTAAACAATTTATCATTAACGAGCCGGCTTAATGCCAGCTCATGCGCCGGCAGAAGCTCGGTTCTTACCAGCTTCCCTACAGGCACACCCGCTTTTTTAATGTATAGGTTCGATTGAATGGCAAGCAAATCGTTTTCCATAGAGGCAGGGAAAGCATAGACCTCTTCGCCGTTTTTATAAAAATTAACAGCTGCATCTTTTTTTATCCACGGCCGGATAACGTCTTTCATGGCGGCCGATACGTTTGCAGGTTTCACTTTTTTGGTTGACGGCACCTGCTCTGATGCGCCATCATTTTTCCTGAAGCAGGTAATATAAAAGCCTTCGCCTTTAAGCTTGTCGGGGAAAAACCGGTATCCATATGCACCATTCATTGCGCTTTTAGATTCAACTATATTCCACCCGGGCTGAACTGAAATCTGAATAGATGAAAGGTCATGTTCAGATAAAAGCCAGTCGCATACGTTTTCATTTTCTTCAGGAGAATAAGAGCAGGTAGAGTAAATCAGTATACCGTTTTGTTTAAGGCAATCGTATGCATCGGAGAGTATACGACGCTGCCGTAAGCTGCATGTTTGCACTGCTTCGATGCTCCATTCATCAATCGCGTGGGGGTCACGACGGAACAATCCGGAGCCTGAACACGGTGCATCGACAACCATCACATCAAAAAAATTCTTCAATCTGCTGAAATCCCGAGGATCATTATTGGTGACGATAACATTTTCAATACCCCATTTTGAAATATTTTCCACCAGCACCCCTACCCTTGTCCTGATCACTTCGTTGCTTACCAGCATACTTTCATCGGACACGAAAGATTGTATCAATGTTGATTTTCCGCCCGGAGCCGCGCAAAGGTCAAGCACTCTCAATGCAGACTCCGAATTAGTTGTTTGGCGCAAACACTGCTCCAGGAACATACTGGAAGCTTCCTGCACGTAATACGCTCCTGCATGCAGGAGCGGATCCAAAGTAAACGACGGCCTTTCAGGAAGGTAATAGCCGGTGCTGCTCCAGGGAATTTTTTCACTTCCTTCGAATGGACAAGCACTTATTTTTTCCGGATTTATACGAACCGACACTACGGGCTTGCGATGTTCATGTACATCTATAAATGAGTTTTTATCGAAACCTGCGACATTCTTCAACGAATGCAGCAGTTCGGCCGGAACACTACTCTCTTGCACGATGGTTTAGATATTTTTTATTTCAGCCAGCAGTTCCTGCAATACTTTTTTCGCATCACCGAAAAGCATGGATGTTTTCGGACGGAAAAATAATTCATTCTCGATACCGGCGTATCCCGGCTTCATACTTCTTTTGTTAACGATAACAGTTTTTGCGAGCTCAACATCAAGTATGGGCATACCATATATGGGAGAAGAGGAATCTGTTTTTGCCGCCGGGTTTACCACGTCATTTGCACCAAGTATGAGCACAACATCCGTTGTTGGAAATTCTTCATTCGCCTGCTCCATCTCGAGCAATTTGTCGTAGCTCACATCAGCTTCAGCGAGCAAAACGTTCATGTGTCCAGGCATGCGCCCCGCAACAGGATGAATTGCATATTTAACTTCGACGCCTTTTTCCGCGAGCATTTTTTCAAGCTCATGGCAGGCATGTTGCGCCTGGGCAACGGCAAGTCCGTATCCAGGCACGATCATCACCTTCGAGGCATAGCTCATTACAACAGCTGCGTCGGAGACTGAGATCTCTTTGTATTGTCCCTGTTCCTTACCCGCTCCGCCAGTTTTTGCACCTGCAGCGCCAAAAGAACCGATAAGTACATTCTTCAGCGATCTGTTCATAGCCCTGCACATAAGAATGGTAAGCAACGTTCCTGCTGCACCAACAAGAATACCACCGGTGAGCATCACTTTGTTGTTGTACAAAAATCCACCGCATGCAGCCGCTACTCCTGTAAAAGAATTGAGTAGTGAAATCACCACCGGCATGTCGGCGCCCCCGATCGGTAATACAAAGAAAACTCCATAGAGCAACGACAGGAAAAGAATTCCATATAGAAATGATGGATCCAGATCTGTTTCTGAAGTGATCACTGTATAAGCTGTTCCGGCGATTATGAGCAGGAAAATAAAAATGTTGACAATATGCTGGCCTTTGAATGAAAAGTCGCCGAATCTTCCATTCAGTTTTCCCCAGGCTACGATACTTCCGGCAAATGACACGGAGCCGATCACAAGACCCAAAAAAATGATCAATACATGCCCGGGATGAACAACGGTGGGACTATTTACAATATGATCGAATTCGATGATGGAGATAAGTGCCGCGCATGCCCCGCCCATTCCATTGAATAAGCTCACCATCTCGGGCATGGCAGTCATCTGCACTTTTTTTGCCGCCAGCGTTCCAATCACGCCGCCTATAGCAAGGCCACCAAATATCCATCCGTAATTATGCAGTTTTTCTCCTTCCGATTCGTAAAGAAAAATAGTTCCTGCAATGGCGATTGTCATACCGGCGGCAGCAATAAGATTACCCTTACGCGCATTCGCAGGGTCTGAAAGCATTTTTAACCCTATGATAAAGGTGACTGAGCCGATAAGGTAGCAAACCGTGAGTATGCTGAATTCCATTATTTCTTTTTCTTTTTGAACATTTCCAGCATTCTGTCTGTCACCACAAATCCGCCAACGACATTAAGTGTGCCCAGTATAACTGAAAGAAATCCTAATGACAACGCGAGGTAATTATCCTGCTCTGCCTTTCCCATCACTATTATCGCCCCAATGATCACTACGCCATGAATGGCGTTGGCGCCACTCATCAACGGGGTATGTAAAACACTCGGCACCCTGCCGATTACTTCGATACCAAGAAAGATCATGAGAATAACTATATAGATCATTTCCTGGTTTTGTGCGATCCAGTCAAGCATATTTTCTTATTCTTTTATTGTGCGGCTTTCGCACCTGCGAGTTGATTTATTTGTTGGTTTACAATCTCACCATTGTGCGTAATGCAACAACCCTTAACCAGATCATCTTCAAAATTCAGATTCAGACCTCCCTCTTTATCAATGATCAGATTTAAGAAGTTCAATACATTTTTTCCATACAGCTTGCTTGCGTCGGAAGGCATTGTTGATGGAAGCGCTGAATTTCCTATAATGGTCACTCCATTCACTTCAATCGTTTCGTTGTTCTTCGTGTGTTCGGTATTACCGCCTGTTGCAGCGGCAAGGTCTATGATCACAGACCCTCTGCGCATTTTCGAAATCATTTCTTTTGTCACCAACACGGGCGCCTTCTTACCGGGAATCTGCGCCGTTGTGATCACGACATCTGCCCTGGCAATGCTTTCAGCAATTTTCTCTTTCTGCCGTTGCTGGAATTCCGGTGATTGTTCCACTCCATATCCTCCGGCTTTAGATGCATCAGCGGCGCCTTCCACTTCAATGAATTTTCCACCAAGGCTAGTCACCTCTTCTTTTACGGCCGGCCTTGTGTCGAACACCTCTACAACAGAGCCGAGACGCCTTGCGGTAGCAATCGCCTGCAAGCCCGCTACGCCAGCACCTAGTATCAGTACTTTTGCCGGTGTTATACTTCCGGCTGCTGTCATGAACATTGGGAAATACCGGGGATACTTTTCCGCTGCGAGAATCACAGCCTTGTAACCCGCAATGTTTGCCTGTGAGCTTAGCACATCCATGCCCTGCGCACGTGTAGTGCGTGGTAACATATCCAGGCTGAAACATGTAATTCCATCAGCTGCCCATTTGATCATCAGCTCCTTGTTGAATAAAGGCTGGTAAACGCCGATAATCACTTTATTTTTCACTGAATCTTTAGCGGGAGGATGGATCGAAAGGATAACGTCGGCAGACTGGATCACTTCGTGTGCCGGTTTTATATCGGCGCCGATCTTCGCATAATCATCATTGTGGCTGAAAGCTTTTTCACCCGCACCATCTTCAATTAAAATTCTGATTCCTTTTTTTATAAGTGCGGCGGCAGCATCGGGTAATAGAGAAACCCTTGTTTCAAAAGAAGGTTCTTTCAATACACCGATTACCATAGGCAGAAAACTTTGGGTCAGTTACTTCAGCGGTTCCGGAAATCCGGTAGGAAGATAGAAATTTTTTCTCCAATTCAAAATCTAATCCTGAAATGCTGTTTCACTTTGAATTCAGGACGGAAAAAAATAATACCCAGAAAGAACAGATCTACCGTGAGCATCACCGATGGATGTCGCTTTATTTCATTCCATGCTGCTTCCATTCCGGCACTCCAGTGAATATCATCGAATATCACGACAGATGTATCTGTAACTTTCTTCAGTAGTTCGTTGAAGTAATTGAGGGTGGGCTTTTTCCGGTGATTGGCATCAATGAAGGCAAGATCAACCTGCGGAATTGCCGAGACCATTTCAGGCAGCGTGTTGTCGAAATTGCCGGTGATGATACGAACATTCGTAAGGCCGAGCGACTCAAAGTTATTTTTTGCCAGCGAAGCTATCGCATAATTCCCCTCACCGGTTACAATAACCGAAGTTTTATCTGCTAAACCGAGGTATGCCGACGATATGCCGAGTGAAGTACCCAGTTCTATAACATAATGCGGTTTGTAATAACGTGCGATCCTGAAGAGCAGCTTTCCATATTTGTGGGATTTGGCCGCATGTTTTGCTATCTCTGCCACACTTTTTGAACCGGGACCTGTTCCGGATCCCGCCCCGTAATCTTCGATTGGGACGGGTGAATTATCGGCAAGAAGTTTCTTACGCAACCTTTCCACTACGGCATATTCGGCATAATCCGTTTTATCGTTAAGCACTTTACGGATAAAATCAAAAACGAAAGGAGAATGAATGCCGTGGCCCTTGCTGTGGGAAGATCCGAACAGATATTCAAGATATTTGACCGATAAGGTAAGGGGCGGATACATTGGATTTTATAGCCTCATATTCTTTGCCAGATTTCAAAAGTATATGGATAAGTATGACGTTCATCGGCATCAAACGCCGTAGAACTTACTTTTTGCCAGTCATTTCCGCTAAAAGCAGGAAAGAATGTATCGCCCGGCAGACTCACATGCACCCTGGTCATATAGATCCTGTGAGCTCTGGGCATAGCCTGCTTGTATACCTGTCCCCCTCCTATCACATAGCATTCACGGGCATCCGTTGTACCTGCCTGTTCAACAGCTTCGTCAATTGAATTTGCTACGATCACACCATCGCCGGGCACAAAGCTTTTATTGGCGGTAATCACGATGTTTGTTCTTCCCTTGAGCGGTTTTCCAAGCGATTCAAAAGTTTTACGGCCCATTATAACGGGCATACCCCAGGTGGTGTTTTTAAAGAACGCCATGTCGTTGGGCAGGTGCCATAGCAACCTGTTATCCTTGCCGATAACATTATTGTCGGCAGCGGCCACTACCATATTTATGATCATACAGCTACGGGAGCTTTTATCGGCGGATGGAACTGATAATTTTCAAGCGTGAAATCTTCATACTTAAAATCAAAAATATTTTTCACTTCCGGGTTTATGCGCATCGTTGGAAGAGAAAATGGCTTTCTGGCCAGCTGAAGCTTCGCCTGCTCTAAATGATTGTTATAAAGGTGAACGTCGCCAAAGGTGTGTATGAATTCTCCGGGCTGAAGATCGCAAACCTGCGCAATCATCATGGTGAACAATGCATATGACGCTATGTTGAATGGCACGCCCAGGAAAACATCGGCACTTCGCTGATACAGCTGGCAACTGAGCTTGCCTTCCTCAACGTAGAACTGGAACATGGTATGGCATGGCATCAGCGCCATCTTTGGGAGGTCGGACACGTTCCAGGCGCTGATGATCATCCTCCGGCTGTCGGGGTTGGTTTTGATCTGCCTGATCACGTCTGTAAGCTGGTCGTACGTTTTGCCGTCGGCACCTTCCCACGACCGCCACTGTTTCCCATAAACCGGGCCCAGGTCGCCGTTCTCGTCTGCCCACTCATTCCATATAGTTACGCCGTTGTCGGTTAGATATTTTATGTTGGTTTCACCTTTTATGAACCACAGCAACTCATGGATAATGCTCTTCACGTGCAACTTCTTTGTGGTTACGAGGGGGAATCCTGCGCGCAGGTCAAACCGCATTTGGTATCCGAAACAGCTCTTAGTGCCTGTGCCTGTGCGGTCGGACTTGTTAACACCTTC
>Ga0114129_10002639_pt1 | contig 24965 bp, 23 predicted proteins | sample RhiMetdeltSRZDD1_FD_80071 | JGI IMG/M metagenome (GOLD analysis project Ga0114129, IMG submission 80071) | Populus rhizosphere microbial communities from Tennessee, USA - Rhizosphere MetaG P. deltoides SRZDD1 (version 2) (version 2) | ecosystem: Host-associated > Plants > Roots > Rhizosphere >...
CGCTGTTGGGTGAAAAAGATGCAGCGCTGGTTTCACTTCGTCGGGCGTTCGACAGTGGGTTTAGAACCGTAGCGAACTGGGCCAGAACCGACAACGCTTTCGATTCCATGAGAGGTGATAAGGAGTTCCAACAGTTGGTCGCGGAATTGCAATGATTTGGTTTTCGGCCTTTAAGTTTTTGTAGGGCAATTGTTTTCGTGTGATTTCGTGGATCGGATCCCAGGTATGTATTACAAAACCGATCAACGAAATCACACGAAACTACACTAAGAAGGAGTCGCATCAAAGGTTGACGAGCAGGTCATAACGTCAATCGAATAGGAGAAATCTAATGCCAAAATATGTTATTGAGCGCTTGGTGCCCGGCGCCAGCAAGATGACCCCAACCGAGTTAAAAACCCTGTCACTCAGATCCTGTAATGTGCTGAATCAGCTGGGACCTCAAATTCAGTGGGTACAGAGTTACGTTACTGATAACAAGTTGTATTGTGTTTACATCGCTCCAAACGAGGAGTTGATCCACGAACACGCGCGACTCGGAGGATTTCCAGCGAACCATGTCGCTCGAGTTAGCACCGTTATTGATCCAACGACATCGGAGGACTGAGCAAGAAAAATGGACCTTCGATCAATTCAAAAACCGCTGAAGGAAAAGTATCGCAGCGATCCGAACACCTCGCGCATTACTCTAAGAGCTAACGGCACTCAAACTGATACGCCAATTGCCTGTTCGGTCGAAGTTGGTCAGAAAATTGTTGAGGCACAGGCCCATAGCGGTGTCGGCGGAGCGGGCACGGCTGCTTGTTCTGGAGACCTTCTCCTCGGCGCGCTGGCAGCCTGCGCCCAGTTGACGTGTCAACTCGTTGCGACGGCGATGGGAATACAGGTTGAAGAGATTCGAGTAGAAGTCAAAGGCGAAATGGATCTTCGAGGAACTCTGGGGATTTCAAAAGAAGTGCCGGTCGGTTTTCAGGACATTCAAGCGAGGTTTGATATAACTGCACCACAGGCCAGCGCAGAACAGTTGGCGATCTTGAAAGAAAAAACAGAACAATACTGTGTGGTCATGCAAACTCTTATGCAGCCACCGGCGATTAGAACGAGCTGGTCCACAACAGCCGAGAGTCAGGAGTCTGGAGTCGCGAGTCTGGAGTCAGGAGTCGAGAGCCGGTAGCATTCTGCGTTTTGCTTAGTCCGGCATCTTGCCGGTTGAAAGAAATCGCCACCGTTTGGGGTTGCGGCAGTTGGCGCGGTAATTGTCCATCTTAAATTTCGGCATATCGCCCAACCCGGCAGCCTTAATTGAAATTACTGACGCCTTGATACCACTACTGGGCAGTCCCGACGCGCATGAGTCCTCGGACACACCTCCGAAGTCTTCGATCACTCGCATTCGCCCATTTCGAAACTCAAGCAATGTGGCTGTCTCAAAAGCAACCCCCTGATTCATGTCGCCGCCAGTCATTAACAACTCATTCACTCCATCGCCGTTCAAATCAGTCTTTCGAACGATGCTGCTGTTGAAATTATCATCCACGTCGGCGACTAGTCGTTGACCCGAAAAAATCGCCACGCGTTTCGTGCCAAAATTGTCCGCGTGAGAGGCGTTACACTCGCTCACGGAAATAACGTAAACGGTCTGCTGCGCCTGCCCCGGCGCTGTAAAACTCCCAGTTGCGGTATCTACGATTGATGGAACTATTTGGCCGGCATCTCGCGCAGCCTTCAGGGGATCGTTACTGCTTGATGCGTTAAAGTTCGAGCTGCACTGCTTCTCGTCAGTTAAATATTTCCGAAACACTTTTGACAGAACCTCCTTCTGAGTCCGAAGCGGAATTGAAGGTGGTTTAAACTTCCGGTCAATTCGAAAGTCGAACAGGGTCTGCTGTGCGGTTGGTGGTGTCTGCGCCGCAGCGAAAGTGCACAATAGCGCAAGAATCGGGAGAATGATCGGCTTTGGTTTCATCTATTTGCTGCTTCCATGATTTGAACTAAAAACGCACTCAAAGCACAACAGAAGGCACTAAGAACAAAGGTCGACTACAAAGAGGCGAAATACTACTTGCAGATTCCCTACTGTGTCTGCGCTTTTTGCGACTTTTTGCGGCACATTGAAAACAAAAAATAATTAAACTGTCGATCTTCGATTCCCCTGTTCGATTAATTAATGTCAACCGACCTAAAACGGTGGGTACTGAAGTCGACCGCAAGTAAAAGCAGAATACACCAAATAAGAGGAGAGCTACTATGAGCGCAACGAATGCGACAGGCGGCGCCGCGACGTCAAAAAACGAACGAACTCAGCCTTTCAAACAAAAAATCACGACGTTTCTCTGGTTCGACAACAATGCGGAGGAAGCCGTGAACTTCTACATTTCCATTTTCAAGAACTCTAAGATTCTGACTACAGCCCGTTACGGTGAAACAGGACCTGGCCCGAAGGGTTCGGTGATGACGATCGCGTTCGAGCTTGACGGCCAGAAATTCACGGCCTTGAATGGCGGACCGCATTTCAAGTTCAACGAGGCGATCTCGTTGGTGGTCCACTGTGAAACGCAGGAAGAAGTCGATTATTACTGGGAAAAACTCTCCCAAGGCGGCGAGAAAGTTCAGTGTGGATGGCTCAAGGACAAATTCGGGCTGTCATGGCAAGTCGTACCTAACGTCCTCTTTGAACTGGTCCAGGCCGGCGATTCGCAGAAGTCGCAGAGAGTCATGTCCGCGTTGATGCAGATGAAGAAACTCGACATTGAGGGGTTGAAGCGCGCGGCCGAGGGGAAATAATTCGTCCGCATTTCGATGACTTAATAGGACCTATGGGTCATATAGGTCCTCTTAAGTCCTATACTCAAATGAGCAGGATCATGATCCCACTTATCATCAGTGCGATCACCCACACCAAGTCCAGGTTAAACCACGCCCGTTGAAGCATTGCTAGTCCAAGTTTCTCAAAGACAAGGAGCGCAATCAGAGTAGCCACCAACAAATATGCAGCGGTGTGTACACCAACAGCTGCCAGCCAACCCAAGGGATTTGCAACGGACGAAGTTTCGGAGCTTGAGAAATGCGCCGCATGACTAACCGATTCCACATGCGCTGCATGACCGGAAACGTGCCCAGCTGACCAGCCGATCAAAATCGGCAGCAACATCAACCCAGCACCGTGCGCAGTGGCCATCAAAAATGACCACAATGTTAGATCACGGAAGCCAACACGCATACCCACCCAACGCGGATGCCTCGAGCGAACGAATCTATAAAACCCAAAACCGAATAAGATTGCCGCGGCACCGTACCGTAATGCCGTCTCAGGTACACTTGCTTTAGCTATCCATAGAAGAGCAACTACGATTCCGATCGACAAGGCGTGGCCCAACGCAATGGGCGGTATTGCCGCGACCACGGCTCGTCGACGCTTTTCCTGCATCCCAAGCGCCACCGCGAAGAGCCATCCCATTCCAGGATTGAGCCCGTGATAGGCGCCCAGGCCTAACAATGCAAACCACCACATTCCGCTCATGAGTAACAGTACGAGTCGGAGGAACAGTCGCCACCCTCGAGTCTAATTTGGTGCGAACGGTAACCGTCGAACTCCACAAAAAAGTCTCGATCGACGCTCACTCCTCCCGCGGGATCTGCGTTGAGCATAGCCATCCAACTCTTTACGCCCTCCGGATAGAACTGCTCATCCCATGCGTAGTAGAGAGAATTGGTAAAGTAAACACGGCGGCCGTCACGGCTCACCTCAACCATTTGCGGCGCGCCATTCAATCGCTGATCCGGATTCTTTGGATGAGGTGTTCCTCGTACGATCCCCCCGAGATGTACTGAACCAGTTAACTTCGGATTGAATGGATCGGAAACGTCGTATTGGCGCATCTCGCCTGTACCCCAGCAAGACACATACAAAAAGCGATCGTCGAGTGAGAGGTTGATATCAGTAACGAGTGGAGGAACGGCTTTAAAGCCCTGCAGCATCGGTGGAAGCTGCGCCGGATCCGCCGGCTCGGCCGGGATCTCGATGATCTTCTTCACCTTCCAACTTCATTTGTCGTCATGCCACAGCCAGATTGACGCTGATAGATCTTTAAGCGACACGACGACTCCCACGAACCCATATGCTTTTGTTGGATCATGAGCTGCACGCAGTTCAAGAACTAGTTGATGCTCCGGCCCAAGATCAATAACCTGCTTGTGCTTTCGCCGTCGCAGATCCCAAAAGTGTAGGCAGTGCCCGTACTTGCTATTTAATAACAGGTCGGGCTGCAGTCCGTTCTCGATCATGTTTGGTGTTCCCCATTCGCTAGTCACCAGCGTGTCGTGGCCAAGATGCCACCAGAAGTCATAGGCCAGGTATTGAGGACCGCGGTCCACCTCCCATTGCCCCAGCACATCGAAGGAATCATGATCCAGAAGAAAAATTCCTCCAGGACCTTCTCCATCCGGTGATCCAAGCGCGCTGACGTAAATTCCTTCCGGACCACAATGAATCGTGTGAAATCGGGAGTAGCGGGCACGAGCAAACACTTCCTCGGGTTCAATGACCTTCACAATCTTCGGTTTGCGCGGATCGGGTTTCACGTCGAGGATGTAGATACGCGAGGAGCGCAACCCAGGGACGACGAGGTAGCGCCGTTCGACGTGCGGATGTGGCGCATACGGGCAGAGCGCGGAGCTGCACGCATTCCAACCGAAGTGATGCAGCTCGTCACCAGCCTTCGTCATCTCTACTTTCCCGACGATCTTACCAAAGCTGGACGAGTCGCGAGCCACGTCCACCACAGTCATCGCATCAGGGCGACCGTCCTTGTTGGGATTGAAGGCGGCCACGTAAGCCACTCGTTCAGGCGGCGCGTTCATAGCTAAGCGAGGCGACGGATAAAACGTTGGATCTGGTTTCCACTGCGGCATTTGTCCAATCTCCTTTTGTTGAAATGGTGGAAAGGCCGTACTTAAAAGACGGCTGCTACTCGTAGTTCACGGCTCGCGGGACTATGTCTGATTTTGAAGTGATGGGATTGTGAACCTGTTAGGGGTTAAAAACAAGGATGACACAACATGTTTTTCTTGTGAGTGGCTTGCAGGTTTCCATGTGACCGTGACAGAATTTCGTATTCGACTTTAACGGCAGTGCAACCAGCAAAACATATCCGGCGACTGTGTGTGCAAAGAGCAAGGTTTTTTCGAGTAAGCCTGGCGCTTCTCGTATTGCTCACGTTCCTTTCATCCATTTTCCCACCCACGACGATCGCCGGCGGAGAGATGTGTCAGCTCGCGTGCTGTGCCGGACGTGCACCACACGCAGCTGGGTCCTGCATGAATGGCTCGTGTCATGCATTTCTTTCAAGGGCGAAGCACATTGCGCATCACGAGTTACCGCCTGTACTACGAGAAACTGAACATCTCTGCGGTCTGAAACAAAGTACATTAGCGCCGGAACGCTCACGCCAGGTTTTAAGACGTGCTTCTCTAGTTTTCAAAGCTCCGTCTAAGGTTAGCGGGGCTTCGGCCTACCCCTACATTGAGACTGCGAGTCTGAGTCAACCTTGCCGGCCGGATTGCGGTAGCTGCATTTCGAGTTTTCCCAACTTCAAGCGCAGCGTAGCGGTTGTATCGTCGTTTCTTTCGCATTCGCCGCCGGGGTGTTACGCGTCGTCGCTTCACCTAACGGATGTTCGAACACACCTTACGTATCGCCAGGAATCACCTCGCGGCCCACCGTGTCTCTCCTGATAAGTCAGAAAAATAAAGACTATGCGTTGCCTTAGGACTGAGCAATCGACGCAAGCGTGTCGACGCTGAGAATTAGGCTGCGTGGATCCATTGGCACATGGAAGTTTTATCTCTGTGTGCGTCAACGCGCATTTAAGGGCACGAGTCACATCATGAAACCTCTAAAACTACGATGGTATCTTTCGCCGTCGCTGGTAACTGCGCTGCTCATCTCTGGCGGCTTTGTCATGAACAGCGAACTTGTTGCCGCACAACAAACCGTCACGTCAGCAACATTGAGTGGTCGCGTCTCGGATCCTGCTGGTGCTGCAGTAAGCGGAGCCAAACTCACGGCTACGAGTCTCGAAACAAATCAAACTCGAGTAGCGACCACTGACTACAATGGCAGATACAGATTTCCGCTTCTTCAGGTCGGTTCGTACAAGCTGTTGGTCGAAGCCTCGGGGTTCTCGCCATTAAGCAGAGAACTGACGCTGACCGTTGGACAGGCGCTTGATGTCCCTTTCCGGCTGGAATTAGCCGCTCTTTCGGCGCAGGTGACCGTTAGCTCACAGATACCGACGATTGAAACTGTGCGAACACAAGTCACTGAGACTGTGCGGCCGAGTGAGATCGATCAATTGCCGTCGAATGGCCGTAACTATCTCGACCTCGCATTGCTCTTGCCCGGCGTTTCTCCAACCAATACCGGTAGTAATCAGCGCTTCGCCGAAACATCAGCCGTTCCTGGTCAGGGAATCTCAGTATTAGGGCAACGAAATCTCTACAACTCTTTTATTGTGGATGGCGTGTCGGCAAATGACGATGCGGCAGACTTGACCGGAACGTATTTTAGCGAAGAGGTAATCCGGGAATTCCAGGTCATAACGACTGGAGGCATAGCGGAGTTCGGCCGCGCTTCGGGGGGTGTTGTAAACATCATCACCAAGTCTGGCACGAATAATTGGCACGGGAACTTCTATGGATTTGCACGCAACCAACGTTTCGATGCCCGCAACCCGCTCGCTCCGAGAAAGGACTTGCTTACGCAGGCACAATACGGCGGAACGCTGGGTGGACCGATTCGTCAAAACCGCACATTCTTTTTTACGAACTTTGAGCAGACGCGCCGAAACTACTCAACTGTAATTACTATTGCTCCTCCAAATGTCACCGCAATAAATAATGCCCTTGACAACTTTAGATATCCCGGCCCGCGAATCGAAACCGGAGTAGTACCCGCAAGTTTTGACGGTACAAACTTTTTCGCACGCCTTGATCACAAACTGAACTCTCGGAATCAATTGAACGGCAGGTACAGTCTTTATCACATCGACGCAGTTAACTCGCGGTCTGTTGGAGGGTTGAATTCGGTTAGTCGTGGCTCCGGTTTGTCCGACACAGACCAAACCGTCGAAGTCTCCAACGTTGCCACGCTTAGCACTCGAACACTAAATGAGACGAGATTTCAAATCACTCGCAGCCGGCTGGGAGCACCCATAAACGACAGCGTTGGACCAGCGGTGAACATTTCCGGCATTGCTAGCTTTGGGACGGCGACGTTTTCACCTGTCGCGCGCGATATTACGCTGCTTGAAGTAGTGAATAACGTTTCGAGCCAACGCGGCGCCCACTCGCTGAAGGCAGGCGGAGATTTTCTTTACAATCGAGTAAATATTCTGTTTCCAGGGGCTTTACAGGGCGTTTATAACTTCACCTCGCCAGGCAATTTCCTGACTGGTTCATATCTCAGCTTTCAACAGGCCTTTGGAACACCTGATCAGTTTCAGTCAAATCCAAACGTCGGTTTGTTTGCTCAAGACGAATGGCGGTTACGATCAAACGTCACCATCAACGCAGGCTTAAGATATGATCTACAGTTCCTGCCCAGTCCCATTAATACTGATACAAATAATCTCGCGCCCCGGTTAGGAATCGCGTTTTCCCCGAATCAAAAAACTGTTATTCGCGCAAGCGTAGGGCTTTATTATGATCGTATTCCTTTGCGCGCAACCTCAAATGCTTTGCAGCGTGATGGTTCGAAGTACGTCGTGGTACAGCTGTCGCCGTCACAAGCCGGAGCGCCGGTTTTCCCTGCTGTTCTTTCAGCGCGACCGGCGATCTTTGTTACCAGACCCAACATCACCCGGATGGACCCCGATATCCAGACGAGTTACAGCGAACAAGTGGGCATTCAATTCGAGCGAGAACTGCCGCACAACACTTCGATTTCAGTGGGATATTTGCACCTGCGCGGCCTTCACCTGATTGTTTCTCGAAACATCAATGTGCCGCGGTTTCCTGCTTCCATGGGTGTGCCTAATCTGGGCCGGCCAGATCCAAATTGGGGAAACATCAGCTGGTTCGAAGGTTCAGGAGACTCGTATTACGACGGAATGGTCGTGTCACTCGTCAAGCGTACTTCAAGTTGGAACAGCCTACGGGTTTCGTACACACTTTCCAAAACAATCGATGACGCGGGAAATTTCTTTTTCTCTACTCCGCAGAACAATTTCAATCTGCACGACGATCGCGGGTTATCTGATAATGATCAGCGCCACCGGCTGGTGATTAGCGGCACTCTGCAACCTCCGCAAACCGACAGGGCAACAGCAATGCAACGGGTCATTCGCGGTTTTCAGTTGAGCTATATTTTTACGTACGCGTCGCGTCTTCCTTTTAACATTCTTCTGGGTAGCGACCGCAACTTCGATACAAACAACAACGACCGTCCGGTTGGTGTTGGCCGCAACACGGGGAGAGGGTTTGATTTCTCGTCGTTGGATGTGAGTTTGCGCCGTCACTTCCGACTAACTGAACGTGTCGGTTTCGATGTCGTAGCAGAAGGTTTTAATCTACTAAACCGATCGAACTACGCGGTACCGAATAATACCTTTGGCCCGGGGGTTATACCGCTACCGTCCTTTGGTAGACCCACAGCTGCATTCGATTCACGAGAATTTCAGTTTGGATTAAAACTCACGTTTTAAGCGCTGTAGCGGCTTCGCCGGGCTGATGACTCCGTAGAACCAGCCTTAATGACAGGGCGCCTCCTTTTTCTCTAAACCCCTGATTCGTGCCATCTGATACCTACCTTAGCAGTGTGCGAGTGTTGCGATTGTGAAGTAAATTGAAACTGTGCCCGAATTACCAGACATCACTATCTACCTCGACGCTCTTCAGAACCGAATTCAGGGTCAAACCCTCGAACGAGTCCTGATTAAAGCGCCTTTCCTGCTTCGCACGGCCGTTCCGCCACTTTCCGCCGCCGATGGGAAAATAGTCGTTCAACTGCGGCACCTGGGCAAGCGAATCTGTATTGGCCTCGAAAATGACGTGTGGCTTGTCCTTCACCTCATGATTGCAGGCAGACTCCATTGGCAGGAACCCCACGTCAGCTCCGCCAAAAGCTCGATGGTCGCTACTTTTCGATTCAGCAACGGAAATTTGATTCTGACCGAAGCCGGTTCTCGCAAGAGGACGTCCCTCCACGTCGTAGCAAATGAGGCCGAACTGCAATTGCTGAATCCAGGTGGACTCGAAGTCTTCGAATCAAATGTGGATCAGTTCGCCGCGGTAATCCAGTCCACGAATCACACGCTCAAGCGCGCGCTGACGGATCCTCGTTTGTTGAGCGGAATTGGGAATGCTTACTCAGACGAGATCCTTTTTGAAGCAAAACTCTCCCCTTTTCTACAAACTCAGAAAATGACTGCCGAGGAGATCAAGCAACTGTTCGCGGCAACGCGGACGACTCTCACAAATTGGATCGACCGTCTTCGTGCTGAAACCGGAGATGGGTTCCCGGAAAAGGTCACCGCATTTCGACCCGCAATGGCCGTTCACGGTCGGTACAAACAGCCCTGCATTCGCTGTGGCGCAAAGATTCAGCGGATTCGCTATGCGTCGAATGAGATGAACTACTGTCCCAACTGCCAAACCGGAGGAAAGCTGCTCGCAGATCGCTCACTTTCCCGGCTGCTTCGGCAGGACTGGCCTAGATCAGCCGAGGAACTCGAAGCATTAATGCCCCGCCGCCCGTAGTCTGGAACTCGGCATTTTGCCGCCTGTCAACCCGTCGTTGTTTATTGTTTCGATTTGTCAGAACCTGTTGAACGCACGCGTTTTATCGTCACTACGCGTTCCCATTTCTAGAATCGGGGTCTGAAATTTGGACGGGCCTGCATTCGAAGATTCAGTTGGGCCGGAAAGCTTCGGCAATTCCACGAAAATGGCATTGGACCAGGCTGGCACACCAGTTGCCAAAACCACGCACGAAGAAAAACTTTATGAGTTGGGCTAGCTGTTCCGAGTGCCTAAAAAAGTTCTGACCGACGCATTCCAGGTTCCTTAGTCTTCACCGGCCTGTCCTTTGGCCTCCACCCTCGGTCCCGTTGAGCCCAGCGCACGCCAGTCAGGTTACTGCATCCGAGCTGCGTTCAACCCCCAACGCAGCTATCAAGAGTCTCTGACTCCGGCCGAAGTTCAGCCCATTAAGAATATTTATAGAGGGGTAATTGGTTGTAGGCTGCAAGGCCTGCATTAGTCGAATACTCGGGTTCGTGTGCCCGACAGAACGTTACTTTCCCCCATGATCATGACTTTCCCGACTCCCGCCGCAGGATTTACAGGGTCACTCATCGAACACCGCTCGGTTGGCTTTGCCTTAATGGCTTGTGACGGTCACATTGTCAGCGTCACCCGATCGTTTGCTGAAATCCTCGGATACCACGTTCGTCCACTGGTTGGACAAAGCATTTTCAACATCCTCAGCTCCGCCGATTCGAAGTCGCGTGGCTTGCTCGCTAAAGGCGCGAGCCTCCCGGTGCTGACGCAAGACGGCAAGTCTTTGTGCTGGATCGTACACAAAATAGCTCGCGGCGCGACTCTCGCAGGCTACTACGTGGGCCTTCTTTGTGACGAGATGCAACGCGGAGAGGTTGAACGACAGGTCATGCACCGGGATCGTCTCGCGATGCTTGGTTGCCTTACGGCCGCGATGGCGCATGAGATTGCTGGACCACTCAACCTCATAGCAAACAACGCGGAGCTGCTTTTGGGAGAAGAGGGAATACATCGAGAAACTCGAGAGTCCTTGATGTTAATGAGAGATGAAGCTCATCGACTCGCGGATCTGCTGCGAGACGTAATGTCATACGCGGGCGATTCTCCATTGAGAATTACGTCGCTGGATGTCGTCAAATTAGTCGAGCGGTGTGTTCGCCTGCTGAACCATCAGCAACCTTGCAGAAACATTTCCTTACTGGTTGATGCGGAACCCGATCTCCCTCAGGTTTCCGGCGATGGACAAAGATTGCAGCAGGTGTTTTTCAATCTAATGAAGAACGCTTGCGATGCGTCGCCCGATGGCAGCGAGGTTCACGTACGCGTTCGTGTGTCAGAACTGCCCCGCTGTGCTGCCATCGAAGTTGTTATTAAGGACCATGGTGAAGGGTTTTCCGCAGCTGATACGGAACGGTTGTTTCAACCATTTGTATCCTCCAAACCTGCTGGTGAAGGCACCGGATTGGGTCTGCCAATCGCTAAAAGGATCGTTGCGGCGCACCATGGTGAATTGCACTTAAACAGCACGCCCGGTTTGGGTACCGAGGCAATCGTGCTGCTGCCCGTGTTTTCACGGGATCTCGCACAGTTTGAAAACAGCGCTGAGCTTATTGGCGTGTGATTGAGGTCTTCCTGAACGTTGAGTGGTATCGGAAAAATAGGAGAATCGATGGTTCATCGATTCTAAGGAGAAGAGGACATTTTGGCCCCCCCTGATAGAAAAGAGTCAATTCTGGTAGTTGACGATCAGCCCGCCTTTTGTGAAACGCTGAAACGTTTTCTCCGGAAACGTGGTTTTCGTGTTGCTTCGTGTACTAGTGCTGACGAAGCTCTCGAATGCATCGTGCAGGAACAGATCGACATTGTGTTGACCGACGTTTGTATGCCCGGTAAGAGCGGAGTTGAATTGCTCAAGGAAGTGCAGGCACTCGGTGGAAACGAGGCAGTAATTGTCATGACCGCCTTTGCCACCATCGACCAGGGCGTTGAAATGATTAGGCGAGGAGCGACCGATTACATCGCCAAACCATTTCGGCTCGAGGAGGTTGCCTCTGTCATCGAACAGGCGCTCAGGCGACGCGCTTCGAAGCTCACTCCGAACGCCACGGGCAGCACTCAGACCGGAACTGCAAGTGTCACCAAGTCGTCCAGCAGCGAAAACGGTTCTCGTTTGCGGCTCGTCGGCCGTTCACAAGTTATGCGGGATCTTTCATCTATGATTGATCGCATAGCGCCCACCGACAGTTCGGTATTGATCACAGGTGCGACTGGAACCGGCAAAGAGCTCGTCGCACTGCAAATCCATGAGAGAAGCGAGCGGCGTAACAAACCCTTCATCGATATCAACTGCTCTGCAATTCCCGACACGCTAATCGAAGCTGAGCTATTCGGCCATCAACGAGGCACCTTTACAGGTGCGGATGAAACCCGCGCAGGTCTGTTCGAAGAAGCTTCGGGTGGCACGCTTTTTCTCGATGAAATCGACGCGCTGAATCTCTCGTCGCAGGCAAAACTATTGCGCGTACTTCAGGAACGACATGTTCGACGCGTGGGTGGGAGAAAGAACATTCCTATTGATGTGCGGATCATCTCAGCTACGAACAAAGATCTGCATCAGGCAATTGCGAACGGCGCCTTCCGTCACGATCTGCTATACCGCCTGTGCGTTGTTCCTTTGCACATTCCAGAATTGTGTGAACGAGGCGAGGACCTGCCGCTTTTAATTGAATATTTCGTGAGGCAGCACGCAGCGCGCAGAGGGACGCCGGCGAAAATATTTGCGCCGGAGGCCATGAATGCATTGCTGCAATACCGCTGGCCCGGAAATGTTCGTGAACTCGAAAACACGATTGAGTATGCATTAACCGTTAGTCTCGAAAATGAGGTGGGGATTCGTGACTTGCCACCAGCCATCACATCGCGCAACCCGCCGCCAAACACGAATGGCGTTTTGCAACAGTGGCTGAGCGAGGATTTGTCACTTTCGGAACTCGAGCGTCGTTACATCCTTTTGATGCTCGAACGCTATGACGGGCATCAGATCAATGCTGCTGCTGCGCTTGGCATAGACCGTCGCACCTTGTCGCGCAAGTTGCAGCAATACGGTTCTCGAATCCTCAAAAAAGAAGAGTTCAAAATACAAAGCAGGAGTTTCTTCTGAGATTTCGTCGACGCTTATTAGTCATTCTTCAGCAATACACGCTGGAGAAGATGGTCGCCGAAACTTGATTCAGTGTGTCCGTTGGATTTGGGAAATCGAACCAGGGTTGAACGCGCGGACTGCGTAAATCGAACCAGCGATGCGCAACGAGGAGCTAACAAAAGTGACCGTCAAAGGGAACAATACTGACGCAATCGCCAACAATTGTGTCCCATCAGCCATGTTCTTCCCAGGTCACAAATGCGCTCGAAAATTCACCATATTGGTAACGGAAACCATTAGGCCCACAGCATCACATAGTTCATGGCAGTGTGGGCTTCTGTGTTAGGTAGCGAATCGCTTCTCGGTATGTCAATTGCAGCGAAAACGATCCATAAGGATAGCCTGTGCGTCCGTTTGTCCCATCCGGAAGGAGCGGACAGCTACTTAACCTCCTTTTGGGAGTACCTCGCGGATGACGGATCGCGTCAATCGATTGAGTCTCCCGTCTTCTTTTGCCGCAGTACCAATCGGGCGGAACGCGCAGCAACAAAGCCTCTTCCAGTGGATTTCGCCGTGTCGCTTTCAAACAGAGCCGAGCCAAACAGTGAACTCGCTGGAGCATCGACCGTTGCCGGAGGTCAACCAGGAATAACGTCGAATTTTTGTTGCTGTTTACTAACGGCTCTCGCCAGGCTCTAAACAACACGATCGCCGCCTCGCGTTGAGGCTTCCCTCCGGGGATAACTCTCGAATTGACGGCTTCTCTCACGAGTCGCAAGGAATTGAGACAGGGCCCAATTGTGCCCACCACCAACTATGAAGCAACCAGTCACTGAAAAAAAGAAAAGAAAAAAGAGAAAGTGCACCGCTTTAGTGATTTGCCACAATCGCAGCCGGTTCTGGACCACACAGCGTCAATTCTGGCAATGGGCAAGGGAAGGAGTCGTCATAAAACTTAGCGACAACCCCTTAACCGGAACGTTCTCTCGCCAATATGAGGAATTGCAGGTGGTCCTAAGCAACACTGTACTCAATTTGGCCTACCCGAATCATTTGCGCGAGGCCTTGAAATCGCGACGCGCCGCGTTAGGAAAGTAAGATGCCAAATCCGCAATACAGTTCCCTTTTACGCGTCCTCCTACTAATTGCGCTTGTTGGGGTGACTGTTGTCACAAATGCGCAGGACCAAAAAACGGATCCTTTGCCAACTCGTCGTAGATCCGTTGGGTCACCCGATACGCAGATGTCCGCAAAAGATGAGCGATACCGTATTGGACCAGGAGACGTCTTGGAAGTTCTTGTTTATAACCACCCCGAACTCTCTCGCCCCGCGCTTCGAGTAGATGGACGCGGCATGATTCGTCTGCCTCTGTTAGATGGCGAAATTCAGGCTGCGTGCAAAACAGAAAGCGATCTGTCCAGCGAGCTTACCACTCGTTTTCTGGAATACCAGAAGTACCCGCAGGTTGATGTTTATGTCAGGGAATTCAATTCTCAACCCGTGGCGATTGTAGGCGCCGTCCGCACACCCGGACGGTTCTTGCTTCAGAGACGAGTACGGTTGTTGGAACTGCTCACACTTGCTGGTGGTGCAGGTCAGAGTGCCGGCCGAACGATTCAAATCGTCCACAACTCGGGGGCGCCGTTCCTCTGTGGAAATCCGAACACTACCACTACACCGAACACCAACACGACAGACACCGAAGAGGGTCTCTCACTCTATGCGCTCAAAGACACTCTGCACGGTGTCGAAGCAGCGAACCCATATCTGATTCCTGGGGACGTAGTTTATCTGGCGGACGCAGACCAAGTGTTTGTAACGGGTAACGTACCTAGACCCGCAGCAATTCCTTTACAGGAACCGGTGACACTTTCACGAGCGATAATCATGGCTGGGGGACTCTTACCACAAAGTCAGAGCAAGGTTCGATTGGTCCGGCAGGACACTACCACGCAAGCAAAAACAGAACAGTACTTTGACCTGAAGGAAATCAATAAAGGGACGATTCAGGACATTACCTTGCAAGCAAACGATGTAGTTGAGGTTCTTAGGGAGGGAGGGGCGAAATCGGTTCTTAGAACAATCATGGGTACATTAATCCCGACTGCTGCCGCGTTGCCAGCACGCATTATCTATTGATGATTCGCGCAGAAGGTTCTGATTCCCCGTCGGTTGGGCAACGCCAGGAACAAACATGAAAGACGATCAAATAACAAAGCACTCTTCCATTCACGATTTGGAGAGCCCCTATAACGTGTTTCCGTTTCCTCCCGTGATTCAAAGTGGCGAAAGGCAGGATCAGTCTCAAGCGAGTCTTGCTTTCTATGTTCAGATTATTCGGAAACATTTTCTGATGATCATTGCGCTGACGGCCTTGTGTACTCTGACGACAGCTGTCTACATGGCGCGTAAACCAGATGTTTATGGCGCTGCTGTTCGCATACAGATCGACATAGAAAGCAACCCTGGCGTTGGCATCAACGGAAAACCCGTAGTCATTACCAATTCGGCCAGCGCACCTGACTACTTCGAAACTCAGCTGGAGATTCTGAAGGGGTCAGGCCTACTCCGACGTGTCGTCAAGACCCTCGATTTAGAACACAACAGGGCGTTCTTCAGACCGCAGATGGGCCAGCGAACAACCTGGCAACGATTGTTGGATATGGTTGGCATTGGTGGAGGGGACGATTACCGTCAACCTGTGGATGATGGCGTGTTAATGACTGCGGCTGTTGCTCCAGCAACTGACAAGGAAGATCTGGCTGAGATCAAACGGCTCAATCCGTTCGTCGGCGCCATCCAAAGTGGACTCGAAGTCGAACAAGTAGGCAAAACACGACTCGTCGAAATTCGTTACACCCATAGAGATCCACACGTCGCAGCGAAAGTCGTCAATGCCATTGCCGACACGTTCGTGCAAGCGAATCTTGAGAAGATGACAGAAACCAACGCCGGGGCAGGCGCTTTTTTAAGGAAAAGAATATATGAATTACAGGAGCAGATAAAAAACGGAGAAGAACGGCTGATCAATTACGCCAAGGATAATCAAATAATTTCCCTTGAGCCGAGCCAGAACACTGTTGTAGAGCGTCTCAACACCCTAAACCGATCGCTGCTTACGGCTGAAAATGATCGCACTCTCGCTGAAGCCGCTTACCGATCGGCGCTTGAACCAGGCGCTGCCGAGGCGCTCGCCGCCACAAGTAATCAATCAACTGCAGCAGCGAAACTCAGCGATCTGCGACAAAAATTGGCACAACTGAAGGCGGAATACACTGAAAAGTGGCCCGAAATCAAAGTTGTTCAGGAACAGATTGCCGAAATCGAGAAACAAGACGCCGAGAACAAGACCAACAGCAAGAGCCTGGCCCTGAAAGCGCTAGAGACCAAATTCCGAGAGGCACAGCAGCGCGAGCTGGACATTCGCGCCGCTTTTCAGAAGGCGCGCAGCGAAACCATCACGCAGAACAGCGCCGCCGTAAACTATCGAATACTTCAGCAAGAGATTCAGACGAATCAGGAACTCTTGAATGGGTTGTGGCAGCGGTTTAAAGAAAATGACGTAGTTCTTGCCGGCACCCCCAACAATATCCGAGTTGCTGATTATGCCAACACACCCGAGCGTCCTATTGGCCCACAGCGAACCCGCGGGGTAGGCCTGGCGTTTGCTTTTTCGTTGGCGTTTGGAATCGGGCTCGCATTATTGCGCGAACTATCCAACAACACCGTCAGAACGATGAGCGATGTAACGCGAAGCATTCGCTTACCAACGATCGCAGTTGTTCCCACGGTGAAATCCTGGCCGGCAAGCAAGCTGCTGCCCAGTCGCAAGCTTTTCCTGCAACCACGCAACGGAAATAAGAATGGCCGTCCTTTGTTAATGTACGACGATGCTCATTCGCGCCTGGCCGAGGTGTATCGAAAGCTAAGGACGACCGTGCTGCTTTCCAGGCCGGGGAAGACGCCAAAGACGCTGCTGGTTACCTCGAGTATGCCTGCTGAGGGAAAAACAACCACGGCAGTCAACATGGCGACCATCCTGGCGCAGACTGGTGCAAGCGTGTTGATTATTGACGCCGACATGCGCCAACCAACACTGCATGAGATTTTCCAATTGGATAATTCGCATGGTCTAAGCACACTGCTCGCTGGAAAAAATAATCAGGCAGAAATGCTTTCGCTTATTCATCAGCATGAGGAAACCGGATTGTACGTCCTGCCGGCCGGACCTCCGCCGATAAAACCTGCAGAACTGCTATCGTCCGGCCAAATGCGTCGTTTGCTTGAGATTACCAGTCCATCTTTTACGCATGTAGTTATCGACTCTACGCCGGTGGTTTCATTCACGGACAGTGTACTTATTGCAAATCTGGTGGATGGAGTCATCCTGGTGGTCCAGGGCGGCAAGAGTCCGAAGGAGATCGTGCAACTTTCGCGCAAAGAATTGATGGACGTCGGCGCTAACATTTTTGGCGTCGTGCTTAACAACGTTGATGTCACCGCCCAGGACGGTTATTACTATTACAGGCCAACCGCGTGAATCAGACCTGCGATGAGTCAGGGGTCGCCTTCCGCTTAGAACCACGCCAGCACAGTAGCGCGAGCTATCCCGGATCGCGCGTCCGCAACGTCCGCCTCATAGAGCAACTCAGCTTTCTTGCTGTCCTCACGCTAATCGCACTGGCGGCCATTCCTTACGGAACAGTGCAAGCGTGGTGGATAGCCGTGTTTGAGTGCGGCGCTTTTCTACTCGGGGCCGTATGGGCTTTTATGGGATTACTTGGCCGAGCGCCGCAGATGAACAATCGAACGCTGCTGGGGGCGTTTGCCGCGCTTGTGCTGGTGGCGGCTTTGCAGACATTGCCAATTTGGTTCGCCGATGGAGTTCGCCAACCATTAAGCGTTGACCCGTTCGCAACGCGACTTTGGATTTTGTATTCCGCTGCGCTCCTTATTATCCTTGCGCTGCTCCTTCAATACACAAACGATCTCACACGATTGCGTGCGCTCGTATACGTCGTTATTGCTGTAGGCGTCGGGAGCGCGGTGTTTGGCATTGGCCGTCACCTCACTTCTTTCGTGTTACCAGTGCCCGCGGGCTCGACACCAGCAGAAGCGAGTTTTGGTCAGTTCATAAACAGAAACCATTTCGCGCTGTTGATGGAACTCAGCCTGGGTTTGGTGGCAGGCATTCTGGTCGGTGGAGGCGCACGCACTTCTCAGATTCCGATTTATCTGACGTTAACCGCTTTGCTATGGATTGCACTCGTCTTATCGAATTCACGAGGCGGGATTATGAGCATGGTAGGCCAATCGATCTTTCTTGCCCTGATATGGAACCTCCGGCGCGAACCTCACAAGCGATCGCTGGATGGAAGATTTTCGTCGCGATTAAAGAGCCTCTCACATATGCGCGGAACGCGGGCGCTGTTGACAGTCGCTCTAGTGGCAATGATGACGGCGGGAGTGGTTTGGGTCGGTGGGGACCCGTTGCGACATCGGTTTGAAGCGCTTCCGCGTGAACTAGATTCAGAAACAGTGTCGCGCGACAACTCGAGCCGGCTTTCCATTTGGCGCGCCACACTCAGCATGATCAAGGAGCATCCGCTGGTAGGCGTCGGTTTTGGCGCTTTCGCGACTGCGTTTCCCAAGTATCACAACGCTTCCGGTCGATGGACGCCAGAGCAAGCACACAACGATTATCTCGAATTGATGGCCAGCGGGGGGCTGCCAGCTGTTGCTATTGGGATCGTAATGCTTGTGGTAGTCGGCCGCGCGGCCTGGCGCCGTTTTGCCACAGCTGTCGACCCGTTTCGAAGAGCGACATGTCTCGGCGCGATGGTCGGGCTGTTTGGATTGATGATTCACAGCCTCGTTGATTTCGGTCTACACGTTACCATCAACGCCCTTGTTTGTATTTCACTAATCGTTATTGCAATCGCTCCCATCAGTGAAAGCAAGACCGCCGTACGTCAACTGAACGTGTGATGCAGAAAAATGTCTTCTCTTGCGCGAATAACGATCAACGTTGTCTTGTTGCTAGCCTGCATGTTTGGAGTGGCATTGTCCGCCCGCTCGGGGCTTTCGCGCTTGTTTGCTGAAACTGCGCTGGCAAGCAATGACGTTGATTCCGCAAACGACGCTGTTCGCCTTTCACCATCAGATCCTGAAGCACAATACGCCCGTGGTCTGGTGTTGGCGAATTCTGGTGAATTCCAACCTGCCATCGAATCGTTAGAGAGTTCAATCCATCTTCGGCGTAACGACTATCGCGCTTGGCAGGAACTGGGCAGGGTCAACGAACAGATTGGCGCCGTTGATAAGGCTTTGAAGGCATTTACCGAAAGCACGCGATTGGCTCCGTACTATGCAGAGCCCCATTTGAACTTGGGACGATTGCTTTTAAAAAATTCGCGTAAGGAAGAAGGCTTCGCCGAACTGAGGCTTGCAAGCGAGAGCGACCCATCGTTGCTGCCGGAATTTATCGATGTGGCTTGGGACAGCTACAAGGGCAATGCCGAAAGCGTCCAGCGAGCTATTCAGCCGCGGACAGATGCCGCGCGGATTCTCCTTTCGTTGTTCTTCATCCGCCATCACGAGATGAAGCCGGCTATGGAGTTGTTGCGCGAAGCCGGAACTGCGGCCAACCATGCACGCTACGAAATTACGATCCAACTGATCGAAGAGCACCGCTTCACCGACGCAGCAGCGATCTCGCAGGTGAAAGAGACAGCGGATCCTGATTCGTTACTTCACGATGGAGATTTTGAAATACGAGGAATATGGGATACCGCAGGATTTCACTGGCAGACTGGTCGGTCGATCAATGGCGCACGTGTGGCGATCGATCCCAACACTGCACACAGCGGCTCACGATCAATGAGTATCACATTTAATGGCACCACGGACACAGATGCAGAGGTGGCCAAACACCTCTTTTTGGTGGAACCGCATACGCGTTACCGGTTGACATTTGCTTCGCGTGCAGAAGAGCTCGTTTCAAACGCATTACCTATAGTGAAAGTCGTTGATGCGTCACCTACTGGTCCCCTGCTGGCAGCGTCGCAGCCGGTGGAATCCGGAACAGCAGGTTGGCAGATACAAACGGTAGAATTTACAACCCCCGATCACATCGAAGCCGCCTACATCATCATTCAACGTCAAAAGTGTCCTGAAGCTTCTTGCCCGATTCTGGGTCGTGTCTGGTTTGACGGATTCAAAGTCAAAGAGATCGACGGACCAAACCACTAAAAAACTCAATTAAGCGAGGTCCTTTCCCCCACCCATGGAAACTAAAGCTCTGTCGGGAGCCCTCTTCGACGAAAGCATCGGCCCGCAAGACCAATCTCAACTATTTAGGATTGAGCCTTCGAACGGCTGGGTGCCGTTAAAGCTAAAAGAGCTGTGGAACTATCGCGAGCTTTTGTACTTCCTCATATGGCGCGATGTGAAGGTGCGCTACAAGCAGACGGTGCTCGGTGCAGCATGGGCCATTATCCAACCGCTCTTTACAATGGTTGTCTTCAGTTTGTTCTTCGGGCGGCTTGCAAAGATTCCGTCCGATGGTGTTCCTTACCCAATCTTTAGTTACGCTGCGCTGGTTCCCTGGACGTTTTTTGCCAACGGCCTCACTCAATCCTCGAACAGCCTCGTTGGCAGCGCCAATCTCATCACTAAAGTCTATTTCCCGCGGTTGACGATTCCCATTGCAACCGTCCTGTCGGGTCTGGTTGATTTCCTACTGGCCTTCGTAGTTCTGCTCGGCATGATGCTGTTCTACGGAATCTGGCCTAAGGCAAATATTATCTGGCTTCCTGCTTTCCTACTGCTGTCGCTTGTCACATCACTCGGGGTCGGAACGTGGCTCTCGGCTATGAATGTTCAGTTTCGCGACGTGCGATTTGTTGTGCCATTCATCGTGCAATTTTGGATGCTCGCTACACCAATCGCCTACCCGAGCAGCCTTTTGTCCGAGCCCTGGCGCACACTCTATGGATTGAATCCGATGGTTGGTGTCGTTGAAGGGTTCCGTTGGGCCATGCTGGGAACAAGCAACGCACCGACCACGTCCACGATCATTTCTTCAGTAGTCGCGATTCTTCTGCTTATCTCTGGCGGGTTCTACTTCAAACGGATGGAAAAGTCCTTCGCGGACATAGTTTAACGATGAATTTCAGAGACTTGCTCAATTGTCGTTCAGCTGGTCCAGACGCAAAGTGTCTGATAATTGGTGAGGTCGCGCAGTCGCACGATGGCAGCCTCGGGATGGCCCATGCATTCATCGACGCCATCGCTAATGCCGGTGCTGACGCGGTCAAGTTCCAAACGCACATCGCTGCTGCTGAAAGCACACCGCAAGAACCATGGAGAGTGAAATTCAGCTCTCAAGATGCAACCCGGTACGACTACTGGAGGCGAATGGAATGGACGGAAGAGCAATGGTTGGAGCTTAAGAAACACGCTGAAGCTCGAGGGTTGTTGTTTCTTAGTTCGCCCTTCTCGATTGAAGCCGTCGAACTGTTGGAACGGATTGGAATTCGAGCGTGGAAGATTGCTTCCGGCGAAGTATCTAATGCGCCGTTATTCCAGCGGCTCGCAACCACTAACCTTCCGGTGCTGCTATCAACCGGCATGAGCCCGATCAGCGAGATCGATAAAGCTGTAGCGATACTCGACGAATATAACCTGCCGCATGTGGTGATGCAGTGTACGTCCGCGTACCCGTGTCCTCCGGAAAAAGTTGGACTCAATCTGCTTGGCTTCTTCCGTGCCCGCTACGGTTGCCCTGTTGGACTGTCTGATCACTCAGGGACGATTTACCCGGGACTTGCTGCAGCAACGTTGGGCGCTGAAGCAATAGAAGTTCATGTAGCGTTGAGCCGTGAAATGTTTGGGCCAGACGTCCCGGTTTCAATTACCACAAGCGAGCTGCATCAGCTGGTCGATGGTGTGAGATTCATCGAGACCATGAATGCGCATCATGTCAATAAGGATCACGTCGCAGAGGAGATGTCTTCCCTGCGCGATACGTTTACCAAAAGCGTGGTCATGCGAGTTGACCTCCCCGCAGGATCCACGCTGCGCGCGGAACATCTCCACGTAAAGAAACCGGGGACTGGAATCGCAGCAGCACGCCTGGGCGAACTAGTCGGTGCGCGGTTGCGGCGCAGTGTACGGGCAGATCAGCTACTTCAGGAAGACGATCTCGAGAGCGTCAAGCTATGAAAAACGGAAAACGGAAAAACGGAAGACGTAAGGTTTGCGTGGTCGTTACTGCTCGGCCCAGCTACAGCCGAATTAAGACGGCACTTAAAGCCATCAAAGCGCATCCAGGCCTGGAGTTGCAGCTTGTAGTTGCCGCTTCTGCACTGCTCGATCGGTACGGGACCGCCATCAATTACATGGAAGAGGACGGCTTCGATGTAGTGGCACGAGTTTACATGGTGCTTGAGGGCGAGAACCCCACGTCGATGGCGAAGACTACCGGGTTGGGATTGCTGGAATTAGCCACTGTCTTCGACAACTTGAAGCCGGACGTTGTCGTCACAATTGCCGACCGTTACGAAACGCTGGCCACCGCAGTCGCTGCGTCTTACATGAATCTACCAGTTGCGCACGTGCAAGGTGGCGAGGTGACCGGCTCGATCGATGAGAAGGTTCGACATGCAGTAACCAAGCTTGCAGACATGCACCTCACAGCGACGGAAAAGGCGGCCGAACGCGTTCTGCGAATGGGTGAAAATCCGGAGAGCGTTTATGTTACCGGCTGCCCTTCAATCGATCTCGCGGCCGAGGTGTTGGCTGATCCAACGCTCACATTTGATCCAATTGAGACCTACGGCGGTGTCGGCGCAGAACTCGATTTCCGCAAGGGCTATATAGTCGTTATGCAACATCCAGTAACTACTGAATATGAACTCGCAAAAGGTCACGTTCTGGAGACGCTATATGCCGTGCGCGACAGCGGAATTCCCGCATTGTGGTTCTGGCCTAACGTAGATGCGGGATCTGATGGCACCTCAAATGGCATTCGAGCCTTCAGAGAGACAGAACATCCGAGCAACATTCGGTTCTTCAAGAACATGGCTCCGACAGACTTTCTGCGCCTGCTGTACAACAGCAAGTGCCTGGTCGGAAATTCCAGCGTAGGTATCCGCGAATGTTCCTTTTTGGGCGTGCCGGTAATTAATATTGGATCCCGCCAGGCCGGACGCGATCGGGGGCGCAACGTTTTGGATGTTGGCTATGACCGCAAGCAGATCGCGGCTGGGCTGAAAAAACAAACTAGCAACGGCCGTTACGAGTCAGACACGTTATACGGCGATGGCAAAGCAGGCGAGCGAATTGCACATTATCTTTCGCAAGCGCCACTGCACATCGAGAAAAGGTTGTCGTATTAGGACGATTCAATCTGTCGATTGATCGGATAGGAAGAAACGGCGGTGCTGACAGTTGGTCTAATCCCGGCACGCGGGGGCTCAAAGGGCGTACCGCGAAAAAACGTCCGCCTCCTTTGTGGTAAGCCGTTGTTGGCATATACGGCTGAGGCTGCGCTTGCCGCCCGGCGGTTGGACCGCGTAATACTCAGCACTGATGACGAAGAGATCGCCGGCATCGGCCGACAATACGGCGTTGAAGTTCCATTCTTGAGACCCGCTGAACTTGCAGGTGACGATACGCCCACACTTCCTGTGGTCCAGCACACATTGAGCTACCTGGAAGAACGTGGAGAAAAGTACGACGCTATCTGTCTACTACAACCAACGAGCCCGTTGCGTCGTTCTGCTGATATCGATGCGTGCATCGATCTGCTGGAAGAACGCGGTGCGGATTGTGTAGTGACGGTACTGCCTGTGCCACCCGAACATCATCCTTACTGGGTTTATTTTCAGAATGAATCCGGGTGGCTTCAGCTGACGACTGGCGAAAGCGAGCCCGTGCCGCGAAGGCAACAACTACCACCTGCTTTTCACCGCGAGGGATCGGTATATGTGACTCGGCGTGACGTTGTCATGGAAATGAACAGTCTCTACGGAGTGCGCGTGATTGGCTATCCACTTTACGGCAAACGGTCCGTGAACATCGATGCCTTATCAGATTGGGAGGAGGCCGAGAATCTGATCGGCCGTCGTACTGCATGAAGCCGTTCGAGTTTATGTATCTGTGTGCAGAGCCTTTTCTGCCACCGTTGCATAGGAAGGTGCGCAAGAGATTGTCCGCTGTTGCGAAATCAAAAAATGCACAGTTGGACATTCTGGACGTGGGTGGCAGGAAATCGCATTACACGATTGGTATTCCGGGAAACATCACAATCACGGACCTGCCCCGAGAATCGGAGACTCAGAAGGAACTCAACTTAGGCATTACTCCTGAAATAGTAGATGAGAACCAGGCACGCCGCAGCAATGTGCGACGAATACTCTACGACGACATGACAAGGTCCAAACTGCCCAGCGAGTCTTTTGATCTCGTAGTCGCAGTGGAAGTCCTTGAACATGTGGAAGAGGATGACAAGTTCGTCTGTGAAGTTCACCGAGTGCTAAAGCCTGGCGGTTTGTTCCTCATGACAACGCCGAATGGTGATTCCGTAAAGAACACAAATCCCGATCACAAGAGACACTATCGCAGGGAGGAATTGCGCGGTCTACTGGATCATTGCTTTGGAAAAGTGGAAGTGGAGTATGCGATTCGCAGCGGTAAGTTTCGCACTCTTGGATTGCGTTCATGGTCGCCGCGACGGCCGATACAAACGGCGCTTAGCATGCTCGGCAATACCATAAATTCGCTTCAATCAGCTCGCCCCACGATCAAGCATCAGGCAATCGGAACACGACACCTGATCGCGATGGCGTCGAAACAAAATTAGCATGTGCGGAATTGCAGGAATATTCGGTAGCGACTGGGAACAAGAGCAACTCTCGGCGATGGTTGCAAGTCAGCGTCATCGCGGTCCAGACGGCACGGGGATCTACGTTTCACCTGCCGGCACTGCGGGCCTTGGCCACAATCGCTTGAGCATTATTGATCTCTCCGCCGCCGGAAATC